>Ga0224500_10001108_pt1 | contig 16545 bp, 13 predicted proteins | sample SF_Oct11_sed_USG_FD_168126 | JGI IMG/M metagenome (GOLD analysis project Ga0224500, IMG submission 168126) | Sediment microbial communities from San Francisco Bay, California, United States - SF_Oct11_sed_USGS_4_1 | ecosystem: Environmental > Aquatic > Marine > Sediment | place: USA: California... | reverse complement strand
TTGGCGCTCGCCTGCCGCGGGCCGCGGCGCAATTGATTCCGGAGGAGACGGCGGCATGGATCTCGGACTGAAGGGCAAGAGCGCGCTCGTCACCGGCGCGACGCAGGGCATCGGGCGGGCGACGGCTCTATTGCTGGCGCGCGAAGGCGCGCGCGTGGCGCTGGTGGCGCGCGGGCTGGAGGGGCTCGAGCGCTGCGCGGAGGAGATCGAGGCCGGCGGAGCAGAGGCGCTGCCGCTGCAGGCGGATGTGACGAAGGTCGGGGATCTCGAGAAGGCGGTGAAGACGGTCGGCGAGCGCTGGGGCGGGCTCGACATCCTCGTGAACAACGCCGGCACCTCGATGCGCGGCGAGTTCGAGAAGGTCGACGACGCCATGTGGCAGCAGGACATCGATCTCAAGCTGATGGCCGCGGTGCGGCTGTGCCGCCTCGTGCTGCCGCAGATGAAGAAGCGCGGCGGCGGGCGGATCGTGAATATCACCACGGTCGGTGGCAAACAGCCCGGCGCGACGCAGATGCCTACGGCGGTGACGCGCGCCGCGGGGCTCGCGCTGACCAAGGCGCTATCGAAGGAATACGCGGCGCACAACATCCTCGTCAACACCGTGTGCATCGGGCGCATCAAGGCGGGGCAGTGGGAGACGCGTGCGAAGCGCGAGGGCGTGGCGGTGGAGAAGCTCTACGACTCGATGCGCGCCGACATCCCGCTCGGGCGGGTCGGGGAGGCGGAAGAAGTGGCGAACGTGATCGCGTTCCTCGTTTCCGGGGCGGCGAGCTACGTCACGGGGACGAGCGTGAACCTGGATGGCGGGATGTCGGGCGTTCTATGAGGAGGAGCCATGCCGAGAACCAAGGTTGAAGTACCCAATGTCGCCGAGGCCGGTCCGGGTCTGTGGACCAACGGCATCCGCGCCGGGGATTTTCTCTACATCTCCGGCCAGGTGGCGAAGCCGTTCGACGGCGGCAAGGGGCTGGTGGGGAGCAATGAGTACGAGCAGGCGAAGCAGATCTTCGCGCGCATCCAGCGCATCTGCGAGGCCGCGGGCGGGAGCATGGCCGATGTGGTCAAGGTGACCATCTTCCTGGTGGACATCACCAGGAACACCGAGGTGTGGAAGGCGCGGCGCGAGTTCTTCAGCGGGGATTTCCCGGCCTCGACGCTCGTCGAAGTGCGCTCGCTTGCGGGGAAGGAGACGCTGGTGGAGATCGAGGCGGTGGCGTACCTCGGTAAGAAGTAGCGTGCAGCGCGCGCGTGCCTATGTCGGGCTGGCGGTGTTCGTCGGCCTCAACGTCGCGGTCTCGGCGCTTGGCGGCTGGATCACGTCGACCAGCGTCGGCACCTGGTACGCGGCGCTCGCCAAGCCCGCGTTCAACCCGCCCGACTGGATCTTCGCGCCGGTGTGGAGCGCGCTCTACCTGATGCTCGCGATCGCGGGCTGGCGCGCGTGGCGGCGCGGCGGCGGCGCCGCGCGCCGCGCGCTCACGGTCTACGCGGTGCAGCTCGTGCTCAATCTGTCGTGGTCGTTCGTGTTCTTCGGCGCGCGCCTGATCGGGCCGGCTTTGATCGTGATCGCGGCGCTGCTCGCGGCGATCGTGGTGAACGCGGCGCTGTTCTGGCGCCTGGACCGGCTGGCTGGGGCGCTGCTCGTGCCGTATGCCGCCTGGGTTTCGTTTGCCGCGGTGCTGAACGCGGCGCTGTGGCGGCTCAACTAGGCGCAGACACCTTTCGCCGCCAGCGCGCGTCGGCGAGCACCACCGAGGTCTCGATCTGGCGCTCGGGGATCGACCAGTACTTGCGCAGCAGGGCGTCCTTCTCCGCGTTGGACACGACGGTGAAGCCGTTCCTGCGATAGAACTCGATCGCCCAGGACGCCGCGGCCCAGGTGCCGATCAGCACGGGCTGGTCGGTGAGGCCCTGCACGTGGTGCAGGAGCTGGGTGCCGATTCCCTGCTTCTGCGCGAGCGGCGAGACGTAGGCGTGGCGCACGAGCGCGACGTCGTTCTTGTCCTGGATTCCCATCACGCCCAGCAGGCGGCCGGCGTCCTCCGCGACCCAGAAGACGATGCCGTCGGCGATCTCCGCGTCGAGCTCTGCGGCCGGCATGTAGGGCTCGTGCCAGCGGTCCGCCGGGATCACGCCGCGGTAGGCCTGGGCGGCGGCGTTGATGATCGCGAGCATCGCCGGGAGGTCCGCTGCGCGACTGCGTCGGATCTGGGGCATCGGCCGTCAATGCTACCCTGCGGCGAATTCCGGAGGCCGTGCCATGCCTGCTGAAACTTCCTCGTCGCGCATCGCCGCGGCTGCGGCGCTTCGCTTCGGCGCTGCGCTGCGGGTCCCGGACCTGCCTCAGCTCGATGCGCTCGCCGCGCTGAACGAGCGCTCGGTGTGCCGGCGCTATCGGCCGGATCCGGTGCCGGAGGCGGTGGTGCGCCTCCTTTGCGCGACCGCGTTGTCGGCGCCTACCAAGAGTGATCTGCAGCAGGCGACCATCATTCGGCTCGCCGATCCGGCGAAGCGATCGGCAATCTGCGCGCTGCTGCCGCGCTCGGCCTGGCTCGCCAAGGCGCCGGAGCTGCTCGTCTTCTGCGCCGATGGGCGGCGCCTGCGGCGGTTGTTCGCGAAGAAGGGCAAGGAGTTTCCGAACGAGCACCTGGATGCGTTCTTCAACGCCGCGGTGGATGCGGGGATTGCGCTCTCCGCGTTCGTGTCGGCCGCGGAGCTCGCTGGGCTCGGGAGTTGTCCGATCAGCCAGATCCGCGACCACGTGGACAAGGTAAACGAGCTGCTCGCGCTGCCCGACTGGGTGGTGCCGGTGGCGGGGCTCGCGCTCGGCTACCCCGAGGCGAAGGAGCCGTTGAGCGCGCGGCTGTCGTTGTCCGCCACTGTGCACACGGATCGGTACGACGTCGAGGCGGTCGAGCGCGAGCTCGACGCCTACGACGCGCGGCGCGGGAAGGACTGGAGCGGGGACAAGGTGAAGCAGTACAGCGCCGTGATGCGGGCGGATTTCGGCGCGTACGTGGCGCGCAAGCGCTACCGGCTCGTCTAGTACGGATCAGCCGGCACTGCGCACGAACTCGAGCAGCGGCGCAAGATTGCGCGCGTCGGCAGCGCGCAGCGCGGCAAGGTAGCGCCCGCGCGCCTCGCCGGCATGCTCCAGGTCGCCCCTTCCCCAGGTAAAGGGCGCGGCGCCGTTCGCGGCGAGGACGAGGTCGGTCAGCAACCGCGCGTGCCGGCCGTTGCCGTTCGGAAAGGGGTGGATCCACACCAGCCGGTGATGGAAGCGCGCCGCGATCTCGTCGACCGGCGCCACCTGGCCCGTGATCTGCGCGCGGGTGTTCTCCAGCAGGTTGCGCACCTCCTCGGCGATGCGCGCGGGCGCGATGCCGAGGTTCTTCTCGGTGGCGCGGTAGGTCCCCGCCCATTTCCATGTGCGCCCGAACATGCGCCGGTGCAGCTCGCGCAGGAAGGCGTCGTCGAGGAGATCGCGGCGCTTTGCCGCGCCCGCGGCCCAGCGCTGCCCCTCGAGGATGTTCTCCGCCTCCCATTCGTCGAGCTGCTCGCGCGTGGCGATGTGCCCGGGCAGCAGCCCCGCGGCCTCGTCGCGGTCGAGCGGTGTCGCGCCCGCGGGCACGCGCTAGTCCCAGAGCCGGCGGCTGGCGAGGAGCTCCTGCACCTGGCGCTCGAGCTGCCGGCGCTCGCGCGCGGGCGACAGGCCCTGCGCTTCCAGGCGCATGCTGTGCGAGACGCGCTCGAGCTCTTTTTGCGCGACTTCCTGCGCGCGCTTGCGGCGCAGGCCCTCGAGCGAGCCGCCTTCGGGCACGAGCGCGTAGGTCACGCGGCAGTTGAGGCCGCGCGCAAGCTTCTCCAGGCTCGCGAGCGTGATCGTGCCGCGGGCTTCGCTGCGCTCCAGCGTGGCGATGGTCTCTCTCGAGACGCCCACGCGTTGCGCGAGCTGGCCGAGGCTCATGCCGAGCGCTTCGCGGATCGAGCGCGCCCAGCCTTTGGGCGGGCGCGTCACCTCGGCGCTCTTGCGCAGGGTGGCCAGCGACTCGTCGAGTTGGTCGAGGGTGAGGGTCTTGAAGCGGGAGCGGGTCGTCATAAGTGTGTGTATATAGACACTAGAACGACGCAAGTATGGTGCTTATAGACACACAGTGTCAAGGCCGCTCGTCGGCGACAGGCGAAGGACCGAACGCGCGATAGGGGATAATGCGCTGACCCATTAAGGTCAGATTGAAATCAGCAATCCTCCGCGCCTTCGGGCGCGCCCCGCAGGCGGTCCCCTGGAATAGCGAAGAGTCCATCCGCGAGGAGCTCTTCAGCGCCGAGCGCCTCGAGCAGCATGCCGAGACCCTCGCCGCGGCCCAGCGCGTTACCGCAAGGCCGATCGCCGGGCGCTCGCTCGCCGTCCGGCTGCAGGACAACGAGTCGGCGCTGCTCGGGGCGTATCGCGCCATCGCCGGCGCGGTCGGCGAGGGCCGCGCCGTGACGCCGGCCGCCGAGTGGCTGCTGGACAACTACCACCTCGTCGACGCGCAGATCCGCGAGATCCGCGACGATCTGCCGCCCGGCTACTACCGCCAGCTGCCGAAGCTGGCCGCCGGGCCGTTCGCCGGCTATCCGCGCGTGTTCGGCGTGGCCTGGGCCTTCGTCGCGCATACCGACAGCCGCTTCGATCCCGCGATGCTGCGCCGGTTCGTGCGCGCCTACCAGCGCGTGCAGCCGCTGACGATCGGCGAGCTGTGGGCGGTGGCGATCACGCTGCGCATCGTGCTCGTGGAGAACCTGCGGCGCGGCGCCCGGCGCATCGTGCTGAGCCGCGCGGCGCGCCAGGAAGCCGACGCCCTGGCCGACCGGCTCCTCGCCCCGGGTGCGCCGCCGGCCGAAACGATCGCCCCGACCCTTCGGCAGTACGAAAAAGCGCCACTGCCGGAGTCCTTTGCCGTCCAGCTCGTGCAGCGGCTGCGGGACCAGGATCCGAAAGCCACCCCGGTGCTGCTGTGGCTCGAGAAGCGCCTGGCGGCCCGCGGCAAGACCGTCGAGCAGATCGTGCACGACGAGCACCAGCGCCAGGGCGCGACCAACGTGACGGTGCGCAACATCATCACCAGCATGCGGCTCGTCTCCGACGTGGACTGGCCGGAGCTGGTGGAGAGCGTCAGCCTCATCGACGACGCGCTGCGCCCGGCGAGCGGCTTCGCGCAGATGGATTTCGCGACGCGCAACCTCTACCGCAACGCGATCGAGGAGCTCGCGCGGGGCGCGAAGCGCCCGGAGCTCGAGATCGCGCAGGCGGCCCTGGCGGCCGCGACGGGAGCGGGGCGGGAACGGGATCCGGGCTACCACCTGATCGCCGGCGGGCGCCGCGCATTCGAAGCGAGGATCGGCTATCGCGCTCCCCTGCGCAGCCTGCCCGGCCGTCTCGGCGCCGGGCTCGGCATCGGCGGCTATATCGCCGCGGTCGCGCTGGTCGCCGCGATCGTCCTCGCCTTGCCGCTCGCCGCGCTGGCGGGGCTCGGCGGCGCCTGGCTCGGTGTGCTCGCGGCGCTCGGCCTCGTCCCGGCGCTCGACGCGGCGATGGCGCTCGTGAATCGCGCGGTCACGCGCGGGTTCGGCGCGACGCTGCTGCCGGGGCTGGCGCTGCGCGAGGGCATCCCTGCGCACCTGCGCACGGTGGTCGCGGTCCCGATCCTGCTCACGACGCGGGACGAGCTGGAAGAGCAGCTCGAGCGCCTGGAGATCCATCACCTCGCCAGCCCGGAGCGCGAGCTGCATTTCGCGCTGCTCTCGGACTGGAAGGACGCCGCGACCGAGACCGTTGCGGGCGACGACGCGCTGCTCGAGGCGGCCGCCGCGGGCATCGCGCGCCTCAATCGGCGCTACGGTCCGGCCGGCGGCGGCGACCGGTTCCTCCTGTTCCATCGCCGGCGGCTCTGGAGCGAAGGGCAGCGGCGCTGGATGGGATGGGAGCGCAAGCGCGGCAAGCTCCACGAGCTGAACCGCCTGCTGCGCGGCGCGACCGATACGACCTTCATCGGCGCAGGCGGACCCTTGTCGGCGCCGCCCGCCGGCGTGCGCTACGTCATCACGCTCGATGCCGATACGCGCATGCCGCGCGAAGCGGCGCGGCGTCTCGTCGGCAAGATGGCGCACCCGCTCAACCAACCGCGCTTCGACGCCGCCGCGCGGCGCGTCGTCGAGGGCTACGGCGTGCTGCAGCCGCGCGTGACGCCTTCCCTGCCGGTCGGGCGCGAAGGCTCGCTCTACCAGAGGATCTTCTCCAGCATGAGCGGCATCGACCCCTACGCCGCCGCGGTGTCCGACGTGTACCAGGACCTCTTCGGCGAAGGCTCCTTCACGGGCAAGGGCATCTACGACGTGGACGCCTTCGAAGCCGCGCTCGAGGGCCGCGTGCGCGAAGGCACGCTCCTCAGCCACGACCTCTTCGAAGGCACGTTCGCCCGCGCCGGCCTCGCCTCCGATATCGAGGTGGTGGAGGAGTTCCCGTCGCGCTACGACGTGGCCGCCGCGCGCCAGCACCGCTGGGCGCGCGGCGACTGGCAGCTGCTGCCGTGGATCGCCGGGCGCGCGGGGGCGCTGCCGCCGATCGGCCGCTGGAAGATGCTCGACAACCTGCGCCGCTCGCTCTCGGCGCCGGCGTGCGTGCTCGCCCTCGCCGCCGGATGGGCGCTGCCCCTGCAGGCGGCCGTCCTCTGGACGGGCTTCGTCGTGTCGACGATCGCGCTGGCGACGCTGGTGCCGCTGCTCGCGGCGATCGTGCCGCGGCGCGCGCGCACCACGACGCGCAGCCACCTGCGCGCGCTCGCCACGGATGTGCGGCTCGCGCTTTCGCTGACGGCGTTGCTGCTCGTGTTCCTCGCGCACCAGGCCTGGCTGATGGCCGATGCGGTCGCACGCACGCTCTATCGCCTCGCCGTCAGCCGCCGGCGCCTGCTCGACTGGGTCACGGCGGGGCAGGCGACGGTGAGCCGCGAGCTCGGTCTCCTCGGGTTCTATCGGCACATGGGCGGCGGCGTCGCGCTCGGCCTCGTGGCCGCGATCGTGCTGTGGTGGATCGGGAGCGAGGCCTGGCCCGTGGCGGCGCCGTTCCTGCTCGCCTGGATCGCCTCGCCCGCCATCGCCCGCTGGACGAGCCTGTCGCCGCGCGTCGCCGGCCGCCTGCCGGTCTCGCCCGGGGAAGCGCGCGCCTTGCGCCGGGTGGCGCGCCGCACCTGGCGCTTCTTCGAGACCTTCGTGACGGCGGCCGAGCACTGGCTGCCGCCGGACAATTTCCAGGAAGACCCGAAGCCCGTCGTCGCGCACCGCACCTCGCCCACCAACATGGGCGTGTATCTGCTCTCGGCCGCCAGCGCGCGCGACTTCGGCTGGGCCGGCACCGCCGATACCGTGGAGCGGCTGGAAGCGACGCTCGCGACGATGGGCGGCCTGCCGCGCTTCCGCGGGCACTTCTACAACTGGTACGACACGCGCGAGCTGCGCCCGCTCGAGCCGCAATACGTCTCGTCGGTGGACAGCGGCAACCTGGCCGGGCACCTGGTCGCGCTGGCGAACGCCTGCCGCGAGTGGATCGGCGGCGCGCTGCCGGAGGCCGGGATTCTCGCCGGCATCGAGGACAGCCTGGACCTCACGCGCGAGGCCGTGCAGGCGTGTCCCGAGGACCGCCGCACGCAGACCATCACGCTCGGCCAGCTCACCGAGGCGCTCGATGCGCTCGGCGCCGCGCTGCGCCAGGGCATCGCGCAGGCCGGGCCGCAGGCCGCGACCCTGCTCGACATCGCGCGCACGCTGGCGAGCGAGCGCGGCGACGACGCCGGCGCCGAGATGCTCGCCTGGGCCGAGGCCACGCACCGCTCGATCGAGAGCCACCGCCGCGACCGCGCCCGGACCGGCGAGGACGCGCGTGCGCTGGATGAGCGCCTCGCCTCGCTCGAGGCGACGGCGCGGGCCATGGCCGAGGCGATGGACTTCGGCTTCCTGCTCGACCCGGAGCGAAAGCTCCTCTCGATCGGCTACCGCGTCGCCGAGGGCGAGCTCGACCCGAGCTGCTACGACCTGCTCGCCTCGGAGGCGCGCCTCGCGAGCTTCGTGGCGATCGCCAAGGGCGATGTCGCCTCGCGCCACTGGTTCAGGCTCGGGCGCGCCGTCACGCCGAGCGGCGGCGGCGCGGCGCTCGTCTCCTGGTCGGGATCGATGTTCGAGTACCTGATGCCCTCGCTCGTCATGCGCGCGCCGGCCGGGAGCCTGCTCGAGCAGACGAGCCGCCTGGTCGTGCGCCGGCAGATCGCCTACGGCGCCGAGCTCGGCGTGCCCTGGGGCCTTTCGGAGTCGGCCTACAACGTGCGCGACCTGGAGTTCACCTACCAGTACTCGAACTTCGGCGTCCCGGGCCTGGGCCTGAAGCGCGGGCTCGGCGCGAACGCCGTCGTCGCGCCCTACGCGACGGCGCTCGCGGCGATGGTCGATCCGGGCGCCGCGGTGCGCAACTTCGCGCGGCTCGCCGCGCTCGGCGCGCGCGGCCGCTACGGCTTCTACGAGGCGCTCGACTACACGCCCACGCGCCTGCCCGAGGGCAAGGACGTGGCGATCGTGCGCGCCTTCATGGCGCACCACCAGGGCATGACGGTCATCGCCCTCGCCAACGTGCTGCACGACGGGGCGATGCGCGCGCGCTTTCACGCCGAGCCGATGGTGCGGGCCACCGAGCTCCTGCTGCAGGAACGCACGCCGCGCGATGTCGCGCTCGCGCATCCCCGGGCGGAGGAGGTCGGGACGGCGGCGACGGTGCGCGACCTGGAGCTGCCGGCGGTGCGGCGGCTGTACTCGGCGCACGGCGCCACGCCGGCGGCGCACCTGCTCTCCAACGGCCGCTACGCGGTGATGCTGACGGCCGCCGGCTCCGGCTACAGCAGCTGGAACGGCGCCGCGATCACGCGCTGGCGCGAAGACGCCACGCGCGACGACTCGGGCAGCTACGTCTACCTGCGCGATGTGCAGAGCGGCGACATCTGGTCCGCGGGCCACCAGCCGACCTGCGCCGAAGCGAAGCGCTACGAAGCGACCTTCACCGAGGATCGCGCCCAGTTCGTGCGCCACGACGGCACGCTCACCACCACGCTCGAAGTCGTCGTCTCGCCGGAGGACGACGCCGAAGTGCGCCGCGTGTCGGTCGCGAATGCGGGCGACAAGGCGCGCGAGATCGACCTCACCTCCTACGCCGAGCTGGTGCTGGCGCCGGCCGCGGCCGACGCGGCGCACCCGGCTTTTGCCAAGCTCTTCGTGCAGACCGAATACCTCGCCAGGGCCGGCGTGATCCTCGCGACGCGGCGCCGCCGCGCGAGCGGCGAGCCGGAGATCTGGGCGGCGCACCTCGCCGTGGTCGAAGGCGAGGCGGTGGGCGAGCCGGAGATCGAAACCGACCGCGCGCGCTTCCTCGGCCGCGGGCGCGAGGTGCGCACGCCGATGTCGGTCGTGGACGGCCTGCCGCTGTCCAATACTGTAGGCGCCGTGCTCGACCCGGTGTTCGCGCTGCGCTACCGCCTGCGGGTCGAGCCGGGACGGGCGGCGCACATCGCCTTCTGGACGCTCGTCGGCGCCTCGCGCGCCGAGGTGCTGGATCTCGCCGACAAGCATTCCGACCCCACGGCCTTCGAGCGCGCCGCCACGCTGGCGTGGACCCACGCGCAGGTGCAGTCGAGCTATCTCGGCATCTCGCCGGAGGAGGCGAGCCTCTTTCAGCGGCTCGCGGGCCACGTGCTCTACGCCGATCCGCAGATGCGCCCGCCGGCGGAGGTCCTGCGCCGCGGCGGCGGCGCGCCGCCGCTGCTGTGGGCGCAGGGCATCTCGGGCGACCTGCCGATCGTGCTCGTGCGCGCGGACAGCCTCGAGGACCTGCCGCTCGTGCGCCAGCTGCTGCGCGCGCACGAGTACTGGCGCGCGAAGCAGCTCGCCGTGGACCTCGTGATCCTGAACGAGCGCGGCAGCTCGTACATCCAGGACCTGCAGGTCGCCCTCGAGACGCAGGTGCGCACGAGCCGCTCGCGGCGCCCCGCGAGCGACGTGCAGGACGCGCGCGGCGCCGTGTTCGTGCTGCGCACCGACCTGATCCCGCCGCCGACACGCGCCCTGCTGCTCGCCAGGGCGCGCGCGGTGCTCGCGGGGCGCCGCGGCACGCTGCAGGAGCAGCTGAACAACCTCCCGGAAGCGGAAGCGAACGTGCCGGCGCCGCGGCGCGCGCCGTCCGCGCAGGCGCCGCAGGGCGTTCCGGCGCCGGCGGCGCTCGAGTTCTTCAACGGCTTCGGCGGCTTCGGCGCCGAGGGGCGCGAGTACGTGACGACCCTCGACGCGAAGCGCTGGCTGCCCGCGCCGTGGATCAACGTCGTCGCCAATCCCGCGTTCGGCTTCCAGGCCGCGGTCGAGGGCAGCGGCTACACCTGGTCCGGTGGCAGCCGCGAGAACCAGCTCACGCCCTGGTCGAACGACCCCGTCACCGACCGGCCGGGCGAGGTGCTCTACGTGCGCGACGAGGACTCGGGCGAGCTGTGGGGGCCCACGGCGCTGCCGATGCGCGACGAGACCGCGCCCTATGTCGCGCGGCACGGCCAGGGCTACTGCCGCTTCGAGCACAGCGCGCACGGCATCGCGCTGGAGCTGCTGCAGTACGTGCCGCTCGCGGACCCGATCAAGATCTCGCGGCTGACGCTGCGCAACACTTCGGACCGGGCGCGGCGGCTCTCGGTCACGGCCTACGTGGAATGGGTGCTCGGCGCGTCGCGCAGCGCCGCCGCGTTCTCGGTGCTGACCGATGCCGATGCGCAGACCGGCGCGCTGTTTGCACGCAATCCCTGGAACGCGGCGTTCGGCGCGCGCGTCGCCTTCGCGGACCTGGGCGGACGGCAGACCGCGTGGACCTGCGACCGGCGGGAGTTCCTGGGAAGGAACGGCGCGCTCGACAACCCGGCCGCGCTCGCGGGAAAGGCGGTCCTCGCCGGGCGCGCGGGCGCCGGGCTCGACCCCTGCGCCGCGCTGCAGGCGCCGCTCGAGCTCGAGCCCGGCGAGAGCGTGGAGATCGTGTTCTTCCTCGGCCAGGCGGCGGGCGAGGAGGAGGCGCGCGCGCTCATCGAGCGCTATCGCGCGGCCGACCTGGACGCGGTGCTGCGCGAAGTCACCGCGTACTGGGACGAGGTCCTCGGCACGATCCAGGTGAAGACGCCCGAGCGCTCGATGGACGTGATGCTCAACCGCTGGCTCCTCTACCAGACGCTCGCCTGCCGCGTCTGGGCGCGCTCGGCCTTCTACCAGGCGAGCGGCGCCTACGGCTTTCGCGACCAGCTGCAGGACGGCATGGCGCTCGCCGTGTCGCGGCCGGCGCTCGCGCGCGAGCACCTGCTGCGCGCCGCCGCGCGCCAGTTCGTGGAAGGCGACGTCCAGCACTGGTGGCTGCCGCCCTCCGGCCAGGGCGTGCGCACGCGCATCTCGGATGACCGGGGCTGGCTCGCCTTGGCCGCGGCGCACTACGTGCAGACGACCGGCGATGCCGCGGTGCTGGAGGAGAGCGTTGCCTTCCTCGAGGGCCGGCCGCTCGTCGAGGGCGAGCACGACGCCTACTTCGAGCCGGTGGTGTCCGGCGAGCGCGCATCGCTCTTCGAGCACTGCGCGCTCGCGCTCGACCAGAGCCTCGCCCTCGGCGCGCACGGCCTGCCGCTCTTCGGCACGGGCGACTGGAACGACGGCATGAACCGGGTGGGCGAGAAAGGCCGCGGCGAGAGCGTCTGGCTGGGCTGGTTCCTGCACGCGGCGCTTTCGGCGTTCGCGCCGCTCGCCAAGGCGCGCGGCGAGGCGGCGCGCGCCGAGAAGTGGCTTTCGCACGCCGCCGGGCTGCGCAGTGCGCTCGAGCGCGACGGCTGGGACGGCGGCTGGTACCGGCGCGGCTATTTCGACGACGGCACGCCGCTCGGCTCTTCGGCGAGCGAGGAATGCCGCATCGACTCGATCGCGCAGTCCTGGAGCGTGCTCTCCGGGGCGGCGGAGCCGGCGCGCGCGCGGCGCGCCATGGCCGCCGTGGAGCAGCTCCTCATTCGCCGCGACGAGGGGCTCGCGCTGCTGTTCACGCCGCCTTTCGAGCGCACTGCATTGGATCCCGGCTACATCAAGGGCTATCCGCCCGGTGTGCGGGAGAACGGCGGCCAGTACACCCACGCCGCCGCGTGGTCGGTGATGGCCTTTGCCGCGTTGGGCGAGGGGGACCAGGCGGCGTCATTGTTCTCGCTCCTCAATCCGATCCACCACGCGAGCACGCGCGCGGACGTGCAGCGCTACAAGGTCGAGCCCTACGCCGTCGCCGCCGACGTGTATTCGGTGTTCCCGCACGTGGGGCGCGGGGGATGGACCTGGTACACGGGGTCGGCGGGGTGGCTGTATCGCGCCGGGATCGAGTCGATCCTCGGCTTTCGCGTGCAGGGAGATGTGCTGATCCTGGATCCCTGCATCCCCAGGGCGTGGCCGGGGTTCGAGATCGTTTATCGGCATCGCTCGGCGCGCTACGAGATCGCGGTGGAGAATCCTCGGGGGGTTAGCCGCGGCGTTACTTCAGTCGAGCTCGATGGAAAGGTGCTGGCCGAGGGGCGGGTGGCGCTGGTGGATGACGGGGCGGTGCATAAGGTGAGGGTGGTGCTGGGGTAAGATTCAGGCCATGAATGCACTGGACTCCCACCGCGAAAGCGCTCTGTGATCGACATCATCGACAAGCAACGCGAACAGATCACCACGCTGTGCGAGCGCTTTGGCGTGCAGCGACTGGAGGTGTTCGGCTCTGCGGCATCGGGTTCGTTCGACCCGGATCGCAGCGATGTCGATTTTCTTGTCGATTTCGGCGAAGGGTACGACCCCACCCTGTTCGCTCGCTACTTCGGGCTCAAGGAAGCGCTCGAAGGGCTGTTCGGCCGGAGCGTGGACCTGGTGATGATCGGCGCACTCAAGAATCCCTACTTCATCGAGTCGGTCAACAGAACGCGCCAGTCCGTCTATGAAGCCCCGGTCGGCGAAGCTGCTTGAGGATGTGCGCGACGCGGCAGAGTTCATCCGCGATTCCGCGCGCGGCAGGACTCTGGCCGACTATCGCGGCAACCGCATGCTGCGCCAGGCCGTGGAGCGCAATTTCGAGATCATCGGCGAGGCACTGAAGCGCCTCGCCGCTCACGATCCGCAGACCGGGGCAAAATCGGCGAACACCGGCAGATCATCGCGTTCCGGAACGTGCTGATCCACGGATACGACTTGGTCGACCACGCGCTGGTGTGGAGCACGATTGAAACCCAGGTGCCCGTCCTGCTGAAGGACGTCGCGGCGCTGCTGGCGAGCAGGGGCTGAGCCCCGCGCCGCCTTGAGATGGCGGCGCAGGCTCGCCATGCCCTACGCTCACACGATCGACGGCGTCACCTGGCGCTTTCCGGACCTGAAGACGCTGCTCGCGCGCGCGACGCCGCACCGCTCGGGCGATGCGCTCGCGGGGGTGGCGGCGGCGAGTTCTGAAGAGCGCATGGCGGCGAAGATGGCGCTCGCGGACCTGCCTGTGTCGGTGTTCCTGAATGAAGCCGTGGTGCCGTACGAGGATGACGACGTCACGCGGCTGATCCTCGATTCGCACGACAAGGCGGCGTTTGCTGCTGTTTCTTCCCTCACGGTGGGGGAGTTCAGGGAGTGGCTGCTGGCTTCTTCTTCCGAGGAGGTGAGCGCGCTCGCGCGCGGGGTGACGCCCGAGATGGCCGCCGCGGTGTCGAAGCTCATGCGCAACCAGGACCTCGTGTCGGTGGCGCGGAAGTGCCGTGTGGTGACGCGCTTTCGGAACACGATCGGGCTGCCGGGCCGGCTCTCGGTGCGGCTGCAGCCCAACCACCCCACCGACGATCCGCGCGGCATCGCGGCCTCGATGCTCGATGGGCTTTTGTACGGCTGCGGGGACGCGGTGATCGGGGTGAATCCGGCGGGGGACGGGCTGCAGGCTTTCCTGCCTTTGTGGAAGATGATGGACGAGCTGATTAGCCGCTTTTCCATTCCGACCCAGTCGTGCGTGCTCACGCACGTGACCGGGCAGCTGAAGGCGATCGAGGCGGGCGCGCCGGTGGATCTGGTTTTTCAATCGATCGGCGGCACGCAGAAGACGAACGCGTCCTTCGGCGTGAGCCTGTCGCTGCTTGCCGAAGCGATGCAGGCGGCGCGGTCGCTGAAGCGCGGCTCTATTGGTTCCAACGTCATGTACTTCGAGACCGGGCAGGGGAGCGCGCTCTCGGCCGGCGCGCACCACGGCTGCGACCAGCAGACTTTGGAAGCACGGGCCTACGGCGTGGCGCGCGCGTACGAGCCTTTGCTCGTCAACACGGTGGTGGGCTTCATCGGGCCGGAATACCTGTTTGACGGGAAACAGATCATCCGCGCCGGGCTGGAGGACCATTTCTGCGGCAAGCTCCTGGGCGTGCCTCTGGGGGTGGACGTCTGCTACACCAACCATGCCGAGGCCGACCAGGACGACATGGACACGCTGCTCACGCTCCTCGGCGCCGCCGGCGTGACCTACGTAATGGGCGTGCCCGGGGCGGACGACGTGATGCTGAATTACCAGAGCACTTCTTTTCATGATGCGCTGTACCTGCGCGAGGTGATGGGCCTGAAGCGCGCGCCGGAGTTCGAGGCGTGGCTGGAGAAGATGGGCATCGCGGGCGCGGACGGGCGGTTGATCCCTTCTCCGCAGACGCCGCTGCTTGCGCTGGCGAAGGAGCTGGCGTGACCAATGCAACGTAAAAAGCGTACACTTGTACGCAATATGAGTACGGGTCCCGACGCCCTGAGCGCGGCGCTCTTCGGCAAGTCGATGCGCGCGATCCTGGCCCAGCTCTACGGCCGGCCGGACCGGCGCTGCTACGTGCGCGAGATCGCCCGCGCCGCCGGGTTGTCGCCGAGCTCGCTGCAGCGCGATCTCGTGGCGCTGCAACGCGCCGGCATCATCGAGCGCAGCGAGGACGGGCGCCAGGTTTACTACCGTGCGGATCCCCGCTGCCCGATCTTCGAGGAACTGAAGGGCATTGCCGCGAAGACGTTCGGCGTCGCGGAGGTGCTGCGCACTGTGTTGCGGCCAAGGTCAAAGCGCATCCAGGCCGCGCTGATTTACGGTTCAGTTGCGGAGGGCACCGCGGCCGGTGGCAGCGACATCGACCTTCTGGTGATCGGCGAGCTGCCGCCGTCGGCGATGTCCGTGGATCTCGCGAAGGCAAGCCGGCGCCTCGGCCGGGAGGTCTCGCTCGTCACGTACTCGCCCGCCGAGTTCGCGGCGCTGGTTGCGCAGAAGAGCTCTTTCGCAACCAGCGTACTGCAAGGTCCGGTTATCTGGTTGATCGGCAACAGGGAGATGCTGAATGGCCTCCGGCCGCACGAATCTCGAAAACCTCGCACGCGCAAAGCAGCTCAACGCCGAGCCTCCTGACGAGCGGGAGATCGCGAATCTGTTTGCCGGCGCCGAGGCGCAGCTGCGCGACGCGGGCAACGCCGGCTTGAGCGCCGCGAGCCGGTTCGCGCTCGCCTACAACGCCAGTCACTCCCTCGCGCTTGTGGCACTGCGCGCGCGTGGCTATCGGCCTTCGAGTGCAGGGCATCGCCGCATGCTGTTCCAGGTGCTGGACGCGACCTGCGGCGCGCCTCGCGAGTTGTGGATGGCGCTGGATCGCTATCACGATCGGCGCAACAAGACTGCGTACGAGGGCGCGGCCGCCGCGAGCGCCCTCGAAGCGGACGACCTGACGAAGCTCGCCGGCGAGCTCAAGGCGCTCGTGCTGAAGAGCCTCAAGCGTGCGGGCGCCTGAGGTGGGCAAGAGCCCCGTCGTCATCAGCAACACCTGGGCGGCGCTCCGCTCCTTCACGCCCGCGCGGATCGCGCTCGGGCGGGCGGGGAGCGGGCTGCCCACTGGCGAACTACTGCGCTTCGGGCTCGCGCATGCGCGCGCACGCGACGCGGTGCACGCCGCGCTCGATGCCGAGGTGCTCGCCGCGAAGCTGCGCGAGCTGGGCCTTTCACCCCTCGTCGTTCGGAGCGCAGCCATGGACCGCGCGACTTACCTCCGCCGCCCCGACCTCGGCCGCCGTCTCGCGCCGGATTCAGCTATCTCTAGATCCGATCACTCCTTCGCGCTCGCCATCGAGGACGGCCTCTCGGCCCTCGCGGTGGAGCGCCACGCCGTGCCCCTCGTGCGCGCCCTGATCGCCCTCGCGCCGCAGCGCTGGGCCGCGGCGAGCGTCGCGATCGCGCTCCAGGGCCGCGTCGCGCTCGGCGACGAGATTGGTGCGGCGTTCGGCGCCCAGCTCATCGTGGTACTCATCGGCGAGCGCCCGGGGCTATCCTCGCCCGACAGCCTGGGGGCTTACCTGACCTTCGCTCCGCGGCCCGGGCGCACGGATGCGGAAAGGAATTGCGTGTCGAACATCCGGCCGGAGGGGTTGGAGGTTGAGGCGGCGGCGCGGAGGATTGACTGGATCGCC
>Ga0224500_10001107_pt1 | contig 16549 bp, 13 predicted proteins | sample SF_Oct11_sed_USG_FD_168126 | JGI IMG/M metagenome (GOLD analysis project Ga0224500, IMG submission 168126) | Sediment microbial communities from San Francisco Bay, California, United States - SF_Oct11_sed_USGS_4_1 | ecosystem: Environmental > Aquatic > Marine > Sediment | place: USA: California... | reverse complement strand
GGCCACCGTCACGCTCACGCTGATCGTGTCGGTCGCGCTCGTTTCGACCGCGTCGACCGCCGGCGCGAAGCTCAAGGCCGACTATCGGTTCGAGGGCAGCCTGAGGAACTCGGTCGGATCCGCCGCCAAGCTCACCCGCGAGGGACCCGGTGCCGTCTTCCTGCACAAGCAGGTCAAGGGCTCCAGAGATGGTGTCTGGAGTTGGCCCGAAGGAACGGGTCTTCGGCTCGACGGCGCGAGGAAGGCGGTGGGACCCGGCAAGGGCACCTATACGTTCGTGATGCTCGTGCGCCTCGACAACGTCGACGGCTACCGCAAGCTGATCCATTTCAAGGATCTCGCGGACGACGATGGCTTCTATGTCGACGACGGCACCCTGTACCCGTACGACCTCGACTATTCTGCAGTGGTCGTGCAGCCTGCGACCTGGTACCAGATCGCCGTCACCAGGGACTCCTCGAAGGTGGTTCGGGTCTACGTCGACGGCGCCCGCGTCCTGCGAGTCGCCGACCCCACCGGCACCCAGGTCCTCGGCCCGGACAACTTCTTCCGCTTCCTCCGTGACGATGAGAGCACCGCGACCGAGGAATCCGGCGGCATGATCGCCCGACTCCGCATCTACAACGGTCCGCTCAGCGGGAAGCGTCTGAAGAACCTGCCGTACTGACCGCTCAGCGACGGGGACGGTGTGGTCGTCGACCCACGCCTCCCCGTCGTGGAATCAGAGCATCAGAGCGTGAACGAGATCGGCCGCACCGGCGGCGGGGTGTTGCGGCTCTTCGTGAAGCGCGGCACCCCGTCGATGATCGCCGAGGCGACGGCGGGCGTGTCGCCGATCGCGAAGGCACCGAGCGCGTCGTCGGCTTGCGATCCGAGCGGCGCGTCGATCAGGAGCAGATCGGCCTCGCGGCCGGGAGCGACCACACCGGTGTTCAGGCGGTGCACCGCTGCGACGTTGCCTGTCGCGGCTGCGATCGCAGACGCGGGCGCGACCCCACCCAGTGAGGCGATCCACGAGATGGCTCGAAGCATGCCGAGCGGTTGTACGCCCGAACCCGCCGGGCTGTCGGTGCCGACGACGAGACGGCCGAGCTCTCCACGGCTGGCCACGAGCGCCGCCACCTCGCCGGCAGCTTTCACGTTCCCGTTGTGCACGATCTCGACGCGCGCGGACGTCTCGTCGAGGATGCGCTCGACGTCGGTGAGCGGCAGCGCCGTCGGGCCGCCGTTCACGTGCCCGGCCACGTCCGGCCCGACCGCGACGACGAAGTCCGCGCCGACGATGCCGCTTCCGGGGATCGAAGCGCCGCCGGTGTGCACCATGACGCGCATGCCGAGCGCCTGCGCCCATCGGGTCATCTCGGCGGCGACGCCGGGATCCTTGACGCCCGAGATGCCGATCTCGCCCACCAGGTCGACGCCGGCCGCGGCCATCTCGTGGAAGTCCGCTTCGGTGAGCCCGGGCTCGAGCAGCACCGCACCCGCGTGCACCTTGACGCCCGACGGGCGGAGCTTCGCGAACGACGCATGGGCGAGGATCGCGAGCGCCTTCACGCCCGCCGGATCGGTGGGACGGCCCGGCGTATGCGGCTCCCCCGCGGAGATCATCGTCGTCGTGCCGCCGTGCAAGTACGAGTCGATGAATTGGCTCTGGAGCTGGCGCGGGGTGAAGTCGCCGAGCACCGGGTGCGTGTGGTCGTCGCAGAAGCCGGGCGTCACGGTGGCCCCGGCGGCGTCGATCTCGGCGGTGATGCCATCGTCGTCGGCATCGGCCGCCGAGCCGACGGACGCGATCACGCCCTCGCGGACAACGACGGTGTCACCGTCGCCGATCGGGTCGTCGACATCGCCGGTGACGATCGCGCCGACGTTGCGGATGACGAGGTCGCTCACCGCAGCCCGTCGTCCCCCACGATCTGCGAGACCTCGAGCCCTCCGACGCGCGGCAGCGGCCGGCCCCCGTCGGTGACGGCGACCGCGATCACGAGCTCGTCGTCACCGGGCGCATCGGCGATGCGCAGCTCGACGGCGTCGAAATGGGTCCTCACGAACGCCGCGTCCTTGTAGTGGAGCGGCACGTCGAGGGTGCAACCGGGGCCGCCACGCTTCTTCGCCGACGGGATGATGGCCATGCCACCGCCGCACGCGTCGCGCAGCGGCGCGCCGAACTTCGGGTGCAGCATCGCGGCGACGTGCTCGAGCTCGCCCTTCAGGCCGGCGATGCCGCCCTTGCCGTAGCTGTGCACCGTGCGGCCGTCGAGCAGGGCGACCGCGGTCTGCGACAGCGTGTCCGAGAGCTCCACGCTGGCGTCGATCAGTTCGCCGAGATCCTCAACGTAGCGACCGGCGAACGGGTTGTGCAGCACCGCGGCGGTGACGACGCGCCGGATGGGTGGGTCGACCGGCTGCCCGGCCTCGATGCGGATGTCGTCCACGATCGACACGACCCTGCGGATGTCCATCTCAGCCTCCGATCGCCGACGCTAGCACGGGGGTCGCGACCGTCGCGACCTGGCCGTCGAGGCAGAGCACCGCGGCGGCGATCAGGCCTTGAGCGCGCATCCGTTCGGCTTCCTCGACGCCGGCATCCAGCGCCTCGGCGATCTCGCCTGCGGTGAGCACGCCGACCTCGGTGGTGACGAGGCGTGAACCCATGTCGGTGTCGGGCTCGAGCTCGTCGGCATGAACCCGCCTGATCGCGGCGTGCCCGGGCAGATCGATCTCGTTCGCGATCAGCGTCGCGGCGGCATCGGCGCGAGCGGCCGACTCGGCGAACACGGTCACGGCGTCGGCGATGCCGAGGGAGAAGCTCCGTCCGTGACGCCCGCTCGTCGCGACGCCGCGGACCGGGTCGTGAGATCGCACCGTGGACGTCCCCAGCAGCACCTGTCGCTCGGGGATCGGTACCAGTCCCACGTCGAACGACTCGCCGGGGGCAAGGTGCAGGGCGATGTCGCCGCCGTCGTTCACGTAGGCACGCTTCAGCGCGCCGGCGCTCGCCATCACGTCGCGGATCTCGTCGGCCACGGCACCGGCCACCGCGGCCATCGGGGTGACGAATCGGTCGCCGAACGGCTCGACGGCGACCACCATGCGCCGGGCAACCGGACCTGAGAGAGCGCCCCCCGCCTCGAGCGGCCGCCGCAGCGCCGGCAGCTCGGCGACGAGCTCGTCGAGCAGCGGCTGGAACCGATCCCAGGCGCGGCGGTACGCGGAGGCGACGGCCTGCGGGGCGCCCCAGGCCTCGATGATCAGGTCGATCGGGCCATGCTGTAAGTGCAGGCGGGACCCATCGGGCGTCGTCGCGGCCACGGGGCCGCTCATGATCGGCGCACGTCGGGACGGGTGAGCACGTCGCCCATCGGCACGATCGAATCCATGTGGCCGCCGAGCGCCGCGTAGTCGCTCAGGCTCATCGTGAACTCAAGGGGGGCGACCAGCGCGGGCGTCGGGACGTAGCCGAACGCGCCGGGCGGCACGAGCGTGACGTCGACCATGAAGGTGATCCCCCCGCCCGGCCAGACGTAGACGGGAGCGCCTCCGCACGTGACGCGAGTGAGGGTGCGACCGACCGATCGCGTGAGCGCGACCGGGTTCACGGTTGCGCCCGCTCGCAGCGACCCGCCCGCCCCTGCCATGAACAGCACCGACGTCATCGCCGGCTCGCAGTTCTCGGCGATGCGTTCGACCGACGTGCGCAGGTCGTCGGGAAGCGGTGCCGCCACAGGCCGCAGATCGTCGTCCAGCACGAAGTACGCGTGATGCTCACCGGTCGTGCCGATCATCAGCACCGTGAGGCCGGGCCGCGCGACCTTCGGATCGAACCCATCGAGGATCGCGAGCGGATCCTCGATGTCGGTGCCGCCCCAACCGGTGCCGGGGTTCGCGACGTTGAAGTAACGACCGGGCGTCGAGCGTCGCCCCTTGACCTTGATGCCGGTCGCAGGGATGTCGAGGAAGCGGCCCGCCTGGTGCTCAGACAACACGCCCGTGATGTGATCGTCGACGACCACGACCTCGTCGACGTGCTCGTACCACTGCTGCGCGAACATGCCGATCGTGGCCGAGCCGCACCCCACGCGCATGCGTTCTTCGACGACCCCGTTGATCACGGGTGGCGTGCCGGCCTGCAGCAGCAGCTCCGCACCGTCGTCGACCGACAGCTCCACGGGGTCGCCGCCGCAGAGCGCCAGTAGCGTCTTCATCGTGACCAGACCTTCGCGCTTCGATCCGCCGGTGAGGTGGTTCACGCCGCCCAGGGCGAGCATCTGCGAGCCGTATTGTCCCGTGGTGACGTGTCCCACCGCCTCGCCATCGGCGCGCACCAGCTGCCGTTCGGCCCCGACGTGGCGATCGGTGTCGATCTTCACCTCGACGCCGCAGTAGCTGAAGATCGCTTCGGTCACGACGGTCACCATGTCCACGCCCGCGATCGTCGAGGAAACGATGAAGGGCGCGGGCTTGTAGTCGGGATACGTCGTGCCCGAGCCGGCGCCGGTGACGACGATGTCGGCACTCGGCAGCAACTCGCCGTCCCAATCCCCTTCACGCGAAGCGAACGGCACGAGCGCACCACCCTGTTCCTGTGTTCGCTCGAGCACCAGCAGCGGGTCGAGGCGCGCCAGCACGCCGTCGACGTTGCCGTAGCGGTCGCACGAACCGGTGCGCCCGGGCTTGATCACACATCGGATCGGGCAGGCGTCGCAGACAACCGAGTCGTTCGCGGGCCCGGCGGTCATCGGCCCGATCCTTCCGCGATCGCGGCGAGCACGCGATCGGGCGTCGCAGGCAGCCGGCGCACCCCGGCGCCCACGGCGTCGCGGATCGCGTTCAGGATCGACGGCGCGGTGGGGATCAACGAGTGCTCGCCGATGCCCTTCGCCCCGTACGGACCGACCGGGTCGCCCGATTCCACCAGGATGCTCACGACTTCCGGCACGTCGCCGATCGTCGGGATCAGGTAATCGTGCAGGTTCTCGTTCCGGCCGGGGATGTACTCCTCCATCAGTGCCATGCCGATCCCCTGGGCGACGCCGCCCTCGATCTGGCCCTCGATCAACGTGGGGTTCACGGCGCGGCCGACGTCGTGCGCTGCCGTGATGCGCCGGATCTGCACCGTGCCGAGCTCGAGGTCGACCTCGAGCTCGGTCATGTGGGCCCCGAAGCCGAACTGGGCGTAAGGCTCACCTTGGCCATCGGCGCTCAGGGTCGTCGTCGGAGGATCGTAGGTGGCGGTCGCGGCCACCACCAGGTCGTCGCCGTCGGCGTCGAGCTCGTCGAGGGTCACCACCGACTCGAGACCGCGATCGTGAACGATGAGTCTGCCGTCGACCAGCTCGATGTGAGCATCGGCCGACGCGTCGGCGAGCTCGAGCAGGCGCGTCCGCAGCTCCGTGGTCGCGAGGAACGTCGCGTTCCCCGAGATGAACGTCTGTCGCGACGCCGAGCTCTTGCCGGCATCGGGCGTGGTGTCGGTGTCGGCACCGAGCGTGACGATGCGGGCCATGTCGACGCCGAGGGCGTCTGCGCAGATCTGCGTCATCACCGTGTTCGCACCCTGTCCCATGTCGACAGCCCCCTGGAACAGGACGATCCACCCGTCCCGCCGCAGGCCCACGCGGATCGTCGAGGGGTTGGGCAGCGCCGTGTTGCCGCATCCGTACCACATGCCCGCCAGGCCGACGCCGCGACCGATCGTGGCAACACCGGCGGCGTTGGCCTCGGCCGCCTCGACCCGAGCCCGCTGCCAGTGCGGCCGAAGCGCCTCGAGGCACTCGCGATAGCCGACGCCCGAGGCGAACACCTGCCCGGTGACGGTCGGCACGCCCGCCGTGAGGGCGTTGCGGTATCGGAACTCGAGCCGGTCGAGCCCGACCGCGTCGGCGAGCTCGTCGAGCATGCACTCGGTGGCGATCGTCGACTGGGGCACACCGAACCCGCGGAAGGCCCCCGACGGCGGCGCGTTCGTATGCACGGCGACCGTGCGCGCACGATACGCGTCATAGACGTAGGGGCCGCCGGCATGAACCGGCACGCGGTTGGCGACCGTCGGTCCCCACGACGCGTAGGCACCGGTGTTGAACTCGCCCTCGAAGTCCATCGCGGTGAGCCGGCCGTCGCCGGTCGCCCCGATGCGCAGGGTGAGTCGCGACGGGTGGCGCTTCGTCGTGGACATCATCGACTCGGGCCGGGTGTAGGTGAGTCGCACGGGGCGGCCGAGCTTCCAAGCGGCGAGCGCGAGATACGGCTGCACCGACAGGTCGAGCTTGCTGCCGAACCCACCACCGACCGCGGTCGGGTAGATGCGCACCGCGCCCTCGGGCAGACCCAAGATCGCCTCGACCTCGGCGCGATCCATGTGCGGAGACTGGGTCGTCACCGCCACCTCGATGCGATCGCCGAGGCGGCGGGCCCAGCCGGCTTCCGGCTCGATGTAGGCGTGTTCGATGGAACCGGTCTCGAACACGCCCTCGACTTCGACCTCGGCCGACGAGAACGCGTCGTCGAGGTCGCCGCGTCGCACGTTGCCGCGGACCAGCACGTTGCCCTCACGGTCGTCGTGGATCCTCGGGGCCTCGGGTGCCAGGGCATCGTCGGGCACGAGCACGGCCGGCAACTCGTGCCAGGTCACCGGGAAGGCCGACGCATCCCACGCCTCCATCGCAGGCTGCTCGCCGACCACCATCGCGACCGCTTCCCCACGGAAGCGCACCTCGTGTTCGGCGAACACGGGCTGGTCGGCCGTTGCGGGGATCACGCCGAAGCGATTCACCCCCGGCACGTCGGTGGCCGACAGCGCCGCGACCACGCCGGGCGAGCCGGCCACGTAGGCGGCGAGATCGCCGAGTTCGAACCTCGCCCGATGGTGCGGGGAGCGCACGACCCGGATGACGAGCGCGCCGTCGGGCTGGCCGTCTGCTCCGAAGATCTCGGTGCCACTGAGCTTGCGTTCCCCGTCGACGCGCGGCACGCGACGGCCCACCGCCTTGCCGACCGGCGGCGGCGGCTCGATGACCTCCGCGGTGTGCGCGTCCATCACCGCGGAGATGATCGTGCGGTACCCGGTGCAACGGCAGAGCACGCCGCCGAGGGCGTCCTTCACCTCGGGCTCGGTCGGCGCCGCCGTGTCGCGCAACAAGGCGGCCGCCGCGACGAGCATGCCCGGCGTACAGATGCCGCATTGGGCGGCGCCGCGGGCCAGGAACGCTCGCTGCAGGCTGCCGAACTCGCCGCTCGCGTGCAAACCCTCGAGGGTCTCCACCTTCCGGCCGGCCAGCTGGCCGACCGCGGTCATGCAAGCGCTCACGGGTCTGCCTTCGAGCAGGACCGTGCAGGCACCGCAGTCGCCGGCGTCGCATCCCACCTTGGTTGCGGTGAGCCCGAGGTCTTCGCGAAGCACGTCGCTGAGCCGTCGCGCGGATCGATCGGCTCGCACCTGTGCACCGTTCACCTGGAAGGCTACCGCCGAGGTCACCGCTCGCTCCCGCACGCCTGCAGCGCCCGGTGCACCAACACCGAAGCGGCCTCGAACCGGTACGCGGCGGTCGCCCGCACATCGTCGATCGGGGTGAGCGCACCCAGGTGCCGGGCGATGACCGCCGCATCGAAGTCGTCGATGCGTCGGTCCACCAGCTCGGCCTCGAGCGACGGCAATCGCTGGGCGACCGGGGAGCACGCGCCCACCGCCAGACGGACATCAGTGATGCGACCGTCGGAGCTCGCGGCCACCACGGCGGCGACCATCACCACCGAGATCACGAGGTAGCCCCGCAGCCCGAGCTTCCTGAACGACGAGCGGGCGCCGTCGGGGCCGCGAGGCACGAGGACCGCGGTCAACAGCTCATCGGGGCGCAGCGCCGTTGCCCGGTAGCCGGTGAGGAACTCGTCGAGCCGCAGCACCCGTGTTCCCACCGTCGACGTCAGCTCGACGGACGCGTCGAGACTCAGCAACGGCGGGATGCCGTCGGCGGCAGGCGAGGCGTTGCAGAGGTTGCCGCCGATGGTGCCCGAATTCTGCACCTGCACCGATCCGACCTCGCGTGCAGCGGCTCGCAACCCATCGAAGCAGCTGGGGAGGTCCGTGTCCGCGACATCGGCCCACCGAGCGAGAGCTCCGAAGCGATAGGCGTCGGGGGTGTCGACGATGTCGCGGAGTTCCTGCACGCCGCCGATGTCGATCACGGGCTGCGTCATCGGCCGGCCCACGTGCTGGGGGAACAGATCGGTGCCTCCGGCGAGGACGGTCCCGCCCGCACCCCGCATCTCAAGGGCTGCAGCCATATCGGCCGGAGCCAGGTAGTCCACGGACATCGCCCCCTCGCGCAGCATACTCACGGCCTGGACTCACGGCTCAAGGGTCACCGGCCCTACACTCCGGCATTCCGGCGAGTGAGCGGAGGTCGTCATGTCGATATCGCTGCCCGACAGCACCACCTTGAACTGGGGCCCTTGGTACCGGAAGTCACCGTTCTTCGACGCCACCCTGCGCGCCGGTTGCAGCGCGTACGACGTCTACCAGCACATGTACCACCCCAACACCTACGGCGATCCGGTCGAGGAGTACTGGGCGCTCGTCAACGACGTGACGCTCTGGGACGTGAGCGTCGAGCGCATCGTCGAGATCACCGGGCCCGACGCGAGCGCGTTCACGAACCTGCTCACGTGCCGGGACCTCACGAAGTGCGCGGTGAAGCAAGGCAAGTACATGTTGGTCACCGCCGAGGACGGCGGCATCGTGAACGACCCCGTGCTCCTGCGTATCGAAGACAACCGCTGGTGGCTCGCGCTCGCCGATTCCGACGCCGGACTCTACGCGATGGGCGTCGCCGTCAACTCCGGGATGGACGTGCAGGTCGGCCATCCCGAGGTTTACCCGGTGCAGGTGCAGGGCCCGAAGGCCAAGGACACGATGAGGGACCTGTTCGGCGACTGGGTGCTCGACATGAAGTACTACTGGTGCGACGAGGCCGACCTCGACGGCATCCCGGTCGTGATCAGCCGTACGGGCTGGACGGCGGTGGTCGGCTACGAGATCTATCTGCGCGACCCGAGCCGCGGCGACGACCTGTGGGAACGCATCCTCGACGCCGGCGCGCCGCACGGCATCCGCGTGACGCCGTCGTCGGACATCCGCCGCATCGAGGCGGGCATCTTCGACTGGGGCTCCGACATCGGCCTCGCCGACAACCCGTTCGAGATCACCGGCTTGGAGCGTCTCGTCGAGGAGCAGGATGCCGACTACGTCGGCAAGGAGGCCCTCGAGCGCATCCGCCGGGAGGGTGTCTCCCGCAAGCTCGTCGGCGTCGAGCTCGACGGCGAGCCGGTCGTACAGCCTACGCAGCACTGGCCCGTTTCCAATGACGGCGCGATCGTCGGGCACGTCACCGACGCCTGCTGGTCGCCGCGCTTGAAGAAGAACATCGGCTACGTCTGGGTGCCGATCGAACTCGCCGAGCCCGGAAACCGCCTCGACGTCGACGCCGATGGCGGCGGGCGAACCGGCACCACGGCATCGATCCCGTTCCTCGATCCGCAGAAGAAGGTTCCGGCGGCCTAGACGGAAGGGGCCGCAGCCTGCTCGCATGACGAGCACAGGTCCTCGCGGTTGTAGATGCTGAGTCGCGTCCTGCAGTCCTTGCCGGCGCAGGTTCGCCCTGCGGGCATCGGGGCGGACCGCCTGGGCCGCATGCTCATCCGCTGCTTTCGCAGCCGCTGACACGGCGGGCACCAACGGCTCTTGCCGAAGTGCCCGCAGGGCCGGATGTCGTGACACATCGGGCACTCGCGATAGCCATGACAGGGACACTGGGGGTAGTCGTCCATCGCTTCCAGGGTACGCCGCACCGGTCGGCGCGTTCGCAACGCCCTGGCCCCGGCACGATCAGAGCGCTTCGAGCACCGCCTTGTCGCCCTTGGCCTCGGGCGAGATGCGAGCGGTCGAACCGGTCAGATGGAGCTGCTGGCCCGAATCGCGCTCGGTGATGTTGACGTGCCGACTGAGTCCGAACTTCTTCACCACGACGTCGGAACTCTCGCGTGGGAACGTCATCAGCTCACGTTCGACCTTGCCGCCCATGGCCGACATCGCGAAGACGTGGATCGTGGTGTCCGTGACGGCCACCAGCATGCGCTCGGTCACGCCGTGGGCGGCCGCGTTCCCGTGGCGGGCAGCCTCGAGGGTGATGATCGTGCCGACACCTTGGAGCAGACCACCGGCGTTGTCGGGCATCACGATGCTCTCGGCAACGGCAGCACCAGTGATCGCCTTGTAGTTGTCCTGAAGTGCGAAGACACCCGCAGCGGTGACCTGCTCGTCGGGGCCGATCAGATCCTGCGCGATGGCGGTGAGATCACCGTAGGACATGGCTCTTCCCTTCGTCGGCATGGTCGGGATCGTGACTCTGAGCGGTATCGTCGCCGGTCGCGGCCCGCTTGAGCGGAACATCCCGGGGCGCTCGATGTTCGAAGGACCTATCCTGGGCGCGGTGACGACGGGCGTCGTGATACTGGGAGCGGGATTCGGAGGCCTCGAGCTGTCGGCTCGCCTCGCCGAGGCCCTCGGTGACGACGTCGACATCACCTTGATCGACAAGGCCGACTCGTTCGTCTTCGGGTTCTCCAAGCTCGACGTGATGTTCGGGAGGCAGACGCCCGAAGCCGTACGCCTGCACTATCGCGACCTCGCGGCATCCGGCGTGCGATTCCGGCAGGAGACGATCACGTTGATCGACGCGGAATCACGTCGGGTGGTCACCGACCTCGGCAGCTACGAGGCCGACGTGCTCATCGTCGCGCTCGGCGCCGATCTCGACGTCGGCGACACCCCGGGGCTGGTCGAGGCCGGGAACGAGTTCTACACGGTCGAAGGGGCGGAACGCCTGCGCGACGTGATCCCGGCCTTCACGTCGGGAGCCGCGATCGTCGGCGTGACTTCGTCGCCGTTCAAGTGTCCCCCGGCACCCAGCGAGGCGGCGCTGCTGCTCGACGCCCACATGCGAGCGCGCGGGCTTCGCGACGCCGTCGACATCTCGGTGGTGATGCCGTTCGGCATCCCGATCCCACCCTCGCCGGCGACATCGAAGGCCATCCTCCAAGCCTTCGCCGAGCGGGACATCACGTTCGTGCCCGATCGACTGGTCACCTCGCTCGACGCCACCGAACGCGTCGCCGTGCTCGACGACGGGCAACGCCTGCCCTACGAGCTGTTCCTGGGCATACCGCGGCACCGGGTACCCGAGGTCGTCGCATCGTCGGGCATGACCGTCGACGGATGGATCCCCGTGGACCCGTCGACGCTGGCGACCCGGTTCCCGGGCGTCTACGCGGTGGGCGACGTCACGAGCGTGGGCACTCCGAAAGCCGGCGTGTTCGCTGAAGGCGCAGCCGCGGTGGTCGCCGACGAGCTGATCGCGCAGATCCGCGGCGGCGAGCCCGCTGCACCGTACGGCGGCACCGGCTCCTGTTACATCGAGTTCGGTGACCGCGAGGTCGCACGCGTCGACGTCGATTTCTTCTCCGGCCCGAGCCCCACCGGCACGTTCGTCGAACCGTCGCTCCAGATGGCCGCCGAGAAGGGCGCGTTCCGAGCCTCGCGCGCAGCCCGCTGGTTCGGCGCCTGAACGACCGATACCCTGCGCCCGTGCGCGTCGGCATCCACGTCGGACACTGGGAAGGAACACCACGCGACCTCGTCCCGCTCGCGCAGGCAGCCGAGCGCCTGGGGCTCGACTCGGTCTGGACCTCCGAGACCTGGGGCTCCGATGCGATCGTGCTGGCGACCTGGATGGCTTCCCACACGACACGCATCGGCATCGGAGTGGGGGTGGCGCAGATGGCCGCCCGCACGCCGGCCAACGCCGCGATGGCCGCGCTCACGCTCGATCACCTGAGCGGAGGCCGCCTGCGGTTCGGGCTCGGCGCGTCCGGGCCGCAAGTCGTCGAGGGCTGGCACGGCGTGGTCTTCGACGACCCACTCGGCCGCACACGCGAGTATGTCGACATCGTCCGGGCGATCTGGTCGCGTGAGACGCCCGTGACGTCGGATGGCCCCCACTACCCGTTGCCGGTGAACGGCGGCACCGGACTCGGGAGGCCGTTGAAGACCAACGTGCGTCCGTTGCGCGCCGACATCCCGCTGTTCATCGCCGCGATGGGTCCGCGCAACGTCGCGCTGACCGCCGAGATCGCCGAGGGATGGCTCCCGCTCATGTACTCCCCCGACCACGCTGACGCCTTCGCCGAGTCGCTGCGGACAGGCTTCGACTCGCGAGAGCGTCCGACCGGGCTCGAGATCGCGCCCATGGTGCCGGTCGCGGTCGGTGACGATCTCGCCGCAAGTCGCGACGCGGTGCGGCCGACGATCGCCCTGTACGTCGGCGCCTACGGCTCGAAGGACGCCAACTTCTACAACGCACTGGTCGCGCGCTACGGCTACGAGACCGAGGCCGCACACATCCAGGACCTGTTCCTCGATGGGAAGCGGGCCGAGGCGATCGCCGCCGTCACCGATGCGATGGTCGACGAGCTCGCGCTGGTGGGTCCGGCCGGAAGGGTGGCCGATCGCATGCACGCGTATCGCAACGCCGGCGTGGCCACCCTGCTCCTGCAGGTCGGCGACTTCGACGCCGTCGCCCGCGTGGCGATCGCCGCCGACCGAGGGGGGTTCCTGTGAACGCCAGGCGCACGGACCCCGACGTCGAGCGCGACCTCGTGGCGCGGGCGATGTTCGCCGGCGATGAGGGACCGCGATGACCGAGGCGGCGACGCAGCGGGCCGACGTGCGCGGCATCCCGATCGCCTACGAGGTGCACGGCGAGGGCTCGCCGATCCTGCTGATCCATGGGTGGTCTGCCGATCGTCGCTACCTGATGGCCGACCTCGAGCCCGTCTTCGACGGACATCCTGGCTGGCAACGCACATACTTCGATCTCCCGGGGCACGGAGCGACGCCAGCCCCCGAGTGGCTGGGGACGCAGGAGCAGATGCTCTCTGTGGTGCGCGGATTCATCGACTCCACACTGCCGCCAGGACCGTTCGCCGTGGCGGGCAACTCCTACGGAGGATTCCTCACGCTGGCGCTCGTGCGGTCGATCCCCGATCGTCTGCGAGGCGCAGGACTGCTGGTTCCCGACGTGCCTGCCCCTGACGGCACTCGCGACACCCCCGAACCGGTCACGTTGATCGAGGACCGCTCGATCTTCGGCGACCTCGCCGACGATGAGGCCTGGATCCCCGAGGCACTGGTCGTGCACGAGCGGCGCATGCTCGAGGAGATCCGGGCCCACGACATGCCCGGGTATCGATCGGCAGACGACGGCTTCCTGGCTCGACTCGACGCGAACTACCTCCTGACAGGCGACGCCGGTCGTCCTGGTCCGCCGTTCGATCGGCCGAGTGTGATCCTCACCGGCCGCCAGGACGCGACGGTCGGCTTCCGAAGCGCGTGGGCCCTGACCGAGGAGTTCCCTCGGGCGACCTACGCGGTGCTCGACATGGCGGGCCATCATCTCGGCCGCATCGAGCGTCCGAGGGCGTTCCGCTCGTTGTTCGCCGACTGGCTGGAACGCATGGAAGTGACGGCACGCGACGCTCAAGTCCAGACCCCGTCCTCCTGAGCTGAACGCCGAGCTTGCGTAGGGTGGTGGGAAGGACCTCGCGAGCGCCTGTCCAACACCACCATGACCGAAACCGAACGATCGATCGCCTCAGACCCGCCCGAGGTGGGCGACGTCGAGACCACCGACGCCGGTCTCGAGGCGCGAGTTGTGCTCCGGCAGGTCGCGCGCGCGCTGCTGATGGTCGGCATCCTCGTCGTCATCTCGGGTGCGTCGATCGCGTTCGCCCTGCGGGTCGCACCCACCCAATCCGTCTCAGCCCTCGGCCAGACCGTCTCGGTGGGGGCGACGTCACCCACGTGGAGCACGGCCGGACCTGGTGAGGTCGTGGTGTTCGGACGGTCACTGCCGACGCAGGTCGACTTCGTCGGACCGGTCAGGCCCCGATTGGTGCTGACCGAGATCAGCATCGACGCGCAGGTCGAGGGCGCGTTCGCACCACCTGGCAGGGCCGCAGCAGCGGCCGAACTCGGCGAGGCGCTCGCCGCCGGGTGGCGGCGCTACTTCGCGTGGGAGATCGCCTTCGTGGCTCTCGGCGCCGTGCTGCTGCTCGGAGCGATCGCAGGGTGGCGCGGGTACGGCGGCAAGCGCACCGCGATGGTCCTGGTCGGAGGACTGCTGTTCGTCGAGGTGGTCAATCTGAGCGCGATCATGGTGACGGCGTTCACCGCGCCCGACATCCTGCGCGGGCTCGGCAGCGTCAGCGATCTGGTGGGCCGAGACTCGATCCGGCCCGTGGCGGCGGCCGCCGGCCCCGAGCTCGACGAGGTGCAGGCGATCGTGCTCGGCGACTCCACGGCGGCCGGGCTCGGCGGCCCGGCGCTGGCCGACGCGACCCCCGACGACGAGGCGTGCGAGCGGAGCTCCATCGCGTTCGCCGAGACGCTCGCCCGCGTGAACGATTGGAACGTCGACAACCTCGGGTGCAGCGGGGCAACGATCGAGCACGGCGTGCTCGGGTCGCAACTCGCTGGAGGGCGCCGCCTCGCTCCGCAGCTCGCCGTCGCGAAGCGAGCGACTTCGGCGGAGGTCGTCATCGTGAACGTCGGTGCCAACGACATGCACTGGAGCACCCTGGTGTTCCTCTGCGGGGCATCTGACACCTGTGACGACCGGGCCCTCACGGCCTTCTACCAACGCTCGCTCGACGACTTCACGCAGGACTACTACGAGCTGTTGCGCCAGCTGGCCGCACTCCCGGGCGACCCGCTCGTCTTGATCAACCAGTACTACGTGCCGTTCGACCCGAAGCTCGACTGCCTCGAGGAGCTCGGACTCACCAGCAGGAAGATCGAGACCATGCTCGAACGGCTCGTCACCTTGAACATGCTGCTCGCCAACGGCGCTGAGACGTTCGGATACCGAACCGTGAAGCCGGACTTCTCGGGCCACGAACTGTGCGCCGACCAGTCCTACGTGCAAGGCATCGACGATGCGGCCCCGCTGCATCCGAACGCCAGGGGCCAACTGGTGATCGCGCTCGCCGGTGAACGAGCCCTGCTCGAAGAGCGGGCCTAGACCATCAGGGCATCGAAGCCGGCGAACGACCCTTAGGTCGGGCGCAGGGGCGTCGAACCGGTCAGCAGCCTGAACGCAGACGCCAGGGCGGGACGATCGGTGACCCCGTTGATCATGGGGAGCATGCTCCCGTCGCCCAGGCCCCAGGCGACGATCTCCGCCGCCTGCTCGACGCCACGGGCCTTCCACGGATCGTTGGGATCGAACCAGGAAGCCAGAGCTCGGAAGGCGAGGAATCGACGACGCATGAACGTGTCGCCGTTGTCAGCGATCCATACGTGCGCGAACTCGTGCAGCACGATGCGCTGCGGGCCGGGTTCCATGGCTCCTCTCACGCAGAGATCGACCCGCCGAGAGCGCGCCAGGCCGAGGTGTCCGCCGCATCCTGCCGCGTCGGGATGGAACAACACCTCGATCGCCGGCGTCGACAGGCCGGCTTTTTCGAAGCGACCGAGCGACCACGCCGTCAGCTCGCGCGCGATCGCAGGAGCCGGGTAGAGGGTGACCGAGCCGATCACGTCGACCCCCTGGCGGGAGGTAGCGCCCGTGGCCGTTGGATCGACCAGCGCGAGCGCGACGAGGCCGACCACCAACACCCTTGTCGCGCCACGTCCGGTCGCCACCTCGTCCATGGCCCGACACTCGGAGGAGACACATGGACACCTCGGGGATAGCCCTTGCATACGCTTGGAACACGCTTGGAGCCGCGCGAGGTGACCGTTCCCCGTGGGTTCCAGGCGTTGCGCTCGAGGAGTACGGTCAGGCGATGCGATTCATGGTCCTGGGCCCGATCGAAGTCGTCAGCGACGGGCACGCGATATCGCTCGGGGGGAGGAAACAGCGCCTCGTCCTGGCCCACTTGCTCAGGCGCCACGGCACCTTCGTCCCAACCGATGTCCTCGTCGACGACGTGTGGGGTGACGCTCCCCCCGATGCGGTGAGGAGCTCGCTGCAGAGTTACGTGTCGCACCTTCGCAAGGAACTCGGGCCGCAGCGCCTCGAAGGCCAAGCGGGCGGATATCGGCTCGAAGTTGCCTCGCACGAGCTCGATGCGCTCGAGTTCGAACATGCCCGCGCGGCGGCGCACGAGATGCTGGAGCGCGACCCCGCGACGGCCTCCGAGCTGCTTGCCGAAGCCATCGGCGGGTGGCGAGGCGGTGCGTACGCCGATCTCGCCGACGAGCGATCCCTTCATGGCGAGATCGCTCGGCTCGAGGATGCACGCCTGCTCGCGATCGAAGACCGGATCGAGGCAGACCTCGCACTCGGCCGGCACGCCTCGCTCGTCGGCGAGCTGGAGGCACTCACCGACGCGCACCCCCTCCGCGAGGACCTCTGGCGTCTGCACATGCTCGCCCTGGTCCGCTCCGGACGTCCGGCCGAGGCTCTCACCACGTTCCACGATGCGCGCGCGGTGC
>Ga0224500_10001106_pt1 | contig 16554 bp, 18 predicted proteins | sample SF_Oct11_sed_USG_FD_168126 | JGI IMG/M metagenome (GOLD analysis project Ga0224500, IMG submission 168126) | Sediment microbial communities from San Francisco Bay, California, United States - SF_Oct11_sed_USGS_4_1 | ecosystem: Environmental > Aquatic > Marine > Sediment | place: USA: California... | reverse complement strand
AGGGTACCAGACACGATGAGCGTGCGGAGGGTGAGCAAACTCAGCCAGGGCTCTCGTACTTGCATGGACCCTTTGCAGTAGAAGACAATGGGCCACTATTCTCAGATGTGTGCCGCCTTGTCAAGAATTACACCGGTTGGCTCTTTGGAGTCTTGCTTACCGGCCAATGTAGAGCTAGGGGCATGATGTATGCCGACGTATCTGATCCTCGATGGGTACAATCTGCTGTCAGTTGGGGGTCGGCTGAGTGGACAGCTGGAGTCGGCCCGCGAATGCTTGCTACGTGACTTGGCGAGCTACCGACATCGCAAGAATCATCACATCACTGTCGTGTTTGATGGGTGGCAGCAGGGCCAACCATCGGAGCAGCGGGAGCATCGTTCCGGAGTACAGGTGATCTATTCCAAGCGGGGAGAGCGAGCGGATCAGGTGATTCAACGACTCGCACGTGAGTATGGACAAGACTGTGCCGTGGTCAGCTCAGACCATGAAATCGTCAATGCGGCACGAGCCCATGGGGCCTTTGTCATGGGCTCTCAGGAGTTTGCTTCGAAATTACAGGCATCATCGGTATCAAGCGGGAGGGTGCCATACAAAGAGCTGGATACAGGAGAGGATGTCGCGGCACGGCGCGGGCCCGAGAAAAAAGGGAACCCGAGAAAGCTCCCCAAGTCTCAACGGCAGCGTGACCGCCACCTCAAGCGATTTTGAACAACCGCTTGGCGTTGGTGCTCGTCTGTTTGGCAACGTCATCTAATGGCAAACTATGGATCGAGGCTAACTGTTGAGCCACCTGTGAGACATATGCTGGTTCGTTGCGTTTCCCCCGATAGGGAACAGGGGTGAGGTACGGACAATCAGTTTCGATCAACAGGCGGTCCAGCGGCGTATTCTTGGCGATGTCACGCAGCATCGTGGCATTGGGGAATGTGAGGATGCCGGAAAACGACAGATAGAATCCAAGATCCAACGCATCCTTCGCCAACCAGGCATCTCCGGAGAAGCAGTGAAAGACCCCGCCGATTTCTGATGCCTTCTCCTCCCGTAAAATCGCGATCGTATCCTCCTGGGCTTCCCGTGTGTGGATGATCACGGGCAGCTTGAGTTCTCGCGCCAGCTGAACCTGCTCACGAAACCGCTCGCGCTGTTCTTTCGGCGAGGAGTGGTTGTAGTGATAGTCCAATCCGATCTCGCCGTACGCCACAACGTTCTTGTTCGCAGCGAGCATGCGAAACTCGTCATACCAATCGTCACCGATATGTTTGACTTCATGGGGATGGACGCCGATCGAGGCATGCACAAACGGATACTGGTCTGCGAGTCGCACGGCTGCATGGCTTGTGGCACGATCGCATCCGATGGTGAGGAATGCTTCAACGCCGGCTTCCCGCGCACGAGCGATCATGGCTTCTCGGTCGTCGTTATAGCGGGCGTCGTCCAGATGGGTGTGTGTGTCGATGAGCATCTATAGTTCCTCCCACGAGAGGATGGTGTGACCGACATAGTTGTGTGAGGGGATCAGGGCGAAACGCACTCAGGAGATCGGTTTGGGAGTAATTGCAGTTGCGAGTTCATGCAGCAAATGCTCGGTCTCGTTCCAGCCCAGACAGGCATCAGTAATAGAAACGCCGTGCTGAAGGGCCACCCCTTCTTTCCAGGCTTGTTTGCCCGGGTTCAGGTTGCTTTCGAGCATCAGTCCCATGATGGTCTGTCGGCCTTCACGGAATTGTCGCAGGACCTCACGAGCGACGAACCCTTGGCGGGTGTGATCCTTCTTGGAATTGTCATGCGAACAATCGATCATAATAGGGCGGACGATGCCCTCTCCGGCGACCGCAGCCTCGGCCTTCTCCACATCTTGTGCTTCGTAGTTGGTTTTTCCGCCTCCGCCGCGAAGGACAATATGGCGGTCAGGATTTCCCATCGTCTTGATGATGGCGGTTTGTCCGTCGGCGTTGATGCCGACAAAATGGTGCGGAGCGCGGGCGGAAATCATGGCATTCACGGCAACCTGCAGGCTACCTTCCGTCCCATTCTTGAACCCCACCGGCATGGAGACCCCGCTAGCCATTTCGCGATGCGTTTGGCTTTCAGTGGTGCGGGCTCCGATCGCCGCCCAACTAATGAGATCGGCGACGTACTGAGGACTGATGGGATCCAGCAGCTCTGTTCCGCAGGGAAGACCCAATTGATTGATCTTAAGGAGAATCGCTCTCGCCAACTCCACTCCCGTGGCGATGTCACATGTGCCGTCCAGGTGCGGGTCATTAATCAAACCCTTCCATCCAACCGTGGTCCTTGGCTTCTCGAAGTAGGTCCGCATCACGATCAAGATTCGGTCGCGCAAGGCATCGGCAAGAGGCTTCAGCTTGGCGGCATATTCGTAGGCCGCATCAGGGTCATGGATGGAGCAAGGTCCGACGATCACAAGGAGCCGGTCCCGGTCTTGTCCGTGGAGAATCCGACGGATCGATTCCCGTGTCTCTACGACGAGTGTCGCAGCATGATCGGTAATGGGCAGTTTGGTCTTGACGGCGCGCGGAGACGGCAGTGCTTTAATCTCAATAACGTGTTGGTTGTCGATTGGTCTATTCATGGTCTGCGACACAGCAGGCTTGGTTCTTAAAATGTGATTCTACCTTGCGGGGGCAATACTCTAACGAATCGTAGCAGAAAAGTCCATATCGATTACTGCCATGGCTGGATTGCGTCATCTGGTGACTGTTTTCACCAATTCTTGCAATTGTAAGCACTCGATGCCTATTCTGTAGCCATGTTGGTGAGATGCCTGAGAGATTTCTGCTCGTTACTTCGGTTAGGGGTGGCCTTGGGGATGATCTGTATCATCCTGGGGCTGGCGCCGTTCGCTGTCGCTCAGGATGTTCACCACGAGTTGGCTGCTGCCGATACAGATGGTCATGAACATTCGGACACCGACATCTGTCAGTGGGTTCAGCACCATATTGCCGGGTCGGTTGATCTGGATCTTCCGCGACTCTCCGTCTGTGACCTTGTCCGACAGCAAGAGTGTCCATCCGAACACATTCTTCTATCGTCTACCCTCTCACTTGTCGGCCCTTCCCGGGCTCCTCCACAAATATAGCTGAGCAATCATCGCTAACAGGCAGGGTGGGTTGTTCGGCGACGTGGTTTGCGTACGCCTTTCCTGACCCTTCTGCTTCATGATCAGCGGGTTTGTGAGCGAGGAGGCGCATAATGTATTCGTTTCTGAGACATGTGTTGAATGTGATGGTTCGATTGACTGTCGCCGCGGTCGTATGTGGAGTGTTCTCCAACAGTTACGCAGAGGATCAGGAGTCGGCCAAGACCATCAAGGGGATTGTTCAAAATCAGGACCTTCGACGGGTGCCTCAAGCGGTCATCGAAGTGAAGAATCAAGAAGGAGACATCATATCGTCCGGGGTGTCGAATGATGCCGGAGAGTTCAAGGTGTTCGTCTCCGAGGAAGGTACGTACTCCGTCAGTGCTGTCCAGGAGACCTATCGGAGTGAATATGTCGTACTGGCATTGGGAGAGGAACCCCTGAAACCAGTGACCTTGACCCTTTCGAAGACTAAGGAAGTGTCACTGGAGGTGGTGTCACCATTACCCCCCATCCAGACCAAGGCATCCAGCGAGACCTATTCGCTTAGCCGGAAGGAAATCGACATCCTTCCGCGGGGGAACAACAATGACCTGCACGACGTGTTGCTGACCATCCCTGGCGCAGCCTATGGATCGTTGAAGCAGGTCCATATCAGACAGGACCACGCCAACCTCCAGTTGAGGATCGACGGCGTTCCGATTCCCGACACGGTTTCCTCGACGTTCTCCGATGTGATTTCTCCACGGGCCTGGGAGCGGGCCGATATCGTGCTGGGCGGGATGGAGGCGAATGTTGGGAACAAAACAGCTGCCCTCATCGATATCACGACGAAGAGTGGCACGAAGCCTGGATTCGGGTCGGTCCAGATGTTCGGCGGGTCGAATAAGACGATCAATCCGTCATTCGAGTACGGGGGTACGATCGGTGAGAAGTTCCGCTATTACTTTTTGAACAGCCATACGGCGACGAACCGAGGCATCGAGCCACCGACTGTTGGTCACTCCATTTTTCATGGTCAGAGCGAGCGGAACCAGACGATGTTTCGTGGCGACTATCAGTACGACAATAACAATAACATTACCCTGTTGTTCTTGAACTCCATCGCGAAATATCAGATCCCGACGTTCCCTGGACTGGAGGCGAACCCGACTATTCTTGGTTTGTTGCCCGGAGGATTTACGCCCGTGCCGTCAGCCATGATCGATGAAAGTCAGAAGGAGAATAATCAATATGGGCATCTGGTGTGGCGGCACGATATCAACACCAGAAACTTTTTCAGTTTGGCCGGATATTTCCGCCATACCCGAGCAACATTTCGGACAGATCCGTTGAATGTCCTTGCCTATGTGCCGGACGTAGAAGAGCCCTTCTCGGCTGGCAGCCAAGACCGAATCGGCTATTCCGGCGGTGTGCGCATGGATTATACCTACGTGCATAGCAAGGAACACCTGATCAAGGCTGGGTTCCAGATCGATCGGAGCCAGGCGATCAATAAGACCAGGCTGTTCACCTTTCTCGATGGCGGCGTGGGAAACCCGACGGGAGGTGTGATCAACGCCGGTGGCGACAACCGCCTTGTCGGGTGGCGACAGGAGTTCTGGATTCAAGATCAGTGGTCACCGAATGAACATTGGACCTTCAACCTCGGAGTTCGTGCCGATGTCGTGCAGTATCAGCGTGACGAGGCACAGATTAGCCCTCGCCTCGGCGTTACGTATCGATACAATCCAGCTCATGCCTTTCACGCGTTTTATGGGCGAATGTTTACCCCTCCGAATCTCGAGAGAGTTGCCTTTACCAGCTTGAATACAGAGGGAACGAAAGCGAATCCGGAAGATACCACCAACAATCAGCCGCGGGCCGAGAGGGCCCATTACTTCCAAATCGGCAGCGTCCATGCACTCACGGATTGGGCGACGCTCCAACTCACGGGGTATTATAAGCTCGCCAATTATCTTTCGGACGCACACCAGTTAGGCACGACTCCTTTGCTGAACTATATTGCTTTTGAACGGGGATGGACCCGAGGCGCCGATGCCGCGCTCAAGGTCTGGTTCATGGAGAATCTAACAGGTCGAGGCAACATCGCCTGGGGACAATGTAAGGGCTATGGTTTGCAGTCCGGGCATAATCTTGTGCATTTTGAAGAAATCGCCGATATCAATTCGCGTAGCGGCGTCCATTGCGACCATCAGCAGACGCTGACTGCCTCAGGGATCCTGAGTTACCGATTGCTCGATCGAACGACCTTCACTGGGCAGGTGCTCTTTGCGTCGGGATTGCGGACGGCAGAAGAAGGTGCCAAGACGAACTCGAGCCATAGTCCCACCTACACGATCTATAACTTTTCAATTAGCCATGTCATCCCCCTGCCGTGGCACGGCCAGAAGTTCGTCATCGGGTTTGATATCGTCAATGCGCTGGATCAAAAGTATTTCATCAATCAAGGGGAAGGCAGTATCGGTCTCGGGGTGTCCCATGCCGGGATGCCGCGATCCTTCTTTTTCCGCGGCCAGTGGTTCTTCTAGTCGGATGCTGAGACGGGCCATCAACTGCGTTCTCGGCTTGTGCAAATCCTCAACGTACCCCAGAGGGTACGCCTTCTGTTCGCACATCGCCTGCGGCCTTGGTGAGTGGCCCGTTTGAGCCTCCGGTCATTGATAGCGTAGAATGAGGATTATGCAAAGTATTCATCGACTGCTCTGTGTTGTTGTCTTGGCGTGGCCGGCTGTGCTCTATGCTGCAGCAGGCGACGAGGCCACGCACGAGAGCGACCACGAAGAGGACGTGCTTGAGCTGCCCGAGGTTCATGTTCATGGGCTATCCCTGAACAAGGATCAGCAGCTCGGCCCTGTGGCCAAGTCCACTCCCTGGCCCGCTATTCCCACCTCGCTCAATGGGCAGGAAATCGATGATTGGATGAAGGCTCGGCTGTTGGTCTCCAAGCAGGCGAAGGTGACCGTCGTGGTGCTGGAGCCTTGTAAACATCGTGAGTTGACCACCGCGGGGGTTCGTGCACTCGGCAAATGGACCTTTGATCCCCAAATGAATGGAGACGATCCGGTGGACGGCGAGCTCACAGTCAGAATTCATTTCCGTACGCGGTGACCCTCGCCACGACCATCAAAGTCAGGGGGGAAGGCAACCCCATACATCCAGCCATTCATGCCTTGAAATCAAAGCAGATAGGCCGCTTGTGCTCCCGTTACCCGTACACTCCTTCGCTTTCCTTCGAGGGGTATTGGGGAGTCCTGATCATTGTTCCAGTGCCTCATACGCACCTTTGTAATCTGTTCGCGTAAGGATTATCATTTTAGAATGTTGTCTCATCGTGTAACTGGTATGGCGAGAACCATGCAGAGTGAGATACTAAGCCAGACGTTAGTAAAGCCTCATGCGGCAGCATACACGCAGGAGGGCGCGTGAAAGAACCGGCGGACGAGATGAGGCCGACATTGCAGGCTGCGTAGAATCCCATGCGCACGCGTCTTCAACTCCGCTTGCGTGCGGGCTGTCCCTCGCCCCAGGTTGGTTTTGACATGCGCCCACGCCAGTTCGTCGGGGTTCAAGTCTGGCGAATACGGTGGCAAGAAGTGCAACTCCACCCGCCCGGCTTGTTGTGCGACAAACCGCTGGACTCGTTTTGCCTTATGCGTGGGATGACCATCGACGATCAGCACGATGTTGCGAGTCACCCCGTGCAGCAGGCGTCGCAAGAACGCGCAGAATACGGTCGCCGTCACACGCCCCTCGACGAGCATGAAACAGCAGAGGCTCTGGGCACTCACGGCGGAGAGTATGTTGAAGCCAAACCGAGCGCCTGTAGCCTTGACCACCGGCGTAGCGCCTTTCACCCCCCACGTGGTCCCGGCATGGGCGTCCGATCGTACCCCGGACTCGTCTGCGAAGAAGATCAGCGCCCCCTTCGCCTTCGCAGCAAGCACTGGGTATGCCTCCCGTCGCCACTGCTCCACCAAGACGGAATCTTGCTGCCAGGCACGATACAACGGGCGCTGCGGAGTACACCCCAACCGCTTCATCAGGCGGCCGACCGACACTTCGGACAGGCGCACGCCAAACCTCTGTCGGATCACCGCCCGGATGATCGCCAGCGTTCACAACGCATAGGGGAACTGTAATTGATCCGGCGTCTTCTCGCGTACCAGCCGTGCCAGGATGGCGGTCTGTTTGGGCATGAGCTTTGGGGGCGCACCGGGAATGGGCTTAGCCGTAAGCGCCGCTGTCCCACCAGTCTGGTAGGCCTGCAGCCACCGGTAAATGGTCCGGCGATTGAGCCTCAGCCCGGCCGCCACGAACTCAGGACTCTCTCTCGCCTCCACGCGCTGCACCGCGCTCCGCCTCAGCTCCTTCAGCGCGATATGGGACAGGGTGTGGGCATCGAACGCCTTTGTGCATCGCATGCAAGAGGGTATAACGCATGAGGCTCTACTTGTGAAGAGCTTAGTAGGTCTGTTCGTGCTGGAATCGTGGGCATTCTGGACAGGAGTAGTTGCTGTAGGGGGGACTGCGGGCAGCGCTTTGCTGGGGTGCTTGTTGCGTTGGCTCTCGTTCAAGATCGATTCTTTGAAAGATGAGATGAGATCGGCAGAGGAGCCAAAAGCCGAAACGCTCTCCGACGCGGTCTCCCATCTAGAACGATCTGCAGATCGGATCAGAAAGGCGACCGTCGTTTGTATTGCGGCGGGTGCGTTGTGCGGCTGCTTGTCTTGGTGGGCGTCCGTCATGGTCAGTGATGCGAAAGAAGAAGCCCGCATGCGTTTTGAATCGAATCATGCAGCAGCACTGGCTGATCTGGCGGTAGCGAATGAGCGTGCCGGAAAACTGGAAGTTGAGGCGGAAGGTTTTCGAGAACGAGCAGCTCGAGCAGAAGACTTGATGAAAGTGGCAGAGGTGCAGTCAGAGGAGGCCAAGAAAGAGACCGCACGGGTGCGTAAAAGTACGGCCAAGGCATTGGTTGATGCGGCGGCAGCGAACGAGCGTGCCGCTCAAGCGGAAAGTGAGCTGATGAGAGTCAAAGAGCGAATAGAGCGAAGGGCCATTTCGGACGCACAGCGCACTCGCTTACAGCAAGCGTTGAAACCAATTCAGAAGAGGCCGGTAAAAATCATTGCCGTGCTGGGAGATGAAGAAGCTGGGAGGTTTGCTAAAGAAATTTCGGATATTCTCAAAGGCGCCGGATGGATCGATGTCCATGTAAGTCGTGGCGTGTTCAGCGGAGGCATCGATGGGTTTGAAATCCGAATTCGAGACCGCGAGAAGGTTCCGGCGTTCGCTTTGCAAATGGCGAGAGCGTTCGATTCCATCGGATTTGATCCTTCAATCGTCCTTGATCCATCGGTAGCGGAAGGGGCAATGGAGATCATCATTGGCATGGAAGCAGACTCGGGATAGACTCGTAGAGTGGTTCTATTTCCCTGGAGACACTTGTGGTCTCTTTGTCAGTCGTTATGTGGTTTTAAGGGAGGAGTAAGCGATCGCTTGACGCTTACGGAGTAAGGCTTTATCGTCGCTGCATGAGTATGGACGAGACCCTCTTCCTTGCTATCAACGGATTGGTCGGGCAATCGGCGGTTGCTGACTTCGTTTTTCTTCAACTGGGACATCGCAGTACGCTCTATCTTCCGGGTATCTGCGCGATCATCTACTGGATTTGGAGCAATCGGCGAGAGGCGATGCTGGGAGGGCCTGTTTTAGGAGGAGCGGTCGGGCTTACCGATTTCGTCGGTGGCCAGCTTAAATGGGTGTTTGAGCGAGTTCGCCCCTGCCGGGTGATTGCCGAGGCCGCTAAGGTCGAGTCGAGCGGCTGCGGGGGATTGTTCAGTTTTCCGTCGAATCATGCAGCCAATACTGCGGCACTTGCAGCTTTCCTTCAAGTCCTCTATCCCAAGTCCGGTTGGATTACCTGGCCGATCGTCGCCCTCGTCGGATTTTCTCGCGTGTTTACCGGTGCCCATTATGTGACGGATGTTCTCGGGGGATGGATGCTCGGGGGATTCATTGGAGGAGGAGCCGCATGGGTGTTGCTCCAATGGCCTCGGTTCCGGAAAAGACCTGTCACCTGCAATACTGATTGAGAAGGCGGAAGTCGGGTTCTAACGGCTAGCTGGGCTCGGTCGGTTTTTCGACGGCCGCCAAGAGGTCGTTTCGCAGGCGAGCCACATCGTATCCACGTCCAATCAATACCAATGCCGGTTCTGGTTCATCGAGCAGAGTGAGCGGCGTGATTGTGGCTTGCCCAGGTAACGCATATTGAAATTCCTGCAGCTCCGGTTCTTTTGCAAAACGGAAATACCCTTTTGCCCGTTCGAGTTCCTTGGGGATCGTTTTGATCCAGGCCAGGAATCGCTGGCGATTTAATGGACCAGGCAATGGGATGGTTGTGGCGATAGGATGATAGGCCGCTCGATGGGGTGAGCCTGGTTTCGACTTGCTGAATAGCACATTTGTCGGTGTCGTCAGTTTGGCCGACGGATGGGGAGCCAAGAGATCCGCCACATCAAGGCGGGCATGTGACGTTTCCCACAGACGGGCATAGCGGTTTTGCTCGAGGATCCCAGCGCGGAACCCTTCCCAATGGCCTGGGACATAGAGGTCTCGTTTGTTGAGGATGAGTTCGTCGGCACAGCGGATTGCTTGCGCTGTCACATAGGCACTGGAATGGCTTTCTTCCGTCGAAACCGGATGGACGAGTGCGATGACTCGTTCAAGGGAAGCTAGCCGCGCCGTATAGGCATCGGTCACCGCGTCGATCACTTCAGCCGGATCGGCCAGGCCTGAACACTCAAGAATCACCAGATCCGACTCATAGTCGCGTACGAGCTGGGCAATGCCCCAAGAAAGATCTTCCTTCGTATCGCAACAGACACAGCCACCGGCCAAGTTCATGACCTGCTCGGCGAGCGTGCCGGCGCGGGGGCCATCAATGCTGACGGACCCGGCTTCGTTCATGAGCACGCCGACTCGAAGCCCTTGGCCTTTCCAATGCTCCAAGAGTCTCATCAAGAGCGTGGTTTTTCCGGCACCAAGCGAGCCGCAGAGAATGAAGAAGGGGATAGGAGGTAAGGTCATACTTATCCGTGTTTAGGCTCAGGACTCATTAATTTTTAGCATTCCCTCAGGAAGGGAGATGTGATTCACTCTGGCTGGGGAGGTGGCTATGAGTGACGTGTTCATGTTGACCCAGGGGCAGTTGAACAGGATCAAACCGTATTTCCCTGTCTCGCACGGCCTCCCACGAGTGGATGATGTGCGGGTGATCAGCGGGATCATCTCTGTCATCCGGTACGGCCTGCAATGGAAGGATGCGCCAACAGCCTATGGTCCGCACAAGACGCTGTACACCCGTTTCGTGCGCTGGAGCCGGGCCGGGATCTTCAACAAGATATTCCACGAGTTGTCACGGCAGCACGAGACGAACGAGTGCCTCATGATAGACGCCACGCATCTGAAGGTCCACAGAACCGCAGCCAGCCTGCTCAAAAAGTGGCGCGCCCCCGCTGTATTGGCCGCACGAAGGGCGGCCTGAATTCGAAGCTGCACACCGTGTGCGATGGCACCGGCAAGCCGGTGCGGCTGGTGCTGACTGCTGGGCAGACGAGCGATTACACCGGCGCGAGACACCTGCTCCCCAGTCTCCCTCAAGCGCAATAGATGATCGCCGACCGGGGGTATGACGCCAACTGGTTGATCGCCCCTTGAAAAAGAAAGGCATCAAGCCGTGCATCCCGTCGCGCAACAACCGCAAGAAGAAGCGCCGCTATAGCAAACAACTCTACATACAGCGTCACACAATCGAGAGCATGTTCGGCCGCATCAAGGATTGGCGGCGGATTGCGATGCGTTACGACCGCTGCGCCCACACGTTCTTCTCGGCGATCTGTCTCGCCGCAACCGTCATCTTCTATCTCAAAGAATGAGTCCCGTGTTTAGGCATCGACCATTGTACCGGGATCCAGAGTGGACTGAAAGAGGATCGATGTACCCGGGGCATTCATCATCTGAGCGAGTGGGAGGCGTGTGATTCCAAAACTCTCCCGGGCGGGCACCGTTTAGCTCGAAGCGGGGTACGTCACTAAAATCGTTTGCAATGCGGTGGTCAATCCTGCCATGAGCTGGTCGGCAAAAGCGACCGTCAGGTGGTCCGTGTCTCTGTAGACGATGGTGTCTCCTTGGACGGGCTTGCAAGTTCCCATCTGGCAGATCAGATCGGTCATGTCAATAAAGTGGACGTGTGAGAGCTTGTGGGCTCCGGCCAGCTCAGAGTCGTAGACGGCGGGATTGAGGACTATGGATTGATCCGCGTTACATGCGGTTTGAGGATCTTGATCCCGGCGGACAGATCTGGCAAGGCAGGTCGTAACACTATACGGAAAATATGGGACGTCACGCATGACGGCTACATGGTGTCCCTGCAATGCGTGCAAGGTCTGCCGCACCCCATTGCGCAACTCATCCAGCGACGGTTGTGAGGGGGATGCGAGAAGGTTTTCATATTTTTGTCCAAGGTGACTGGTTGCATTTCCGAGGAGTACCAGCGTGGGGTGAAGATTCTGGATGAGAGCCAGCGCATTGGCCCGCCATTGGGTGCAGGCGGCATTATATGTTTCCAATCGCCCCATATCCTGGGGTTGGAACGTACTGGGTCTGATATCGAAAGCGGGGCATGAGGGCTTGACCACCGTGGTCAACTTCCATCCATTCAGGTCTGCAATTTGCTTCAACGGGTTGAACCACTGCATAGCATGAGAGTCTCCGAACAGGATGATCTGGACTCCTGCCGCCTCATTGCCAAAGTCACACTGCCTGACGTCTGGTGATTCTAGTGACGGGTAACAATCCTGTTCTGTCAGTACTTTGTTGGTGGTCTGAGTCGCTGCGGTAATAGCGCGCATTCTGGGTTCGTTGGCCAAGTCTTCAGCGAAGTTCATGGAAAGCAACGCGGAGCCCAATGAAAGCGCCATCACGGCTGCGGCAAGGCCTACTGACAACGCAGGACGCTTCACCAAGCCCTGATAGAACCGAATCGGTTGTTCAATATAATGATGACAGAGTGCTGCGACTGCTAAGGATATTGCCGCGACAGCCAGTTTCCCAGGAAGAGATAGGTCAGGGAGAAGTGCGGCGCCGAATACCAAAAATGGCCAATGCCAGAGATACCACGAATAGGAGAGTGTTCCGAGCCGTTGCAGGGGCGAGGAGGTTAGGAGCATTCCAATCCCACGATGCGGAAATTCTGTTCCCGCGATCAGTATTGCGGCAGTGCCCAGTGTGGGGATGAGCGCAATCCATCCTGGGAAACTCGCGGCACTCATAGCCGAGAGAACATGTGCAGTACCAAGGATCGCTAGAAAACCGAGCCAGCCTATGGCAGAACCCCAACGTGCGAAGGCGTGCAGTTTTTTACGCGACAGGAACCAAGCGAGTCCGCCAATTCCGAACTCCCAGGCTCTGGCTGGAAGCTCGTAAAATGCAAACGTTCCTCCCTTGAGGGTGAATCCGATTCCAATTCCCAACGAGATCAGCGTGAGCCCGGCGAGTAGGGTGAAGAGCGCATTCGTCGAGCGCCACCATCGTGCGCTCAGCAAGATCAGTACAGGCCAAAACAAATAGAACTGTTCTTCAACGGCCAACGACCAAGTGTGCAACAGCGGGTTGGACTGTACGTTTGGGCTGAAGTAATCTCCTGTACTCTTATCGAAAAATATGTTGCTCATATGAAGACTGGCAGATCGTGCGGCATGAGAAGCCAGATTCAACTCCTGGGGTGTCAGGATGAGGGTTCCGATGAAAAGTGTCACAATGAGAGTGACGGCGAACGCTGGGAGCAACCGTCGAGCACGGCGGGCATAAAATTCCAGAAGACTGAGCCGTGAAGTTGTCTGAACCTCGTGGACTAAGATTCCAGTGATCAGAAACCCAGATAGCACAAAAAAGACATCAACTCCGACGAAGCCGCCCAAGAATCCAGGCACGTTGCAGTGAAATAGCACCACCAGGAGTATGGCGATGCCGCGCAGCCCCTCGATATCGGCACGAAAATCTGCTGACCGACTGGCCGAACTCGTTACGGAGGGGGCGGGGATGATCATGTTCCTAGTCATGCGCAGTACTTCCTAAATCTGTGAACTGTTTGACCTGGAGCGTCCGTAGTGAAGACGATAGTAAGGAAAATGCATGGGGGATGCCATCTATCGACGCTGTTAAAAATAGCATGATAACAATTGTTCAGAGTTTAGAACGGCTTGGGTTCCACAGTCTGGCTGTATCAGATGTAGGGAAAAGAATTCACCCAAACAGCATCGCCGCTGTATCTCATGTCATTCTCTTATAGATCCTACCTGGATCAGGCCTGGAATACTAGGCGGATTACATTTGCGATTATGCTAAATATTAGTATTACTACTATAGTTGCAGGATTTCTATTGCGAAGTTCTGATGAAGTCGATTAGGCATTATTCACGGTTTGGACAAGATCAGCTAGGCTTTTCAAGAAGGATGTTCGGTATTCGCACGTTGTCGTTATCAGTCGCGCCGCACTGCGTTTTGTAGAAGCTTGTCGAAACTCAATCAGGCTTTCCGGTGCTGGGGGCAAGACGTCAGCTCGGTTTGTTCGTGCTTTGGTAGGGTGGCGAGGCAAGAGAGCGTGGGCTTCGGAAGTGGACTAGATCCTTCGAAAAGAGCACGTCCAGCGTCCAGTCCAAGGCGACGAGCACTTTCTTCTCAAAGCGAGGGAGTTTCAGCAAGTAGATCGTTCGCCACAGCCACCAGGCAATAAAGCCGGAAAAATTGATGCCGAGAATGTTTGCGACACCGGTCCGTTTTCCGATCGGGGCGAGCTGTCCTATCGTGGAGTAGGTAAACGGTCGCTTCCAGCCTTGTCGAACCGTTGCCAGAATATTCTGCGCGGCTACCAGCCCTTCGCGCAGCGCATGTTGTGCGGTGGGAGGATGAAATGCACCGGTGTTGCGGTTCGGCACCATTGCGCAGTCGCCCAAGGCCCAGACCCCTGGCCATCCAGAAACCTCTAGGTATTCGTTCACAAGGATCCGGCCTTTGGCTTTTGGGCAGGGTAGTGTGTGCAAGAGCGGGTGGGGACTGATGCCGGCGGTCCAGACCAGTGTATTGGTGGTTACCATCGTTCCGTCGCTGAGGGTGATGTCGTGATCCGTCACGGCCGTGACTTTGCAGTTTGCATGGATTTCCACCTTCTGCTCAGTCAGTTTGCGTTGTGCGTAGGTTCCAAGCTTCTCTCCGAGCTCCGGCAATATGACCGGTCCTGCATTGACCAGAATGACCCGCAGCATGTCTTCCCGCAAATGGGCGAAGAATCTCACCGCTTCCCGCAGGAAATCGTTCATGGCCGCAATGGTTTCGACCCCGGCGAACCCACCCCCGGCCACCACGAAATTCATGAGGCCAGTACGGAGCGAAGCCCCACATTCAAAGTCGGCCTCTTCCAGGTTTGCAATGAGATGGTTGCGCAGTACGATCGCGTCGTTGAGCGTCTTCATGGTAAAGGCTCGGGTGGCCAAACCAGGAATATCGAAGAAATTCGTGGTGGCCCCAAGAGCCAACACCAGGTGGTCGTACGGCAGCGCATGGCAATGTTGATCATGCCCATGGGACAGGCCGACACGCTTCTGCTCCAGATCAATGGCTTCGACCTCGCCGTGAAAGAACGTCACTTTAGTCAGTAACTTACGGATGGGGCTCACGATGTTCGTGACATCAAGGTCGCTCGCAGCCACTTCGTGCAACATCGGGGTAAAGAGAAAAAAGTTGTCGTGGTTGACGAGGGTGACGTCTAGGTTCGCCCCCCGTTCGAGTGCCCGTTCAAATTCCAGCGCGGCATACATCCCACCGAACCCACCACCCAGGATCAAGACCCGTGGTTTTCCGCTAGACATACAGTCTTACCGACCGTGAGTGTGTCGGGAGCTTGATGCGAGAAGTGTGATCGAGAGGAGTGTCCGCCACAGCTGGCCCTCTGACGGTATAGAGGGGGAGGTTATGATCGAGGTTGATGAGGTCGACACGCAAGGCCATAAGCAAGAAGCAGGCGGTTTTCGGTGAGTGAGGAGTTCGCCGATAGACAAAATCATACCACGTGGGGAGCTGATTGACGTGGATGAAGCAGAAATCAGCCATCACCACGATCCACTCAGGTGAGGTATGGCTCGGAACTGAGGACTGATTGACGCGCTATGGCAAGTAGAATGAGACAATTCACACTCCGAATCAGCGTGCGGCTCACAATAGACGTTATGCAATTTCATGTGACTGTGGTACAAGAGTAGGCTGGTTGGCCACGGTATCTCGGCACGTTGAGTTCTCGCTGCAACAAAAGATTGTGGGTTAGCTGGCTGTCCTGTGGCACCTATGCGTTCATCGATCGTGTAGGTGGGAAGGATGCATTGAGCGTGAAGACCGAGGGGGACGCATGATTGCATGGTGGCTGCTGGGTGGGGTCGTAGTCATGTTGGTGGGTGGCGTCCTGTACAAGGAATGGAAGGGGCGTCGCTGGTCACCGTCTCATTCTGTGATGACGAAGACGACGGATGGGACCATGCTCCAATTCCTCGTGCGACCAACACGTCGGAATGGGCGAGAGTAGCGAGAGGAACAGGAGCCAGGGGTTGGTTGAGGAAGTGTAGCGCTCTAGTGAGCGGGCTTCTTCAATGTTTCGTTATACCGTGCTGTCAGTGAGAGAAACGTCTAGCAGGCTGCGCAAAAAAGGCCGTCCGGCAAGGCGGCAGTGATGCGCAGAGGTGAATCGTACTCTGCCCCGTATGTTGAGCCTCGGAGCGATGCGAGAACGCCGCTTGCGGAATTGTTCCGCATTCTGCGAGGTTCTCGCTGTTCAAACGCAAGAAAATCATCCAGGTCATTTTCTCCTTTCCTCAGAATGATTTGGGTGTCCTGCCCTGTTTCCTACCGCAGCTTCTGTTTAGAGGATTCGCGTTTCAGAATAATGGAGACAGGTTCTAAGTCCAGGCCTCCAGAACAGGCGGATCTCGACTTTCACCAATCATCATGGAGCAGTGCCTCGGGGAAACTGCTATGCAGATGGCGACATGGAAACGCGTTCTGTCTGTCAGGCCGCGTTTGATAACCTGCATAACAGCCTTTTGTGACAAACTATCATTGAGTCTAATCGCTGACGTGTGCTCCTTGCCCTATCGTCTTTCTTCTTGACCTGAGGTTGCTGGATGTGTAACCATTGGTTACTTGTTATGATTCGCGAAGAAATTGCAGAGGGCACCTATCTCAGGCTGATCACCGATTGGTCTGGTAGTCCGGCGGGGCTTCTTGCAGTGGTACATCGTGTTGAGGTGAACTGGGCAGGAGGGTGGTCTTGTCAGCTGCGATATCTGGATCGACCAGTGGGAACGTGGACCAAAGCGGTTTCAACTGGGAGCGTTTCGCTT
>Ga0224500_10001104_pt1 | contig 16573 bp, 15 predicted proteins | sample SF_Oct11_sed_USG_FD_168126 | JGI IMG/M metagenome (GOLD analysis project Ga0224500, IMG submission 168126) | Sediment microbial communities from San Francisco Bay, California, United States - SF_Oct11_sed_USGS_4_1 | ecosystem: Environmental > Aquatic > Marine > Sediment | place: USA: California... | reverse complement strand
GCCCACGCTCCCACCGAGGATTTCGGTCCCGGGACCCACGTAGAGCGGTCCCTGGAGGCGGGAGCCGCTGCACACATAGCTGTGCTGCTCGAGCACGATCGCCCCCTGGCGCGTGTCGAACACCACGCCGGGCTCCACCGCCGCGCCGAGCAGTACAACCTCGTGCGGTTCGCCGAGCACGATCGATCCCTCTGGGATCGGATCGCCACCCTCGCGCAGGAAGTCGGCCACATCGCCGACGAGCAGGTGCTCGAGCGCGGTCACGAGGTCGAAGGCACCGTGCAGGCGGACGCCCTCCAACTCCACCGGCTCGCCCTCCGCCGTCGCGCCGGTCCACACGGACCCCGTGGGTACCCACCACCCCACGGTTTCGTCTTCGTTCACGAGACGCGCCGGGCCCGCCGGGAGATCGGGGGGCACGCCGGCCGGGGCGAAATCCGACCGCCCAATGAGTGCCGGCCCGTGCACCGGCTCCTGCGCGCGCACCGGAGGCGCCCCATCTTCGACGAACGCATGCAGGTGCGGTGCGGCGAACACGGCGGTCGCCGACGCATCCGCGATGGCCTCCCAGCGTTCGCGAATCAGCCAGGCACCAGCCCGGCACTCGGCAACTGGACGGCTGAACTGGAACGGAGCCCACACGGGAGCCGGGGACGGATCGAGGAGATAGAGTTCAGGCATCGGTCTTAGGGAATCTCGCGCACCGCCGGCGGCACGCGCTCGAGGAGGTGCTTCAGTTGGGACGCGCGATCCCGGGTCGTCACCAGAATCCGCCCGTTCGCGCGTACCACGACGAGATCGCGGACGCCGTCGATGACCACGGGATCGCCGTCGGTCCAGACGACTGAGCCCGACGCCTCGTGCAGGACCGCGGGCCCCACGATCACGTTGTCGTTGGTGTCCGTGGTCCGCACCCGACTGAGGGCGGCCCAGGTGCCCACGTCATCCCACGGGAAGGCGCCCGGCAGAACGATCACGTGGTCCGACCGCTCGAAGTGGGAAACGTCCACAGCCACCGGGGTGACGGCCGCGAAGAAGCCCGCGATGTCGTTGGCCACGAGCCGATCCAGGTGCGGGGCAATCTCGGGTGCGTGCGCGACCGTCTCGGCAAAGAAACGTTGGGCCGTCCAGGCGAACATCCCGCTGTTCCACAACGCACCCGCCGCCACGAGCGCGCGGGCCCGGTCCGCGTCCGGCTTCTCCGTGAACCGCGCCACCCGCCGCACCCCGGGCTCGAGTTCCGTACCCGGTTCGATGTACCCGTACCCGACGTCCGGGCGCGTCGGCACGATCCCGACGGTCACCAGGGCGTCGTGCGACGCCGCGCACGCAAGCGCGCGTCGGGCGGTGTCTTGAAACGCGCCCGTATCGCCGACCCACCAGTCCGCGTGGAGGGAGAGCACGGTCGCCTGGGGGTCGCGCGCCCGCGCGATCGCCGTGGCCCACGCGAGCGCCGGCGCTGTCGACGCGGCGCGGGGCTCGCCCAGCACGTGGTCCGGCGCGAGCTGCGGGAGTAACCGCCTAGTTTCGTCCGCGAGGCTCCGGCCCGTCACGACGAGGATGCGTTCGGCGTCAATCACACCCGCTAGGCGGTCGACGGCGTCGACCAACAGCGGCCGATCTCCGGCGAGGGGGAGAAACTGCTTGGGTTGTCGTGGAGTCGAGAGCGGCCAGAACCTGGTGCCGGATCCGCCGGCTAGAATCGCTGCCCACCGGCCCATGCGGCTAGCTCCGCGCGCTGCGCGTCACAGCAGCTTGGCGATGGCGGGCCGGTGCTTCCGGATCTCGAACAACAGGGAACCGATGTTCGTCTCGGAGTTGACGATGATGGTGAGCAACGCGTCCGGCGTCACGGCCGTCACCAACGCGAGGCCACCATCGAACTCCACCACGCCTGTGTCGAACGCACCGCATCCGCCGGCGGCGCCGACGCCGGTACACGCACTGACGAGGGCCGGCACGACGGCGGCGAGCCCATCGGGATCGAGACCGTTCAGGGAAGCTGAATCGATGGGGAGACCATCGCGGCCCAGTACGATTGCGGTCTTCACGCCCTGGCGCCGCGCCAGCGCCTGCACCACGTCACGAATGGTCGGCATGGGCGCCAAGCTAGGGGCGGCCAAAGGGGAAGTCAAGCGAAAATACGCGGTTGACCCACCTTTCGGCGGCGGCTAAGCTTCCCCACGTCCAATGCACGCTATCTCGTTGCGGTATCGCCGCTTCTCGCTGTTGCTCGGCGCGGTCGTCACGGCTTGCGGGAGCGACACGACGCTCGCCCCGGCCCGGTTCGAAAACGTGCTGGATACGACCGTCCTCTACGCGCTGACGGGTACGCCCATCGGGACGCCGAGTGGGTTTGACGGCGTGCAAGCCGCCCCGGTGCGCACTGACCTGAACGTGGCGTTCGACTTTGCAGTCGACATCACGCCAATGGGCAGTCTCCAGCTGCTGCCGACGGGCGCGTTGGGCTACTTCCCGGAGCCCGGGCTCCTGGTGTCGTTCCGGACGTTCGACCTGCTCGTGACCGCACCGCTCGACGGGTACGTGTTGGACAGCGCGCTCACGGTCGAGACCGGGGGCGTGTTCGTGCTCCGGTCACGCTCCAGCTCGGATCTCTGCACGAATACCGGCGCCCTTCCGCGGTACGGCAAGTTCCATGTCCTCGCCATCGACGCGGCCCAACGCAACGTCACGTTGGAGTTCCTGGTCAACCGGAATTGCGGGTACCGCGGACTCGAGCCCGGGCTGCCGGACAGCTGAGCCGTGATCGACATCCGCCTGATCCGTGAGACGCCAGCGGCCGTGCAAGCGGCCCTGGCACGGCGGGAGCCGGGATTGGGTGAGCGGGTGGTCGCGGTGGCCGGACTCGATGAGCGGCGGCGCGCGCTGCTCGTCGACGTCGAGCAGCTCAAGGCCCAGCGCAATGCGCAGTCCGCCGAGGTCGCCCGGCGCAAGAAGGCTGGAGAGCCGGCCGACGCCTTGCTCGGCGACCTCAAGGCACTGAGCGACCGGATCAAGGCGCTCGATGCCGAGACGGCGGACGTGGATCACGCGTTGGAAGAGATCCTCCTGCAGATTCCCAATCTCCCGCTGCCCGACGTCCCAGTGGGCGATGCGTCCGCCAATGCCGTACTGCGAACCTGGGGAACGCCACCCACGTTCTCATTCGAGCCACAGCCACACTGGGACCTCGGCGCCGCGCTCGGCCTGACCGACCTGCCCACCGGCGCGAAAATCGCGGGCTCGGGATTTCCACTGTTCGTCGGAGCCGGCGCACGTCTGGTCCGCGGTCTGGCGAGTTTCATGCTCGATCTGCATACGCGGGAGCACGGGTACGTCGAAATCCAACCTCCGTATCTGGTCAACGCGGATTCCGCGCGCGGCACCGGACAACTGCCGGATCACGAGCAGAACATGTACGTGACCGAGGACGGCTTGTACCTGATCCCGACGGCCGAGGTCCCGGTCACCAACATCCATCGCGACGATCTCCTCACCGCCGACCAGCTGCCGATCGGCTACGCGGCCTACACGCCGTGCTTCCGTCGGGAGGCCGGCGCCCACGGGAAAGACACCCGGGGGCTGATTCGCGTGCACCAGTTCGACAAGGTCGAGCTGGTGCGCTTCACGCGCCCCGAGGACTCGGCTGCCGAGCACGAGCGCTTGCTGGGCCATGCGGAAACGGTGCTCCAGCGCCTGGGGCTACCGTACCGCGTCGTGTTGCTGGCCACGGGCGACATCGGCTTTGCGAGCGCAAAGACCTACGATCTCGAGGTTTGGGCGCCCGGGGTGGGCACCTGGCTGGAGGTGTCGAGCGCGAGCACGTTCACCGACTTCCAGGCGCGCCGCGCCAGCATCCGGTACCGACCCGCGCGCGGCGCCAAGCCCGCGTACGTCCACACCCTGAACGCCTCCGGGCTCGCGTTTCCGCGGACGATCATCGCCATCCTCGAGAACGGACAGCAGGCGGATGGCTCAGTGACCCTGCCGGAGCCGCTGCGCCCGTACGTTGGCGTGGATCGGCTAACGCCGGGTGGCCGGTAGGCTCCGTCGTCGCGTTGCCCGCCACGGGCCCGAGATCGCCCTCGCGCTGGTCGTTCTGCTGAGCGGCGTTTCGCTCTGGCACGCGTGGGATCTCTCCGGCCACCTCCGCGGGGAGGCGGCACAGGCGTCCCGCATCTACGGCAGGGTCATCGCCGCCCTCAACGACACGGCTGTGGCGGCCCAGACCGAAGCGTTACTCGAGGTGGTGCGGGAGATCGGTGAGACCGGACTCCCGGTGATCGTGACCGATAGCGGCGGACAGCCCACCGCCGCGGTGAATCTCCCGGACGCAACGATGCGCGACCCCGCGGCGCTCACGCAACTCGTCGTCCAGTTCGACGCCGAGAACATCCCCATCGGGGTGCCGCAGTTGGGTGTGGTTCACTACGGGCTGCTGCCGGTGGGACAACGCCTCCGCCGCCTCGGCCTGCTCCAGCTCGCGCTGCTTGCCTGTGCCGTCGCCGCCGGCATCTGGGCCTATCGGGCGGCCGTGGACCGCGACCGCGATCGGATGTGGGTGGCCATGGCGCGCGAATCGGCCCACCAGCTGGGCACGCCGCTGATGAGCGCCAATGCGTGGGTGGACCGCCTGCTGGAACGCGGCACCCACACGGGTGAGATCGCCGGCCACCTGCTGGCCGATCTCGAGCGGCTCCACCGGGTCGCGCAACGCTTCGAGCGTATCGGCCGACCGACGCGGCGCGATCGCGTTGCGGTCGGCGCCATGGCGGAGCGCACCGCGGCCTACTTCGCGCCCCGGCTCCCGCGCCACGGACACCACGTTCACCTGGCGGTGGACGCGCCCTCCGCCGGCCCGTTCGTTGCCGGCGATCCGGTGCTGCTCGAATGGGCCCTGGAGGCCCTGGTGCGCAATGCGGTGGACGCCTTGAGTGGGCGTGACGGCACGATCACCCTGCGGGTCGATTGCGACGCGCGGCACGCCATCGTCCGTGTCATCGACGATGGACCCGGCATCGCCCCGGAGGTACGGGGACGGCTGTTCGAACCGGGGACCTCGACGAAGTCGGGGGGGTGGGGCATCGGCCTAGCGTTGGCCCGCCGCATCGTCGAGGAGGTCCATGACGGGCGCCTCACGCTGGCCACGGCCGCCATCGGCACCGAGTTCGTGCTCCGCCTGCCGCTGGAATCGGCGTGACCACGCTTTCACTCAACGCAGGCCAGCAAGCCGCCGTCGCCCATCACGCAGGACCACTCCTGGTGCTGGCCGGAGCCGGATCGGGCAAGACGCGCGTTCTTACCGCGCGGTTGGCTCACCTGCTGGAGACCGTGGGGATCCCGGCCCACCGCATCCTCGCCACGACGTTCACGAACCGGGCGGCCCGCGAGATGCGCCATCGCGTGGCGACCCTGTTGGGGCGGGAACCGACCGGCCTGTGGATTGGCACCTTCCACTCGCTCTCCGCGCGCCTGCTGCGGCGCGAGGCGCCGCTGCTTGGATTCACCTCCCAGTTCACGATCTACGATGAGGACGACCGACTCGCGTTGCTCAAGCGATTGCTCGAGCAGGCGGGGTACGCCCCCAAGGCCTTCCCACCGCGCCTGATCCAGACCCTGGTGTCCGCCGCGAAGAACCGCCTGGTCACCCCGGAGGAGCTCGCGGGATCCGCCACCGACAAGGTCGAACGGGTCGCCGCGGAGATGTACGTGGCGCTGGACCGGGCGTTACGGGCCGCCAACGCCATGGACTTCGATGATCTGCTGCTCCACCCCCTCACGCTGTTCCACGACCACCCCGACCGCCTGACGTACTATCAGGGCCGCTTTCAGGCGGTCCTGGTCGACGAGTTCCAGGACACGAACCGGGCGCAGTACCTACTGGTGCGGGCGCTCGCGGGCGCGCACCGGAACATCTGCGCCGTGGGAGATGACGACCAATCGATCTACAGTTGGCGCGGCGCCGAGGTGCGGAACATGCTGGACTTTCAGCGGGATTTCCCCGATACCACGCTCGTGCGTCTCGAGGAGAATTACCGTTCGACGCAGCCGATCCTCGATGCGGCCAACGCCCTCATCGCCGAGAATACTCAGCGCTTGGGAAAGACGCTGTTCACCAACCGTCCGGGTGGCACGCTGATCCAGTTGGTGGCCACCGCCGATGAGCGGGACGAGGCCGAGTGGCTGGTCCGGGAGTTCCGGAGCCGGATGGTGGATGAGCACTACGTAGCGCGGGACTGCGCGGTGTTGTACCGGACGAACGCCCAGTCCCGCGCCCTCGAGGAGGCCCTGCGACGCGCCGGGCTCCCGTACCAGATCATCGGGGCCATCAGCTTCTACAACCGGCGCGAAGTGCGGGACTTGGTGGCCTATCTTCGCCTGGTCGTCAATCCGGCGGATGACGAGGCCTTGCTGCGCGCGGTGCAAGTGCCGAAGCGAGGCCTCGGATTGAGCAGTCTTGCCACGCTCCAGGTCGAAGCGACACGCTGGGGACGCCCGTTGCTCGCCACCGCGGAGATCGCTGAACGGATCACCGATCTGCGGCCGCAGGCCAAGCGGGCCCTGGTGGAGTTCGCCGCACTCATCACGGGGTTGCGCGAGCTGTCTGACGCGGCCCCGGCACGGATCCTGGAGCGCCTCATCGACGCCATCCAGTACGAGCAGTGGCTGGAGCGTGAAGGCCCGGAGGGCCTCGACCGGGTCGAGAACGTGCGCGAGCTACTGGCCGCGGCCGCCGAGTGGTCGGAAGAGGTCGACGCGGACGACCCGGGTACTCCGCTCGAGCGGTTTCTCGCGACCGCGGCGCTCACGACCTCAGCTGAACAAGTCGGTGGGGACCCCGACGGGATCACGTTGATGACGGTGCACACGGCCAAGGGACTCGAATGGCCGGTGGTGGCGGTCACCGGCCTCGAGGACGGCTTGTTCCCGCTCAGTCGTGCCCTCGAAACCGTCGAGGGGGCCGAAGAGGAGCGCCGGCTCGCTTATGTCGCGATCACGCGTGCCCGGGACCGGCTCTACCTCACCTGGGCGCGGGCGCGGCGGCGCGGTGGGCAGCTCATGCCCGGACTTCCGTCACGGTTTCTCGCGGCGATCCCCCCGCGGGTCAGTGAAGAGCACCGCAGCAGCAGCGCGTTCCTGGGTGGTTGGCGGGACGAGCGCGGGCGCGCCGGCCGCCCCGCGCCGGGCGGTCCGGTGCGCATCGCCGCGACGGTTGCCGCGACCTTCGTCGTCGAGGAGGAGTCGCAGGATGCGCCGCGCTTCGTGAAGGGCGAGCGTGTGCGGCACCGGCGGTTCGGGTCGGGCACCATTCGCGGCCTGACCGGGCGCGGGCGGGACTTGAAGGTCGAGGTCACCTTCGAGGACCCTGAGGTCGGCACCAAGACCCTCCTGGTCGCGTACGCCGGATTGGAACGGGATTGGGACAGCGCGTGAGGCGCCGGGCCGACGGCCGCTAGACCGCTTCGCGTTTCCCGTTTCGTACGCGCCACGGCCGCTCCGAGCCCGACTGTTCCCAGAAGGGCAGGGCGTAGCTCGGCAGGCCAAACCGCTGCTCGGCCAGACGGGTCAGGCGCCACGGATCCCGCGGCAGACGGTTGCGCAGCACGTCCAACCGCACCCGCTTCGCCATCCCAAGCGACGCCTCGCCCGACGGATCGAGTTTCAGCGCCTGGGCGGCGGCGTCCTCGGCCAGCACTTCCATGACGAGCTGGAAGGCGGCGCGCATCTGCCGCTCCACCTCGTCATCCGAGAGGTCCCACCGACTGCGCTCCGCGACGACGCGGAATGCCGCCTGCCAGCTCTCCGTCTCGGTGAGCCCCACCATCCCGCGGAAGAGACGCCGACTCGTGCGGACCGAGAAGATCGTCGGCGAGAGAATGCGGTCGAGGTGGGCATCGGAGGCTGCGTGGTCCATCCGGATGACGTCCATCGCCGTTCGAGCGAAATGCTCCCCCAGGTGCGTCTCGAACCGGCTCTCCCAGTACGAATGCCCGATCGCGATGGTGGTCGAGGCCACCACCAGCTGCCGGGGCACGAAGAAATTGTGGGCGACCGAGTCCGCGGAGAGGTGGGCCAGGTATCCTAGCCCGAATGCCCGCAACCGCTCGCTGTCTGCGCGCTCGACGATCTCCTGACCCACGTGCCACGCGTGGCAGTGGCGGCCCACCGGCGCGTACTTCTTGGCCATCGAGGTGTCGGCGGCGATGCTGCCGTAGAGGAAGTCGTAGGGGAATGCACGGAGCAGGGCCGCGACCCCCATCGGCAGGAGCGAGAGGTTCGCGAGGACGGCCTCGCCCAGGTAGATGTGGGTCCCGGGGGACCACGCGTGCGCCGTGGCGGGAAACACGGCCAGCAACACCACGGCGGCCATCGCCGCCAGCAACCACCGCCTGCCCGCGGGCGTCAACGGCGCCGGCCGAACGTCCGACGGATGCCCCGCAGCAGCCCCGCCCCGCGCCGCGTGGTGCGCAGCACCGCCGCGACATCCAGCACGGTATCCTCGATCTCGTCATGGAGGACGTCCAGCAGGGTGTCGAACTCGACGAACCGATCCTCGAGCGAGGCGGCGGTCCGCTCGACCCGCTCGCGGACATCCCGGGAGGTGCCGCGCAACGCCGTCACTTCGTCCCGGATGCTCTGCGCCACCTGGCTCGTCTCCTCCGCCGTGCGCCGCACCGATTCGAGCGCCGGTCGGGCATCCCGGTCCACCGACTCGAGCAACCGGCTCATGCGTTCCGACACCTGTCCGAGCTGGCGCAGCGTCGCGAGCATCCCGATGAGAACCACCAGGACACTCACGGCCATGACGGATGTCGCTATGGCGATGACAACCAAGGGCCAGCCGCTCACCCACACCTCCTTGCCGCGCGTGCACCGACGCGCTGGGCGGCGCACCGATCGCGCTGCCAGTGAAAGGTCCCCGCCGCACCGCGCAGTGTCAACGTCTCGTGCTTGACGTTGGGTGGCCGCCACGTATGGTTTCGCGCATGGCGCAACACTTCCTCGTCGAAGGCGGCACCCCCCTCAAGGGTACAGTGACGCCCGCCGGAAACAAGAACGCCGCCCTCCCCATGATTGCCGCGACGCTGCTGGCGGACGGCCCATCGGAGCTCGTCAACGTCCCGCGCATCCGAGACGTCGAACTGCAGCTCGCGCTGCTCGAAGACCTCGGCGCCACGGTGGCGTGGACCGGCCCCGGGCGCGTCCGGATTGACCCCACCGGGTTGCGGAGCCAGGCGCTCGATCCGGAGCTCTGCCGACAGCTGCGGGCCTCGATCCTGCTGGCCGGCCCGCTGCTCGCCCGGTTTGGGCAGGTGACCCTGCCGCCCCCCGGGGGGGATGTGATTGGGCGGCGGCGGCTCGACACCCACTTCCTGGCGTTCGAGCGCCTCGGCGCCGAAGTGGATATCGGTCACGCCTATCGGGTGTCCGCCCGGTCCCTGACCGGCACCGACATCTTCCTCGATGAACCGAGCGTCACGGCCACCGAGAACGCCCTCATGGCGGCGGTGCGCGCCCGGGGCCGCACCGTGCTCCGCAACGCCGCGAGCGAACCCCACGTCCAGGATCTCGCGCACGGCCTCAACGCCATGGGCGGGCAGATCGCCGGGATCGGGACAAACGTTCTCGTTGTGGATGGGGTGGATGCGCTCCACGGCGGGACTCTCGAGATCGGGCCCGACCATATCGAGATCGGGAGCTTCCTCGGTCTCGCCGCCGTGACCGACGGCGACCTGCGGATCGAAGGTGTCCGGCCGGCCGATCTCGAGAGCACGCTGCTCCAGTTCGATCGACTCGGCGTGCGCCCGCGTCTCGACGGGTCGACGCTCCACGTCGCGGCGTCGCAGGAGCGCCGGATCCGCCCTGACCTCGGCGGGCATGTGCCCAAGATCGAAGACGGACCGTGGCCGGCGTTCCCTGCCGACTTGACCTCCATCGCCGTCGTCGTGGCCACGCAGTGCGACGGCCTCGTCATGATCTTCGAGAAGATGTTCGAGTCGCGCCTGTACTTCGTCGACAAGCTCGTGGGTATGGGTGCCCGTGCCGTGCTCTGCGACCCCCACCGCGTCGTGATCGCCGGGCCGAGCCCCCTCCGCGGCGGCGTGGTGGAAAGCCCGGATATCCGGGCCGGCATGGCCATGTTGCTCGCGGCCGTCGCCGCCGAGGGCCAGAGCGAGATTCACAACATCGGGCAGATCGACCGCGGCTACGAGCGGATCGATGAGCGCCTGCGCGCCCTCGGCGCCAAGATTGATCGCGTCGGCGATCCGACGCCGATTCGGTGAGTACGACTCCGAGTGCGCGCGAGGAACCCGCGGGCCAGGACGACGTTCCGACGCTGGAACTGGCTGACTGGCAGCACCGCTTTGGCATCACGGCCGGGATCACGACCCGAGCACACGGCTACAATCTCGGCCTATTGACCCCCGAGGCCGCCGGGGACGTCACCGAGCGGTGGCGGGCGTTTGCGACCGCCATGCGTCCGCGATTCCCGAGCATCGTCGTGGGACTACAGGTCCACGGACACGCCGTCGCCACCCATGACAACGTTCCACCCGGATGGCTGATCCGGGAGAGCGTGGACGGACACGTCACCGGGCAGGCCGGTCTGCTGCTGTGCGTCTCCGTCGCGGATTGCGTCCCGGTGTATCTCGCCCACCCCGCGAGCGGTACGTTGGCGCTGCTGCATGCCGGGTGGCGCGGGGTCGCCGCCGGAATGCTGGAAGCCGGCTTGGCGGCACTCCAAAGGGTGTCCGGCGCCCCGATCAGTGAACTCGTAATGCATTGTGGCGTAGCGATTTGTGGGTCATGCTACGAGGTCGGCTCCGAGGTACTGCGCATGCTTGCCGGCACCGCGGCCAACGGTCCGGGGCTGCTCGACCTGCGGGATCATCTCGCCGGCCGCGCGCGGGCCGCGGGGGTCGAAGCCGTGTCCATCAGCCCGTGGTGCAGCGCGCATCACCAGGACCGGTTCTTCTCGCACCGGCGATCCGCCGGGGCGGACGGCCGGATGGTGGCATACCTGGGCCGGCCGATCGCTTGACCCCCGACCACGACAACCCTATCTTCAGAGCGATCCAGCGGGCGTAGTCGGCCCGCCCTTTTTTTTCCGCCCATTGCCGCATGCGGATCGCTCTCGACCAACTGACGGCCGAGCTTCAGGACCACCTCGCCGAGATTGGCTTCGAGGCGGTCGACGTCCGAACGGGCGGCGGCGCGCGGCGTGTCCGACTGCAGGTGCGCGTCGATCACCGCGACGCCGAGCCGGGTCGGAAAGTCACGATAGACGATTGCGCGACGGTCAGTCGGCATCTCGAAGCGTGGCTGGACGCCTCGGGCATGCTCGGGGACGGGTACGTCCTCGAGGTATCGTCGCCCGGGATGGAGCGGCCGGTCCGCTGGGTAGCGCATTGGGCCCGCTTCGTGGGACGCGACGTCGATGTGCGGCTCAGGGATCGGGGGCGCGTGCGAGCCCGCATCATCGCCGTGGATCAAGATCAGGCGATGGTGACCCTCGGGCTGCCGGACGGGAACGCGACTACCGTCCCGGTCACGGAGGCACGAGATGCGACGCTGGCCGTGGATTGGGATGCGGCCCTGCGACCGAGGGCCGGGGACCGGTCCGACGATTTGGCGCAGGAATGAAGGCTTGCAGGACTAAGGAGAGGGTATGGCGAGTTCGGGCGATGTGCTGACCGCGATTCGCGAGCTGGCAAGTGCCAAGCAGCTCGATCGCGAAGAACTGGTGGATCTGCTGCGGGACGGTATTCACGCCGCCCTCGTGCGGAAGTATGGCCCGACGGTCCGTCCCGAGATCGACGTCGACGAGGAGCACGGCGTGCTCCGCGTGACGATCCTCCGGACGGTGGTCGAAGCGGTCGAAGACCGCGTCTGCCAAGTCAGTCTCGACGAGGCGCGCTTCGAAGATGGGGATTTCCAGATCGGCGACGTCCTCGAGGAGGAGGTGCCGTTCCAGGAATTCGGGCGAATCGCCGTGCAGGCCGCGAAGCAGCGCATCATCCAGCGCGTGCGGGAGGGCGAGCGGAGCCGGATTCGCGAGGAGTTTTCCGACCGCGTCGGCGAGCTGCTCTCCGGTGAGATCCAGCAGATCGAGCGGGGGAAACTGGTCATCATGCTCACGCGGTTTCGCGAAGCCGAGGCCATCATCCCCTACCGCGAGCAGAATCGGCGGGAGCACTTCCATCAGGGCGATACGATCCGGGCCGTCCTGAAGCGACTCGAGGAGACGCCCAAGGGTCCCCGGCTGATCCTGTCCCGCGCCGACCCCCTGTTCGTCCAAGCGCTGTTCAAGCTCGAGGTGCCGGAGATCATGCAGGGGATCGTCGAGATTCGCGAGGCCGCCCGGGAAGTCGGGAGCCGGACCAAGATCGCGGTGGTCAGTCGCGACGACGCGATCGACCCGGTGGGTGCGTGCGTCGGTCTCAAGGGATCGCGCGTGCAGGCCATCGTCAATGAGCTGGGGGGCGAGCGCATCGACATCGTACCGTGGTCGCCGGACCCGGAGCGTTTTGCGAAGCTGGCCCTCGCGCCGGCCCGCGTCGCCAAGGTGTTCTCGATTCCCGAGTCGCGGACCATTCAAGCCATCGTTGACGAAGACCAGCTGTCGCTCGCGATCGGCCGGAACGGGCAGAACGTCCGGCTGGCGTCCGAGCTGACCGGCTGGAAGATCGATCTGTACTCGAGCCGAGAGTGGCTGGAGCGAGGCGGAGAAGGCCCCCTCTTCGCCCCGCTGCCGTCGGAAACCGAAGACGAGCAGGTGACCCAGATTGCTCTGAAGGAGCTCCAGGGGCTGCCGGGGGATCTCGTGGGCGTGCTCGAGGCGGGGGGGATCGTCGAGCTGAGCGATCTGCTCGACCTCGACGCAGACGAGTTGCATCACATCCCCGACCTGACGACCGAGCAGCTCGAGATCCTGCAGGCGTTCATCGCCGATCTCACCGAGGACAGCACCGCCGTGCAGGCGAGCGCCGAGGCTGAACCGGCCGATCCTGAGGGGGTCGACGCCGAGGCGGAGGCGCCGAGGGGCGAGGCAGAAGCGCCGGCGGAGGATCGTGCAGACGCGTGATGTCGTCCCGGGTCCTTGGACTGCTCGGGCTGGCGGCCCGTGCGGGTGCCATCACGATCGGCACGAGCGCGACGCGGGCCGGACTGCAACGGGGCGCCGTACGGGTGGTGCTGGTGGCCGGCGACCGGAGCCTGCGGACGGAAGAGAAGGTGGAACGCCTGGCTCGCGGCACCGGGGTGCCGGTGGTGGTCGGACCCGATGCAGTGACGCTGGGTGCACGGATTGGGCGGGGGGCTGTTCAGGCAGTTGGCATCGTGGGCCCGGGGTTCGCCGAGGGGATCCTCGCCGCGGGTTCAAGCGGGTAGCAGGAGGCGTATTGTGACGAAGACTCGGGTACACGATCTCGCGGCCGAATTCGGGATCGAGAGCGAGCGGCTGATCCGGTTGTTGGGCGAGGTCGAGATCCACGTTCGGAGCCATCTCTCATCGCTCGATGCGGGACAGGTGGCCATCGTGCGTGCACGGTGGGAGCGCGACAAGCGGAAGCAGGCCGAGCCCGAGACCCCGAAGAAGACCACTCGGCGCCGGGCGCAACCCAAGACCGCGGAACCCGTCCCCGAGGAGTCGGCTCGGCCGCGCCGACGGCGCCGGACCGCTGCCGAGATGGCGGCCAAGACCGCGGCCGAAGAGGAAGAGCAGCGCGTGCGCGACGCCGCCGCCGCCGAAGCCGAGGAGCCGACGCCGGTCGTCGAGCCGAAGCAGTCGCTCGAGGAACGCGCCGCCAAGCTGTTCCGCGATCTGCCCGAGGAAGCACCGGCGCCCGTGGCCGAGGCCGAAACCGAGACCGAGACCGCCCCGGAGCCGACGCTCGAGCCGGCCGGGACCGTGGAGCCCGCTGACGCGATTGCTCGGGCGGAGCGGCCCGCGGAAGAGCCCGCGCCGGCCCCACAGCCCACAGCCCAAGAGCCGGCGAAACCCCTTCGCATCCAGCGCCCCGCAGCCGGCGTCCCGCGGATCAAACCGGTCGCGTCCGCCGCGCCACGGCCGGTCGCGTCCGCCGCGCCGGGCGAAGCTCTCGAGGCGCGCCGGGAGAGAGACAAGCCGGGCAGCAAGAAGCGAAAGAAAGGAAAGCGGTCGCAGGTCGATCAGGGCGCCGTGCAGGCCAACATCTCCCGCACGCTCGCTACGCTCAAGACGACCGGCGGGCGGAAGGGTGCCAAACGCCGGGACGATGAGCCCTCGTTCCGGGAGCGGGAGGAGCAGCGGCGTATCGAGGAGCGCGAGCGCGAGAAGACGCTCGTGCGAGTGAACGAGTTCATCACCGTCACGGAGCTCGCCACCATCCTCAACGTGAGCCGCACCGACATCGTCACGTTCTGCTTCAAGGAGCTGGGCATGATGGTGACGGTGAACCAGCGCCTGGACTTCGATCAGATCGAGCTGATCGCCGGGGCGTTCGGGTTCCAGGCCGTTCGCGAGGAGGAGTACGCCCCGAGCGAAGCGATCGACGAAGCGGCGGAACTGCCGGAGGACCTCGCGCCGCGGCCGCCGGTGGTGACCGTGATGGGCCACGTCGATCACGGCAAGACCTCGCTGCTCGACTACATCCGCAAAGCCAACGTGATCGCCGGCGAGGCCGGCGGCATTACGCAGCACATCGGTGCGTACCACGTTGGCGTGGGTGCCCATGGCATCACCTTCCTCGACACTCCGGGTCACCAAGCGTTTACGGCCATGCGGGCCCGTGGTGCGCAGGTCACTGACCTGGTGGTGCTCGTCGTCGCCGCGGATGATCAGGTCATGCCACAAACGATCGAGGCCATCAGCCACGCCAAGAACGCCGGCGTCCCGATGGTCGTCGCGATCAACAAGATCGATCTCCCCTCGGCCAATGTCGACAAGGTCAAACAGGACTTGCTCCAGCACGGCGTCGTGCTGGAAGAGTTCGGCGGAGACACCCTGGCGCAACCGATCTCCGCGAAGGCGGGCACCGGCGTCGACGCCCTCCTCGAGAAGGTGCTCCTGCAGGCGGATCTCCTCGACAAGAAGGCCAACCCCGACCGCGCGGCGCGCGGCACGGTCATCGAGAGCATGCTCGACCCGGGCAAGGGCCCCTTGGCGACGGTCCTCGTGCAAGGCGGCACGTTGGCGGTCGGCCAGGACTTCATCTGCGGGCATCTCTCGGGTCGGGTGCGCGCCCTGCTCGACGAGCGGGGCAATCGGGTCAATGCGGTAGGCCCCTCCATCCCCGTACAGGTCCTCGGCTTCGAGGGCGTGCCGGAGGCGGGCGACCACTTCATGGTCGTGCAAGACGCGGCGCAGGCGCGGGAGATCGCCCAGAAGCGTCAGCGCCTCGACCGGGAGGCCCAGTTCCGCCGGTCCACCCGCGGGGTTTCGCTCGAAGCCATCTCGAAGCAGATCGAAGAAGGTGCAGTCAAGGCGCTCAGGATCATCATCAAGGCCGACCAGGCCGGACCTGCCGAGGCACTGGCCGACGCGTTCGCCCAGCTGTCGACGTCAGAGGTCCGGGTCGAGGTGATCCACCGCGGCGTCGGCGCGATCTCCGAGAGCGACATCCTGCTCGCCAAGGCCTCGCAGGCCATCGTCGTCGGGTTCCACGTGCGGCCGGACGCCAACGCCCGCGGCGCGGCCGAGCGCGAGAAGGTGGATGTGCGCTCGTACCGGGTCATCTACGACGCGATCGAGGAGATGAAGTCGGCGCTCGAGGGACTGCTGTCACCCGAGGAGCGCGAGGTGATACTGGGAGAGGCGGAAGTGCGCCAGATCTTCAAGATCTCGGGGGTCGGCGTGATCGCCGGGTGCCATGTCCGGCACGGGACCATGCGCCGCGGAGGAAAGATCCGCCTCGTGCGGGACGGCGTCGAGGTCTACGACGGGCACCCCTCGAGTCTCAAGCGCTTCAAGGATGACGTCCGCGAAGTGAAGGAGGGGCTCGAGTGCGGTATCGGAGTCGAGAACTTCAACGACGTGAAGGTTGGCGACATCCTCGAGTCGTACGAGGTCGAGCAGATCGCCCGGACGCTGGAGTCGGAGACGTTGGCGCGAGGGACGCGGGGCTGAGGGGCGGCGGCAGGGCCGCGGGGCTTCCATGGTGGTCGGCGTCGTAACCTGGGACCTCCATCTCAGCGACTGCGCGTCGCTGAAGGACAAGCGCCGCGTGCTGCTGAGTCTCAAGGACCGACTGCATCGGCAGTTCAACGTGTCCGTGGCCGAGACGGCCAGTCATGACCGCTGGCAACGGGCGGAGCTCACGTGCGCCGTCGTCGCCACCGACCGCCGCCACGCCGAGTCGGTGTTGGGTGCGGCGGATCGGTTCGTGGCGGGGCATCCACAGACGCGGATTGTCGATTCCACGATGAGTATCAGATGAAACGAACCCCCCGACACCGTCCCGAGCGGCTCGCCGCGCTGGTCCATGAGACCCTGGCCACCGCCCTCACCACGTCGTTGAAGGACCCCCGGATCGGGTTTGTGACCATCACGGGTGTCCACGTCACGGCCGACGGCCACCATGCCCCCGTGCGT
>Ga0224500_10001103_pt1 | contig 16587 bp, 13 predicted proteins | sample SF_Oct11_sed_USG_FD_168126 | JGI IMG/M metagenome (GOLD analysis project Ga0224500, IMG submission 168126) | Sediment microbial communities from San Francisco Bay, California, United States - SF_Oct11_sed_USGS_4_1 | ecosystem: Environmental > Aquatic > Marine > Sediment | place: USA: California... | reverse complement strand
GACCTATGGAGTCGGTCGGAGAATTTTTCAGGCAGGTCCGTGAAACCAAGGGATTGACCATCGATGAGGTGGCGTCGAAAACCCGTATTCGCACGGATTTCGTCAAGGCGCTCGAAGACGGCAATTTCGCTAAACTGCCGGACCAGGTTTTTGCGAGGGGGTTCGTGCGCTCCTACGCGCGTTCGCTGGGGTTGGACGAGGAGGATGCGATTCATCGGTTTATCCAATCGGCCGGTTCCTTCTATGAGAAGCAAGACGAACGGGAACGGCTCAAGGTTCTCCAGGTGGAAGAGGACCGGAAGCGTCAAGCTAATCGAAAGGCCGTGGCCATCGCCATCGGTATTGCCGTCCTGACCCTGGTCTTCCTGCTGAGCCGAGAGCAGTCCACCGTCTTCCGACGCGGTGCTCCGGAGCAGCCGTCCGCCGCGAAACGAGCCACGCAACCGAATAAAGACCTAGTGGACTCTGGGACGCGCGAGCCTGAGCGTCAGACCGAGCCGGCGAAACCGGTTGAGCCAGCGGCTGTAGCTACCTCCAAATCGGCTGCAGAGGCTTCGCGTCGACCGGAACCGGCCGTGGCAGAGGTGGTGGCGTCACGGGGTGAACCAGACGCGGTGTCGGCAGGAGCGCTTGGTCCCTCGGGCAGTGATGGTCCTCTGGCGGGTATTGGTCTGAATGCCATTGAGAGTCGTGGAGATGGGCAACTCGTCTTGGATCTCGAAGCGACCGAGCTAAGTTGGGTTGTCGTGCAGATCGATAATGGGAGTCCGCAGGAGTCACTGCTTCGACCCGGTGAAAAAGGCCATTGGACCGGGCAGGATCAATTTATTCTCACCTTGGGGAACGCTGGTGGCGTGAAGGCGGAACTCAACGGTAAACCCCAAAAACCATTCGGGCCTAGCGGCAAAGTCGCCCGAGACATTGTGTTAAAGCGGTAGGACCGCCTATCGTTCACTGAATTTATCTTTGCCGTCCATTGTTCTTAATCTCCTGCAATCGGATTATTCGTCGCCACGGCAGGCCGGGTTGCTGCTGCGTATGACCCATAAGCCTGAGGAAAGTGGAAAGGGTACCAGGTTATCTTTCGCCTATGGGCGAGTTGGACGGGGAGATGAGGAGGTAATGAGAGGGGGGGCGTGCACTTTTTCGACCTCTAACAGTACGCTGAGGGAGTCTGCCAGCGGCTTTCTCCCATTGCTCAGAGATGCAACGTGCCGAAGCGTACGCCTCCCCTCCTCGCTCACTACTGGAAGGCCTGTTTGAGCATCTTAAACTTATGATGGTTCGAGAGCGGCACGGAGCACTTCCGCTCATTGTTAGCACTCACTGAGTGGTTCCGACGCATGCTAATGCATTGTATGAAAAATGTACTGACTAACTCGTTGTCATTCAGGTGTGAGTAGTTGATCCAGCCGTGTGTGTTGCCGAGTAGCCGCAGTGTTTTCAATATGGGCTAAGACGGTTCAGTGTGGTAGTGAGGAATAACGTATCGGGGGAGAGCTGCGAATAAGCAAAGCGACGACATGCTCGCCTCACAGTCCTGGCTGCATCTCGACGCATTTTCCCACCGCTCCAGCAATTCCATGACCTACTCCGACCTCATCCGGCTGGCGAACGGCTATGCCGAATCTAAAGCACTCTTGGTCGCCAACGAGTTGGGCCTTTTTACTATATTGGGGAAGCGGGCCTTACGAATCGATGGATTGGCCAAAGCTTGCCGGACGACCGAAGAAGGAATTGGTTTGTTGGCCAATGCGCTTGTCGGGTTGGACCTTCTCACGCTTCGGGCAGGCCTGTATCGAAACAGCCCGGTCGCACGAACATTTCTCGATGTACGCAGTGCGAGTTCGATCACGCATCTCTTATGGTTGCTGAACCACCATTGGTCCGATTGGATGGACATGGCGCGGGCCATTAGGCGAGGGCGAACCGGATGGGCTCCAATCACCAAGTCAAGAGAGTTTCGCCGTAAGTTCGCATTGGCTATGCACGAGCGTAGTTTTGTCCTTGCGCCACTGATAATTGCTCCGATTCGATTACCGCGACGTGCGGTGCGATTTCTTGACCTTGGTGGAGGGGCTGGGTCTTATTCCATTGCTCTCGCACAACGGTACTCGAAGCTGACCAGCCTTGTTCTCGATCAGTCTGTCTCCGTTGCGCGCTCTCTGATTGTACGAGCTCGTTTGCACGATCGTGTGACTGTCCGAGTCGGTAACGTGTTGACCACGCAGCCGGGAATCGACTACGACGCAGTTTTGGTAAGCAACCTGGTCCACGATTTCGATGGGCCGGACAATCGCCGACTGCTTGGTCGGGTTCGTCACGCACTGCGGCCAGGTGGGAAAGTATTTGTCGTGGAATTCTTTCTCGACGAGAACCGGACGACGCCCGTGGATGCCGCACTGTTCTCTCTCCTCATGTACCGCTTCACGCCAGGGGGGCGGTCCTATACCTGGATTGAAGTCGAGGGATGGCTGAAGAAACTTGGGTTTGGACGATTCAAGCGCAGGAAGATATGGGGCTCAATCGGGATACTGGAGGCGACTCGACTGAAGTAGGATGTCCTGTTCAGGCAGGTCGCCGTGCACCCATCTCGCGATGATAGGCCTGAAGGTGCCGCCGCACCGGCAGCAGGAGCCGCGGAGGGATTTTCGGAAATAACTCGTACCCCAGCATGACTGGGCGCTGATACTTTCTTACGCCCAGCCCAGCCTCGGCGATCGCCCAATAAAGGTGTTCGATCCATTTCGACTTAACGACTCTGTTCCAATAGCTGTACAGGACAGCCGGTTCTCGGATTGCTCCTGTGAAGGCGTCTTTGATCTCACGCAACAGCGCCTCTTCTTCTTCGGTGCGTTGGTATAGCTGTTCTACTACATGATTGAGTGAGATGAAATCTTGCAAGTCGAATCTTGCGTCGACGTGTTGGGTTGTGGATCGATATTGATCCCAATCGCAGGTGTGGTGGAGCCGCTCAAGAAGAACGATGAAGTCTCGCAGAATGATTTCCTCTACCGTTTCGAATTCGCGCGACACTCGAACCTTCACGAAAGTCCGGCGTTCATACGTGTGGCCTGGTAGGTAGTAGATTGAAGATAGTTCTACGAGGCTGCCGCACGCGTCATGCTTTGGATGATGAAACCCCCATTTGTTTGCGGTGACAACACCGGTATCTGCGAGCGTAGCGCGATAGCGCGGTAAAAATTCATCAAAGAATGGCCCCCCCTGTTCTTCGAGCGGGAGTGACGGGATACTTCCGATACCGAGGGTCAACCGCGCGAACTTCATGCGGGTGTAGCCGTCTGTTTGTAGGACAAAATTGAATCCTCCCCACGGTCCGATGTCGAGTAGGGTCTCAATGCCACGAGAAGCCAGACTCTCCTCGACATCACAGGCAAGTCGCCGCCAGCATTGAATGAGTGCGCCAATATGAACATGCTGGTCACGAAAGATGGATGGGAATGTCGTCGTCAGATCGGTCTGAAGCCGAGATTGTAACTTAACGGTTTCCCATTCAATAGCCTGGGCGAGTGTGCCATGTCTATAAGAAAGGTGGCCTAGCGCAGACGAGCATTTCTGGTGGATCATGGACCAGAGATCACACGATGGATGTCCCTGCTCGACGTCGGCGACTAGTTGATCATACAGACTAGCGCATTCTCGTGGTGCATGACTGTGGAATAGGGACTTGACGGCTGATCGAAATTGACGATAGGCACGTGTGGTGCGACTCATCAATCCATTTTATAGAAACTGGTGAAAGTGCGCCAAGGTGCTGTTGGTTTCCAGACCCTTCCAGCCTAGGCCAGCAAGGTTCGCGCCATGCTGTGCTCTAACGTGCGACATGCACTATCCGTTTGACTACATCCGACATCGGGAAAGCCCGGTATAAGCGTTTACCAGATGGCGATGGGTCGGCGAGTCTATGATATTTCTCATATCATTACCCCTGACAATGAGGCGTGGTTGGTCTTGGTGAGGCGCAAAGGTGTCACGAACAGAGCAAATACAGGGAGAGGTGGCCCGGTAGGATGCGTAAACGATGAGATTTGCATACTTTCTTTCTGGAGCGATTGGCATGAGGCTTGAAGCTCCTTGGGGTGTGTTCAGAAAAGAGTGCAGTTCGTGCAAAGGGATGTTTTCTTGACAGGAATTTAGAGCCGTTGTTATAGTTCGAGCGTTTAACTGGATTTGCAGGTAGATAAAGATGCGTCGGCGGCCTGACGATTCATTCAGGCTGGGTGGGTTTAACATATCAAGGAGGACATCTAATGGGGTATCTGTCAAAGTTTTTGGGAATCACGGCAGCAGTGATGTTTCTCTCCGTCTCGGTGGTGGGAGCAGAAGAAAAGGATCCGACCAAGCCTCGCGTTCCGCCGGATCAGATGGCGGATGCAAAGGCGATGAAGAATCCGGTCGCCTCGTCCCCTGAAAGCATTGCCAAGGGCAAGGCGCTGTATGAAGGGAAGGGCACCTGCTTCAATTGCCATGGCAAGGCTGGCGATGGACAGGGAGAAGCGGGCAAGATTCTCAATCCGAGCCCACGCGACTTCACGAACTGCAAGTTCCACAAGAAGCGGAAAGACGGCGAGTTGTTGTGGGTCATCAAGAACGGCAGTCCTGGGACCGGAATGGTCTCTTTGATTCCGGCCGCGATCACCGAAGAAGAAGCTTGGAACATCATCAACTATGAGCGGAGCTTCTGCAAAAGCGAGTAATCGCGTGCTGAGCAGATCCTTGTAAGTTCATACGAAATCTGAAGGAAGAGAGGGTGGGGAGAGAAGAACTCCTCACCCTCTCTTTTTATGTGTCAGTCTATAGCTGCCGCAAGCGCGATGCGCCTTCATGACCCTGGGCAATACGTTCCCCATTTCTCCAGTATCAGTTGTCACCATAATCTGGATTCTGGACGGTTTGAACTGCTCTCCCCCCGTTTGGGGTGGGTGAATATAGGCGCTGGAAGGCTTAGGGGGATTGCACCTTGCATACAAAAAAGGGTACAGTCCGCCGGACGAGCTAGAATCACCATAAAAGATCAAACTCGGTGACAACAACGAATCGTCGATGTTCTTCTTTTGAACAAATAGGAGGGCGACTATGCGCAGCCTATGTCCGTGGGTGAAGTGCCGAGCAGCAGTCGTAGCAGCATCACTCGCGCTTGTCTCAGCGGGAATCACGTTCAGTGTGGCGACAGAAACAAGTCAGGCCGGAGAGGGGAGCCTCCCACCGGGGATCGTGGCTGCGGACCTTGAATACAATGGGCAGAGCACCGTCGGAGGGGATCCGGTGACGGTCAAGATTACCACGCCGAACAAAAACGGTGTGATCACGTTTCAGGGGACGGCAGGTCAACGAATCAATCTCGGGTTTAGCGCGGTCAGTCTCACACAGTTCCAGGTGTCCGTCTATGGACCGGATGGCGGGTTGATCGCCAGACAGCCTACTGCCGTCAGAAACTATTATGCCACCATGGGCAATCGGCCGCTTTCCTCGCAGACGCATGTTCAGACATCCGCGACCGCGTATCAGTTCACTGCAGATGCAGGAGCAACCATCTCTTCGAGTGAGATGAACGGCAGCAGCGTGGACCTTGTGGAATTGCCGGTGACGGGGACCTATACGATTTTCTTCGACCCCCTCAGTACCTACACCGGAAGCTTCACGATGGCTCTTTCAAAGGAAGTGGAGGGTGCGATCGTTCCGCAGGGGTCGGCCGTACCGGTTGCCATTGGGCGTGCCGGGCAAAATGCTCGCTATACCTTCTCTGGAACGAGCGGCCAAGCGGTCAGCCTGCAATTGAGTGATGTGACGATTAGAAGCGGGTATGTGTCAATCCTCACGCCAGATGGAACGCCATTGGGTAAACCGGTCTCGTTTGCCTACGCAGGTGCGGTAGCGGATGCTCAAGTGCTTCCAACATCCGGAACCTATGCCGTGTTGATCGATCCCGAATTAAACTACACCGGTGGCGCGAAACTTGCGCTCTATAACGCGCCGGACCTTACCGGGACCCTGATGATTGACCAAGTGGCCGCGACCACAACTTTGACGGTGCCGGGTCAACGAGCGCTCTACACGTTCAACGGGACGGCAGGCCAATGGGTCAACCTTGGTCTCACGGGGGTCTCAATTGCCTCCAGCACGCTTTCAATGCTGAAGCCGGACGGCACCACCTTGGCCTCGACGACGATCGGGTCCAGCGGCGGTAGTCTCGACCCAAGCATCGCATTGCCGGAAACCGGCACCTACACTGTCGTGGTGGATCCGGCTGGTAATAACACCGGGAGTATGACCCTCGCGCTTTCGTCTCCCGTCACAGGCGCAATTGTGCTCGATGGGGCACCAGTGACAGCGAGCCTGAACAAACCGGGCAAGACGGCGCGGTATACGTTCAACGGCAATGCCGGACAGTGGGTGAGTCTTGGACTGACAGCGGTGGGACTGACGTCAAGCAGCATTTCACTGCTGGCTCAGGATGGAACTCCATTGGCCTCTACTGCCATCGGGACGGCGGGTGGTGCATTGAAAATCTCCAACCCATTGCCGACCACCGGTGTCTATACGGTGCTTGTTCGTCCAGGAGGCCCCTATACCGGAAACATGACGCTGACGCTCTCGACAGAGGTGTCAGACTCGCTCAAGGTTAATGCCACGCCACGGCCGATCATGATCAGCCGAGCCGGTCAGTGCGGTCGCTATACCTTTAGCGGTACAGCGAACCAGCAGGTCACGATCAAGGCGACCAATAACAAGTTCGACAGCGTGACGGTGAATCTCTACACACCGAGCGGAGTTCTGCAAGCAGGGGCCACGAGTTCCGCGTCCAGCTTTAACCTCAATACGGTGACGTTGGCCACGACGGACACGTACACGATCACCATCAACCCGGCGATGGCGGACACTGGGAGCATTCAGTTGCAAGTCGCCAGCCATTAGCAGCCGTCTGTGAGCAGAGGAGATCACTCGCCGAGACTTGCGTCGATGCAGATTATTAAGGGAGGGTGGGGAGGAAACTCCTCACCCTCCTTTTTTGTGTGCGGATTCAAGCTACCAGTGCATAAGTTCACCGACGGTGTGATGGAATAATCTCTTGGCACACCAAGGGGCTACAAATGAGGACGTATCGTTGGAGTGCGTACGAAGCGTGATGTCAGATGTACGCCTTACGAAAGGCTGGCAAGACCAAGGCCGAGATCGGCCAGGAACTGGGATTCAGACAAGGGAAGGTCAACCGGGAGCTGGCTCGGAGTAGACGACGGCGAGGCTACCACTTTTAGCAAGCACTGTGTTCAGCACAGGCCCGCCAGCAGACGATCCGACACTAGCCGCGAAAATTGACGAGCCTGATCAGCTTTTGGTTGCCGGCCACACGGGGGGGGGCAACCTCAGCCATGAATGGATCTACCAGATGATTTGTGGGAACAAGCGCATGGGCGGGCTGCGATTGAGCAAGCAGCGAAATCGGTCAGTCGCTGACTGATTTGCAAAAGCTAGAGTTCTGTCTTTCGGACAGTGTCAGGCTGCCGAAAGAGTCTGACCGTCCCAATCTCGGCGTTGCCTGTCTTTTTCTGTGGGACTACAAACGCAAGAATGCCAATATCCGGGCCAGAGTAAGGCCGCCTGCTGCGAAAATGGCAGGAGTCGCTTTGCTTGAGGTGAGCGTTTCGGAATCACCCAGACACTGTTAGACAAGTCAAGTCTTGAGTTCTACAGCTGATTGCTGATCTGAGATACGTTACCTTTTATCAGGTAGGGCGCTTGCCGATCAAAGCATAGCTGTTTTGCGGAAATCATGCATGGTGTCTCTGTCCCGTTTCCTTAGGCAATACTGTGAGGATTGGCACATTGCCACTTACGCTGCGGGGGCGGAGGGGCGTGCATGTCCTGGCGATATCGGATGGCAAAGTGGGATTTGTATTTCTGTGCCCTGTACGATTCAAGATCTGATCCTGGAAGTGCGAGAGAATCAGACTGGAAAGACCATGCGCCTATTCGCTGGCGAAGGCGTCCCTCGGTTCAGAGTTGTTCTTATCCCCTCTGCGCATTGGCGCACTGCACTCCGAAGGACTCCTCCGTCAACAGTTTTTGGTCATCCAAGGATTTCGTGAGCACCTTTGCCGCGTCGAACAAGTCGGTTTGCTCTTCCTTGGATACCCAAAATTTAGTCTTGATCTGCGTGACCCGTTTCCCCAACCTGGCCACGCTCCCTTCCTCGTCCTCATCCAGGTACAGTAACTGCCTGAGCGAAACGTGCCGAACTTCGCACCCGCATTGCTCCTTGTCGCTCACGACTAGGCGTCCTTTCAGCACTTGATCCTGGTCTGCCACTGGAATGCCCATTGCTGAGAGGAGCGAGCGACGCGACTCCATCAACATGGCGTCCATTGCATCCAGCGCATTGGTGTCCACAAAATAGTCGACGAACGAGCGGCTCGACGGTCCATGGTTCAACTCCGGGTGATCACTCGCCGGTGTGGCGTCGATCACGAAGACCACGCAGCCCTTCGGGAAAAGTTGGCGGAGCGAGGTGCCCAGGAGATTACGGTTCATGTATCCTATGACGGCTTGAACTCCGAGATTGTCGATGGGCCCGCCGTCATACAGATGAACATACCGTGGCGGAGTCACGTAGTTACGCAATGACACGTCCTGGAACGCACCGGGGAAGGCGGACGAGGCATTGACAGCATTCGCGACCGGATACAGGGCCAGCACGGAATGCAGCTGGGAGAAATCCTCGTCCGTATATGTGAATCGAATGTTGTCGTTATGAACCGTGGTGTTCAAGAGGATTTTGGGGTGCAGTCGAAGGTCCGCGTAGGTCGCCTCGTGGAAGAGTTGATTGTCGAACACCTGCACCATGATATTGGAGCGGGTAAAGTCGGAGAGCCAATAGCGAAAGATGTTCTGCGGGAGGAACCACCGGCGAATCCAACTGGCCTGGAAGTTGTAGCCCATCGCCTCGCGAACTGCCGCATCGGTAAACGCACCGGCCTTTTCTCCCAATCCATAATAGACCGTGGGGAGCGTCCCGCCGGATACGCCGGAAATCAGGTCGACCTGCTCCAGGAGTTTCCGTTGTTGGAGTTCCAGCATGACGGCCGCGCCGAAATTGGCCGCGCGGCTCCCTCCCCCCGAGATGGCGAGCGCGATGAATCGCTGGTCCTCCCGTTCAAGCTTCGTGAGTTTCCATGAGCCTGCCGTATCAGGCCTCTCCTTGCCGTCCAGCCATGGCTCGTTCCACCCTGTCCTCCAGCTGCCTGGAAGGATCGCGCAGCCTCCGATGACAGTGAGCGCGAGCACGATTCTGAACATGACGCGAATGCGCACAAGCTCAGTCTTACCGACACTTTCCGAAGGATGATGCCGTGGTAATAGATGTGCACGCATAGCAGGTACCTCAGGTGATAGTGAGCAGGAAAGCGCCTCCACGCAGAGTGGGTGATTCTAGGCGACTGGAAGAGGCTATGCAAATATGGCGCGCAATTCATTTTGAAAAGAGTGGGGTAAACTCGTATTGTAAGTGGAATTGCTGGCCGGCTTCTTCTCTCTGCCAGATTCACCTTGAAGTGGCCTGGTTCGCTTCCATCGTGCAAGTTCGTGATGTGAGAGGAACCATTCCGATTCTAACTCGAGATCCTGTTCTGTGCCTTTCGCCGACTGGCGGTACCCTGTGAGAAGTGCGGATTGGATCTTGCCTTATAGTGGTGCGGATTATAATGGGTCGGATATCTCTTAAGCAGGAAGTCTACGGGTTGGGCGGAACTTGTCTTGTTCATCAAGAGAAAGTTCAACTTTGGATGCAACCGGCGGTCGGTCTACCGGGTATGCGACTGGCTGTGAGTGGGCCATTGAGCGATGGAATAGTGATCAGTAGGCTGGGAGGTAGAACAGGAGTTCCCTATATCGACGTTCATGGGGTGTGGATTTGGATGCCGTCCAAATGGAAGCTCAAAAAGTCCCGCGTATTGAAGGTGAGTAAGGTCTTCACTCGTGCCGCTCTCGCGCAGGTGGCAATCACCCAATCATAGGTCTTCCCTCCAGCAATGTTGTGCTCGGCTGCCTCTCGGAGCAGCGGTCGAAAGGCCGTCTTGTCTAAACCTACGAGGGTTGCTTCGGTGAGAAAGCTGGTCTCAATGAGCGTGAGCGCATCCTGCGGTGACAACCGATGGGGCGGCGGGAGTCTGGTAAGTACGGCGTACGCTTCGACCAGGGTTGGCGTGGCGATGACCAGTGATTCCTGCTCTGCAAGTCGGCGCTCCATCTCTGCAATGGCTCGCTCATGGTGTTCATGCCAGGTGCATACCGTGGCGACCATGACGTTCGTGTCGGGGAGAAAACTATCCATATGAGGCTATGAGGAGGCTGCTCTGTCGCGGGTGAGCCGCTGGCGTGTCCGTTCGACGGTCTCGTTCGTCAGGAGTTCGATCGACTGGTCCGGTGTTGCGACAAGGAACCTTCCACGTTTCTTCAACTTGACAGGAAGCGGTGCCGGCTCGATTTCAATCAGCCCCTGACGCCAGCGGATCTCCAACTCGGTACCAGGCTGGAGTCCGGCTTCTCGCCGCAGTTCTTTTGGAATGACTAAACGTCCGGCAGAATCAATGGTTGTTTTCATGGTATGAAATATACCATTTATTTTGCCGTCCTGCAAAATGTATTTTGGTAGGGACTCCGCAGCGATGTATTTGGCGTGACGGCCATCGAGAATATCGTATGGTAACGATCAGTCTATAGAGTATGGGAAGGGCGGAGTGGGAGAGTGTGAACGATCTGCGTGAGTCGGGCTTGTTATGGCGTTTCCGATGCCGCGAGGGAGGGGAGCGTGGTGAGGACTAGATCTGCCGCTTTGTCGTCCGGTTTCAGCGGAGGGATCATCTGTGGACGCTGGGTGGTTCCAAACTGCGATTTGGAGGCCCAGGCGACTTTCTGCCGCACGAATCCGCTCATCTCTCCAAAGGTGACCTTTCCATCCCGGTTCGTATCCGCTTCTCCACGCAGACCGCGCAGTAAGTAATAGGTAAAGAGACCGTGCCGATGGGCCTCGTCTTCGATTCCGGTGGCGAGACCCTCAACCGCGATCAATCGGATTGTATTCTCCCCATCGAGGTCCCATCGCGGGGTGATGGGCGTCTTGGTCTGGTCAACAGTGGGGGCCGTTTTCCCATCGAAGATCACGATGGCCTGTTGTGGGTTCAGTTTCGCGAGGACTGATTCTAATGCACTCAGCCGGTAGAGACTGGTTGGCGTCTTGGTTCCGTCATAGGGGACCAGCATGATTTCCCCCCTCGGAGAGACCATCGCGTGGCCGGAAAAATAAATGATCACGACCCCATCCTTCGTCGAGCGAGCTGGGAGCCATTCACGCAGGGTTTTTTCAATATGGGCAGAGGTGGCCTTGCGGTCCGTCAATAGTGCGATATTCGACGACGGCACGCCTCCGAGCGTTTGGAAATATTTGGCAACCGTTTCTGCATCATGTGCCGCATGCTTGCGCGACGGAATCTGCTGTGTGAGGGTGGAGCTGAGGCCAATGGCAATGACCGAGATGTCTGGATGCCGAACGGGTGCCACTTGAGTCGAGACCTGATCGATATCGTCACCTCGGGCTCCCGTCGGAGCGATGGTGAAGGACAGTGTTTGCGGTGGGGCTGCGGCTCCACTGCGCTCTTCCACGGTCACCCTGATCTCGGCTGGTTCCGGTTGGGCGAGCAGGGGCAGCGTGGCGACAAACTCCAACGATTTTGTTTGGCCCGGTTGCAGAGGCGGGACTCTCAAGACGGTCGTCGGAAAATGCTCGAGGGCGAGCCGCGTTCCGGTCAAAGAGGCCGAGGCGTTTTCCACCAGAGTTGAGCCCGTATTGACGACATCGACGCGGACGCGAATATGTTCGCCGCCTTCGAGCACGAGGTCGCTGTTTTCATCGAGTAAATGTGCCTTGAACCGAAGGGTGGTCGACGTGGCGGCAGTACTGCGTGGTTGTTCGACAGGTGCTGGGCTCAACGTGGGAGGTACGACGGGAGTTCCCGGTGGTGGAGCAGTTGGTTCGGTCGAGCTCAGACTGTTGTGGCTTCCTGCGGCCTGTTTCGCCGTGAGGGCGACCCGAGTTGCGAAGTCGATCGTGGTATCTTGGACGAATGGATCAATGATGTAATCGCAGTTCTTTGAGAGCTGCTCGAGTCGTAGCCGCTCCTGACGGGACACTGCAATGTCCGCTTGCCGAAGTAATGTCCCCGTTCGGTCGTAGACACGGGCGATCGCGTTGAGATGGAGCACGGCAGGGGCGCGGTCGTAGAGCGCTTCCTTATTGAGGTCGAAGGACGAGTCAACCAGATCGACCTGAACGAGATGGTCCGTTGGGTCGGCGCTGTCTGCTCCGTCTGAAACCACACGGTCAAAGGTTCGGCGCAGGCTCTCCTGTAACGCTTCTTGTAAGCGTCCTCCTAACGGAACGTCCTGGAGTTGTCCGCATGAATCCGTATAGCGAAGGGTGAGGTCTTTCAGGGCGGAGGACGTTTCCAGTTTCGCGCTGGCGGAGAGGGGAGTACCCATGGGAGGGAACTCAAGATGTTTGGCGCAGCCGGTGAGGACGAACAGTACACCGCTGAGCCACAGGCCTGCCAGAATGCGCAGGCCGCCTAATCCGTTAGTTTGGGTTCCTGTCTGGTCGACTGTTGGGCGCATGATAAGAGTGACCGTCTGTCACGGTACTGGAAACGTTAGGTGAATGCAACCAGATCTCTCCCACATTCTGCACGAATGCTTCTTCGGTATCCACTGACCAGCTACTTTGACCATGTCCATCGCTCGCCATTCCAGATACGCGAAGCGAACGATGAGGAAGAACGCACCTTTTCTTCTTTGAAGCAGGTAGAATGAGTAGTGTAAAATGGATTGTTCGACTGGTGTGGCGGCCCATTTCCATATAGGACTCTGAAGAAGAGTCACATCCTGGAGGAATTCAGATATGTTCATGTGGACTCAGAAAACGACGAACATGCTCATCGCTTGTGGGTTGACCGTGTCTGCGCTTATCGGCAGCGGATGCGTGTCGCCTGTCTCGGCCTCAGGGGTCCCTCCTGCGTGGGCCCAGGGGTTCTCGGAGATTGTCAAAAAGACGATGCCTACCGTCGTGAATATTGCCGTGACCGGTGGAGGAGAAGGCAGTCGGAGGCGAGGAGGAGTTCCTCCTAACCCATTCGGGGTGCCGCCTCCCGGGGATGAGCCTGGGGGTGAATCGCCGACTCCGCCGACCCCACATGGGCCTCCTGGTCCGCATGGCAAACCGGATCAGAGTGCCGGCTCAGGCGTCATCCTCGATTCCAACGGGTTTATCGTGACCAACAATCACGTGGTGGAAGGGGCGACCCAGATTACCGTGACATTGAATGATCGGCGGGAGTTTTCCGCCAAGGTGATAGGGACCGATCCAAAAACCGATTTGGCGGTGATTAAGATCGATGCGAAGGATCTGCCATCGCTCAAGTGGGCGGAGTACGAGAAGCTCCAAGTCGGGGATCTGGTGTTGGCCGTCGGGAGTCCATTCGGGTTGAGCTCCACCGTGACGCTCGGGATTATCAGTGCGTTGGGGCGAGGCAATGTGGGCATCGCCGACTATGAAGACTTTATCCAGACTGATGCGGCCATCAACCCCGGAAATTCTGGTGGAGCGCTTGTCAATATGAGCGGGGATCTGATCGGGATTAACACCGCGATCTTCTCGAGGACCGGAGGGTCGGAGGGAATTGGGTTTGCGATTCCCAGTAGCATTGCGCTCGATATTGTCGATAGCCTCCAAAAGACCGGGAAAGTCGTGCGTGGGTGGATGGGGGTGGCGATTCAGGAGATCACACCGGCTTTGGCAAAGTCGTTCAAGCTTCCGGAGCAGCGGAAAGGCGTGTTGATCAGTGACGTCAACGAGAATGGCCCCTCGCATGCTGCGGGAATCAAACGGGGTGATGTGGTGGTGGCCTTTAACGGGAAAGAGGTGCAGACGGTCAGCCAGCTGCGCAACCTCGTCGCCAGAACAGTGGTCGGGAAAGATGCTCAAGTGAAGGTGGTTCGCGAGGGGAAGGAACAGGTCATTGCTGTGAAGGTGGCTGAGCGTCCCTCGGATGAAGTCTTGGCGAAGAAGGAGCCTGGGCCACCGAAGGAGTCGGGAGAGCAGATCAAGCCACCGGACAACGTGTTGGCCTCCTTGAGGGTTCAAGCGTTGGATCAGGCGATGATGAGCCAGCTGAACATCCCTGCCAAGACGGTCGGGGTGGTAATCACTTCGGTGGAGCCGGGTGGACAGGCGGAGGCATCCGGCTTGCAGCGTGGCGATGTCATTCAAGAAGTCAATCATGAATCCGTGAAGACGCTCAGTGATTACCAGAAGGCCGCCGAGAAGATTAAGAAGGACGAACTCGCGGTGTTGCTGGTCAATCGGCAAGGGAACAGTCTCTTTGTGGCGATCAATCCGAAGTAGGGCATGAGGGACAGGTATCGTGATCGGTCGATCTGCTAAACAAGGAGAGCCAAGTCAGTCGATCAAGGAGTGGACGGGGTCTCACTCTTGCGAGGGCCTGTGCTGAACAAGCTGAACCAGTGGCTTCAAGATTCGGTTTTTAAGCCGCTGGAGGATAAGAAGATGCCGGTCATGGAGCACCTGGTGGAGTTCCAGGCCCGGCTGACCCGCGCGGTGCTGGTGTTGGCGGTTGTGTTCATGGGGACCTTCTTCTATGCCGACGCATTAGTCAAGTGGCTGCGCGTTCCGCTCCAGAACATGTTCGTTCCCAGTCAATTGACTTGGGAACCGACTGATCTTCCAACTGTGCCGTTTGTCTTCCTTGCTCCGGCGGAAGCGCTTTGGCAGAACGTGAAGGTGGCGGGGCTGTTTGCCATTGTCCTTGCCATGCCGTATCTGTTGTATGAAGTCTGGAGGTTCGTCGTTCCTGGGCTGCATGTCCAGGAACGACGGTTTGTCGGACCGTTTGTGTGTATCAGTGCCGTGGCGTTTTATGCGGGGGTCGGATTTTCATTTTTTTTCGTCCTGCCATTTGCACTGAATTTTTTAATTTCGTATGGGGTCAACGCGGGATTTACACCCCAGATTTCCATTGCGCAATATGTGGGGTTCGCCCTCTGGTTTCTCACGGTGTTTGGGCTGATTTTTGAGGTGCCGTTGGCGCTCACACTGATGGCCAAACTCGGCTGGGTGGACGCGCCGTTCCTAATTCAATATTGGAAGTGGGCGCTGTTAGGGTCATTTGTGATTGCCGCCATCCTGACTCCCACGCCTGACCCATTTAATCAAACGCTGATGGCCGGCCCCATGTTTCTATTGTATTGGGTCGGTATCTTTGGCGCGAAGGTCTTTGGGAAGAACACATCGGCAGAGGAAAGCCAGACTGGTGTTCCGACTGTGGCGATGGCGGGAGCGGGGGGTGGAGGGAGTGTTGCTGGGGCGTCAATGCCGAACTCCTCTTCTGGCGATGACTATGTGGGAGTTCCTGGAGGTCGATCACGACAGGAAACACGGTGAGAGTGCATCGGGGATGTTGGGACAAACTGTTTGTCAGAAAGAATATTCATGGCACGTGAACTTAATGTGATCAACGACGGTGGAAGCGGAGACGCCTGTACCTACATGTGGGCCTGCGCCATCTGTGATGAGACGGAACGGTGTCAAAAAGATAAAGAAGGTCATAGTCGCTGGCTGGTGGCTAAGCGGATGGAGCGGATTGAGTACAAAGTCCTCATCATGAGCAACAAGGGTGGGGTGGGGAAGAGTACCTGTACCACGAATATCGCGGTGAGTTTGGCCCTCAAGGGATGGCACGTCGGGATCTGCGATATGGATATCCATGGCCCGAACATTCCCAAGATGGTCGGGGCTGAGGGGCAGAAGCTCAAGATCAGCACCTCCGGCGGGATTATTCCCTTCCAGGCTTACAATTTGAAGATTGCCTCCATGTCATTCCTGTTGCAGAACTCGGATGATCCGATCATCTGGCGAGATGCCTATAAGTATGAGTTCATCAATCAGCTTCTGGGTGGAGTGGACTGGCAAGATCTGAATTTTCTCTTGATCGATCTACCTCCAGGGACCGGTAATGAATCGGTCACCACGATCGACTTGCTTGGGCAGGTCAGCGGCGCCGTCATCATCACGACTCCCCAGGAAGTGGCGCTGCTCGATTCGCGCAAGTCCGTGACGTTTTGTAAGGATAGTGAGGTGCCGATCATCGGGATCGTGGAAAATATGAGTGGGCTTGAATGTCCACATTGCCATACGCAGATCGATGTGTTCAGAAAGGGCGGGGGGGAAGCTTCGGCGAGCGATATGGGGGTTCCGTTCTTGGGACGAATCCCGCTTGATCCGGATGTGGTGACGCAATCGGATGCCGGCGAACCGTTCGCGCTCTTCAATTCTGATACGCCCACGGCGGAAGCCTACCACCAGATTGCCAACCAGGTCGAAGCGTTCTGCAAGAAGGGAGCATCGCTCCTGAAGGTGGGAAAGCCGACCGCCGGGCCAATGAGAGGAATCAGTCAGTGAAAGCCGCCGATGCCCTGACCGGATTGACCCAACTTCATGAGGCG
>Ga0224500_10001100_pt1 | contig 16655 bp, 16 predicted proteins | sample SF_Oct11_sed_USG_FD_168126 | JGI IMG/M metagenome (GOLD analysis project Ga0224500, IMG submission 168126) | Sediment microbial communities from San Francisco Bay, California, United States - SF_Oct11_sed_USGS_4_1 | ecosystem: Environmental > Aquatic > Marine > Sediment | place: USA: California... | reverse complement strand
CTGAGCTGGCTGTGAGTCTTCCCTGTCCGTCGGGTAGCTCACGGTGAAATTAAAGACGGAATAAGCATGTAGAGCTCGTAGCGTAGGTCTTGCGGACGTGGGTTCGATTCCCACCACCTCCACCAATTACAGAAAAACCGCCTCAAGGCGGTTTTTTTGTATGGCTGGCCAGTTTCCCCCAAAGGGGTCAGAGCCCTTTTGGAGGCTTTGCGGTTAATCGGTGCTCAGGAGCTCTTTTACCTCTGCTTCAAGGCTCGTCATTCCGCCCGCTTTGCCATACTCGAGCGCGGTTGCATCGTCAGCACCCTCAAGGCTCTTGCGCAGCGCCAGCAATGCGCCAACGCGATTGGCGCTGCCGCAATGGACGAGCACAGGGCCGTCGGCATCCTCAATCAACTTGTCCAATGCTTTCGCACTCTCAAAATTGATGGAGTCGCGGCCAATCGGCAGCAGGACATAACTCATGCCCAGCCCCTTTACTGCGGACGCCTCGTCCAAGCCGCGGTCCTCGCCTTCCGTCCTAAGATCGATAACCGTGGTGTAGCCCTGCTCCGCGAATACCTTCAGGGCCGCTTCGTCGGGCTGACCTGCCGACGTAATGCCATCAACAGGATGAACCACTCCGGTACTGACAACAGTATCGAGATCGACCTTCAACGGGGCGTCATGCGCGACTTCATCTGCCGAGCTGGCGCTGAAAACCAATGCCAGCAGGATCGCCGTTATCATTCGTGTCTGCATTTTCTAATCACTCAATGTCATGTTTGCACCAATCTCGACGCCCCTTTCGGTAAATCGAACATCGAGGAACATCCTGTCATACAGGCTACCGGACAGGGTCATTAGCTCAGCCATCGCGGCGCGAATGGCCGGTGGTATTTCCTCCTCTCCTTCGGCGGTTGGCTGCTTGGCCATCGTCTCACCAACCATCGCATAATATCGAGCCGAATCCATACTCATACTCATAAACGGCGCCGGATCAGGAGCGGACGCGAGCAGCATATCAGCCGACTTCTTCTCCGCACTCGCCCCCAACGATACTGACAACGCGTTCGTCGACAATGCTGCGTACGCCATGCCAGCAAACTCAGCAAGTTGCGCGAGTTCGAGCTTTCTGGCTTTGCCGTCCGGCAACAAGTTCAGCGCCGCAATTTGCGGATCCATCATCGCCGCCATCATTATCAACGCTTCCGCATTTTCAACAGCGATCAAGATCGACGCATCGATCGACTCGGGCGTAATGTTGCTCGCAAAATCCATGCTTTGAATATCCGTGATGTTTGCGACCATGCCGCGAAAACTATAGACGACCGGCGGCACTGGCTGATTCAGCGCTTCACGGCCTTTTGCGACTCCGGCCTGCAAGTCTGCAAAACTCTCGCACTCGTAGGGGTCCGCCTCCATCGCGTCAAGTTGTGCCTCATAGAATGACCGCAAGGCCAACGGATTCAATCCAAATCCGATCGACATGAGTCCACCTGGGTCGGTGCCCAGTCCCGGGACGGGCGCAGGAATGGTCGCCAGACTTTTCGCGATATCTTTGCGCAACTCGACAATGAAAGAACTTTTCAATCCCCTGGTGTTGATGTCCGAATAGCCGAACACCATACGCGGTGCGATTCCGACCATTTCCATAATCTCGGCCGAACAGGTTTCCGAGAGCTCTGGCGGTTGTTCCGAAAAGGCCGCAAGCAGCTGCTTATCCTTTTCAGTCGCTTTGCCGGTAAAAATCTCCGCAATCCTCTGATTGTTTATGAAACCGGTCATGTAGTCGGAAAAGCCGTATTCCTTCGCCATCGATTTCAGGGCTTTGCTGGACTTCAGACTTGCACGCGGCTTCTTGAGCCCCAGGGCTTCTGCAATCTGAGGCTCGCTGAATTGCACCGGTACCGCCGTAATAATCGCCTGATCATCCACCGTCGCGATTATCAGTCGAACTTGTTCCGTGTCGGTGTATTTGTAGGACTCACCGTTTGCGACTCCTATCAACAGGTCTTCGCCAGCTTTCTTTTCGATGCGTTCGATAGCGGCGTCAAACAGGTCATCGTCAGACAACTCAAAACGAAGCACGGGCAGCAAACTATTACCGTACAGAGCAAAAGCCGATGCGCGCTCTATGCCGGCACCGCGAATGCCTTCAAGACTTACGAGCCCCAACACTTCCTCCATCACGCCGCGAAATTGCTCGGCCTCCTCTGCGCTATTCTCCTCGCCGGCCATCTTGACGAGTTGTTCCGCCATGAGGTGCCGCAGAATGCGCTGATAGACCTGCAGAATCTCGTCAATTGTTGGTTCAAGCTTGTCGGCCACCTTTGACGGTAAAGGTTCCGTCGACACAAAAACGTAGGGAGTGTCCGCCGGTATGTAGCTCAGTAAATCCACCGAGTTGCCAGATGCGGCATACGCATTGGTCGCGCAGAGCATCACTGAAGCAAGAAATAAACCTGCACGTTTTACTAGTCTGATCATGATTACCTGTCCGAAAAAATTTCACGAAATTCTACGTATGTGTCGGATGTAGTCTGTGCTTCCGCTCACATACGAACGACCCCACAACCGGTGGCTGCAGGCATCAATCCGTGTCGAAGACGAGTAAAGTAGCGATTGCTGACAGTCTGTTGGATAGCGGAGACTTCAAATCGAGCCGCTTGCTGTCTTGGCATTAATTTACCCATATCAATACACTGTGTCCATGATTATCTCGCCAATACAGAATCGCGACTTCGACGAAGTGCTGGCTCTGAACACGGAATCAGTTCCGCACGTCAACCTGATTCCTCTTGAGCAACTGCAATGGTTCGTTGCACATGCTTCGTTTGTGCGGGTCGCAAGAATTGACGAACGTCTGGCCGGTTTTCTGATAGGCCTGCGCCCCGGAACCGGCTATGCAAGCCCGAATTACCGTTGGTTTTGCGCACATTACGACGATTTCGCCTATATTGACCGGGTCGCTGTTGCAGAATGGGCGCGACGCCAGGGCATCGCGGAAGCGCTGTACGCGGCTTTTGCGGACTCCCAACCCGGCGTGCCGGTACTGACCTGTGAGGTCAATATTCGTCCGTCCAATGAAGGGTCGATGGTATTTCATCAGCGACTGGGCTTTCGCCAGGTCGGCTCCCAGGAAACCGATGGTGGCAAGAAGGAAGTGGCATTGATGGAGAAAGCGCTTTGACAAACGAACAACACACGAGACGCGAATTCGACGTCATCATCCAGGGCGCCACAGGATTTACGGGGACACTGTGCGCCGAGTACTTGCTGCGGCAGTACGGTGCGAACGGTGATCTTCGCTGGGCCCTGGCCGGGCGCAGCGAACAAAAGCTGCGCGAGGTTCGAAGCGCCCTTGGCCCGGAGGCAAGCGGACTCGAGTTAATTGTTGCGGACAGCTTTGACAGCGACGCACTTCTGGCGCTGGCGCAACGAACACGTGTCGTACTTACGACGGTTGGTCCGTATGCATTGTACGGCTCGGATCTCGTCGCAGCCTGCGTTGCTGCAGGCACCCACTATTGTGATCTCGCGGGCGAAGTGCAGTGGATTCGAAAAATGATCGATACACACCAGCAACAGGCCGAGCAAACCGGCGCAAAGATTGTGAACTGTTGTGGCTTCGATTCAGTGCCTATGGACATCGGCGTATGGGCTTTGCAGGAAGCCGTCCGGGAAAAATACGGGACGTATTGCCGTTCGATCAGCATGATGGTCAAAGCGACCAAGGGAACTGCCAGTGGCGGCACCCTGGCCAGCATGATGAACCTGATCAGGGAAAGCCGGGAGGACCGCGACGTTGCAAGGATCCTGATACACCCCTACAGCCTCAATCCGGAGGGCGAACGTGAAGGCCCGGATCAGCGCGACCAGCAGAAAGTCGTGTACCGCGAAGACGCCAAATCATGGACCGCCCCTTTTGTCATGGCCGGCGTGAATACCAAGGTCGTACGCCGCAGCCACGCGCTTGCACGTTACCCCTATGGAAAAGAGTTTCGTTACGACGAATCCGTTATGACAGGTCGTGGTTTCGGAGGCTGGCTGAAAGGCACGCTAATGATATTGAGTCTTGGCGCACTCGTGCTATTTGCTTCTTACACACCGACGCGAAACTTTCTGCAGCGTTTTGTACTGGCCAAGCCCGGAGAAGGGCCTGATCGCGAACTGCAGAAATCGGGCTTCTTTAATCTGCTGCAAATCGGCGTTCTTGCCGACGGCACTTTGGTGCAAGGCAAGATCACGGGCGATCAGGATCCAGGCTACGGTTCGACCAGCAAGATGCTGAGTGAATGCGCCGTCTGCCTCGCGAAGGATGCTCTTGATACAGGTGGCGGAGTCTGGACTCCAGCGGCGGTGATGGCGCGGCCTTTGATACGTCGCCTGCGGGAAAATGCAGGCCTTACATTCGAATTGAAGGACTAGTGCTCCGGCGCGTAGTGAAGAGACGAATCGTATTTTTCGCCGGCTTCGATTCTGATCGGCAATCGATTTCGCGGCGACGCTACCGGACACGTTGAAAAATCATTAAATGCACAAGGCGGGCTATACGCCTTGTTAAAATCCATTACCGTCAACCCGTCTTCCGCAGGGACCGCTGCATACAGAAATCTTCCGGCACCGTAGGTGTCATTACGATTCGTCAGGTCACCGAATACAAAGTACAGCTGCCCGCTTACAGAATACGCTTCCAGTTCGTATGAAACTCCGCCAATCTCGAACTCCACGACACCAGGCGACTCGGGGTTGTAATCCAGGCCTTCGATAACTGTCCCAACATTGGCGATTCTTGGTTCTTCGTAACGTCGCAATGTCGCCAGCACGCGCAACGACGGGTCGATATCGAAATACGGTAGTGGTCCGAATGACTCGACGAAAGGATGCTCGAAGTCACGCAAGCGCACTGCAAAGCGCCCCTCCCTTTCGATAACGGTCCAGGCCAGCGATCCGTGACTGATCATCACGTCCTCACCGCTGGTATCGGCAGGAATCATCATATCGGTGACCGCAATCCCGTCACTCTGCACATCAATACCGTCGTGAACGATCATCCTGACGCCGGAATCGGTCACCTCGAAGATCCCGATTTCCGGCGCTGCCCGCGCCCCGAACAAAAGGTCGTTGCCCGACGCAGAACCAAAACGATAGCTGCCGGGTTTCAGCCAGAACAAACCGGTCTGATTCAGGAAGCCGGCAGGCTTCTTGAGTTGTTCCAGACGCCAGGCCCGCCACTCCAGAACCTCGTTCTCGTGTGCAGAAGCGTCGAAACCATCGCCAAAAGCGCCGGAAAAGCTCAGAAATACTGCTGTCATAAGGGCTGCAAGCCAGGCTGTTAGTGGAATTTTCACGGATCGTAGTGTGCCATATCAATTCTCGATCCGGGTCACTATAATCCGCCGCCTGCCAAGAGAGCCACACTTCAATGTCCCAAGTTACCCATCTACGAAATATCGCGATTATCGCGCATGTCGATCACGGCAAAACCACGCTGGTCGATCAGTTGCTGCAGCAGTCCGGCACGCTCGGGCCACGGGCGGCCGTGCCGGATCGCGTCATGGATTCCAATGACCTCGAACGTGAGCGAGGCATAACCATTCTTGCCAAGAACACGTCGGTTAAGTGGAACGACTACCGAATTAACATCGTCGACACGCCGGGCCACGCCGACTTTGGTGGCGAAGTGGAACGTGTCCTCTCGATGGTGGACAGCGTACTGTTATTGGTCGATGCGGTTGACGGGCCAATGCCCCAGACGCGTTTCGTAACGCAAAAGGCGTTTGCACAAGGCCTCGTTCCGATTGTCGTTATCAACAAAATTGATCGCGACGGTGCGAGACCCGATTGGGTCGTCAACCAGACCTTCGATCTGTTTGACCGGCTTGGTGCGACCGACAAGCAACTCGATTTCCCGATCATCTATGCCTCTGCACTTGAAGGCTATGCCGGAGAGACCTCGGACGTACGCAGCGGCGACATGACGCCGCTATTCGAAACGATCATCAAACACGTGCCGCCGCCCGATGTCGACGCAGAGGGCCCCTTGCAACTGCAGGTCTCCAGCCTGGCCTACGATACTTATGTAGGCGTGCTCGGCATCGGTAGAATCCGTCGCGGTACGTTAACGACGAATGCGGCGGTCAGTGTAGTTGCACCCGATTCATCCTCGCGGCGCGCACGCGTGCTTGAGGTGTTCGGTTTCGACGGTCTGAAACGTACCCGCGTGGATTCAGCCAGCGCCGGCGACATCGTCGTATTCAGTGGTATCGAAAATCTCCGCATTTCGGACACCTTGTGCGATCGCGAGCATGAGGAAGCATTACCACCGTTGAGTGTCGATGAACCCACCGTCAACATGTCGTTCCAGGTAAACAAATCGCCTTTCGCCGGCCAGGACGGTAAGTTTCTCACCAGCCGTCAAATTCGCGAGCGACTGGAACAGGAACTCAAACACAACGTCGCGCTACGCGTTGAAAACACCAGCGATCCCGACAAGTTTCGCGTTTCAGGACGGGGCGAACTCCATCTGTCGGTACTTGTGGAGACGATGCGTCGCGAAGGCTATGAATTGGCCGTTTCCAGGCCGGAAGTCATCATGCGCAAGATCGACGGCGTCGATCATGAGCCATGGGAACAACTCACGGTCGACTTCGAAGAGATCTACCAGGGCGCCGTAATGACGCGCCTTGCAGATCGTCGAGGCGAACTGCAGAACATGCTGCCCGATGGCAAGGGACGTATGCGTCTCGATTACAGAATTCCGACGAGGGGCCTGATAGGATTTCGCACCGAGTACTTGACCGCCACCTCCGGCACCGGCCTGATTTACCATGTTCTTGACGGTTACGCGCCCCGTGTTCCGGGTGCCATTGCACAAAGAATCAACGGGACCCTGGTGTCCATGGTTCAGGGTAAGGCACTGGCCTACGCGCTCTTCAATCTCCAGGAGCGCGGCAAGCTGTTCATCGGGCACGGTGCGCCAGTCTATGAAGGGATGATCATCGGGATACACAAACGTCAGAACGACCTGGTTGTGAATCCTACAAAGGCGAAACAACTGACCAATATTCGCGCCGCAGGCACCGACGAGAATCTTATCCTGACGCCGCCTATCCGCTACTCGCTGGAACAGGCGCTCGAATTTCTCGACGACGACGAACTGCTCGAGGTAACGCCGCACAATTTGAGATTGCGAAAGAAGAATTTGACTGAAGTCGAACGCAAACGAGAATCCCGCCTGAAGGCCTCGTGACCAGGGACGCAGCGACACTGGCATTTGCCGACCTGCGACCCGAAGATATCGTTGCGACCCTTGAAGGCCTCGGATTCGAATGCGACGGCCGGTTTTTGGCACTCAATAGCTACGAAAACCGCGTTTACCAGATCGGCATAGAAGGTGATCGACCCGTAGTAGCAAAGTTCTATCGCCCGGGACGCTGGTCGAATGATTGCATTCGGGAAGAGCATGCTTTTTCCATCGATCTCGCCGCGCAGGAAATTCCCGTCGTTCGTCCTCTTGATATCGATGGCGACACGCTCAAGCATGCCGGACCCTATCGTCTCGCGGTATTCCCGTGTCGCGGCGGCCGTGCACCGGACCTCGACAATTACGAGTTGCTGACTCAGCTCGGACGGCTGATTGGTAGAATTCACCTCGAAGGCGAGACATCGGCATTCAAATATCGACCCCGCATCGACATAGAGAGTTACGGTAATCAGTCCATCGATTTCCTGCTGGAAAACGAGTTTATTCCTGACGCAAACTGTGACGCCTATGAAAGCACCGCCGAGTTGGTGCTCGCCGGTGTCGAAGCCTGTTTTACCCGCGCTGGCCGTACCCGGGAGATTCGCCTTCACGGAGATTTTCACCCGGGCAATGTGCTCGTCAATCAAGACCAGCTGCATATTGTTGATCTGGATGATTGCCGCACCGGGCCCGCAATTCAGGATATCTGGATGTTCCTTTCCGGCAACCGCGAGGAGCAAACGCCCCAGCTCGACGCCCTGCTGGAGGGCTATCAGTCGTTTCGTCGGTTCGACGCTCGCGAGTTACACCTGGTCGAAGCCCTGAGAAGTCTGCGCATCATGCACTACGCTGCGTGGCTCGCGCGCCGCTGGGAGGATCCGGCGTTTAAAGTAGCGTTCCCATGGTTTGACAGTGCCCGCTACTGGGATGATCACATCCTCGCTCTGCGAGAGCAGGTGGCTTTGATGCAGGAAGCACCGCTCGAACTAACGAGACGGTAGTTGTCGACGACGCGGACCGATCTCGAAGCGATCTATCCAGCGCGAAAACGTCTCCCGACTCTGCGCCTCAAGCGCATCGATAGACTCGCCGCACTGCCGTCGGATGCCCGCTGGATCAACGCGTCCCACCTCATCCTTAAGTGTTGCCTGGTTCGCCGGCACCGTTAGCCAGCGGTCAATCAGGGACGCATTGGCTTCCAGGTGAAACTGGAACCCGTATGCATGATCGCCTTGCCGAAAAGCCTGCACTGCACTTGCGTCCGACGAAGCGAGATGTACGGCACCGGGCGGCAATACGATGCCGTCTTCATGCCATTGGAATACCTGCTGGCGCTCCGCGAAAGTCGAAAGCACCGGGTCGTTCGCGCCAGCCTCCGTCAAATCGACGTCATGCCAGCCAATTTCCCGTGTCTTGTTTCTCACAACCGCCCCACCAAGAGCCTTCGCCAGCAACTGCGCACCGAGGCAAATTCCCAGCACGGATTTTCGCAGATCGACTGCCTCGCGAATGATCTCAACCTCCCGGATCAGGTTCGGGTAGGTTTCGATCTGGTCGCTGTTCATTGGTCCCCCGAGGATGATCAACGCCTCGTAGCCGCTGAGACGCGGGCGGGACTCGGGTTCCCTGCCAAAATTGACATAGCGAATGCGAAAACCAGCCTCCTTCAGCAGAGGATCCAGGGTGCCCAGCGGTTCATAGGGAACGTGTTGAAAAACGAGTATCTTCGGCCTGGCCATCGATGGAATCCGGTACTTCGGTCGGACGTGGGTGAATGCGACTTTATACCCGTAGTCGCCACTCTCTTACACCCAATTTTGATTTGCACTGGACAAGAGGCCCATCTAAAGTGGCATCGACCGCCGTCCGGTGCATTTCCGTGGAACTAAGGGCAGCGGACGTGCTCAGATATAGCATCGCTCTCCGTTCATTAATGTAGATTTCAACCACTTGATCGCAAGCAAACAACTCGGTAGCAGCATGATACTGCTTTCTATACTCGCAGCGGGCTGCGCGTCGAACGTTGCGGTTGAAACTCCGACAATTCCCACCCCGAACGTGGAAAAACTGCCAATGGACGTCGCCGTTCGCATCCCGGCAGAGTTCGAGCACTTCGTACACGAAGAAAAAGTGTTGGGGCGGGAAACCTGGACGATCGATCTGGGTTCAGCCAATGCTTCTTTCTTTGAGCAACTTTTCGGATTCATGTTCGACAACGTAATAATGCTTGGACCCGACGATAACGCTCTGGATTTCACTTTTGATGCCCTGATTGAACCGCAGATCGAAGGCTTTGAGTTCTCGGTACCGAACCAGACCAAGACCGACGCCTTCGCTGTGTGGATCAGGTATCGCCTGCAGATTTTTGATAGTGTTGGAAACAGTGCGTCGACCTGGACAGTCAGTGCTTATGGCAAGAGCCAGAAAGAAGGCCTGGGTGGATCTAAGTCGCTGCAGCGCGCTGCCGTACTCGCCATGCGAGATGCCGCCGCGCTGATACTGTTGCAGATGGACAAAGCGACGAAGATTGGCGCGCTCGCGGACGGGCCGCTCGTGCTCAGCGACATCGAATCACCCGCATCGGCGAGCGCGGATTCAGAGTTCAAACCGGCTGTCCCGGCCGGAATATTCGCGATTGGAGGCATCGATGACGATACGTAATAGTTCCCTGTTGATCCCCCTGTCTTTCGCTCTTGGCGGTTGCATCACAGCAAGTGTCGAAAATAATCGAGAGGAAACGACGGGTTTGCAGGCCGGCGAAACGGTAGTTGTGATGGCCAAGAGCTACCACCAGGGTAATGAAACCGAAGCCGACTACATCAGCTGCGTCGAAAAAGCGCTCGGTAGTGGTTCGGGCAAGCTGAATGTGATTCCGGGCCAAAACTTTGTGGACAACCTCTTTCCCTGGTTCGAACCCAGGACTGCACCAGCGGATACCAAGGGGCTTGCGGCGCTAATGTCCAAACCAGGCGTACCTGCCGCAGTTAAGCGCATGGGTGTGCGCTACGTCGTCTGGCTCGACGGTGGCACCGAGAGGGTGACGCAGGGAGGCAGCTTGTCCTGCGCCGCCGGACCCGGCGGCGGCGGATGCTTTGGATTTGCATGGTGGCAGGATGATGCTGACTACGAGGCATCGATCTGGGATCTCGCCGACTCAGAAGCTGCCGGCACTGTGACCGCCGACTACAGCGGAACCTCGTTTTTGCCCGCGCTTGTGGTACCTATTCCGCTGATAGCGCGCACCCAGTCAAAGGCCTGTAACGGCCTGGCGAAACAGCTCAAAACCTTTCTCTCGAGCACCGAGAAAGTCTAGAAGCTCACCTCACTTTGGGCGACCGCCGCGGATGAATGCGGCGTCATAGAATGGTGAGTTCAGTCGTTCGACGGTTACGGTTCGTCCGGATGATGGTGCATGCACGAAGTCTTGATTCCCCAGGTACAGCCCGACGTGAGCGATTTTCCCGTCGATGTCGAAGAACAAGAGATCACCAACCTGCAATTCGCCACGCGGCACTGATGCCGTGCTGGACCAAAGCGCGTCAGTGGTCCGTGCGACTGGCTTCCCGGCACGTCCGTAGGCGTAGTGCACGAGGCCACTGCAGTCGAATCCCTGGGTCGTCGCACCACCGTAACGGTAAGGTACGCCGATCTGTTGGTAGGCAATCGCCGCCGCCTTTGCGCCGACGCCGTGCGTGCCAACAAGTGCATCCCGCGCCGGGGGTCGGGCAGAATTTTGAGCCGGTTGCGACGAGCACCCCATCACCATGGCCAACATCGTGATAGTTAAGGCAAAAACCGGAATTTTTCGGGCCGTCTGCGTTATCATCTGCGTCACTTTTCGCTACACACACCCTAAACCTTACGTGATCAGGCCTTAATACTGAATGAACTGCATCTCAAGATCGACCTTGCTGATCTGCCTTATTCTCTGCAATGCCTGCGACGCCCCGGCATCGGAAACCCTGTCCGCGGCAGACTCACTGACCTACAACGTACATTACGAGATCCACCCCGATCCCTCGGACGGAAGCGTCGAGGTTCAGATGAGCGTCGAACAATCGCACGGTGAGCTCAGAGAGATTTCCTTCTCAATCGGCAACATCGCCATATCCGACATTGAGGCGGAGGGCGAACTCGATGTTGGCGATGACCGTATCACCTGGCTCCCCGGACGAACAGGCGGCGATCTGCGCTGGCGAATTGCCATATCGCATCGTCGAGGAGATGGGGGTTACGACGCATGGCTGAATAACGGTTGGGGCATCTTTCGAGCGGAGGACATAATTCCGCGGGCACGAACCCGAGCACTTAAAAATGCCTATAGCCAGACAACCATAGCCTTCGAGCTACCAGAGCACTGGAGCGTTGTTTCCGAGTACTCGACACGCGATAGCCGCAATGCCGTAATCAATCCGCACACGCGGTTCGATCAACCGCGGGGCTGGATCGCCATGGGCGCTCTTGGGATCCGGCGTGAAACCATCGCAGACACACGGGTTACGGTCGCAGCGCCCGAGGGCCAAATGGCGCGCCGTATGGATATGCTCGCATTATTGAACTGGATATTGCCGGAATTGAAGCTCGTGCTCCCGGATTCGATTCCCAGGCTCACGATAGTCAGCGCCAGCGACCCTATGTGGCGTGGCGGTCTATCGGCCCCGGAGTCGATTTACATTCATTCAAGCCGCCCCCTCATCAGCGAAAATGCGACGAGTACACTGGCGCACGAGGTATTTCACGTTGCGTTGGGCAAGACCGCAGAACCAGGATTCGACTGGATCGTTGAAGGACTTGCTGAGTACTACAGCCTCGAACTGCTGCAACGTGGCGGTGCGATCACCGCCAGAAGATATGATCAGGCCCTGGAGAAACAATCACACTGGTCCGGCAACGCCGGCAAGTTGTGTGCAAGGCGGTCAAGCGGGGCAACGACGGCCCTTGCCGTCGTAATTTTTCGCAGCCTGGACAAGGAATTGCGTAAGAAATCATCGGGCCGAGTCAACCTTGATGATGTCGTCGCGGGCGTCGCGAAAACCGATTCACGCGTGTCACTTCGGTTGCTGGACGACCTCGTTACCGATCTGATACAAGATACGGCCGCAGCACTCCACAGCGACGCTCTGAAAGGCTGCCGGCAATTACAGCGGGATTCCGGGAGCTGAGAACACAAATGGATGGCAACCACGACCTGGAACTGATTCTGCGTTCGCGTACACCAATCATCATCATCGAGTCACAGGACGAGGTACGCATCCTCCAGTTGCTGCAGTCGGTCGCGCTGAGACGCGCATCTGATAGCTACATGCCACTGTTTCGATGGTCCGTAACCGACGGGCTGCAACGCCTTGATATTGCCCTTGAACCGCAGGCACTCAATTCAGATCCGTCAGATGTCCTCAAGCACATACGAGCCGTGACGAAGCCCGGCATTTATGTATTGCTTGATTTTCACCCTTTTCTTGAAGATCCGGTACACGTGCGCTTACTCAAAGATATTTGTATGCGGTATACGGAAATCGAAAGACAGATAGTACTCATGAGTCACAAGGTGACGATTCCAAGCGAGCTGGAAGGATATAGCGCGCGTTTCGATATCGCCTTGCCGACCGAACAGGAACGAACGGGTATCGTGAAAAAAGCGGTCGACGCATATTGCGCTGATCACCCCTCAAGCAAAGTTCAGGTAGACCCAAAAGCTCACGAATTGCTGATCAAGAACCTTGCAGGTCTTTCCTACGCCGATACAGAACGCCTTGCACGAAATGCGATATATGTAGACGGCGCCATCACGAAGAGTGACCTGCCCGGGGTCATGCAGGCGAAATACGAATTGCTGAATCGCGGCGGAGCCCTGCAATTCGAATACGACACAGCGACCTTTGTCGATGTCGGTGGACTATCAAAACTCAAAGCCTGGTTAGCGAAAAGACGACCCGCCTTTCGCGGCGACGAAAGCGCGTCGCATCTTGACCCACCAAAAGGCATCTTGCTGTTGGGCATCCAGGGTTGCGGAAAGAGCCTCGCTGCCAAGGCAACTGCAGCCGTGTTCGGGGTTCCACTACTCCGGCTCGACTTCGCCGCGATCTATGACAAGTACCACGGTGAAACTGAAAGAAAACTGCGCGAATCATTGAAGACGGCCGACGTAATGGCACCCTGCGTCCTGTGGATCGACGAGATCGAAAAAGGACTTGCGGGACGCGGCGGCGAAACCGGAACCACGCAACGAGTACTGGGCACATTCCTTACATGGATGTCTGAAAAGAAAGGCCACGTCTTTGTAGTCGCGACCGCGAATGACATCAGTACATTGCCAGCTGAGTTAGTCAGAAAAGGACGTTTCGATGAAATCTTTTTTGTCGACCTTCCGACACCCGATATTCGCGCGTCGATTCTGGCGATACATCTTTCGCGGCGCGGACAGGCCCTCGGCAACTTCGATATTCCGGCGTTGGCTGCTGAAATGGACGGTTTCTCCGGTTCCGAAATTGAGCAGGCTGTCGTGTCGGCCCTGTACACGGCACACGCAAACAAAAAGGCGCTCAGCACCGCGTTCATCAGGGCTGAAATTGAACAGACCAGGCCACTGTCCGTCGTACTCAGCGAGAAGATCTCTACAATGCGAGCCTGGGCTGCCGGCAGAACAGTGTCTTGCGACTAGATCGAATTTGACGTAACCCAGCAGAACTTTCGACGAGGATGCTGCCGCCTGCGGATCCCGTGCTAGACTAACTCGATGGCAAACGATAATAAAAATATCAACGACTTAGTCGCGGAAGACGACGACCCGACTGTCGAGTTGCAGATGCCGTTATCCATGTTGAAGAGCGATAACTTCGCCGAGTCAGATGCTCAAACGTATGACTCGAAAGAGGACGCTGACCGTGAACTGCCGCTTGGCGTCACTGTCTCTGAACTTGAGTTCGACCTGGAGTCCAGGCAGAAGACTATTAGCCGTCTCCAATATGATATTCAACAGCTACACACCAAGTGGCTGGGATTGGAAACAGAGATAGGCGCTCGTGAAGCACAGACCAATCAGCTGAACGACGAGATCCAATCCCTACGTGAAAACGCGACGCGCAAAGAGAACTTAATAAAGAAACGCGACCGCAACATTAAAGCACTGAAGGCGGAGATCCGGCAGCGCGAAATTGATTTCCGCCAATTGGCAGCGCGCTTTGACGGCCTGAAGCTAACCAATGCTGGAGATGCCCTCAGGGCACAGAACCAGACACCAGATACGGAACCGAAGCACTCTCGAGATCATGGCACGGACGATCTCCGCATGCGTCTTCAACAGTCTGAAAAATACGCGGATTCAATTCGCCAGCAGTCTCAGGATCTGATCGAAGCAAATACGCGTTTCGAGCGTGAAATCGCAAATCTTACTAAATCATTGTCGGATGCAAGAGACAGGAACCTGCAACTAAACAAAGACGCCGCGTCGATGGCTGTGGCTGTCGAGGTGATGCAGGACAAGCTGGACGCGGCTCGGGGAGCGCACGAAAATGAGATGCGCATTCTGAGATTCGAACTCGGCGAAGCTCAGAGCACGGCCGTGCAATCCGACGAGCTAAACAGCCAGCTTGCATCTGATCTTGTCGATACACGAAATTTCAAGGAAGAACTCGAGCGCATGCTCGGAGAAGCCGAAGAAAAGTCGGCAACCCGCATCCACGAACTGCAGAAGGAAGTAACCAAGCTCACTCGAAAGTCGGAAAGTCTCGAGCAGAAGTTATCGACCAAGAGCGAAGCGATTTCGATACTGCTCGCCGAACTTGCGAAGAAATCGGAGCATATTGAGTCCATCGGCGAGATCGGCGATGTTATTCACGACATCGACGAACGAATGACGGAGCGTTCGAACGGACGGGAAGAAAGTGACAAACGTGCGACGGTCGACAGAATCACTCGCGTACTGATCGGAAAAGTTGATGACCAGGTGCTTCGGTTCCCGCTATTCAAGAATCGACTGACTATTGGCCGTACAAACGACAACGATATTCAGCTCAAGGCTGCTTACATCAGCCGGCATCATGCCGTCATTGAAACGGATGCCGAGCAGACACGCATAATCGATACTGGCAGCAAAAATGGTATTCAGGTCAATGCCGAGAAGGTCGCGAGTAAGGTCTTGACGCATGGGGATGTCATTACGATAGGCAGCGCCCGCTTCGAGTATGAAGAACGCAAGAAACGCGACAGCTGACGCGCTGAAGTGAAGTGTGAAGACCCTCACGGACTGACATTCTCAAATGGCATAAGGTTGACTCCATTACAGGGAATGTGAACCTAGCCGATGATCAGCACAGCCGCAGGGAAGCCGATAGCGCTGTCGGAAACACAACAGGTCGATCGCAAGACTGGCAGCCTCGCCACTAAAAAGATCTGGTTACCGAAGCTTCTGTACGACCTGCTCCCGTACTTCTATCTGGGTTCAGGTATTGCTGCATTTTTCGCGACCTTGTACATCAGCGAGTGGTTCTGGGTACTACCGCACTACCTGCTTTTCTCTGCCGCATGCGTCCACCTCGGGGCTCTCGTCTATCGTCGCCGGCGGTCTGAGAGACCCAAAGCATCGAATCTCGATCAGCCTTGACCTGCGCCCCCCGGTAGGCAACGATAGAGGCAGGAATCGCTACGACATATCCCGAGCCTCAGTGACAACCTCCCCAAGCACACCCACGATAAGGCAACTCGCAACCAAAGAGCTGGCACTGCTTACGGTGCTCTTGTTTCTGGGCCTGGCGGTCATGCCCTTGGTCATCTACAACGTCGGCCAGGCGGTATTTGGCACTTATGGCGGTCTCGGTTATAGCGACTTTTTCGGTACCTTGAGTACCAAGGTCAGAACCGGCGATATCGTTGCCTGGTTTCTGATCCTGTCGCCGTACCTGGGCTGGCAATGTCTTCGGCTGATGATATTCGGGTGGCGAAAGAGCGGAACGGAAAAGCAAAAGCCCTGATTTATTGTCGGATTCTTTTCCAAAATTCTTTTGCGTGACGCAGATCACACTTTTCGAAAGAATTTAGGTTTAGCAACCAAACAGTTTGTAAGATATTCATGTACGGCGGTCATCCATTGAATGTTCGATCGGCCCTACATACACTTTCGAGAGGCCCGCCCGCGCAAAAACCATGTTTAAGAAACTCAAAAATTGGCTAAAAGATCGCTTTGATGACGAAGACGACGCTTTGCCAGGGCCGCTTGAGCTAACAGGCGCGCATGTCGTGCCCCGACCGAAACGGACGGCTCCGCGAACGGTCGCCAATGCGGTTGTCCGTAATGAGAAGAATGTTGCGCCCACGATCGAAGATGCCGGCCCGGGCAAAACGGTGCTAATCCGCAACAAGTATGTCCGTGAGGATACCGGTACTCACGAGACCCTGAAAATACTGGATGAGTCACTCGTTGACTCCGGCG
>Ga0224500_10001097_pt1 | contig 16693 bp, 14 predicted proteins | sample SF_Oct11_sed_USG_FD_168126 | JGI IMG/M metagenome (GOLD analysis project Ga0224500, IMG submission 168126) | Sediment microbial communities from San Francisco Bay, California, United States - SF_Oct11_sed_USGS_4_1 | ecosystem: Environmental > Aquatic > Marine > Sediment | place: USA: California... | reverse complement strand
AGGGCCGGCGGCGGTCGCCGCCGGCCCTTCTGATAACCGTCGCCGGATGGTCTGTCAGGTCAGCCGCTCGCCGGTCGGATCGCCGGTCAGGACCGCATACAGCAGGGCCGTTTCCGTGTGCAGCCGGTTCTCGGCCTGCGTCCAGACGCGCGACGCCGGCCCGTCGATGACGGTATCCGTCACCTCCTCGCCGCGATGGGCCGGGAGGCAGTGGAGGAAGATCGCGGATCGAGAGGCCCTGGACATCAAGTCGGGATCCACGGTGAAGCCGGCAAAGGCGGCTCGGCGGGCGTCGCCCTCGGCCTCCTTGCCCATGGAGGTCCACACGTCGGCATAGACCGCTTCGACCCCGTAGGCCGCTTCCTCGGGATCATGGGTGAGGATGATGACGCCGCCTGTCTGGAGGGCCCGCGCACGAGCTTCCTCGACGATCGCCGGATCCGGTTCGTACCCAGGCGGGGTCGCGACGCGCAGTTCGAAGCCCCCCAGGCCGGCAGCCTGGATCAGCGAATGGCAGACGTTGTCGCCGTCGCCGATGAACGCGACCTGGATCCCTGCCAGGGTCCCGAACTCCTCCTCGAGGGTCATGACATCGGCGAGCGCCTGGCACGGATGGTGCTCGTTCGTGAGCGCATTGATGACCGGGATCGAGGCGGCGGCCGCGATGGCTTCCACGTCAGCCTGGTCATGGGTCCGGACCGTGAGGGCATCCAGATAGAGCGACAGGGCCCGGGCCGTGTCGTGGATCGTTTCCCCACGTCCAAGCTGGAGTTCGTCCGGGCGCAGCACGATCGGCAGCATGCCGAGCATCCAGGCGGCCGATTCGAGACTGACCCGAGTTCGCGTGGAGGGCTTGTCGAAGATCATGCCGACTCGCCCACCGGCCAGTGCGCCCCGAAACGCCTCGGGTTCGCGTTTCAGTCGGGCGGTCAGGTCCAGCATCGCCTGGAGACCGTGGTCCCCGAGATCGCTCAAGGTCAGCAGATGACGAGGCCGACGCTCCACGACGGCCGTGGCGTTCGCGATGGACGTCATCGGTTCAACTCCCTGTTGCGATCGGGACGCGGGTCGCCGCGACGATCGGCGCGATCAGCGTCTCGAGCGGCGGCCCGTCGACCTGAGCGAGCTCGTAGCGCACGCGGCTGACGGGCTTGTCCAGGCGCAGGATCCGGGTCAGATCGATCGGCGTAGCGGCGAGCACGAGATCCGCTTCGACGGCATTCAGGGTGGCCTCCAGTTCCTGGGTCTGCGTCGGGCCGTACCCCATCGCCGGCACGAGCGGCTCCAGCGCCGGATAGCGGTCCAGCACGCCGCGGATGGACCCGACGGCGGCGCTGGTCGGGTCGACGACGGCCTTGGCGCCGAACCGTCGGGCTGCCACGATCCCGGCACCGAAGGTCATGCCGCCATGGGTCAGCGTGGGACCGTCCTCGACGACGACCACGCGCTTCCCGGCGACCGGATCACCGACCAGGCTCAGGTCGGATCTCGCGGTGAGGATGGTCGCTCGCGGGTTGACTTCGGCGATCCGCATCGCCATCGAGTCGACCGCGGCCGGGTCGGCCGAGTCGATCTTGTTGATGATCACGACGTCGGCCATGCGAACGTTCGTTTCGCCCGGGTGGAAGTGCATCTCGTCGCCTGACCGCAGCGGGTCGGCGACGACGATGAACAGGTCCGGCCGGTAGAAGGGGAAGTCGTTGTTGCCGCCGTCCCACAGGATGACGTCGGCCTCGGTCTCGGCGGCGCGCAGGATCTCCTCGTAGTCGACGCCGGCGTAGACGATCCGTCCGGCATCGAGGTGAGGCTCGTATTCCTCGCGCTCCTCGATGGTCGTGTCGTAGCGGTCGAGGTCGGCATGGGTGGCATAGCGCTGGACGCGCTGCGCCACGAGATCGCCGTACGGCATCGGGTGCCGGATCACGACCGGGGTGAGCCCCTCGGCCGCGAGGAGGGCCGCCACGTAGCGGGTGGTCTGGCTCTTGCCGGCACCGGTGCGGGTCGCCCCGACGGCAACGACCGGGCGGCGGCTCTCGATCATCGTTCGGCCGGGTCCGAGCAGCTCGAAATCGGCTCCCGCGGCGAGCGCCCGTGACGCCGCGTGCATGACGGTCTCATGGCTGACATCGCTGTACGCGAACACCACCGCATCGACCGCCTGCTCACGCACGACCTGCTCCAGTTCGGCCTCGGCGAGGATCGGGATGCCCTCGGGATAGCCGGGTCCGGCGAGTTCCGCCGGATAGCGCCGGTCCGCGATACCGGGGATCTGGGTCGCGGTGAAGGCGACCACCCTGACCTGCGGATCGCCGCGGAAGGCGACGTTGAAGTCGTGGAAGTCCCGCCCGGCGGCACCCATGATCACGATCTGCTTTGGGATCATCTGCGGCCTCCTGTGCGTCCGCGCGCCCCGGTCTGTGGGGCGATCGCCCGCGCACGCACCTTGCCGGAGCCCCCGCGGTCGCGGCCAGTGCCCTTCGGCCCGAACGAGGGTGGCGGTCGGCTCAGGCGGACTCGGCCTCAGGGGCGCGCACGACGAGCACGGAGCACGGCGCATGGCGGACCACGCTGCTCGCCACGCTGCCCATCCGGAGACGCGCGAGCCCTGTCCTACCGTGCGTCCCCAGGACGATGAGATCGGCCCCGGCATCCTGCGCAGCGGCGATGATCGCGTCGGCCGGGTCACCCTCGCGGACGTCGGCCTCGGCGGTCCGTCCGGCCTCGCGCAGGACGCGCACGACGTCGTCCGCCATGCGCTCCGCTTCGGCCAATGTGGCGCGCGCGGCTTCGACCGCGATCGTCGCCTGTTCAGGAGATACGGATGCCCCCACGTCGGCAAAGCCGGTCCACCACGCCGTCCCGACATCCGCCACGACGACGACCCGGGTCTCGGCCGCCTGCAGGATCGGCCAGTGCCGGACCGCATCCACCGCCCGCTCGGCGACGGGAGACCCGTCCCACGCCAGCACGATGCGCTCGATCCGTGTCCCGCGGGCGACGAGGACCGGCGCCGGCGCGTGGTCGACCACCTCGGCCGAGGTGGAGCCCAGGACCATCGTCGCGAGTCTCCCGTGGCCCCGGCTGCCGACCACGACGAGATCCGCCGACATGTTGTGGGCCTCCTCCACGATCACGGAGGCGGGGCGACCGAACTCCACGGCTCCGGAGATCGATCGGCCGGGCCCGGCAAGGCGCTCGCGAGCGTCATCGATCTCGTGGTGCGCCTCCGCTCGCAGGGCCGTCTCCAACTCGTCCGACTGGGTCAGGGCGAGGGCCGGCCACGGGCCACCGTACAGCCCGGGCCCCATATCGAGGCACTCGATGACGCGGATGGACGAGCCCTCCGGCCAGGGCAGACTCCCGACGAGGTCGATGGCGACATCCGACGCGGTGGACCCATCGATCGCGACGAGGGCCCGCCTGGGGCCGAGGAGATCACCCGGCCCCGGATCGACGGTCATGTCCGGGCCCAGGTGGGGCGGATGTCGTCATCGATCGCGAGGTCGGCGTAGAGCACTCCGGTCGCCCGTTCCCAGGCGACCCGGTCCACGCGGACGCTGAAGCGGTGACTGCCGGCGTTGAAGCTGATGACCGGATCGTCGCGGACGGCGTAGTCGGCGAACATCGGCAGGTCGAACAGCGCGCCCAGGGCCGGGACCGCGCCGGTCTCGCAGCCGGGGGTCAGTGCGGCGGCATCGGGTTCCGCGAGGAGCCTCACGTCCTTCGCGTCGAGGATCGCTCGCGCTTTGTGGAGATCGACCTGGTCGATGGCGTCGACGAGCAGCATGGCGGTCCGATCGTCCTCGGTACCGACCACGACCACCTTGGTGAAGGTCGCCGGATCGACGCCCTCCGCACTGGCGGTCTGGCGCGCCGTGAACGCTTCCGGATGCTCGTGCACCTCGTGCTCGACGCCGTGGCTGGCGAGCCAATCGAGCAGGCCGGCATGCGGCCGATCCAGGATCGTGGCAGCGCTCATGGTGACGCCCTCCTTCGGCGGTTGGTTGCACCAGCCTAGTCGCCGCCTCGTGCCCGGGTCCTCGGCCATCGGTCGGTCCGGGCCATGCCGAACGGCCCCAACGACGGGCGTCACGCGGGCGGGCCGGGCGGTGATCGTTCGGGGGCCGGGGGCGCCCGCGGGTCGGCCTGCCGACGGGGGGCCAAGGCGCCGTCGATGAGATGACGGACGGCACTTCCGGTCGGGCGCGCCCTGGTCGAGAGTCGAAGCAGAGCGGTCCCGCTGCCGAGAGGGACCGGGGGCCGTCGAAGGGAGCCAACCGATGACTCGGTCCTCGCGCACATTCACCGCCGAGCGCACGTTCGCCGATCACGAACATCGCGACCTTCGCCCGGGGATGGACCGGATCCACGAGGTCACCCGTGCCATCGGGTTGGTTGCCGCGCCGGACCTGTCGATCATCCTCCTCGACGTCCTTGACTGGGTGGACAAGGTCGTCGAGCCACATATGGCCTGGGAGGATGGCTGGCTCTACCCGGAGATGGACCGGCGCGCGGGGACGCCGTGGGCGACCAAGGTGATGCGCTTCGAGCACCACCAGATCCGGCGTGCGGCGAGTCGCCTCGAGGGCGACCGCGAGAGGCTCCGCCACGAGCCCGACCACGACCAGGCCTGCGAGCTCACGAGCCATCTTGTCACGCTGGAGACCCTGGTCCGCGCCCACGTCGAACGCGAGGAGCGGCTGCTGCTGCCACTGCTCGACGAGGCGGCGATGACCGCCGCGCGGGATGTCACGATGCTCGACTCGGCCTGAGCCGTCTGGGACCGATGGGCCGGGAGACGCGGCGATGAAGCCATTCGCTGATCGACGCGACGCCGGACGGCAGCTTGCCGAGCGCCTCGCGGCTCGGCGGCCACGGGCGTCGGCTGACCTCCCGGTCGTCATCGGCATGGCCCGCGGCGGCGTCCCGGTCGCGGCCGAGATCGCCAGACGCCTTCGGGCTCCGCTGGACACCATCGTCGTTCGCAAGATCGGCTGCCCCTGGCAACCCGAGCTGGGAGTGGGCGCCCTGGCCGAGGGCGGGGTGGTCGTCCTCGACGACGTGCTCATCGAGGAGCTCGGGATCACCACGGGCGAACTCGATGCCACCATCGCCGCGGAGGAGCGCGAGCTGGCCCGGCGCGTCGCGCACTACCGAGGGGCGACGGACCCGGTCCCGCTGATCGGACGGGAGGTCATCCTGGTCGATGACGGCCTCGCGACGGGCGGGACGGCGCGGGCCGCGATCAGGTCCATCCGCGCGCGGGGCGCGGTACGGGTGATCCTGGCCGTGCCGGTCGCACCGCGGGACACCCTCGATCGAATGCGACCGCTGGTCGACGACGTCGCCGTCCTGGACACGCCGACCTGGTTCGGTGCGATCGGGCTCTACTACGTCGATTTCCAACAGACGTCGGACGAGGAGGTCGTGGCCGCCCTGTCGTCCGCCCCGGCTCACGCTCCCGGCGGGGGCGCGCCCATCCGGCCGCGACCCTCGGCGAGTGCCCAGCGCACTCCGTGAAGCCCCACGGTCCACGCGGCTGATATGAGGGCAAGGGCGGCCAGCTCGGCGATCGTCAGGGGCGCGAGATCGTAGAACTCGTAGACCAGCGGCACTTGCATGAGGACGCCATAGATGGCGGCCGAGATGGCGGCCAGAGCCCACGGCTTGATCTGGTCCAGTGGAGGGTCCTCCGGGGGACGCCGGGGCGGCCGGATGAGTGGCAGCAGCCCGAGGCCGCCGAAGACCGCGGTGGAGGTCAGCACGGTGCGCGCGACCTGATCGGAGGCCCCGTTCCCCAGCGACCAGGCGAACGTCGCAAGGGAGAGCGCTCCGAGGGCGATCCCGGCCGGAACCGACGTCACGAGGGTGTGGCGCAGCAACCGCGGCGGCGTCCGCGAGGGCGGGACCCACAGGACGAGCAGGATGAGCGGAGCACCCACGGTCAGCAGCGCGAGGATGGCGTTCTGTCGCGGCGTGATCGGGAACGGCATGGACAGCACGGCCGCGCCGGCGACGATGAGCAGCACAGCGAAGGTCCGCGACAGCAGCAGGACCAGCGTCGCCTGCATCGCCGCCAGGATCCGGCGTCCCTCGACGACGGCACGGGGAAGCACGGCGAAGGCGTCGCCCAGGAGGACGAGATCGGCCGCCGCCCGGGTGGCAGGTGCGCCACTCGCCATCGCGACGGCAAGGTCCGCCCCCCGGAGCGGCAGGACGTCGTTGACGCCGTCGCCGATCATCGCGACGTAGTGGCCCTGGCGGCGGAACGTGGCGACAAGGCGTGCCTTGAGGTCCGGGTCCACGCGACCGAAGCGCGTGACGGGCGCGGTGACGGCGGCGAGCTCGTCATCGTCGAGCCCGGCCAGGTCGGGCCCACTGCGTGCCGGTTCGGCGCCCTCCAGTCCCAGCCGACGCGTGACGGCGTTCACGGTCACCGGGTCGTCACCGGAGATCACCCGCACGGTGACGCCTCCGTGCGCCAGCTCCTCGAGGGTGGTTTTCGCATCGGGTCGGAGCTCCTCGGTCAGGGCGATCAGCGCCAGCGGCTCGAGGTCCTGTGGCAGGGCTGGGTGACCGTCGTCGTCGGTCAGGGTGGCCCCGGCACGCGCACGCCCGGTCAGCACGACCCGATGTCCCTGCGCCGCCGTGTCGGCGACCCACGCCGCCAGGGCGGTCCGTTCCTCGTGATCGAGGGCGAGAGCCGGGATGATGACCGTGGCGGCCCCCATCACGAGGGCGCGATCATCGTCGGCGAAGCGAAGGGCGGACCAGCGCCGATCCGAGGCGAAGGGAACCTCGGCCGCCAGGGGCCGGGCGCCGGAACCCAGCGCCGCGGTGATCGCGGAGGTCGTCCGATCGGGGACCGTGACGCTCGCCGCCATGTCGCCCAGCAACCGATGGAGGTCGCTCGTGGCGTCCGCATCGCCTCGCATGCGCTCGTCGATCGGGACCGCCTTGGCGAAATCGATCTTCTGGGTCGTCAGCGTGCCGGTCTTGTCGATGCAGAGGGTGTCGACCCGACTCATCGATTCGATCGCCCGCTGGCGCTGGACGAGCGCACCCAGTCGGGAGATCCGGAGGGAGCCGGCCGCGTACGTGACGGTCAGCATGATCGCCAGGCCCTGCGGGACCAGGGTGATCAGCACCGCGGATGCCTCCAGCGTCTCCCGACCGCCGCCCGCGGTCGCCGGGGTCAGGCCGGTCACCACGGAGAGCACACCCGTCATGACGACGAGCCCTGCCACGACCCAGATGGCCCGGGCGACCTCGCGTTGCAGGGGGGTCTGGCGATCGCCGGCCAGGCGCGACCGCGCCACGAGCTGGTTGGCCGTCGTGTCCGCCCCCACCCTGGTGGCGACATAGCGCGCCGTGCCCGCGAGGACGGCGGTGCCGGACCGGACCGTCTCCCCGGAGGATCGCGTCACGGCGTCCGCCTCGCCGGTCAGGACGGCTTCGTCGAGCTCCACCCGGTCGTTGCCGACCAGGTCGCCGTCGACGACGATCTGGTCACCCCGCCGTGCGATCAGCAGGTCGCCCAGGACCACGTCCGCAAGGTCCACGGCCCGTTCGCGCCCGTCGCGCACGACGATCGCCCCCGGTCGCGTCAGGATCGCGATCCGGTCCAGCGCGAGCTTGGCGCGAGTCTCCTGGACGACGCCGACGACGACGTTGAACATGACGGGACCGGCCGTCAGGAGCGCTTCGACCACGAGGCCATAGGCCATGAGCACAGCGGAGATCAGGAGCAGGGGTCCATTGATGGCCGGGTAGGCGTTCTGGCGGAGGATCGCCAGGTAGCCCCGGCTCGCCGGCGGCTGGAACTCGTTCCCCAACCCGCCCTGGCGCCGGGTGGAGGCCTCGGTCTCGGTCAGACCGAGGGCGATGTCCGTCACGGCCAGTGCTTCGGACGTCATGCGGATCGCTCCGGGACATGGTCACGCCCGCCGCGTCCCACGAGGGCTCCCGGGAGTGCGAGCGAGGCCGCCACGATGACGATGGCCGCCGGGATGGTGACCGCCGCCAGCAGGCCGGCGACGACGGCCGGTGCGGCCAGCAGAGCCCCCGCCCGGAACGTTCCCGTGAGGGCGAGAGCGTCGCCCTGCTCCTGGGGGCCGGCGGTCAGGCTCGCCATCGCGGGGGCCATGGTGGTGATGGTCCCATTCGCCGCCCCGCCGATGACCATCAGGATCCCGAAGGTGAGCACCACGGGCCCGGTCACGACGGACGCCGCCACCGCGAGCGCGATGAGCGCCAGCGTCACGGTCACGGCAGCGACCTGGACGACGCGCCGGATGTGCGCCGGGTTCACGCCTCGGATGGCCACCAGTGCCAGCACGCCCGCGCCCTCGGATGCGGTGATGAGCCATCCGACCCCGACCGAACCGATGCCGGCGGCGACGCCGAGGACGGGGACGTAGGAGCCCATCATGGACCACCATCCACCGCCGACCATCGCGGCCCAGCAGGCGATGTCGACGCCGTCGCGGCGGATCAGGTGCAGGGTCCCCGCGCCCTGGCGCCGATCGTACGGAGCCAGGCGCCGCAGGACCAACGAGATGGTGGCGCCGACCCCCGCGCTGGCCGCAGCGACGGCCAGGGCGACCGGCAATCCGGCGACCGCGAGCATGCCGCCCACGGCGGGACCTGTCAGGGTTCCGGCGTTGCCGGCCACGTTGAGGTCCACCAGCCGCTGTACGGGTCGGCCTCCGCCGCGCACGGCGTGCGCCTGGCTGCTCGTCCAGAAGACGGCGCGGCTGGCTCCCTGGAGTACCTGGGCGACGATGAACACCGGCAGAGCGGTCGAGCCGGCGAGGAGGCTGAAGGCGACCACCATCCCGAGGCTGGCGACGCCGATGAGCGTTCGATCTGCGAACCGGCCCAACAGCACCGGCAGGGCGAGTCGGGTCGCGAACTGGCAACCGGCGGCGAGTGCCACGAGGAATCCGACGGCAGCCGCGTCGTATCCACCGTCCAGCGCCCGAAGCGGGACGATGACAGTCGCGATACCGAGCGCGAGGGCATAGGCGAGCACGACGCCGAGCGAGGCGACACGATCCAGCGTCGCCCCGGTAGGCGCGCCGGCCTCACCGGGCGCGCCGGGGACTCGCGGAGGGCCGTCGTGCCGCGTCGTCGCCATCCTCCGTCCTGGTGCCGTCATCCTGACGGCTCGAGTCTAGCGACACGGGCGCGGCCGCCGAGCGTGGTCGGGGCAGGAGGCGCGGTCGGCTACCGACGTCGTCGGATCGATCGCTCTGCGAGCGACCTCGCCCCGACGGAGGTCACGGCGAGCGCCAGGACGAGCATCGCGAGCACCGCCGAGGGGTCACTGCGGGCGCCCGTGGCGGCGATCGGTGAATCGGTCGGCGGCAGCGTCTGCGCGGGCGTGCCCGTCGTCCCGGCCACGCTCCCGCTGGGCGCGACGCTGCCCGTCGCGGTCGCTGTGGCCGTGGGTGTGGCCGTCGGTACGATCGATCCGCTCGGCACGACGCTCGGGGTCGGCGAGACCGTCGGCGCCATCGCCCGGCAGTCGCTATTCCAGATCGCCTGGCCAGCCGTGGTCCAGTTCTTGCCGGCGAACTGGTATCTGCCGTACGCGTACGGCGGGATGATGTCCGCGTCGTGCGTCGATTGGTGGCCCGAGTGCTGATATCCGATGGAGGCCACGTCCACGGTGACCGCGTGCCATCCGTTCCGGGCCGTGTCCGGCGGCGTGGCGTGGCAGATCTCGACCCTGTGCGACGGTGGCGCGGAGCCCCGTGCCGGGAACGCGACCCACGGGAGGGCGAGGCCCGCGACCAGAGCAGCGGCGGCGATCCAGCCGAAACCACGCCATCGCCGGCGTTGGACATCGAACCTGGCTACCACGACGCGCCTCGCTTTCCTCGGACCCGACCCGGCTTCGTCCGTCCCACGGGCGGCCGACCAGGCCGAGCGTGCGTGGTCCGAGGGTTGCAGGGCGCGCACCCGATGGCAAGGACCGATGGTCACGAATGTCCGGTCCGTTCGTGGCCCGGGCCGAACGGCCCCCGGAATGGCCCGCTGCCAGGGGCGCCGTCTACCGAAACGACCGCCGGGAATGTATCGATCGATACATCGAGGGCGAACGCACGGCAGGCTAGTGTCAGCTGAGACCACCCCGCTCCGGGCCGGTCGGTATCTGAGGGATCGAGATGGAACCGAACGTCGCCCTTCCGCTCGCGTCTTCGCTGCTGAGCATCGTCCTGTTCGTGCTGCTTATGGACCAGTGGATCGAGCGGCGGCGCCCGTACCAGTTGATCTGGGCGATCGGCATGCTCTGGTACGGGCTCTCGGCCGGGACCGAGTTCCTCGGCGGGGCCGTGGGGTGGAGCGAACCCCTGTATCGCGTCTGGTACCTCATCGGCGCGGTCTGGGTCGCCGGATGGCTCGGGCTCGGGACGATGTACCTCCTGGGCAAGACCCGGTTCGGGTACGGGGCGGCCCTGTCCGTGGTGCTGGCGGGACTCTTCACGTTCCTGTCGTGGCGGCGCTATGAGTACTTCGACAGCGGCATCACCCCGTACCTGTATTCGGTGATCGCCGTCGTCGCCGCCATCGCGATCGCGGTGGAGACCTACCGCGGCAAGGACCGCTGGGCGAACCTCGCCGGCGTGCTCATCGTCGGCGGCTCGATCGCGGCGATCCCCCTCGTCCTGCTAGCCCCGCTGGCCGCGCCGGGCTACGCCGTGGACCCGGCGACCGGGATCCCCACCGGCGAGCTCTTCCCGGGCTACGTCCGGCTGCTGACACCCTTCTTCAACATCACGGGCGCGTTCGCGCTGGCCTTCGGCGCGCTCTACTCGGCCTACGTGTTCATGCCCAAGAAGCGACTGATCCGGTACTCGCTGGATCGACGCGCCGGCATCGGCCGCTACCTCGGCAACCTCGTGGTCGCGCCGATCGCGATCATCGTGAACCTCATCGTCTCGCTGCCGGGCGCCGTTGTGGACCTGTTCCGCGGTCGGCTCAACAGCCGAGTGCCGGCGACGATCCTCATCGCGATCGGCGGATTCGTGCCCGGGGTCACCAGCGGGCTCAACCGGTTCGGTGAGACCACCGCGTTCTTCCTCGGCGAGTTCCTTGGCGTGGCATTCATCACGGCGGGATTCCTCGTCTCGATCGAGGTCTTCAAGGAGTTCCGGATCCCGTTCACGCACCGGGTGCTCCACGCTCGGCGCGTCACGACCTGAGGGGGCCCGGGGCGGGGAGTAATCGCGACATCGCGAGCCTGTCGCGCGCCACGGATGCCATGCCCGAAGATCGGCGTGCCTCGAGTCACTCGCCCAACGGATCAGCAGTCACGAGCGCCACGGATAGAGCTTCTGGCTGGCGAGGAAGGATTCGAACCTTCAATCCCCTGATCCAGAGTCAGGTGCCTTACCGTTAGGCCACTCGCCAGCGATGCCCCAAGAGGCGCTCCGAGTCTACCGTGCGGCGTCCGGCGCCTCAACCGTGCGGTGCGGGCGCATCCCGGCTGACGTGCCATCGACGCGCGCTGCTCGTGCGCCGCCTCGCCGACGTGCCGGCGCTACGACTTGCCGGCCGGTCGCTGCGCCTGAAGCTTGGCCCACGTGTCCTTGAGCGTGAGGGTCCGGTCGAAGACGATCGCCCCGGGCCGGGAATCCGGGTCAGGCGTGAAGTAGCCCAGCCGCTCGAACTGGACGGTCTCGCCGATCGGTACCGTCGCCAGCGAAGGTTCGACGACGGCGTTCCGAAGCACCGTTTCCGACGCCGGGTTCAGGTCGGCGAAGAGATCGCGACCGTCGGTGCCGGGGTGCGGGCTGCTGAACAGGTGGTCGTACAGCCGGACCTCGGCCGGGACGGCGTGATCGGCGGAGACCCAGTGGAGCGTGGCCTTGGGCCGTCGACCATCGGGCGCATCGCCGCCGCGCGTGGCGGGATCGTACGTGCAGCGCAGCTCGACGACCGTGCCTGCGGCGTCCTTGACGACCTCGCGACAGGTCACGAAGTAGGCGGAACGCAGCCGCACCTCTCGACCGGGGGCAAGGCGGAAGAACTTCGGCGGGGGCTCCTCCATGAAGTCGTCCCGTTCGATCCACAGCTCGCGACCGAAGGGGACCCGCCGGCTGCCGGCAGACGGGTCCTCCGGGTTGTTGGCGACGTCCATCTCCTCGACGAGTCCCTCGGGAAAGTCCTCGATGACGACCTTGAGCGGGTCCAGCACGGCGAAGCGACGGGGCGCCGTTCGATTCAGGACGGCGCGGACGGCGTGCTCCAGCATCCCGATCTCGATGACGCTGTCTGCCTTCGCCACGCCGATCATCGTCGCGAAATCGCGGATGCCCTCGGCGGGGAAGCCGCGCCGTCGAAGTGCCGCGATGGTCGGCATGCGGGGGTCGTCCCAGCCGCGCACGCGGCCCTCGTTGACGAGGCGCAGGAGGACGCGCTTGGACAGCACGGTGTGGGTGAGGCTGAGCCGCGCGAACTCGACCTGGCGGGGGCGGGACGGGACAGGCAGGTGGTCGAGGAGCCAGTCGTAGAGCGGACGGTGGGCCTCGAACTCGAGGGTGCAGATCGAATGCGTGACGCCCTCGATGGCGTCCGATTGGCCGTGGGCGAAATCGTAGGTCGGATAGACGCACCAGGCGTCACCGGTGCGCGGATGGGTCGCATGCACGATGCGGTAGAGCACGGGGTCGCGCAGGTTGATATTCCCCGAGGCCATGTCGATCCGCGCCCGCAGCACCCGCGCTCCGTTCGGGAATTCGCCGGCTCGCATCCGCTCGAACAGGTCGAGGTTCTCCTCGACGGTTCGGTCGCGCCAAGGGCTCGGACGGCCGGGCTCGGTGAGCGTGCCGCGATAGGCGCGGATCTCGTCGGCGGACAGATCGTCCACGTAGGCGTTGCCGGTGCGGATCAGGTCGGTGGCCCAGGCGTGCATCTGCTCGAAGTAGTCGGATGCGAAGTAGAGGTGCTCGCCCCAGTCGAACCCGAGCCAGCGGACATCCGCCTGGATGGCGTCGATGTACTCCTGCTCCTCCCTGACGGGATTCGTGTCGTCGAATCGGAGGTGACAGCGGCCGCCGAAGTCATCGGCGACGCCGAAGTTGAGGCAGATCGACTTGGCGTGACCGATGTGGAGGTAGCCATTCGGCTCCGGTGGAAAGCGGGTGACGACCGCCTCGCGCCGCCCAGCGCGCAGGTCCGCGGCCACGATCTCGCGGATGAAGTCGGAGCGCTCCGGTGGGATCGATGGCTGGCTCACGTCGCGGCGGCTCCCGATCGGTGGATGGTGGGGCGCGGCGGTTCGCGGCGACTGCTCGACACTCCGCGGGGTGATTGGCTGGCGAGCAAGGATTCGAACCTTGAATCCCCTGATCCAGAGTCAGGTGCCTTACCGTTTGGCCACTCGCCAGTGCGGGCGAGATGATACCGCATCGTCACGGGGATCCCGCTGCACCGACCCGGTGCGGACCGGCGGGTCGCAGGAACCGGCCGATCAGCTGTGCGTTGCTGCCCCGGTCAGGGCCGCCGCGCGTCGTCCGCCACCGGACCCGCGGCGAGCTCGTCCGTGAGACGGTCCAGGAACCAGATGGCGGTCCGATCCGCGAAGTGGTGCAGGAAGCTGCGGTCCACCAGGAGCCCCATGCCGCCGCCTGGTGGTGCATAGGCACCCTCGAGATGAAGCCCACCGTGGTGCACCGTCAGCAGGCCGGCAAACATCGGGAAGAGTGGCGCGAAGGTTGCCGCGCGCCACTCGATCTCACCTCGACACGAGCCGTCCGGCAGGGACTCCATCCCGACGTCGACCAAGGCGGCCTTCCGGAATGTCAGGGTCCCGGGAACATCGGACAACTGGAATGCCAGATCGGTCTCGACGCGTTGCAGGTGTGCACGTTCCGGTGACGGTCCCACGACGCGCCCGAGCCAGGAAGGATCGCGCAGCGCCCGGCAGAGGCCGGCCGGGTCGGCCCGCAGGATGCGCGTCACCGCGAGACGTGCGACCCCGCCCTCGACATCGTCCATCGATCGCTCGGTCCAGTGTGTCGATCCTGCCATTCGCCCCGGGAACGCCTCGCCTGCGGGGCTGCCTGGTCCGGCGCCCTCCGGACCGAACCGTCGTTGCAGTGGGAGGGATGGCACAAGGGCCGGATGGCCCGGTCCACACCTGACGCTCGGCCGCCGCTCGGCTGGGCAGATGGCGATCCCGCCCGGCTCAGGCGAGCCGGCGCTCCGTGTCGGTCACGAGGGTCCTCAGAGCGGCGGAGCGCCCGACAGCGGGCGGGACGGGCCCGTCCAGCCGTCGTGCGAGATCCGACAACCGCTCCAGGTCGTGCCGGAACGCCGTCCGAGCGGCCGTCAACCCGTCGCCGCGCCCGATCCGCCGGCCAGCGCGCATGACGGGTACGAGCAGCGGTTCACGATCCCCCGGGACCTGCTCGCCACGCAATGCCAGGATGTCGTCGAACGCACCCTGACGTCGCCTCCAGACCTGCTTGGGGCCCGGGGCCGTCTCCTTGGCCGGCGAGCGCTTCATCACCGGACGACCCCCGTACTCGACGAGCTTGTAGACGCTGTCGAGGTACGGGGCGTCCGCGGACACGCCCATCTTCGTGCCCACGCCGAACGCATCGATCGGCGCCCCGACCGAGGTGAGGCGTGCGATCTCGTATTCGTCCAGGCTCCCGCTGGCGACGATCCTCGCCGCCGTCAATCCGGCTTCGTCCAGCAGGTGCCGGCTGGCCTCCGCGAGCGATGCCAGGTCTCCGCTGTCGAGTCGGATCCCGACCCCGCCCTCCAGGCCGAGTTCCCGGGCCACCTCGATCGCCCGACGGACGCCCTCGAGCGTGTCGAAGGTGTCGACCAGGAACGTCGTCTGCCGGGGGAAGTCGGCGGCGAACGCGCGGAAGGCGTCTGTCTCGGTCGGGAAGGCCTGGATGTAGGAATGCGCCATCGTGCCGACCGTCCGGAGACCGAAACGGCGGGCCGCCTCGACGTTGCTCGTCCCGGCGAACCCGACGATCGAGGCGCATCGCGCCACGCGCATCGCGGTCTCGGGCCCCTGCGTCCGTCGAAACGCGAAGTCGAAGACGCCGCGGTCAGCCGCCGCGTCGACGCAGCGGGCCGCCTTGGATGCGATCGCGGTCTGGAACGTGATCACGTTGAGGAGGTATGTCTCCGCGAGCTGACCTTCCGGGATCGGGGCGGTCACCTCGAGGAGCGGCTCGTCCGCGAAGACGAGGCGACCCTCGGGGATGGCCCACACATCACCGGAGAACCGGAGGTCGGCGAACCGCTCGACCGTCTCCTCGTCGAAGCCCAGGACATCCCGCAGGTACGACAGTTCCCCTGGGTCGAAGCGGAAGTCCTCGAGGAAGTCGAGAGCGTCGTCCAGGCCCGCTGCTACGAGATACCCGCGTGTGCCCGGAAGGCGCCGGATGAAGAGGCTGAATGTCGCCGGTCCGATCATGCCCCGGCGAAGGTAGCTGGCGGCCATGTTCAGTTCGTACAGGTCGGTCGACAGTCCGGACACGGGACATCGCGGAGCGGGGATGGACTCGCCCATGGTCGGCGCGGCCCGCGCGTCTGGCATCCGCCAAACGGCCCGTCGCACGACGACGGAGGGCCTGTCCACAGAACCCGGGCCTATCGGCCCCATCGCATGTCCCTGACGACCCTTTTCTCCTGGCTCGCCAGCGCTGACAATGGACCGGCGTGACCGGCCGTGACCATCCGGATCGGTCGGCCGACAGGTCAGTCGTACGGCACACGAGACCCACGGCCAGGAGGTGTCGCATGGACCCGAACGTCGCCCAGGACGAGCGTACCGACTTCGACATCACCGAGCAGGATCCGGGTTCCACGATGATCTTGACCGAATCGGGGTGGGAGGCCGCCGACTACATCGATCCCGGGGACGACTGGGGCCTGATGCCGGACGGCTCGTATCTCTCCCCGGATGGGGTGATCAGGACCTTTCCACACGGTGGCGTGATCTCGTGACCGACTCACCGACTGCGGCTCGCGCCGTCTGTGCAACGCCGCCGCGCGGTCGTTCCACGGCGCGCTAGGCTAGCCGGCATGAGTGCCATACCTGCCACGTTCCGCGCCTACGTCGCCGAGAAGATCGAAGGTCCCGATGGCATGCCCGCCGTCGCCCGCGGGGTGCGAAGCTTTCCCGAGGCGGAACTTCCGCCGGGCGAGGTCGAGATCCGGGTCGCCTGGTCCAGCGTCAACTACAAGGATGGCCTGGCCACGCGGATCGACGGGAAGGTCGCCCGGATCAGCCCCCTGATCCCGGGGATCGATCTGGCCGGTCAGGTCGTCGCCAGCGACGATCCGGACATCGCCGTGGGCGCCAGTGTCGTGGCGCACGGCTACGAACTGGGTGTGTCCCGGCACGGCGGCTACACCGACTACCAGCGTGTCCCCGCCGGTTGGGTGGTCCCGCTTGCGCCAGGCCTGAGCCCCCGTGACGCCATGGCCATCGGGACTGCCGGCTTCACGGCAGCGATGTCCGTGGTGGCGCTGGAGGAACGCGGACTGACGCCGGACGACGGCCCCGTCCTGGTGACGGGTGCCAGTGGGGGCGTCGGAGGCACCGCGCTCGCGATCCTGGCCGACCGAGGCTACGAGGTGTGGGCGGCCACCGGCAAGCCGGACGAAGCCGCCCGCCTGATGACGCTCGGCGCGACCGGGATCCTGACGAGGG
>Ga0224500_10001094_pt1 | contig 16701 bp, 23 predicted proteins | sample SF_Oct11_sed_USG_FD_168126 | JGI IMG/M metagenome (GOLD analysis project Ga0224500, IMG submission 168126) | Sediment microbial communities from San Francisco Bay, California, United States - SF_Oct11_sed_USGS_4_1 | ecosystem: Environmental > Aquatic > Marine > Sediment | place: USA: California... | reverse complement strand
CGCGCCCGCGTACACGATCACGCACGAGCAGTCCGGCATGGCGCTCGGGCGCTCCTTCAACGACGGGGTCAACGTGGACGACCCCGCCGACGTCGAGCGCGCTCGGGAGATGGACATGGCCCTGCTCGAGCGCATCTCGTCGCTTTCCGACTGGACGAAGCCCGCCGAGAAGCTGGGCAACCGCCAGATCATCAGCTCGAAGATTCGCAAGGCGCGCGACGAGGTGCTCGCTCTCTACGACGACGTCGCTGCCATGTTCGGCTACAAGAGCGGCGCGCGCGGCATCGGGCCGGGGAGCCAGATGCTGCCGGTCTTCCTGTCGATCAAGAACCCGGTGGACCTGCGCGTGCTGAAGGCGCGCGCGCTGACTCCGAAGCAGTTCCGCGACGCGCTTGCGCCCTACGGCATCGTGCCGCCGGCCAACATGCTGTGGGGCCGACTGGACACCTATCAAGTGCTCAACCAGGAGCGCGTGGCCGCGTTCTTGCGGCAAGCAGCCATCGAGCGCGGGCACGACGGGCTCGTGTTCAACGACTTCCACGACACGCTGACCAAGGGCGTCTCGTGGATCGCGTTCGAGCCCGAGCAGATCAAGAGTGCGACCGGCAACCGCGGCACGTTCAGCGGACAGAACTCCGACATCCGCTTTGCCGTGCCGCCCGAGCGCCGGCAGGCCGCGCGCGAGCGCGTGCGTGCCCTGCAGCGGCAGGCCTTCGAGGAGGGCGAGGGCACGAGCATCGGCAACGACCCGGCGCCCGTGCGCGCGAAGCCCACGGCGGACCCGCAGGAGCGGGCCATGTGGCGCGGCGTGGACGCCTGGCGAGACGAGAACGACCGGCTGATCCGCATCTCGCACGACGAGCAGGAGGAGCGCGCCGAGCGCGGCCTGCGCGACGCGCGCCAGTCCACCGAGGCGGCGATCCGCGGGGCCCTGTCCGACGGAGACGCGGGCAGGATCCTCGAGCCGTGGGAGATGGTCGCTGCGGCCAAGCTCGTGCAGGAGCGCATGCGCGACGCCTTCCAGGCGGCCCCCGGCGCGGCGCGCGACGCTGCCTACTCGGACGCCCTCGAGCTCGCAGATGCGGTGCGCGCCAACCGGGCGCGCACGGCGCAGGCCCTCGGCATCTTCCAGGACGCACTCAGCAGCCCGCGCGAGCAGCTCGTGGACGCAATCACTGCCCCGCAGGCCGAGGGCGCGCGCAAGATGCGCGAGCAGCGCGAGAAGGCCAAGCGGGGCGCAACGCTGACCGAGCGCGAGCGGGCCCGCAAGGAGCTGGAGAAGGTCCAGCGCACCGAGGCCGCGAAGGCGCGCAAGATCGCGGACGCCCTGCAGAAGGCGGGGCTGCACCCCGAGCAGCTGCCCGACAGCGAGCTGGCCAACCTCGAGGTCCAAGCCGAGATCATGCGCGTGGCCAGCTCGTCGGTGTCGTCGGCCACGTCGAAGCTGAAGGAGTGGCGCTACGCCTCGATGCTGTCGGCGCCGCTGACCCACAAGGCCAACGTGGTCGGCAACGCGATCTACAACGCCATCGGTCACGTCGAGCGCGTAGCCGAGGCGGCAGTCAACCTGGCCGTGCGCGCGCCTGACGCGGCGCAGGCGGGCGAGCTGGTGCCCTACTTCACGTCCTTCTTCCACTCCTTCGGGAAGGCGGGCTCGAACTTCATCCGCTCGTGGCGCACCGAGCGCGACGCCTGGGAGATGCACCTCCAGGAGACGGGCCGCGCCCAGGCGGAGGGCGTGCGACTCGACCTGTGGGGCGGGCCGGCCATCCCTGGCAAGCTGGGGCGCGTCGTGCGCGCACCGCTGCGGGCCCTGAAAGCGGAGGATGCCTTCTTCAAGACGCTGGTCGGACTGCCTGAGGCGCAGGCCCAGGCCTACCGGGTGGCCCACTCCGAGGGCAAGCGGGGGCGCGAGCTCACGCTGCGCATGCAGGAGATCCTCGCGGACCCCGCGCACTCGATCTGGTCGAAGGTCCAGGAGGAGGTGCTGCGGCGCACCTTCCAGAAGCCGGGCGACCCGCAAGGAGACATGGCCGACAAGATCCTGTGGCTGCTGCTTCGCGCGCGTACCGCGGTGCCCGGCGGCGACTTCGTGCTGCCGTTCGTCACGACCCCGTTCCGCATCTTTCAGGAGGCCTTCGGGCTGGCCTTCGCGCCCGGGATCCTGGCTGGCAAGGCCATGGTGTGGCCGAAGACCTACGGCAAGAACAAGGCGCAGCTCGCGCGTGACACCGCTCGAGCCCTGCTCTCGTCCGCCGTCGGCCTGGCGCTGCTCTCGATGCTGAACGGCGAGGACGACGAAGGGCGCCCGCTGGTCACAGGCACGCGGCCCTCGAGCCGCGGCGAAGCCGACCTCGCCTACCGCACGGTGCCGCCCTACCACATCAAGGTGCTGGGCGAGTACCGCGACTACTCGAGGCTCGAGCCCCTGGCGACGATCCTCGCCTCGCTGGTGGACACGGCGAAGGCGGCGAAGGACGACCCCGCCCGCGGGCCGTCCGTGTTCTTCCGCTCGGTCTACGAGCAGATGGGGGACAAGACCTTCCTCCAGACCATCGGCGACGTCCAGGACGCGCTCGAGCGGCCCAGCGGGCGCGCCGGAGTCGAACTCGTGCGCGACACCTTCATCACGCCGATGTTCCCCAACATCGCGCGGCAGACCGCGCGCGAGATGGACCCCTTCTTCCGGCAGGAGGAGGTCTGGCCGATGGACCGCAAAGCGACCTCGACGGCGCGCGCCGCGGTCGAGTCGCTGCCCTACGCGATCCTGCCGGCGCGCGGGATCGCCCCTCCGATCCGGTTCGACCTGTGGGGGCGGCCCTCGCAGAAGTTCGACCCGAACGTCTCGCCCCTCGGGCGCTACGTCGGCAAGATCGTGAACCCGTTCCCGGGCTCGACTCTGCCCGAGGTCCACGCGCTCGACCGAGTGATCTCGCGCTTCAACGAGCGGGTCGATGCCGGCGAGCTCGTAGGCATGGACGACACGGTCGGCAAGCACTTCTCGAAGACCGCACCCGACACGACGACCACGGTCGCCGGCCAGCCGGTGTTCTTCACGCCCACCGAGTACGCGCGCCTGCAGGAGGTCGCCGGCAAGAGATCGAGCGCACGCTTGCTCGAGCTGCTTGCGCAGCGCAGGATCGACGCCGAGAACCCGACCGAGCGCGACATGGACATCATCGACAAGGTCATCAACCAGGCGCGCCAGCAGGCGCGCAGCGAGATCCTCGCGGCGCGGGGCTTGCCGGTTGCGAAACTCAAGGCCCGCTAAGAGAAAGACTGCCCCATGGCCATCGCCACGACCCCGTTCCGCCAAAGGATCACTGTCCGCAACCCTCCGAACGTGGTAGACCCGGAGCATCCGGCCGAGGAAGGCTACACGATGTGGGGCACGGTTCCGCTGCCGCGAGGGACTGATCCCAACACCATCGGGAACAACTTCGCAGCTCTCGGGTACGCGGCCTTTCAGCAGCACCGCAAGCTCGCACAGACGCGCAACTGGGACGTCTACGAGTGGTTCGTGTACAACCCCGGAACGCTCGGACGTTCGGTGGACACCAACCGCAACGAGACGGTGGACGTTGTGTTCTTGAGCGACACCTACAAGCGGCCACCGCAGATAGGCAAAGGGAACGAGAGGCTGCGCCGGAGTGACCCAACGCTGCCGCCTGGTCGCCCCCCTGGAGACATCAACTCGGGCGGTGCGGTGGCCCCGCTGTTCGACCGCATGGTGTCCAACCTGGACTGGCTCGGCGCTGTGCGTCTCGATATCGTCGGCCTGGCAAACAACGACTCCGCTGACATCACCGAGTCGGTATACCTAACCGACAACCTGAACAAGATCGTGCGGTCTGGGGACTGCTGCGTCACCAAGGGCAAGCACGTCAACACGGTCCACTTCGGCAGCTTCCACATCTACTGGACAGTGCTGCGCGGTCGCATGGACTACCAGCTGGTGATTCACTGGCACAACGGCATCCCGCGCAGCGATGTGCTGGTGAAAAGCATCCGACTGACGATCAAGGGGACCCACGAGTCCAACGGTTCGGAGGATCGGTGGGTTCCTCCGATCATGGACTACGGGGGGCAGTTCACTGGAACATGGAACGTCTGGAGCGAGTGGCAAGATCCTGCGGTGGCTTCCGAGTTCACTCCGACGCGCTTCAACTACTACATCCTGAAGCCGCACCCGGAGGGAAAGTACTGGCCGTTCCCGAGGAGGGCTCGCAGGTCGTGGCGCTTTGCGTTGTCCCCGACGCGCAGTGGCACAAACTTCGGCGTCAAGCCGCAGGTCTACCCGGGATGGGGCGTCGGTGTGTGGACCGGGGGCGGATTCCTTGCCGACAACGGCAGGGTGTGGCCCACGATGTTCGACCACATCAAGGATGGGGCGGGCCGACGCACAGCCCCAGACATTGTCACCTCCTGGACCGCCACACTCGAGGGCGAGTTGGCCAACATGGTGAACAGCGACAACCTGTCGTCTAGCACGCCGCCCGTTTCGCAGAACCAGGTACACCTGCCCGGTACGGGCCAGCAGTACGGTGGCCAGACGGGAGCTGGCGACAAGTACAGGCCCTATGCTGGGATCAAGGCGCTGGGCGCCAACGAGCGCGCCGGCTTGGTCGAGCACTCGTTGCTGATGATGCGCCACTACGCGCGCGACTGGACGGCACTGTACGAGCCGAGCGGAGATGTGGTCGATCCGATTGCGCACTGCACGCAAGTGCCCGACGGCTCTGGGGGGATCATCTACCGGGCCGACTGGCAGATGAACGGGCAGGCTCTGTTCTCAGGCGTCACCACGAACGATGGGTTCTACGGGGCCTGGAAGGACACCGGGTTCGGCTTCAGCTCATTCAACAACCGCAGGATCCGCACACTCGGAACGGCGGGCACGCTGCGCGAGCGTGTCGTTGCTCAGTGGTCGATGAACGGAAGCTCGTCTACCCAGCGGCTGCAGACCTACAGGGGGAACGACTCTGCTGGTCTTGTGAACGGCCAGGGGTGGGACAACTGGGACGTGCAACACCGCGGGGTTGGCTGGGGCCACTGTGGCGCGCTGTACTGGCTCACGGGCGACGACTTGGCGCGCATGTACATCATCGGCGAGGCCGAGATCGCCAATATGTACTACTGGCACGGAGATGGACCCGCTGCCGGCGGGATTCCACTGGCGACGCAGCCTGGCCTGACCACGCAGGTCGGACGCGACATGGGCTGGAGCATGGCGGCCATCGCTCGCGCGGCGCTGATCGTTACGACGTCTGCTGTGGACAGCGAGGACACGACCAACGCCAACAGCTCACGAGGTGATCGCTGGATGACGGGTCCGCTGCGGAGGTTCGTGTGCAACACCGAGATGGGACAGACTCCGGCGGGTCTTGCTTGGCACACCGGGACAGACACAACGTCCAAGCCGTTCGTGACGCCCCCATTCAACAGCCAGTGGTACGTCCACCAGTCGTTCGAGATGGACTATGTGACCCACGGGTTGCAGTGGGCTCGAGACGCAGCGCCGAGCGCGGAATGGTTTCGCTCAACCAGGCGCGGGTCCACGTTCCCTGTGGATCCAGACCAGCTCATGCGAGACTACTTGCGCGGGGTTGAGGCCCTGTGGACCGTCGAGGCCTGCTCGCTGGCGAGCATCGCGGTCCTGAACGGAGGCTCCGGGTACACCACCGGACAGGTGGTCTACTTGGCGTCCGACAGGGACCGGTTCGGATACAGCAACCCGGCCCCGACCGTAGATGTCGCCTGCACGGTGACGGCAGTCGCCGGCGTTGTGACAGACCTGGCGATCACCACGCCCGGCATCTACTCGGCCCAACCCTACGAGGGCAACGACGCCCTTGGGTTCGGGGCCATCATGTACGCCAAGACGCAGGACGTGAACTCGACGAGCGGGATCTCGCTCATCAACCGCGGCGTCGGCTACCGAGCCAACACCACCTACAAGGTGGTCGGTGGACGTCCGCTCGGCGGGCGGGACAACTGGTGGATGAAGGTGCAGATTCTTACCGTCGATCCTGCGACCGGCGGCATCCTGACGCACAAGGTCGTGAGGCAGGGCCGCTACGAGCAGCCGCCGGTCAACGCGGTTCTGGTGTGGGATGGTCGTCCAGAGGATGATCCCCTCGCGTCGGGGGCAACCTTCACTGTCCCGTTGAGTGCGAGCGGTGTCGGGCTTCGTGTGAACCCGACATGGAGCGCACCTTTCAAGAGCACCTATGCTGGCTCAATCTGGAAGATAGCTCCACTGCGGCGCTACCCCAGCGGGTCCTCGTGGGGGCACCGAGACGAGTGGACAGGGGTCGGCGACCTGCCGCCGCGCGACATCTGCCTCCGACCTGGCGTCACAGACAACGGCCCTGGCAACGATCCGCGCGTCGGAGGTGCGGCGCAGGAGCTAAACGACCCCGGACACCAGCCGGCCCTTGCACACTGCGTGTGGGCTGGGGCTCCCAACGCGCCCGAGCGCATTGCCGACTACTTCAGGGTCAATGCCTCCCCGCCGGACTTGAACGCGGTGCGCACGATCCTGAAGAACCGCGGGTTCGGTCAGCTGCGGCCCGCTCAGGGCGTGGCCATGATCGACTTCTGGTGGCCGCTCTACTCGGCGCTCGGGCCTGGCTGAGGCCAGGGCTCGCGCGCGCCTGAGCCGATCGGGCGCGCGTGGCCGAGCTCCAGCAGCTTGCCGGCGACGTCGAGCATCACGTCGGCGTAGTCGGTGGCGTTCGGGTTCAGGGCCACCAGTTCGGCCTGGATGGGCCGCAGTGGCTCGCCGGCCTGCAGGGTGGCGTGCAGCTCCCTCCCGGCCAGCAGCCCCTCCAGGGCCGCGCGGGCGCGCTCTCCGGCCTCGCGCTCGGGCCCCAGCATCTCGGGGGCGTCGATGGCCAGCACCACGTCGATCTCGAGGGCCAGCCCGGTGGGGGGCACCTCGAGCCGGATGCGCGCGGAGCGCCCGTCGTAGACACGGACGCTCCGCGCGAGGTAGGTCCAGTTCACAGGGGGGCCCCGAGCTTCTCGAGCAGCTTGTAGACCGACTCCTGCAGGACTCGCGCCAGCTGGCCGCCCTCGTCGGCCTCTTCCAGCTCGAGCACCAGATCGTCGGCCAGGTCGGCGATGCGCAGCGCGCGCCAGACCTGCTTGTCCTCGGCGGCGATGCGCTCGGCCTTCGCCCGCTTGACCTTGGCCTCGAGCAGCGCGATCTGTTCCGGCGTCTTGACCCTCACTGGACCACCTCGATCTTGCGGGGGCCCTTCGGGGACAGACCGGGCGTGTGGATCTCCTTCTCGCCGCCGGCCTTCGTCACCTCGATCTGGAAGTGGCTCAGGGGGAGGTGGATGACACACAGGATGTCCGTATCGGACAGCATGGCGATGTGCGAGTCCTGCGTGACCTCGCGCGTGCCGGCGCCGGCCTGGGCCGTGACGAGCACGAGGTCGCCGGGCTTCAGGTTCATGTCCATGCGCGTGCCGAGCACGGTGTTGTAGGCGCCCGGGCCGCAGCGCAGCACCTGATAGACGGCGGTGTCGATGGCCATCATGTCGTTGGCCACGGTGTCGGGCATCAGGATGCCGCCTGCGCTGGTGGTGCGCGGGATGCGCTTCGCCAGCACCATGTTGCCTCGGGGCTCGAGCAGCTTCGACCAGTCCATAGGATCCTCTTGTGGTTGCCTGAGAATGAAACGGGCCTCCTGAGGGGAGTACCCTGAGGAGGCCCAGCTTGCCGCGTCCACAGCCAGCGGTCAAGCCAACGTGAGCAGCACCCAGCAGAGGAGCGGGAAGGCGAGGAAGCCCGCGAAGGCGAGCACGGTGTAGAGCACCATCAGCAAGCCGCGCGCGCGGCGCGGGCGGTACTCGTCGGGGGCGAGCTTCATGCGCCCATCCTCCTCTCGGCTTCGCACATGCCCTGGTAGGCGGCCTCGTCCTCCCAGTGCTTGCGCAGGGCCTCGAGAATCGCAGGATCGCGCCGCTCGAGGGCTTCCTCGTCCACCGCGTCCACCACGCGCAGGCCGCGGCAGTTCTCGCACGGCACGTCGTAGACGCCGCGCCGGTAGTCCTCGCGCTCGTCCGCGTCCCACTCGGCCCACTCCGAGCTGGTGATCCCGTTCGAGAACGCGGGATGGTCGTGCTTGCCCTCGCCGCGGCAGCGCGAGCACACCTCCTTGTGCGTGGGGAGCTGGACGAGTTCCTCGGTCAGCTCCTCCTGGTCGATCAGGTGATCGTCCTCGGCGAACACCCACTCGCCATCGGTCGTCTTGCCGGCGTAGCGGATCATGAGCCACGCTCCATCTTCGAGAGGCGGTCGAGCACGAACTTGCGCTCGGCGGGGGACAGGTCGTTGCCGTCGTCCAGCGCGTGGTCGAGTTCGCGGTGGTCGGCGCTGCGGAGCCAGCTCCCAATCGTCTGGTGGCTGTCCTGCTCCTCGGTGCCCTGCTCCTCGGCGGCGACGATGCGCTCGATGTCGGCGATGCAGGCTTCGCGGGTGGCCCCGCGCGCGACCCGGTGGCGCGTGGCCGAGTCGGGCGCGCCGTCGTAGTCCTCGTCCGTCGCGCTCCAGTCGAACGCGCGGGTGGGGACCGGCGGGCGGTCGCACGAGAGTGTCCAGACCTTGCCGGTCGTGTCGGTCACGCGGAGCGGGTCGGTCTGGTCGGGGCGGGTGAACATCTGGTCGGTGGAGTCGTGGAGCTTCATGGGTTCAGTCCTGGCGAAGGGAAAGGTTGAGGGCGTTGCCTTGGATCAGGCGCAGCTTCATAGGCTCGTCGTAGTTGTCCTCCCGGAGGAGTTCGAGCGTGCGCTCGGCGAACTCGACCAGGATGTCCTTGCGGCGGGCTCCGTGGCACTTAGCCTCGGCCTCGTCGCAGAAGTAGAGGCCGCAGGAGTCGCACCACAGCTCGCCGTGTTCAGCGGGCTGTAGTAGTCCGCCGGTGCAGGCGGCGGCGCGCTCCGCGCGCGTCTTGCGGTAGGTACGGATGGACACCAGGGGATCGCGGGCGGGAGAGGGGGTCTGTTCCATGCCCTAAGTATCGGTATGCGCATACGGTGGCGCAAGGGGAAACTGACTTTCCGGTGGACTGTGCGGATGCGTGTGCCGACAATATGCGCATGCAGAAAGCTCTCGCTGCCGACCGCGCCAAGCGCGGAGGCGTCCATGCCGTCTACCTGCCGGAACCTCTCCGGTCCCGCCTGCTGGCCCTCAAGGCCAAGCACGGCTTCTCCTGGTCGAAGCTCCTCGAGGCCCTGCTGGCCAAGGGAGGGAAGTCCCTGTGAGCGAAGCACTCGACACTGTGGAGTCGGGTGGCATGGTCAACATGCCGCGCCTGATGGAGCTGGCGATCCGCGAGGGCAAGATCGACGCCCTCGAGCGCCTGGTCGCGCTAGACGAGCGCATGGGTGCGCGGCGCGCGGCCCAGGAGTTCGCCGAGGCCATGACCAAGTTCAAGGAAATCTGCCCGCCGGTCCCGCGGCGCGCCGAGAACTCGCAGTTCTCGGTCACGCGGAACGGGACGAAGCAGGCGCGGCGCTACGCCACCCTTGAGGACATCGAGAAGACCGTGCGCGGCCCGCTCGCCCAGTGTGGGCTCTCGTTCCGCTGGGGCAACGCCAAGGTCGAGGGCGGCACGATGACGCTGCCGTGCATCGTCTCGCACGTCGGTGGGCACAGCGTCGAGGCGGCGGTGACGCTGCCGCTCGAGTCGCGCGCCGGCTGCAGCGAAGCGCAGAAGTACGGGGCCGTGCTGACCTACGCGCAGCGGTTCTCCCTGGTGCAAGCCCTTGGGCTGACCACCTGCGACGAGGACGACGACGGGAACGCTGCTGGCGATCCAGCCGGCTACATCACAGAGCAGCAAGTCGAGGTGCTCGAGGCCCTGCTCGGCCAGCGACCGGACGGCGCGCGCGCGCGGTTCCTGCAGTACCTCGGCGTCTCGACGCTCGAGGAGATCCCCTCTGACCGCTTCGACTACCTGAAGCGCGAGCTCGAGCGCAAGATCAAGGAGGGCAAGTAGATGGTCCTGCTGCTCACCGCCAAGGAGTGCCCGCAGGGAGGCTCGGCCTGGCTTCGTGCCAGGCTGGGCATCCCCACGGCTTCGAAGTTCGACAAGATCATCACGCCGAAGACCGGGCAGCCCTCCACGCAAGCGGAGGGCTACCTGCGCTCGCTGCTGGCTGAGTGGATCACGGGCGAGCCTTCGGATGCCGGAGCGTCGCAGTTCATGGACCGCGGCACGCAGCTCGAGCCGGAGGCGCGCAACTGGTACGCCTACGACCGCAACGTCGAGATCGTCCAGGTCGGGATCCTGCTGCGCGACGACAAGATGGTGGGCGCCTCGCCTGACGCGCTCGTCGGCGACGACGGGACGCTCGAGATCAAGTGCCCTGCGGCCTCGACTCACATCGGCTACCTGCTCGACGGCGGGCAGGGGCTGCTGGGTTACTCGGCCCAGGTGCAGGGTGCGCTGTGGCTCTCTGGTCGCAAGTGGACCGACATCGTCAGTTACAGCCCGTGCATGCCGGCTGTGGTGGTGCGCGTCGAGCGCAACGAGAAGTACATCGCGGCGCTCGACGCTGCGGTGAGCACGTTCGTGGAACATCTGCAGCGGGCTCGGCAGGAGCTGCTGGAGCGTGGGTGCCATCCTGCCTCGGTGATGCGGCTGACCGTGCAACAAGCTGCGATGGAGGACCCCTTCTGATGACTATCAAGCCCCGCGTGACGGTGGCGGCGATCCCCAAGGGGCGCACCTGCCTCTGGTCGCGCGCTGACGAGGACACCGACTGCTGGGAAGGCTCGTGCGGCGCGGCGTGGTCGCTGAACGATGGCACGCCCGAGGAGAACGAGATGAACTACTGCCCGCGCTGCGGGGCGAAGCTGGAGCAAGCGAAAGCGCCTTCGAGCGACTCGCAAGGAGAGTGATCGAATGCACCAGATGACCCTGCCCCTCAAGTCCACGCTGCGCGAGCAGTGGGAGAGATTCCACCTCGAGAACCCGCACGTCTACCGGCTATTCGAGCGGTTCGCGCTCGAGGCCCAGCGCGCGGGGGCCAAGCAGATCGGCGCTGCTCTCGTGTGGGAGCGCATGCGCTGGTACACCTCGTTCGAGGTGCGCGGCGAGGAGACGTACCGCCTCAACAACAGCTACCGAGCCTTCTACGCGCGTCACTTCATGGCCCAGCATCCCGAGCTCGGGGAGTTCTTCGAGACGCGCGAGCAGCCGAGCGAGGTGGCGCTGTGACCGACGCCCTGAAGATGTTCCACGAGTTCGTGGAGTCCACCGGGCCACTCATCCTCGGAGAGCACCCGCTCGTGCCGATCAAGTGGGTGGGGAAGGCTGAACTCGAGCTGCGCGACACCGCGCTCGAGCGCCGCGCCCTGCGCCTGTGCGGGCACTGCGACGCGCCACGCAACGACGACGACACGAAGTGCCCCGAGTGCGGAGCCCGCTCATGACGCTCACCATCTACATCCCCGGAAAGGCCCAGCCCGCCGGCAGCAAGCGAGCCTTCCCGTTCAAGAAGGCCAACGGCAAGCTCGGCGTGCGCGTCTCCGACGACAACCCGCACGCGCGCTCCTGGAAGGGTGACGTCATCGTCGCCGCCGCCCAGGCCATGTGCGACGCCGGCATCGACACACTGCACGGCCCGCTCGAGCTGCACGTCACCTTCCTGCGCTCGCGCCCCGCCGGCCACTTCAACTCGAAGGGCCAGCTCAACAAGAAGGGCCTCGAGGAAGCCTTCCCCGCCACCAAGCCCGACACAACCAAGCTGCTGCGCTGCCTCGAGGACGCCCTGACCGAGGCCGGCGTCTGGGTGGACGACGCCCGGGTGGTCACGCAGTACGTCCAGAAGCGGTGGGGGCCCTCCGACAGCACCCTCGTGCGCGTGCTCCCAGCCGCGTTCGAAGTGGCCCCTGCTCTGAAGTCTGAGCAGGGGCCTTGACCGGTCTACCCGGGCGAGGGTAGAACGGGCAGCGTGGAAAAGCAGGGGTAGCCTAGCGCGCGGCGCGCCCCGATCAACACCTGCCTGCGGGCAACCTGCGCGCGAAGTCCCAGCTCCGGCTGGGTCGCCTCCTGCTGGGCCGCCGGCAAGCGCAGGCGACGAGGGCTGCAACGTCCCCGCGTCCGATGGCCTGGCGCGGGTCCTGGAGCACGGCAAGGCACCGTGCCCACCAGAGCGGAGAGGGCGACTACCGCGCAGCCGACACAAGAGTGCAATCGCCCACCCAGACGCCGATCCCTCCGAACGCGGGGTGAGCAGAAGGGCCTGACCGTAGGCCCTTCATCCGTCCCAACCCACCGCAAGGTGAACCAAGCCCGCGGATCGGAGGGCGAGCCCCAAGGCGAGCCCGCATCCGGCTCCCCCATCACCAACTGGTGATCCAGTCCCCCGCCCCCGCGAGCTCGCGCAGCGAGCGTGAGGGTGGAACGGCCACGCCCAAGGGGGTAGCCTTTGCCGACCAGCCAGCAGCCCCTCTCCAAGGAGCACCGCCGATGCCCGCAGTCCTGCGCGTCCCGAAGTCGTCCCCCACCTGGATCCTCGCGTCGGCTTCCCAGATTGCCGCCCTGGCTCGCTCCGGCACGGCCTGGACGAACATGAAGGCCCACGCGGACGAGACGCTCACCGGCGTCAAGCTCTGGGACCCCACCGACCGCACCTCGACCAAGATCCTCGCCTGCGCGCTCGTCTCCGCTGGCTACAAGTACATTGCGACCGTGGACCCGACCACCGCGGAAACCTACCGCGCGAAGTGCCAGGCCGCGCTCGAGCTGGTCCCGCCCCAGCTCACCGCCGGCCCCTTCTACGGGGACACGATCCACGGCATCGCGCGGAACATCACCCCGCTCGTGCTCGCCGCCGACATCATCGGCTGGGACGACGACACGAAGCTGGCCACCTTCGAGGGCTTCTGTGCGACCCTGCTCGGCACCATTCCCGAGGAGGACCCCGACGCTGACCCGGCGGTCGAGTTCGACGCTTTCGTGGCCGGCGACGGGCTGTCGATTCCAGCCACACACGAGCGGTTCGCTGACGCCAACGGAACCTATGCAGGCGCAGCGCGCGTCGCGCTGTCTCTGTTCCTGCGCGATCGCACGCACCTGTCGCGCGCCGACAAGGTGTGGCAAGGGTGGATGGGCAACACCTCCCAGTACAACGGATTCACCTTCGGCGGGTCACGCATTGACCTGACCTGGCAGGATGACCCTGCTGCACCGCGCGGCATCAACCCGGTGGACGCTGAGTCCAACGACGGCCTGGCGCGCGACTTCGACGGCATCATCCCCGACTCACAGCGCGACGCCGGCACCTACCCGACCAAGTGGCTCTCCAAGTCCGACGAGCCATTCAACGCGCTGCAGGGTGCGGTCGCCACGGCCATCATGCTGTCGCGGTCACGCTACAAGGCCTGGGAGTACTCGAGCGACGCCATCAAGCGGGCCGTCGCGTGGCTCGATGCGGTCAACACGCAGGAGTTCGACGACTCCGTCAACGGCGGCGACGACGCCTGGATGGCCTGGGTGATCGACTCGGTCTACTCGACCACCTACGTCAGCTCGCAGTCCATCACCAACCCGACCACCCCAGGCAAGTGCCTCTCCTACACCGACTGGCTGACGGCCAACGCCAACTGGCCGTAGGGACCCCATGACCGACCTCACGCCGACGCCGGAAACAGGCTCGCAGGAGCCTGCGATCAGAAAAGGGCCCCCCACGGACCACCTGAAGCCGTGGCAGTTCAAGCCTGGCCAGAGCGGCAACCCGTCGGGGCGCCCGAAGCGGCGCGTCCTGAAGGAGATCGTGGACGACTTCTACAACCCCGAGACGCCCGAGGGCCGCGAGCGCCTCGAGCAGTTCGTGATCGCCGCGCACAACCAGATGCTGGCCGGCGCGGTCGGGGGCGAGCACGCGCCGAACCCGGACAAGGTGCGCGAGTTCCTGCACTCGGTGCTCGACGGACCGCTGCCGAAGGTGCTGACCGGGCCCGAGGGCGACGACGGCAAGCCGACCGCGCTGCAGATCGTGGCGCAGCTGGTGCTGCACGAGGGCGAGGCAGAGCGGTGAAGATCGTTCAGTGCGACCTGTGGTTCCCACTGATGAACGGGCACGCCAGGAGGCTGCAGAAGATGACCGACTCCTGGGAGCGCCTGGGGTTGTGTCACCCCCGCGACTTCAGGCTCCCCCTTGAAGGGGAGGACTTCGAGGAATAGCGTCGCGCTCTCGGCCTTAGGTTCTCGCCTCCCACCGCCACCGAAGAGCGCAGGTGCTCATGGATCTGTCGGATGCCGTCACCCCTCTACTGATCGCGCTGTTCACGCTGGTCACGGTCGGAATCAGAACCATCTCCAAGAGGCTCGAAAGGGTGCAAGCCGAGCAGCGACCCAACGGCGGCAGTTCGATGCGCGACTCAATCGAGGCGATCCGCAAGGAGGTATCCTCCATCGGGACGAAGATTGAGGAGATCGACGCTCAGGTGCGCGGGAGGCTCGAGCTTGAGAACGGCGGCTACTTCATGACCGACGCCAACGGCTCCTGTCTGTGGACGAGTTCGGTTTGGAGCCAGCTCACCGGAGTCAGCGTGGAGGATGCGCGGGGCGACGGGTGGGTGCGCGGCATCCTGGAAGAAGACCGCGAGGAGGTCTGGTCTGCGTGGTCGATGGCCGTGCGGACCAAGACCCACTTTGACAAGCGGTATCGGACGGCCAAAGGGACGCTCGTTCACGGGCGCGCGGTCGAGCTGTACGACACGAACAAGCGCCTGGTGGGCGCGCTGGGCGTCATCTCCCCCGTCACACTCGCCGATGCTCCGCTGTCCGCAACGAGCAATCTGGCGGACTGTCCCCTGGCCTCGAGGGAAATGCGATGACGCAAGGATGGAGACGCTACGAGTACGCGCGCGTGATAGAGTTTCACGACGGCGACACTTGCACAGTCGAGATCGACCACGGGTTCAAGGTCAAGCAGTCGATCTCCGTGCGCCTGTTCGGCATCTCGTGTCCCGAGACTCGCGGGAAGGAGAAGGCCGCCGGAGTTCAGGCGCTCGCTGGAGCGATGGAGTTCCTGTTGCCGAGGCCGCCCGAGTGCCTCCTGTGGACCTGGAAGATGACGTTCACTCGGTACGTCGGGCGGATCCTGCTGGGCGGCGAGCGTGACCTGGCGCGGCTCATGCTCGAAAGCGGACTCGGGCAAGCCTGGGACGGCAAGACCGAGCGGTTGGAGTTCAAGGAGTTCCCGGTGGCCGACACCGCCGTCGAGGTTGCTGAGTACGACCGCCTCCTCGAGAGGGACTGGCTGGGGGCGCTGTGACGAAGGACGAGCAAGAGCGTTTCGAGGAACGCGCGGCCATCCTGGAGTACGATGGCGGGCACACACGGACCGAGGCCGAGCGCCTGGCGCGTGAGGAACTGAAACCCAAGAAGCAAAGGCAAGGTGAACTGTGGACCTAGTAGCACTCGGCATGCCCGGCCCGGGCGAGCTTGCCATCATCCTCGGCGTGCTGATCCTGATCTTCGGCGCGAAGAAGATCCCCGAGCTCGCGCGCGGCATGGGCTCGTCGCTGTTCGAGTTCAAGCGCGGCATGCGCGAGGGGCGCGAGGCCGCCGAGGAACTCGAGCGCGCGCGAAAGGACGTGATGCCGTGACCAACCTCGACCGTCGAGACATGCTTCGCCGCGGCGGCGCTGCGGCCCTCTTTGCCGGCCTGGCCGGCGTGCTGACCCAGAGCGCGGTCGTGGCCGAGGCCGGAGCCGCGCTCGAGGCCGCGCCCGAGGCGAAGAAGCCCGGGCTGACGCTGCGCCTGCTGAAGGAGAACCGGGTGCTCGAGGCGCGCTGCGGTGAACTGCGCGCGCAGTACGAGAGCCTGAAGCAAGCCTTCGGCGACCTCTCGCTGCTGTTCGAGTCGCAGGGGAAGGAGTGGCAGAAGATCGACCCGTTCAACCTCGAGGGCATGGACGAGCTGCTCGAGCCGTGGCGCAGGACCACGCAGCGCGGCACGTCGCCCGCGTACCTGGCCATGTACACGCAGGAGCGCGAGCGCGAAATGCGCACCCTGCGTGCGACGGTCGAGTCGCATGTGCGCGCTGCCGACGAGCGGGCCGAGATCGCGCGCCGCGCGCTCGAGCAGAACATTGCCACGCTGCGCGAGGCGCGCGCGCGCATCAAGCAGCAGAAGGAGCAGCTCGAGAACCAGGGCATCTTGATCCGACGCTGGCGCGAGGCGCAGCGGCCGTGATCGTGCGCCTCAGCCCAGACGAGGGTATGGCCGCTGCTGTGGTCGGCGCCACGCAGATGATCCGCGCCACCGCTCGAGGATGGGTCGGGAACGACCACGGCGGCAAGTCCGGGCGCGCGGTGCGCGAGCGGTGGGCGCAGGCCATCCACGGAGCGATGGCCGAGCTCGCCGCGGCATGCGCGCTTGGCCGGCCCTGGCGCTCCGGCGTCGATGGGATCACGGGCGGTGACATCGGGACGATCCAGGTGCGCGCAACCCCGTGGGACGACGGACACCTGATCATCAACGAGGCCGACGTCAAGAAGTGGCCCGACGCGCCGTTCCTGCTCGTCACCGGGCACTGGCCCGAGCTGCGCATGGTCGGCTGGATGCTCGGCGCCGACGCCGCGCAGCCGGCGTGGTTTCGGGCCAACGAGCGCCCGCCCTCGTACTGGGTTCCGCAGGCCAGCCTGCGCCCGTTCGAGGAGCTTGCAGT
>Ga0224500_10001093_pt1 | contig 16722 bp, 17 predicted proteins | sample SF_Oct11_sed_USG_FD_168126 | JGI IMG/M metagenome (GOLD analysis project Ga0224500, IMG submission 168126) | Sediment microbial communities from San Francisco Bay, California, United States - SF_Oct11_sed_USGS_4_1 | ecosystem: Environmental > Aquatic > Marine > Sediment | place: USA: California... | reverse complement strand
TTCTCCAAGTTCGCTGGAATCTCCGAGCACCACCGGCGCACACGGCGGCGCCGGACTCGCACGCAGCAGGCCGAAACCCGTGGCATGGTCGAAACCGACCACGCTCGCCGGATAGATCCTGTTGTCGCTGGTCATCACCAGCACCGATGCCGCTTCCAGCACCAGGTAACCGATGGTCAGAATCAGTCCACGGTCATCGATAACGATGCCGGTGCCTTCGCGGTCCGGTCCCAGAGTGTCCGCGGTACGCGCGCCGTCAACCGCGCGTATCGACAGCTTGACGACGGCATCGAGCGGCGGCGCAGCCGGGCTGGGAATGCCGTTGGTCGCCCGCCACGCCGCCAGTGATGCTGCAAACAGCGAAATCGTCATGACCCGGCCGCCGTCGGTGCAAACGCCTCATACCGGACATCGACAATATCGATGTCCTCGGGCCCGCCGGGCGTTGCCAGGCTGACCACATCGCCGACCCGGCGTTTCAGCAACGCTCTCGCAATCGGTGAAATCCAGCTGACGTGCCCGCGTCCAGGATCAGTCTCATCGACGCCGACTATGGTCACGGTGCGTTCCTTGCCGCCGGCATCGACATAGTCCACCGTCGCACCGAAAAAAATCTGGTCGGTCTCGCCGCGTGCGGCAGGGTCGACGACGACCGACTGGTCCAGCCGCCGGCCGAGGTAATGGATGCGGCGGTCGATCTCGCGCAGACGTTTCTTGCCGTAGAGATAGTCCCCGTTCTCGGAGCGGTCGCCATTGGACGCAGCCCAGGCGACGACTTTGACCAGTTCCGGCCGTTCGACATCCAGCAACTGCAGCAACTCCTGCTTGAGCCGCGCATACCCGGCAGGCGTCACATAGTTTTTGACGGTTGTTTTTTCCGGCTGCACACCTGCGGGTGCGGCGACGGATCGGTTCTGGTTGGCCATGGCACGGGCAGTTTAGCGAAATCCGCCCCCATCCGCAGTGACAGAGGGTTGGCTGTTTAAATTTCATAATATAAAATCCATACTTAAAGCATTCATCACCCCCTCCGGAATACAACGTGGCCGAAAAAAGCGGTAAACCCTCGATCCAGGTCATCGAACGCATGATGCAATTGCTCGATGTGCTCTCCTTGCATGCCGTACCCGCAACGCTGAAACAACTGGCCACCGCCACCAAGCTGCACCCCTCCACCGCGCACCGCATTCTGGGCGTCATGGTCGACAACCGCCTGGTCGACCGCATCGAGCCGGGCATGTACCGCCTGGGCATACGCCTGGTTGAACTGGGCAGCCTGGTCAAGTCGCGCATCAGCGTGCGTCAGGAAGCGCTGCCGTTCATGCACGACCTGCACCGCTCGCTGGGTGAAACCGTCAACCTGTCTGTGCGCCGCAACGACGAAGTCGTCTACATCGAGCGCACCGCAGAGGGCAACACCATGATGCGCGTGATCCAGATCATCGGCGCGCATGCGCCGCTGCATATCACTGCCGTAGGAAAAATATTCCTCGCCGCCGATCCCCCGGAGCGTGTTGCCGAATACGCCGCTCGTACCGGCCTGCCGCGGTACACCGACAACACGCTGACCGACCCCGAAAAACTAAAACACGAGCTCGACGAAATCCGCAACCGCCAGTACGCGTTCGACAATGAAGAAGCCGAGCGTGGCGTATGTTGTGTCGGCGCCGGCGTCTACAACGACGAAGGCCAGCTGGTCGCCGGACTGTCGGTCTCGGCACCCACGGAGCGCTTCCGCAAAGCCTGGGCCGAGTCCGTGCGCCAGGCCGCGGAACGCATCTCGCGCGCCATCGGCCACCAGACGCCACGCTGAGCGCCGCGGCGGCCACACCCTTTCGCCACGATGTTCGACCGCCATCTCGTTTTTCTCGACCTGGAAACGACGGGGGCAACTGCCACGCACGACCGCATCACCGAAGTCGGTCTGGTGGAAGTGCGCAACGGCGCATTCGTCCGAGAATGGTCAACGCTGGTCAATCCGGGCATGAGCATCCCGCCGATGATCCAGGCGCTGACCGGCATCAGCAATGACATGGTTGCGACCGCACCGCCGTTCGAAGACATTGCGCGTGAACTGTATGAAGCCATCGACGGGCGCGTGCTCGTCGCCCACAACGCGCGCTTCGATTACGGCTTCCTCAAAAACGAATTCAAACGGCTGGAGAAAACGTTCACCGCGCCTGTACTGTGCACCGTCAAGCTGTCGCGCAGGCTTTTCCCGCAGCACGCGCGCCACAACCTCGATACGCTGATGAGCCGCCACCACATCGCCTGCGATGCCAGGCACCGCGCGCTGGGTGATGCCCGCGTATTGTGGCAGCTCGCGCAGCAGTGGCGAATTGAACCGGGCGAGGCTGCAGTACTGGAGGCTACGGCGAAGCTGCTCAAGGTCAGCACCGTACCGGCCGGCCTGCCCGACACCGTGTTCGACCATATCCCGGAGGGCCCGGGCGTATATCTGTTTTACGGTGAAAACGACGTGCCCTTGTATGTCGGCAAGAGCATCAACATGCGTGCGCGCGTGATGTCGCACTTCTCCGGCGATCATCGCGTCAACAAGGACATGCGCATCGCCGCCGAAGTCAAACGTGTCGACTGGAAACAGACGGCGGGGGAACTGGGCGCGCTGATCGAAGAGGCACGGCTGGTGAAAGAACTCTCTCCCGTGCACAACCGGCAATTGCGCCGCGCCAACGAACTGTGTGCATGGCAATGGCGGTCCGATGCACACAGCACTGCACCGCAGCTGGTGTCGGCGCGCGACCTGCACGGCGGGGAATTCCGCGATCTCTACGGCCTGTTCCGCAACCGGCGCACCGCCATCGAAGCGCTGCGCGACATCGCCACCACGCACCAGTTGTGCCACAGCCTGCTCGGTCTGGAAAAACGCTCAGGCCCCTGCTTCGCATACCAGATCAAGCGCTGCCGCGGTGTCTGCGCCGGTCAGGAGACGCCGCGTGAGCACGCGCTGCGGCTGGCCGCCGCCCTCGCCGGACTGCGCGTACGCGCCTGGCCCTTCCCAGGCCGCATCGGTGTGCGCGAAACCGCCGCGAACGGCGAATCCAGCGAGCTGCACGTGCTCGACCAGTGGTGTTTTCTCGGCACAGTGCGCAGCGAAAACGAGTTGCACGAGCTGCAGGACAGCGCGCCACGACCCCGCTTCGACCTGGATACCTACAAGATACTGACCCGCTTCCTGCTGAACGGAAAGAAACGCAGCGAAATAATCCCGCTCACGCCGCCTGCCGCGCCTGCGCCATAATCCATTCCGCAGTCATCATCACCCACCGGAGGAAATCGCCATGATGAAGTACCTGCAGCGCTGCGCCGTCGCCCTGTTCGTCGCCTTGTTGCCGCTGGGTGCAGCCGCCCAGCAATATCCGGCCAAGCCGGTGCGTTTCATCATCCCCTTCCCGCCCGGCGGCCCGACTGACATCATGGGGCGCATGGCCACCGACATGCTCGCCAGGGCCACCGGCCAGCAGTTCATCCCCGACAACCGCGCGGGTGCGGGCGGCAATATCGGCGCTGAACTGTGCGCCAAGGCGCCGGCTGACGGTTACACACTGTGCATGATCACTGCGGCGCAGGGCGTGTCGCCGGCGGTCTACAAAAAAATGGCCTACGATCCGGTGAAGGATCTGGCACCGATCACGCTGATGGCCAGCCTGCCCAGCCTGCTCACGGTGCATCCGGCATTGCCCGCAAAAAACGTGAAGGAACTGCTCGGCATCGCACGGTCGAAACCCGGCGCGCTGAGTTATGCCTCCACCGGCAACGGCAGCAGCCCGCACATGCTGATGGAAATGTTCAAGTTCATGACCAGGACTGACATGGTGCACGTGCCGTACAAGGGCCAGGCGCCTGCCGTGGTCGACCAGATCTCAGGCCAGGTGCAGCTCGCCTTCAACACCGCCATCGGCGTGCTGCCGCATGTCGACAGCGGCCGGCTGCGCGCGATCGCAGTGTCGTCTAAAGAACGCTTCCCGCCGATGCCCGACCTGCAGACCGTGGATGAAGGCGGCGTCAAAGGATTTGACGGCGGTTCATGGCAGGGCGTAGGCGCGCCGGCCGGTACGCCGCCGGACATCCTGCGCCGCCTGAACACCATACTGGTCACCGAACTGAAAACCCCGGCGATGCGCGAGCAGATGCTGAAACGCGGCGCGCTGGTGTCGGCCAATACGCCCGAAGAGTTCTCAGCCTTCATCAAGGCCGAAATCGCGAAATGGATGAAAGTTGCCAAGGCCGGCAACATCCGGCTGGATTGAACCGGCGATGAAAACATTGACTCCGGAGCAACAGGCCCGCATCGACCTCGCGTGTGCACTGCGCAGCGCAGCACGCATGGGCCTCGGAGAAGGCATCTGCAACCATTTCAGCGCAGAAGTGCCGGGCCGCCCGGACCGCTTCCTGATCAATCCGCAGGGCCTGCACTGGTCCGAGGTGACACCGGCCGACCTGGTGACCGTCGATGCGCAGGGCCACAAGGTCGCCGGCAAACATGAAGTCGAACCCACGGCGTTTTTCATCCACGGCGCCGCGCATCGCAGCAAGCCTGATGCGAAATGCGTGATGCACACGCATATGCCGTTTGCGACCACGCTGACCGTGGTGCACGGCGGGCGCGTCGAACCGGCGAGCCAGGTCGCGCTCAAGTTCTACGGACGTACGGCGTACGACGAGAACTACAACGGCCTCGCGCTCGATGAAGCCGAAGGCGCGCGCATCGTCGCCGGTCTGAAAAACGCCGACGTGCTGTTCCTCGCGAACCACGGCATCATCGTCACCGGCCCGGCCATCGACGTGACCTTCGACGATCTGTATTACCTCGAACGCGCGTGCATGCTGCAGGTGCTGGGCATGGGCACCGGCAAACCGCTGAAGCTGGTGCCGGACGCCATCGCCCGCGTGACGGCGGCACAGATGACCGACGACACCCAGGCGCGGCTGCATTTCATCGCGTTAAAGCGCCTGCTCGACCGCGACGAACCGGGCTGGTCAACGCTGAAGTAATTCCCCGACGTGAAACCTTTAGGGGTATCAGTGGTAAACGACGGGCGAATTCAGCAGCACGCTGAAGCTGTCGAGAAACTCATCGACGTGCTCGGCGGATGAGTCCTCGCTGACGGCAGCATTCATCGCGTCGGCAAACTTGTGCGCGACGTCGCCATGGAAATAGGTGCCGCGCGACGTGCGCTTGTCCACCAGTTCCAGGCCATCCTGGCCGGGATACTCGGCGACGTAATACTGGTCACTGTTGTAGACAATGCGCATGGCGCCTTCCTTTCAAGTTAAGTCGTTGATTTTTATTGATAAATAATATCAATAAAATCAAAGGCCTGCACTTAATATGAGGGGACGGCCGCGGTTTTCAAGAGGCCGGGGGCCGTCGCCGCTGGGTCCACGCGATGCCGGCGAGGATCAACGCCAGACCGAAATACGCGGTCACACGCGGCGTCTCGCCCATGACCAGCAGACCCAGCACCAGCGCCACGCCGGGACTGAGGTAATTCACCAGCGACATGAACGTCGGGCCGGCGGAACGGATCAGCATGAAATACAGCACCGTCGCCAGCGCAGTCGGACCGATGCCGAGCCAGACCACGGACGCCGCAGATGCGACGTCGGGCGACAAAGTCCACGGCCGGTCCAGCCACAGCGTCACCGGCAATACGAGCACGGTGGCGACAATCAGCGTGCCCGCGGCGGAGACCAGGATGTCACCCCTGACGATCAGCCGCGTCAGCACGCTCTGCAATGCGTAACACAGCGCGCCACCGAGCACGGCGAGCTGCGACACGATGCGCACCGCGTCGCCGCCGACGCCCGCGAGTGCCGCGGGCCCCATCAGCAGCACGATGCCCGCGAAACCGATGGCGAATCCCGTTGCGCGCTGGCGCGTCAGGTGTTCGCCCGCAATCAGGAAATGCGCGAGCACCAGTGTCGCCAGCGGCATGATCGCCATGAGGATGCCGGCGAGCGCGCTTTCCACGACCTGCTGGCCCCAGGTGATCAGGTAGAACGGCACGGCATTGCCGATGACCGCGATGATCACGAACGGCGCCCAGGTCCGGCCCAACGCCGGCAGGCGTTTGCCCATGGCATAAACGATTGCCGTGAGCACGATGGCCGCGAGACCGATCCGGCCGGCGACGATGGTCCACGGCGGCAGGGTGGCCACGGCCACGCGGTTGAACATGAAGGACGAACCCCACATCACGACCAGCGCCAGCAGCAGCATCCAGTCGCTTAAGTTACGTTGTGTCGACATTCCGGACGAAGCCGCTCAGGCAGGCGGGTCATTGAAGTTGTGGTGATGGCGGCAGAGCATACACGAAGGAACGTCTGGCCTACCGCAAGAGCAAGACGAAACAACTGAAAACTCAAATTCGCCGGGGACAGCCCGGCTGCTGGTAACTTTCTTTTGAGCGGCCAAAAGAAAGTTACCAAAGAAAAAGCCGCCCCGGCTCGTCGTCCCCTGCGGGGATTCCCTGTGCTGCTCGCCGCGCCGGGCGGCTGCGCAACTCGCCCTCGCAAACAACGCGAGGGCTCAGACAGTGCTCGCCGACTTCCCCCGGCACGACTGTGCTGCTCGGCGACTCACAGGGGAAATTCAAAACCCGTAAACGCATGCACCACTGGACGCGAACACCGTCTATCTAAACGATGCGGATCGCCGTCATCATGCCGCCGCTCTGGTGGCTGAGGATATGGCAGTGAAACATCCAGTCTCCGGGATTGTCGGCGACAAAAGCGATTTCCACGCGCTCGCGCGGCGCCATCAGCGCGGTATCGGCCCACTCGCGGTATTGCGTCGGTTTGCCGTTGCGCGAAATCACGCGAAACGCGATGCCGTGGATGTGGATCGGGTGATGCCACGCGGTGTCGTTGTCCATCGCAAACACGTAATGCCCGCCGCGTTTCAGCGTCAGCATCCGCTCATGTACATGCCCCTTGCGCGCGACACCATTGATGGTCCACGCCATGCCGTGTTCGCGCACCAGCTGCTGCAGGCTCACACGCGCACCGTTGTATTCGGCTTCGCGCAGGCGTCCCATCGCGCCGCCCTGAAACACGATCTCGTGGCGCTGCGCGCTGGCCACATCCGGTTCGCTGAGCGGGTTCGGCGGCAGCGCGACCGGTGCGTCCAGCGGCTTTGCGCGCAGCGGTGTGTCGCCATAGACGAACTCCATCACCCGCAACTCGCGCGGATAAAACACGTCGGACACCACAAAACGCTCACCGGGCCTGCCCATGCAGTCAATCATCAGGTCAGCGCGCATGCCCGGCCCCAGCGTGACACCTTCGGACACGACGTGCGGCGCCACCGGATGGCCGTCGAGCGCGATGACCTGCGGCTTGTGGCTGTCGAACTGAAGCTTGAAAATTCGTGCAGCGGCGGCATTGACCAGCCGCAACCGGATGCGCTCGCCGGCGCGCACGGGGAACTCGCCGCCGATCGGCGTGAACCGGCCGTTGATCGTAACCGTGTTGCCGATGCGGCCGGCATGGGTCATGTCCATCATGTTGCCGTCGTAATCCTGCACTGATGTCGCATCCCGGTTCAGCCGCCAGTCGGACAATACCCAGGTCACATCGCGATCCACCACGGGCGGCTCGCGTTCTTCGACGATCAGCGCGCCGTAGAGTCCGCGCGCCACCTGCTCCTGCGAGCGTTCATGCGGGTGGTACCAGTAGGTGCCGGCGTCGGGCAGCGCGAATTCGTACCGGAACTCGCCGCCCTGCTGCACCGGCGCCTGCGTCAGGTGCGGAACACCGTCCATGGCATTGGGCAGGCGGATGCCGTGCCAGTGCACCGTGGTCGCCTGCGGCAGAGCATTCTTCAGCGTGACCCGCAGCGTATCGCCCTGGCGCACGCGCAGCAGCGGCCCGGGCACGGTGTCATTGAAACTCCAGACTTCGGTATCGGGGTAATTCGCGGGCACCAGCTGCTGCCGGCTCACGCCGGTCTGCAGCACCTGCGTATGCACCGTGGCGCGGGCCGCGGGCACATGCACCCACGGCAGTGCGGCTCCGGCAGCGGCAACGGACAGAAAACGGCGGCGTGTGAAATCCATGATGCTTATCCTCCAGGCAGACCCTGCTCAGAACACGACGGCGGCCGCAGGTTCCTCAGGCACATCTTATAGCGGACGCCGGCGGCAGCACATGCAATGCCACATGATAAAATCCAGTCCCCATGCCGAAGGTCATGCGATGCCACTGACGCCCCTGAACGCCCTCTCCCCGCTCGATGGCCGCTACCACGGCAAACTCGGCGCACTGCGCGACTGCTTCAGCGAACAGGCGCTGATCCGGCAGCGCGTGCGCGTTGAAGTCGAATGGCTCAAGGCCCTGGCCGCGGAACCTGCGCTGCCGGAAGTCCCCGCATTCTCCGCTGCGACCGTGGCCGAGCTCGATGCGCTGATCAGGAACTTCTCCGAAACCGACGGCGCACGCGTCAAGGCGATCGAAGCCACGACCAATCACGACGTCAAGGCCGTCGAATACCTGCTCAGGGAGCGCCTCGCGAAAAACGCCGAGGTCACCAAGGTCGCCGAATTCATCCATTTCGCGTGCACTTCCGAAGACATCAACAACCTGTGCCACGCGCTGATGCTGCAGGAAGCGCGCAGCGGCGTACTGCTGCCGGCGCTGGATGCCATCATTGACCGGCTGCGCACGCTGGCGCACGAGCTGGCCGACGCACCGATGCTGTCGCGCACCCACGGCCAGCCGGCCTCGCCGACGACATTGGGCAAGGAAATCGCGAATGTGGTCGCACGCCTCAAGCGCGCGCGTGTACGCATCGCTGAGGTATCGCTGCTCGGCAAGATCAACGGCGCGGTCGGCAACTACAACGCCCACCTCGCCGCGTACCCGGATCTCGACTGGGAAAATTTCGCCAAACGCTTCGTCGAATCGCTGGGCCTGGAATTCAATCCGTACACCATCCAGATCGAACCGCACGATGCATTGGCCGAACTGTTTGACGCCGTGGCACGCGCCAACACCATACTGCTCGATCTGAACCGCGACATCTGGGGCTACATCTCGGTCGGTTATTTCAAGCAGAAGACCAAGGCCGGCGAAATCGGTTCATCAACCATGCCGCACAAGGTCAACCCGATCGACTTCGAGAACTCCGAAGGCAATCTGGGACTCGCCAACGCATTGCTGCGCCACCTGTCGGAGAAACTGCCGGTGTCGCGCTGGCAGCGTGACCTGACTGATTCGACGGTATTGCGCAACATGGGTGTGGCGCTCGGATATGCGCTGCTGGCCTGGGACTCGTGCCTGAAGGGGCTCAACAAGCTCGAAGCGAACCGCGACAAACTCGCCGCCGATCTCGATGCCAACTGGGAAGTGCTGGCCGAGCCGATACAGACGGTGATGCGCCGCTACAACGTCAGCGGTGCCTATGAGCAGCTGAAGGAACTCACGCGCGGCAAAGGCATCAACCGCGAAACGCTGCAGGCCTTCATCAAGGGTCTCAAGGGCATCCCCGAGGCCGAGAAAAAACGGCTGCTGGCAATGACCCCTGCGACTTACACCGGCAAGGCGGCAGAACTCGCGAAGCGTATTTGATTTGCCCCGCGGTATTCACGTAACCTGTTGTTTTTATTAATTATTTAAAGTTATCCCGCTTGCTGACCGTCAGTGCTGCCCAGTGCTGCAGCACGTCCGGCAGCGGCGGTGGCGCAGCGTCATAACCAATCGCCCGCGCCACGTCCGCACTGGACACCCGTCCGTCGCGCCCCAGAAACAAACCCTTCACGTACGCGTGCGCACAACACTCGCCGTCGCGCTCGAACGTCTGCTCCATATACGCATACTTGTCGTCCCAGGTAACGATACGGGTCACCAGTTCAAAGCGGTCAAACGGTTTCAAGGAACGGATGTAGGTGATTTCCGCAGCAGCCATTACGGGCATCCAGCGGTTGCGCCGCACATGCGGCCAGAGTCCGGCCTGTACCGTCAGATGCAGGCGGCCGAGGTCCATGAACGACAGGTAACGGCCGTTGTTCATGTGCAGGTTCAAGTCGCAGTCGGTGGGCAGTACCCGAAACGGCACGCGGGACTCTTCGAACAGATCGCGCCGCGCGACGCTGTGCAACCGCCACAGCAGCCACAGCAGGCGCAGGTAGAGATTCATGCCTCAGGAATTGCGGCGGCGATGTCGCAGGTATTCAAACACGCCGGGCATGATCGACAGGATGATGATGATGATGATCACTACCGTCAGATTGTTTTTGATCACCGGAATATTGCCGAAGAAATAACCGGCATAGCCCAGCGACACCACCCACAGCACGGCGCCGGTGATGTTGTACAGCGCGAACTTCGGATAAGACATGCTCGCCGCCCCGGCCACGAACGGCGCATAGGTGCGGATGATCGGCACGAAGCGCGCGATGATGATGGTCTTGCCGCCATGGTGCTCGTAGAACGCATGTGCGCGCTCGAGATGGCGCGGGTTGAGCCAGCGCGACTCCTTCGATTTGAACACCCGCGGTCCGATGTAATGGCCGACACCGTAATTCACCGCATCGCCCAGAATCGCCGCGATGATCAGCAACACAACCAGCAGATGGATGTTCATGCCGCCGGCCGCAGCCACGGTGCCGGCGACAAACAGCAGCGAATCGCCGGGCAGGAACGGGGTCACCACCAGCCCGGTTTCACAGAAAATGATCAGGAACAGGATCAGGTAGACCCAGGCGCCGTAGTTTGCCACCAGCACCTGCAGGTGGCGATCCAGGTGCAGCGCGATATCGAACAGCGTGGTCAGCAGTTCCACGCGGCGGTCAGCCTCAGACGACGGCGCCGGATTCGTTCTCCGGCTTCTGCTCGATCTTGATCAGGTCCTTGCGCGACACGCCCAGGTACATCACGATGGGCGCCGCCACCAGCACGGAGGAATAGATGCCAAAACAGATGCCGATGGTCAGCGCCAGCGCGAAGTAGAACAGCGTTTCGCCGCCGAACAGCAGCATGGCCAGCACCATCATCTGCGTCGATCCGTGGGTGATGATGGTGCGCGACATGGTCTGGGTGATCGCCGCGTTGAGCACGTCCGGCACCGATGAATTGCGGTACTGCCGGCTGCGGAAACATTCGCGCACCCGGTCAAACACGACCACGGACTCGTTGACCGAATAACCCAGAATCGCCAGTACGGCGGCCAGTACCGGCAGCGAGAACTCCCACTGAAAAATCGAAAACACGCCGACAATGATGATCACGTCATGCAGGTTGGCAATGATCGCCGCGAGACCGAATTTCCATTCGAAACGCAGGGCCAGATAGGCAACGATGCCGATACATACGAACAGCAGTGCCAGCGCACCGCTTTCGAACAGCTCCTTGCCGACCTGCGGACCGACGAATTCGACACGGCGCATTTCCAGCTTTGAACCATCCTTGCGCAGTTCTGCAAACGCCTTGTCGGACAGCTGCGCACTGGTCAGGCCTTCCTTGACCGGCAGGCGGATCAGCACATCCCGCGTAGAACCGAAATTCTGCACCGAAGCCTCGGTAAACCCGAGCTTGGCCATGGCCTCGCGGATGTGGTCGAGCTGCGGCGGCTGCTCGTACGAGACTTCCATCACCGTACCGCCGGTGAAGTCGACGCCGAAATTCAGCCCCTTGGTCGCGAGCGAACCCACGGCGATCAGGAACGTGATCAGCGAAATCACGTTGAACAGGCGCGCATAGCGCATGAACGGGATGTCTTTTTTGATCCTGAAGAATTCCATGACTGTCTGCCGTTCCCGTTAGCCGATGCTGATGCGCTCGAGCTTGCGCCGGTTGCCGTAGTAAAGATTGGTCATGCTGCGTGACACCATGACCGCGCTGAAGATCGAGGTCAGGATGCCCAGGCACAGCACCACCGCAAAACCCTTGACCGGTCCGGAACCGAATGCGAACAGCGCAAGACCGGCAATCAGGGTGGTGATGTTCGAATCGAGAATCGTGCCCCAGGCGCGGTCATAACCGGCATAAATCGCCGCATGCGGCGTGTTGCCGTTGCGCAGTTCCTCGCGGATGCGTTCGTTGATCAGCACGTTGGCGTCGATGGCCATGCCGATCGTGAGCGCAATGCCCGCCATGCCCGGCAGGGTCAGGGTCGCCTGCAGCATCGACAGCAGCGCGACCAGGAACAGCACGTTGGCCGCGAGCGCGACCACCGAAAATACGCCGATCAGCCCGTAGTAGATGATCATGAACACCATGATCGCGCTGAAGCCGTACAGCGCGGAATTGAATCCGATGCGGATGTTGTCGGCGCCGAGCGAGGGACCCACTGTGCGTTCCTCGACGATCTCCATCGGTGCCGCGAGCGCGCCGGCACGCAGCAGCAGCGAAACGTCGCTGGCTTCCTGTGTCGTCATGCGGCCGCTGATCTGTACCCGTCCGCCGCCGATTTCGGTGCGGATCACCGGCGCGGTGACCACCTCGCCCTTGCCCCGCTCAAACAGCAGTATGGCCATGCGTTTGCCGACATTCTCGCGGGTCACCTGCTGGAATATCCGTGCGCCGGCGCCATCCAGCGAAATATGCACCGCAGGCTCACCGGTCTGGCCGTCAAAGCCGGGCTGGGCATCATTGATGCGCTCACCCGTCAGCACGACCTGCTTCTTGACCAGCACCGGCTGGCCGTTGCGCTCGTAGTACAGCTCGGAGCCGAACGGCGCCTGCCCGGTCTTCACCTGGGACAGCGCCACGGGATCCAGGCTCTCATCAACCATGCGCACTTCCAGCGTCGCGGTGCGGCCGAGGATGTCCTTGGCCTTGGCCGTGTCCTGCACGCCGGGCAACTGCACCACCACGCGGTCGAGGCCCTGCTGCTGGATGATCGGCTCGGCGACGCCCAGTTCGTTGACGCGGTTGCGCAACGTCGTGATGTTCTGCTGCAGTGCGTATTCCTGGGTGCGACGCTGCGCCTCGGTTTTCAGACTGCCGCGGATGATGAATTCGCCGGCCTCGTTCTCGGTGCGCAGTTCCAGGTCCGGCATGTCCTTGGCGATGCGCGCCAGCGCCTTGTCACGTATCGCGACGTCACGGAACTTCACCGTAAGCGACTGGCCCTCGCGCGAGATTCCGGAATACTGCAGCCGTTGCTCCCGCAACATGCCGCGGATGTCATTGGTGAAGGCTTCTATCCTCTTGGTCAGCGCCGACTTCATGTCAACCTGCATCAGAAAATGCACGCCACCGCGAAGATCCAGGCCGAGATACATCGGCAGCGCACCGATCGAAGTCAGCCATTGCGGGCTGCGCGACAGCAGATTCAGCGCCACCACGTAGTCGTCCCCTAGCGCACTTTGCAGGGCATCCTTGGCCTTCAACTGGTCGTCGGTGGTGGTAAGCCGCGCCTTGACGCTGGTGCCCTCGAGCGCAACGCCCTCGGCGGCCAGCCCGGCCTTCTTCAGTGTCTCCTCGATGCGCGACATCAATGCCGTATCGGCCTTGAGGTTGCTGCGCAAGGGTGACACCTGCACCGCCGGAACTTCACCGAAAAAATTGGGCAGCGTGTAAATCAGCCCGGTCACCAGGGCTGCGGCAATCAACAGGTACTTCCAGAGCGGATAGCGGTTCATTCTAGGCGCATGAAATGGGCAACGTGGAACAGACTATGCCGGGGCCGTACCGGAGTACGATCCCTCAGACGGGCATGTCACTGTATGGTCTTGATGGTGCCCTTGGGCAGCACGATCTGGATCGCCTGGCGCTGCATCTGCACTTCGACATTCTCTGCGATGACGACGGTGACGTGCTGTTCGTCCACCTTGGTGATGCGCCCGAGGATGCCGGCAGCAGTCACCACTTCATCGCCCTTTTGCAGACCGTCGATCAACGCCTTGTGCTCTTTGGCGCGCTTCATCTGCGGACGGATCATCAGGAAGTAAAGCACCGCGAACATCGCCAGGATGAGCAGTATGCTCTCGATGCCGCCGCCCTGTGCCCCTGAACCCTGCGCCCATGCCGGGCTGATTAACATGCTGACTGACAAGATTGACCTCCGTTACCGGGAATGGCTGCCCGACGCGATGCGGACACGCCCAAAGCCGCGGATTTTAACATGACTCGCCATCCATTTTGCCCATTTCTGCGGCAATGTCCGCCAGCCGCCCGGCGACAATGGCCGACCGCAGGTCGCGCATCAATTCCTGGTAGTAGTGCAGGTTATGCAGGGTATTGAGCTGTGCGCCGAGCATTTCGTTCACCCGCTGCAGGTGGTGCAGGTAGGCGCGGGTGAAATTGCGGCAGGTATAACAGCCGCAATCGGCATCGAGCGGCGCCAGATCATCGCGATAACGCGCATTGCGCAGCTTGATCACGCCATGGCGCGTATACAGCCAGCCGTTGCGGGCATTTCGGGTCGGCAGCACACAGTCGAACATGTCGATGCCGGCACTGACTGCGGCCACGATGTCGGCCGGCGTACCAACACCCATCAGGTAGCGCGGCCGGTCGGCCGGCAGTTGCGGCGCCGTATGGCGCAGGATGCGCAGCATGTCGGCCTTGGGTTCACCCACCGACAGGCCGCCGATGGCATAACCGTCGAAGCCGATCTGCGTCAGCGCCGCCAGCGATTCGTCGCGCAGGCGCTCGTGCATGCCGCCCTGCACGATGCCGAACAGCGCGTTGGGATTGTCCGCATGCGCGGCTTTGCTGCGGGCGGCCCAGCGCATCGACAACTGCATCGATTCCCGTGCCTGCTCGAGCGTCGCCGGATAGGGCGTGCATTCATCAAACGCCATCACGATGTCGGAATTGAGCACGCGCTGGATACGCATCGATTCTTCCGGCGTCAGAAAACAGGCATCGCCATTGACCGGCGACTGGAATTTCACGCCCTCCTCGCTGATTTTGCGCAGCTCCCCCAGGCTGAATACCTGAAAGCCGCCGGAATCCGTCAGTATCGGTCCGTCCCAGCCCATGAAACGATGCAGGCCGCCGTGCGCCGCAATGACTTCCAGCCCCGGCCGCAGCCACAGGTGAAATGTATTGCCGAGCACGATCTGCGCGCCGAGGCCGCGCAATTACTCCCGACGCATGACCTTGACTGCGCCGTAGGTGCCCACCGGCATGAATACCGGCGTATCGATCGTCCCGTGCGCAGTCTCGAGCACGCCGCAGCGCGCTGCGCCATCGGTCGCAGTGACTTTGAATTGCATGACGTTCAGGACCCGCGCTCGATCAGCATGGCGTCACCATAGCTGAAAAAGCGGTAACGCTGCGCAATCGCATGACGATACGCGGCGCGGATGTTATCCACGCCGCCGAAGGCCGAGACCAGCATCAGCAGCGTCGACTTCGGCAGATGAAAATTGGTGATCAGGCGATCGACCACGCGGAAGCGATAACCGGGCAGGATGAACAACGCCGTCTCTGCGTCACCGGCGACCGGATCGCCTTCTGCCGCCGCCGCTTCCAGCGCGCGCAGGCTGGTGGTGCCGGCGGCGACGACGCGTCCCCCCGCGGCACGGGTGGCGCGCAAGGCGTCCACGGTTTCCTGCGGCAGGCTGTACCACTCGCCGTGCATGCGGTGTTCGGCCAGATTCTGCGTGCGCACCGGCTGAAAGGTTCCCGCCCCCACGTGCAGCGTCAGATAAGCCACACCCACACCGCGTGCGCGCAGCGCATCCAGCAGCGCCGCATCGAAATGCAGGCCGGCGGTCGGCGCAGCCACCGCACCCGGCGTCTTCGCATACACCGTCTGGTAACGCGTTTCATCGCCGGCGTCCGGGTCATGCGTGATGTACGGCGGCAGCGGTACGCTGCCATGGCGTTCGAGCAAGGCGTGCACGCCGTCGCCTCCGCCAAAACGCAACCGGTAAAGATCATCTTCGCGCCCGAGCACCTCCGCCTTGATTGCCTCACCGAGCAGCAGCATCGCGCCCGCCTTCGGCGCATGGCTCGCACGGATCTGCGCCAGTGCCTCGTGCCGGTCGAGCACGCGTTCGATCAGCACCTCGATCTGGCCGCCGGTCGCCTTGCGCCCGGTGAGGCGCGCCTTGATCACGCGCGTATCGTTAAGCACCAGCAGGTCGCCGGGCTGCAGCAGTTCGAGCACATCGGCAAAACGGCGATCCTGCAGCGCGCCCGTCACGCCATCGAGATGCAGCAGGCGGCTCGCGCTGCGCTGCGCTGCAGGCGCCTGCGCGATAAGTTCGTCGGGCAGGTGGTAATCAAAATCGTCCAGTAGCATCGCGCGGATTATAAGGGCTCGGTTGCCGTGCACCGAAGATTCAGGGGATAATCCGCCTCCCGTGCCGGGATGGCGGAATTGGTAGACGCACGGGACTCAAAATCCCGCGCTGGCAACAGCGTGCCGGTTCGATTCCGGCTCCCGGCACCACTTTCAGCGCGCTGTCATCCCCGACCTCAGGTCGTCGAATAGAGCTGCGTCTTGTGCCGCGCGACCATGGCTTCCTGTGATTCGGCGGGTGCAGTCTGCCCGGTCTGTTCGCGCAGCATCTGGTTCATCGTCGGCAGCACGCTGCGCTCGACCTGCGCCGCAGCGGACCACAGCCCTGACCGCATCACCGCTTTCGCGCAATGCAGATAGACCTGCTTTGCCACCACATGCACGACCAGTTTGGGATAACGGCCCTTGACCTCGCACAGCGACGTGAACGCTTCGTCGGTGCGCAGGCTTGCAGTCCCGTTCACGCGCAAGGCCTCGTCGATGCCGGGCACCAGGAAAAT
>Ga0224500_10001092_pt1 | contig 16735 bp, 9 predicted proteins | sample SF_Oct11_sed_USG_FD_168126 | JGI IMG/M metagenome (GOLD analysis project Ga0224500, IMG submission 168126) | Sediment microbial communities from San Francisco Bay, California, United States - SF_Oct11_sed_USGS_4_1 | ecosystem: Environmental > Aquatic > Marine > Sediment | place: USA: California... | reverse complement strand
CACAGTTTTATTCACTAATGCCATAGGAAACGATTGAACCCTTCATGATCGCTATCATACCCACTCGAGATGGCTTTGCAAAACAATATCACGGCTCACTCGAGCAGACACACGCACGCACCCATTGAAATCACCGTTGGACAGGCTATGAATTATCGGAGCTCAACCGTCCATCAATTAGGCAGGGAGGTCCTGAGGGGAAAGTCGAAAGGGGCGCGGTGAAAATCCTAAGTCTCGTGCAGCATCACTATGGTCGAATACCAAGTCTTGATTCATGCGTTCGGCCATTTCCGACGTCCAATTGCTGTATCGCGGCAGTAGACGAAATGCTGTCACTCCCAACCGAAAGAGCCATCGAGGGATTGTCACCAGATGAGGGATTTTCCCAAGAGCAGCAAAGACGTGGCAGGCCATCTCCCGGTATGACAGAGTTTCACCGCCTGAGAGATTGTATGTCCGGTTCCCAGCCGCAGGCACAGTGAGGGCCGACACACACGCGGTTGCCACATCCTCCACATGCACCGGCTGACGCAACCCATCAGCTCGTCCCAACAAAGGAAACAAACCCCAGCGACGCACAAAACGAATAATTTCCGCCACATTCTTGTCGCGCCCATACCCATAGATCAACGTCGGGCGCAAAATAACCCACTCAACCCCCTGTGCCTCAGCCCAAGCACGTAGAGCCTCCTCACCAGCGTCCAACCCTCGCACAAGCGCCTGCTCGCTCTGATCTGATGAATCTTTTTTTGCAAAGATGCTCGTAGAGGATAAAGCCACCACCCGGCGAGCACCACTCCCCTCGATCATCGCGAAATACTGAGGTAGTACCCGAATCGGCGCGACACAGAGCCAATCCTTGATAGGAGGAACCTCACAGGAGGTGGCCACCGAAGGCGAGAGCTGCACCCACGTCACATCTGATTCGGTCTTGCCATTATATGGAGACCTGGAAAATGCAACGATGTGGCGGCTGTCTTTTCTCAGTCGCTGAATCACACCTGCGCCGACAAAGCTGCTTGCTCCAAGCACACCGATGCTCGCCCATTCACCCACGCTGAATCCCGAGATGCCGCAGGGTAAGCAAGGCCGAGTGGTATGACGCGACCACTCCAAATCGCAGCCAGATCCCGACTGCCACCAGCCACATTAAAGGGCCCGGGTACTGATGCTGAAAAAACTTGCGATAAAACCGCATCATCCCACGATGCTTATGCCACTCGACAAATATGGGACGAGAGCGGCTGCAGCCTCCTTTGTCATGAACGATCCTGGCATCAGGTACAAACATGATTTTCCACCCCTTGCCTCGCAAGGCCATGGAAAAATCCAGGTCTTCACAATGGAGAAAGTAACCTTCGTCCCAACGCCCGACGTCTTGCATCGCGGTACGACGGACTAACATGCAGGCACCGGAAATGGCCTCGACCTTAATGGAGTGAGTCGGCAACGGCTGCTTGTGTAAGTGAAAATCAAAAAACAGGCGTGGCCAGCGATCGGCCAAACGCGACAACCCAAATGCCCGCACAAAAGACCGCCACGGTGTTGGAATGGCCCGCCGCCCGCCCGCTTGTTCAGTGCCATCCGGATTAACGAGCAGACCACCCACCATCCCCACATCCGGATAATCGTCAAGCACCTGCACTAGATGCTTCACGGAGTCCGGCGTCAGCACACAATCGGGGTTCAGAAAGAACAGGTACCGACCAGTGGAGTGTTCAGCCCCGATATTGCAAGCCGCTGCAAACCCAAGATTTGCTCGATTACGAACAATCTTTAACTTTGGGTCACCTGGAAACACGGCTTCAAGCTGCGCCAAACTGTCGTCACTTGAGGCATTATCGACCACAATCACTTCGTCCACCTGGCATAAGGCGGATGAGACGCAGGCGACAATGCATTCGCATGCATTGTAATTCACAATGATCAACGAGACCGTATCGGACATAGACCATGTCTCAAGACTGCTTGAGTACCTTGGTAATGCACGCGACCTGCCGTCCTGGACCGTTCTCATCGGCACTTCATTCCTCACCGAGATTCCGCTAAACACTGACCGGAACTTAAAATGTAGGCAAGGCGCTATTCGCAAGTCAACGACTAGATCGTCATACTGATCACTAATCATGTTGAAACCTAAGCATGGAAGCCAGACTGGGAACGGTACGACAGTGAAAGGACGCCGAGAAACCTTACCTTGCTGGAATAATGTGCTTGTCCATCACCCGCCAAAGCTCACGCACCGTTGCAATGCGGGTTGATTGAATCACTTGCCGCTTGCGCCACATCTTCGGCAAACCCAGTAACGCATCGCGTTTGGCTCGAAGGATTACCCCACCACGTCCCTTCAGCAAAAACCAAAGGATACTTGCCAGATTCATCACTAGATGCAGCGGCAACAGCAGCCAGAACAACACCCCAGGCATATTCTTGACAAAAGTCCAGACCAAGTTACGGTGCCCGTGATAGACAGAAAAGTCGCTATGCTGTCCACCAGTCACACCAGAGCCAACATGATGAACCACCGCTGTAAGCACAGAGAGACACCGACACCCCACCAACCGAAGACGAAACCCGAGATCCACGTCCTCCACATAACAAAAAAAATCCTCATCGAAACCGCCAACTTCGAGCAGGACACTACGCCGGTAGAGTGCCGCCGCTGCACAGGGTGAGAATACCGCAGACACCTGCTCCGAAAACACGTCTGGTTCATTATGTTTTATGCGCCAAACCCGCCCACTCACGTGATATGCATCGCCTACTCCATCCAAAATCAGCAGATCATCTGCCTTCACCAATTTACTACCAAATATGTCGAAGGCTGGATAGTCCAGTGCCGCCGACAGTAACACTTCCAGCCAGCGTGGGACTGGAAAGGCATCCGGATTGAGTAAGGCAATCCATTCCGACTCAGTAGCAGCCTCGATGGCCACATTATTGCCACGCGCAAATCCCAGATTTTCCTGTTGCGGCAGCACACGCACTGATGGATAACGCCGAACAATATCAAGCGACGCATCGGAACTCGCATTATCAACCAGAATAATCTCATGCGGCATGACTGTCTGCGCTTGCAATGCCGACAAGCACCGATCCAAAAAGCGTTCTCCATTCCAGTTGACAATGACGACAGTTACCTTGGGCCACACCCCCCACACCCAATCAGCCGAATCTTGGTTATTCGTCATCTAAAAACACGATTGTTCCCAACTTCAGAGAGTTCGTCACGGCAGACCATCTGAACTCAACAGCCTACCAGCTATTGCATCGATACGGATTATGCATGAACAGTACGGGAAATGACCCGCTAGGGTCAGAGGTTGGCGAGTTCTATCTGAGCACGTGCATAATCCTCGGGTACTCCAATATCGATAAAACGCCCACGAGTGATAAAGCCCGTGAAGTAGATCCGGCCCGCCTCTCTTGCAAGATATTCTGTTTCCAAGGAGAATTTTTGACCCAGGGGGAAAGCATTCAGTGCATGTGACGGCAACACATAACAACCTGCATTGATCAGCCCTGCACCAGACACACCTTTCTCACGGAAGGCAGTGATCCGCTCTCCAACGATTTCGACCCTGCCGAAACGAGTAGAATCTGACACTTCGCGCGCGACGACAATAGGACCACGGCCATGCTGCCACGTACGTTCAAGGCCTTCGACATCGAGATCACAATACGTATCGCCATTGAACACGAACACATGATCGGAGCGGCATTGTGTCAAAGCAGCGCGGATTGCGCCGCCGGTACCCAGGGGCTCCCGTTCGATCTCATACACCAGGGCCATTCCTGCATAGTGGTCGCCAAAATGTTCCACGATTTTTTCTGACATAAACCCCACTGAAAGAATCACGCGCGTAAATTGCTTTCGTGCAAGAAAAGCAAGGAGGATCTCAAGAAATGGACGACCGGCAATCGGTGCCAAGGACTTGGGAAGATCCGATACGACCTGTTGTAATCTCGTACCCAATCCTCCGGCGAGAATAATGGCTTCCATCAGCGACAAAATCCATCCCGACTCTTCCCTAACCACCTATATCCGATGGAGATCAACACGACAAGTTCTTACGTCGATTTGTGGGGTATTGCTGCGTGATATAAGGACAGATCATTATGCAGGAATAATCCTTACAGCTTGGCCTTTCGAGAACGTGAGGTGAGCTGATTTGCTCAGACTCTCCATGCCTGGGTACCATGTTTCGTAAAATGACAATTACTTATCTGACCATTGAACTTACTTAGGGTGCGGATCACGTCCATACGCTTCTCCGTCGGCACAAAAAAGAGCATAAATCCACCACCACCGGCACCAGAAACCTTGCCGGCCAACGCACCTGCCTTGACCGCTGCCTCGTAGATTTCATCTATCTGTCGATTGGACACGGTCCTCGCGGAGCGCTTCTTACTCTCCCAGCCCTGGCGCATCGATTCAACAAACCCATCAAAGTCTCCTCGCAGGAGGCATTCTTTCATCACGAGCGCCTCGTGCTTGATACCGTGCATCGCCTCAATGGCATCGACTATGCCAGTCTTCACATTACTGCTCTGGTCCGCAATGATTCGTGCTGATTCGCGTGACACTCCGGTAAAGAACAAAACCAGCGAAGCTTCCAACTCACAAAGGATCCAGTGTTTGACGCGCAACGGGTTAATAAGAGCACGCTCTTCGGCATAAAACTCCATAAAATTGAAGCCGCCAAAAGTAGCCGAATATTGGTCCTGGCGTCCTCCTTGCAGGCCACAATCCACCCGTTCGATCTTATAGGCAAGATGTGCGATAGCGTAATCGTCCAAGGGCAAGTTAATCAGCTCGGCAAAAGCCCTGACCATCGCCACAACCAGGGTCGAAGACGAACCGAGACCGGAACCTGGAGGCGCATCGCAGAACGTACTCAATTCCAGTGGAATCGGCTTACCATGATTATAGTACTGAATCATGTGGTTATACACGGCCTTGTGCAAGTCCAACGTGCCATTGAATTCTAGAACCTCTCCCACTGATCTGCCTTCTTGAGCCTGTTGATCAGTCGCTTGAAAACGCACCTCCGGCTTATCTAATGTCTTGAGCACCGCATAGGCATAGCGATCAATAGCCGCGTTAAGCACATACCCACCATGAATGTCACAATACGGTGAAACGTCGGTCCCGCCCCCTGCGAGGCCGAGACGCAAGGGCGCACGGGCTCTGATGGTTATCATATTATTACTCGCTTTCCTGCATAGGACTGTAGAAGGTTCTGCAAAAATCAACGATTGAGCGGTATTTTCCCTTTGGCAATTTCCCCCCGCCAGTGATTCAGCAGATCTGCGAACATGTTCCTCGCCGATATTTCAGGTTTCCAGTCTATCGCAGTACGAATCTTCGTATTGTCGAACATTTGATAGTCGGCGTCGATCGGGCGCAGCCGCTCTTCATCCGTCATAACCTTGATGTCTTTCCGCGTACTCATACTCAAGAGGATTTCAATGACTTTTCGAAGTTGAAACACTTCTTCCCCCGCAATATTGAAGTATTCTCCGCACTTAACTTTTCCCTGCTCACTCGCCTCTAAGAGCAGAACGTACGCTCTCACGGCATCCCGTGCGTCCTGAAAGGTCCTTGTGCTCGACAGATTACCAACACGGACGACCGGCTCCTGGTGCCCAGCCTCAACCAATGCTATTTGCTTGGCAACTGTACTTTCGAAAAACACATCACTGCGCCGTGGGCCAGAGTGGGTTCCCATTCTCGTTACAAACGTACGAATACCATATGCCTCGCCATAGAATCGCCCCAGATAGTCGGTCCCGATCTTGCTGATGCTGTACGGACTCGCCCCATGAAACGGCGTATCCTCCGATAACGACACACCCGGCTTCGCTTTTCCATAGACCTCGCTCGACGAACAGACATGGACCACAGGATCGTACCCGTCCGACTCGTTGAGTTGACGAATATTTTCGAGAAGATTCGCCGTACCAATGATATTGGTCTGCAATGTCTCAATCGGGATGTTAAACGACGTCTTCGGATAAGATTGTGCAGCTAAATGAGATATGAATTCCGGCCGGATGTCTCTCAGCATGCGTGCCATCGCCGCATAATCAAGCAGATCTGCATAGTAGAGACTGATCCGGTCTTTCTTATTGATGCGTTCGGTCAGATGATACAAATTATCCATCGGTTCCTGCCAACGCATCATCCCGACAACCTCGTGCTGCGTATTCTCAAGCACGAAGTCCGCCAATAGGGAACCAACTTGCCCCGTAATCCCGGTAATTAGAACCTTCTTACTCATATCCTGACCTAGTTTTCCTGAAGACGGGGTTGACCGAACTCGGTCCCCACGGCTTCACACAATGTCCGTACCGGCCTACCGAGCAATTGCGCCAGATACGGCGAGGACATGGCGATCGTGCGTGGTCGGTTTTTGAAAAAAGCCTCATCAGGCTCTGTCACCCGAAACCTCAAATTCGGCAATGCCATGCGTTGAAGACATTCCGCATACTGCACCCGTGAGAGCAGCTGCGGCCCGCCGAAATTAAAGACGTATTGAGGAAATTCCTCCCAACGCTGAACCAATGCCAGCACACCATCGACAACATCAGCCCGACACACAACCGCGCGATAAAACGGGTGGAACAACTCTGCCTCCTCGTTCCTTTCAGAACAGCCAATCAAATACTTGGTAAATTTATCCTCTTTTGAAAAGACGTAGGAAAGGCGTATGCTTTTAAAACTTTCATGACCGTGAAACCGCCGCTCGACCTCATACTTCATCGCGGCATATTCACCAGCTGGCCGACAATCAGCCAGTTCATCACACTCCGCCTTTCGCTCCCCATAGACCGCATCACTAGAGAAAAAGATGATTCGCCCTCTACGCGCAATCACCTCAGCGATAAATTTCGACGACCCCGTAACATTCACTGACCATGCATATTCATGGTCTTTTGCACATACATCGGGCGACGAAATAGCTGCCGCTAGCAAAAACACATCTGTTGATTGAATGTTGGCGTAATTGAAGCTCGAGGGCTGCGCCAGCTGAAAATGGATGGCATCCGCTGCCCCAGCGGAGGATGTTTCATGAACAACAAATTTTGATTTTGCTCTGTCAACCAAATATCTTCCGATATATCCCTTCGCACCGATAACAAACAACCGCGATTGTACTGCCATTATTTAGCTGCCACAATTAAATATTGTTCACGACCAAGATAACCCTGGGTTTCAGACCAATAGGTAATACAGCTTGCCTTTTTAAATCCACAATCTCTCAGTCGATCCAAAACTTCCCATCCAAAATATCGAAAGCACAGAGCACCCCTCTCAGGGTCTACTGGATTCCCGTGATACTCCGGAGGAAAATGGTGTTCAATCGCTCCGTCGCTGTGCAGGGTCGCCCGTATTATGTCTGTTCTGCTATTGGCTGAGAATGGGACTGAAAAGACTAGTACGCCATTTTCATCCAAGACTCTAAAAAGCTCTCGGAACGCCTGTTCAGGGTCAGGCACATGATCGAGCACATCCAGTGACAGGACACGATCAAACGAGGAGTCCTCGAAGCTCAGATTCATCACGTCTTCGTGCCGAATTCCGTCGACAATCGAACCAGACTGGAGTTCTGAACCCAAGAACTCGCTGCCCTGTAGATTCGGATAGTGGCGCTCAATCCATCGATAAACCCGCGTAACTCGTTCGGTCATGTAGATACGGGTTTTTTTCACTGGAGGTGCAGCGATGTGGAGCATGTGCAACGCTGCACGCATCCGGTTGACTAATCCGCAGTATTGGCACTGCATGTACTCACGCCAGTTGGGCATGGAACGACTGTCCGGCGCATCTTGGGTGGAATGCATGAGTCTGGTCAGGAACAGGGTGTTGCGGCGACAAATGCAACAGTACCCAGACGTCGAAAAGCCATCCGATCTGTTTGTGGGTAACAGATCCTGCTCTCTCGCGATCCTCCTTGCGTACACTTCAGTAAGCCTTGAGGAGTGCTTCTGGAAAGACTCCCAACTGTCAAGTTCAAACATGGAGTGGATTGCTGGCCAGCCCTCTGTCGTTGCTCGTAGCAGATTGTTGACTCGTTCTCGGATCACTGAGACAGAATAATTCTCAAGAGCGAAGCGGTGTCCTTCAATGCTCAGCGTGTTCCACTGATCTGGGTCGAGGTATGCAGCACATATCGCCTCGGCCAATTGTTCGGATGTTTCGCCGACGAGGACGTTTTTGCCATCGAGCAGCCCCATACCTTCGACCGCAACAGGCGTGCCAATGCACGGCACACCGTAACACAAACTTGTACCGATCTTACCTTTGATTCCAGCACCATAGCGAAGCGGAGCGACGGAGAGCCGGATGTCTGAGAAAACCGGAGCAAGGTCCTTCACAAAACCAAGGACTTCGATACCGGGATGGTTAGCTAATCGCAGAATTGATTCGGGTGGGTTCGAACCGATAATCTTGAATCGGATACCTGGTATTCGTTCACGGATGATCGGAAATACAGTATCGGCAAAGTACAGCACGGCGTCGATGTTGGGCTTGTGCGGGAAGCTGCCGATGAACAAGATGTCCTGGCGTTCTGAAAACCATTTACTCGCGCCTGGGATGTCGCTGAAAACTACAGGTAGGATCGCGAGCGCGGCCTCGGGATTAACCTCCCTCACCGTATACAGCTCCTCATTATTAAGCAGGATGGTCAGGTCGCACTTTTCGATAAGCTCGAACTCCTGATCACGGGATGCCAGTGCTGCTAGGCGTGCCTTGTCGTCATTGGCCAATTCAGCCTGGCGCAATTGCCGAATATAATGAAGGTCGACGGTATTGAAAATTAGGCGCAGATTCGGCGCCACTTTCTTAAGCGTCGACAAGAAAGGCCACACGACAGGTCCTCTTGCCATAATGCAGACGTCGAACTTGCTAGCATTCTCCTCCAACCATTCATAAACGGAATGCACGGCTGGATAGACGACGACCTCAATATTCTCCGCTACTAAATCCTCGTAGTAATGCTCCTCGTACTTCAGATTACAGGGAACAAAGGTGACCTTATATCCCAGTGAGTCCATGATCTGCATGAGCAGTTTTGCAGTCACCGAAGCAGCATCTTGGTCCGGTTTGGGGATTCCCCAATCAAGGTATAAAAGTCGGCGGGAGGTGACACTATGCCCCTTGCTTTCGACCAGGCCGTATGGCCTAACTTTGGAAGGAACTTGATAACCGCTGAGATCCGCAGCCTTGGCCTTGATGTCTTGCCAACCATACCGTCGATAGGCCTGCCAAGTCCGATGTAGTAAAGGCATCCAACCTCCGGACAATCGTTTCGCCAGCAGTATTGGCTGGCATAACGACACAGTGCGACGCCTTATGTTGCTCAGGATGTTGCTCAGGATTTTGTGTGGACATGGCCGTGCGGAGTTGCTAGGAAACTTCTCTTGTGTGTTATCCTCTAGCCCTACCTGCACCGACCTGCAAACTGAATTCTTGCTTTTACACATACATCAAGCGGGAACACATCGGACAATTGAATGTCGTTATAGACAAAACTCAAGGGCTGTGTCGAATAGAAGTGGCATTCACCAATTTCGCGTTGATCGTCGATGGCTTGCGCTAGCGTTAACAAACTCTAGGGCACGTTATCACATGCTGCTCAGCGGTGAAGAAACCGTAGGGTGACGCCGAGCACAACCAGTGGTTTGCCAAAGCGGTGGTGTATCGATATCGCGCCAGAATCCCGTGGCAGGACTTGCACGCGCGGTTTGAGAAACTTCCGGGTTATCCTTACACACCCTACGCCTTGGAGCCGAAGCGGTGTCTGGAAGCAGATGTTTGAACAACTGGCTGAGAGGCCCGACAATGAATACCCCATGATCGATTCCACCAATGTCCACGGCACACCCGGACATTGCAGCGCCAAATGGAGATCACAAGACGGAAGCCCTTGGCCGCTCGAAAGGCAGACCGACTACCAAAATCCGCGCCACCGGCCACGCGCTACCCCCCACCGGTGTTCTTCTCACGCCGGGACAGACCCATGATCTTGATAGTCCGATGTCTAGCTCCCGAACCTGGCCACCCACACGATCATTGCCGATAAGGCATTGATACCGATGAACGGGAAATCCGATCACTGCGACAAATGGGCCAGACCATCGTCATGCTACCAAAATCCAGCCGGACAACTACTCGCGAGTGCGATAAAGACCTGTTTAGGACATGGCATCGGATTGAGAACTTCTTCGCCGGCGCAAGCAATCCCGCGCCATCACCACCCGCTACGATAACCATGGCGCCAATGCCCTCGGTACTATTTGTATCGTGGGCGCCATCACAGAGCTTAACCGATGATACACCCCAAAATATCTTCGGGAATACCCGCTATCCAAACCATCAGCAGCATGGACTTGGCTACCACATTCTTTGAGCCTCCCTAACCGCCTTCTCAGGGCAAAGCCCTCGTGAGCAGAATGTAGGGACAGACAGCTCTACTACAAACACTGCCATCATATGGGTTGGTGTTAGTTTCCCTTGGAGCAATCCCATCTCATCTTCAGCATGAACTCTATCGATAAACGTGCGATCCCATTCGACACTCGGATCGAAATTGTGCCCAAAGCATCGATCCACAAAAATATCGATGGCACTTCCAAAGCCTATAAACGTTTCACATTTAAACCTATCAAGTAACAATGGGAGCACTTCCTGTGCTCTGACCCCTTCAAACCCCTCTCTACTGCAGTCCCAATTCTCATACACCTCTTCATGCCTTTTTAGAAGAACGTTAAATTTGTAATTGTACGGCAGTTCCTTCCAAAAACGATGAACTACCTCCAATGACTCAGGCCATCGTTGATGGCCATTACGGCCAATCATGTCACTAATTACAAAACTGCCTTTTTCATGTAATGCTGCCCTTATCTGATCGTATAGGTGCTCGAGTTCGGTCACGTGATGCAGCGACTGATTTGCAATAACTGCATCATATTTCCTCGATGCCCTCCACGCATTGAAATCAGCCTCGACAAACTTGATATTTGCAGAGACGTTGTGTTCAAAAGCAAGCTTTCGGCCGCGATCTAGCATCGCCGGGTTTATTTCGACACACTCTAAGACAAAGTCATGACATCCCGAACTAGTAAGATGTTTCGCAACATTGACTTCTAAGTCACAATTACCTGCCCCGATACTGGCAAAATATACACTTGATCGCCCAGTCCGACGTTTTGCTTCCAGCAAGTTTTCAACAAAAAAACTCTCGACGGACTGGAACCCTGCTTCTGCCAAAATTGGCGTCAGGAATTTATTTGACCAATAGTGATAGATATTGGGAAGATCGTGAACCTTCTCTTGCTTTTCATACATCGCAAGCTCCCGTTCAATCTTCTGATCGTAATTTGAGTTTGGCCCTGGCCTTACTTTTTTGTAGTCTGGGTCAGCGAGTCGATCAGAAAATGATATCGGGCTACTCTGCCCTCTATACAACGAAAGCGGATATGGCCCTGATGCGGGAGACATACCGACACTATTCAAAATCCCAGTTAACGTTTTCAACGCCGCTTCTGCACCCCAAACACGATCAGCAAATACCAGACCAGCCTTGCTGAGTTGATTCCATAGCGTTTCATCTTCATAAAGGCGAACCACGGCATCGGCAAATGCTTCCGCACCATCTGCCACTAAAATATTCTCGCCGGTGGCAAGAGACATCCCCTCTGTTGCCAACGAGGTTGCGACAACTGGCAAGCCACCTGCCATGGCGGTGCCGATCTTTCCCTTGATTCCTGCTCCGTAGCGGAGGGGGGCAACTGACACACGCACTTTATCGAGCAAGCTATTTAAATCTTCCACATAGCCCGTGATTATGACATCCTCACTGGCGAGTCTATTGATGTCGTCTGGCGGGTTACTGCCTACAATATAAAACTTGATATAGGCGAGCCGACGGCGTAACAACGGCATAATGCTTCCCACCATGAACTTGACAGCATCGACATTAGGCGGGTGGTGATATCCTCCCACAAAAACAATATCCCTCCGGTCCTTAAATCCATTTCTTGTGCCCCGAACATCCATGATCAGCGGAAAGACATGGATTTTTTCCTCAGGCAATTCCGATCGCAGCAATTCAAGTTCCGCCGTACTGTGGACAATTGAGGCGTCTACAGACCGTATTGCTGCCATTTCACGCTGCCTCATTTCACTAACTTGCTTATTTTTCGTTTCGTCATTCTGGATTGCTGCCTCTCGCTGCATGCGGAGAAAGTGAAGATCGATGGTGTGATAAAGAATCTTTGCCTTGCGGCAATACTTGCGGATCGCCTGTATGTTGCGTTCGACGACAACGGGCCTGAACAAGAAGACGAGATCGTAACGCTGACCAAACTCTTTCAAGTGTTGCTTGATCGTCGTACAGTATGGCGCATAGAGGACTTCAACCCCAACGCGTTGCAGGGCGGTAGTATAGCCTGGCATGTAGAGGAAATTGTCTTCCGGGATGAAGGTTACCTGAAAATTTAGCTCGCGCAGCAACACCAAAAGGTTGAACACTGTCACTGAGCCTGCATCCTGATCAGGCATTGGTGTACAATGGTCCAACACCAGAACACGGTGTTTCGCTCTACGGTCTTTCGCGTCATCCACATCGGTGCCAGGTGCTTGATGAGTTTTCAACTTTTCTTGCCACCGTTTGAAAAATTTCTGGGTATTTTCAATCTGATAACCCTTGACTCCCTGCGTAGTATCAGTCCCGCAAGTCATCCCCTCGTAGTGAATCACCGTTGACAGAGGTTGATAGATGACACGATGGCCTTTGCTGCGAATTTTCATAGCAAGATCGGAGTCTTCGCAATAGGCAGGTCGATAATGTTCATCGAAGCCGCCTAGCTCAGCAAACAGTCCTTTGGGCACCATGATGGAGGCACCAGAACAGTAATCAACTTCCCTAGCGTAGCTGTACACCGGCAGCGATGGATTCTGTAATCTTCCAAAATTCCACGCACTGGCATCCTGCCAGATGATCCCACCAGCCTCTTGCAAGCGACCATCAGGATAAACCAGCCTGGATCCGGTCAGGCCCGTGCCTGGAAACTCGTCAAATGTTCTGAGTAATTCATCGAGCCAGCCTGGAGTAACCTGAGTATCATTGTTTAAAAAATGCACGTACTGACCTTGCGCCGATTCAGCACCAATATTGCAACTGCGAATAAACCCTTCGTTTTCCGCATTGCGGATCAATCGAATACCTACAACTTTCCCTAACACCACAGCGGAGTTGTCAGGAGAGTGGTCGTCAATAACAATGACCTCGAAAGGGGTCACGGGAAGGTTCCTGGCGATTGAATCAAGGCAGCACAACGTGTATTCAATTTTTCCGTAAACGGGAATGATCACAGAAACAAGTGGATTAGTGAATGTGGGCAAAGCAACAGCCGCACTAACGTTTGCTTTAAAACGAGACACGTCGCTAAGAACTTCTCGCCATGGATTTACTGAATCGGCAGGAACAGCGGGTATACCATGATGGGCACCACTCAATACGAGAAGCTTGGGGAATCGCCTTGCTAATAGAGTGCGATGCTTTACCCGAGCCTGATAACTCAATGGTAGAGATTGATACCCTTGCCTCGCAATTCCGAGACCAGCCTCGATATATCGACGCACCTGGAATCCTGGTTGCATAACCCACCGGCGCGCCTCGCGCAGGGGCAGAGTCAGTTTCCATGAGATGCTTTGTAGAACGGTGCCCACCTTCGTTTGTATTTCCTTTAGCTCAGCATTGAGGCGGGCAATCTCTTCTCCCCGATCCGTTACTACTTGGTTCAGGCTCGCAATCTGCCCATCTCGTTCCGCCACCGCCTGGTGCAGACTCGCAATCTGCCCGTCCCGCTCCGCCACCGCCTGATTCAAACTCGCAACTTGCCCGTCACGCTCGGTCACCGCCTGATTCAAACTCGCAACTTGCCCGTCACGCTCGGTCACGGCTTGGTTCAAATTACTCATTGGCATCACGGCGTTCTTCAGCCAATTCATTACATCCTGGAGATCAATAACGCGCCCTGATACCTCGGCTTGGATTTCAGATTCTAATGTTACATACGTAGCAATGGCCTCGTCAGAGATTGACCACCCTAATCCATTCATGACAGACAAGACAAAACCGAGGTACGTAGTGCTGACGTTTTCAGCAGATCGCCCAAATCTTGTGACACTGTATATAAGCGCCCAAAGCGCTCTAAACACAATGTACCCAACTTCCAGTTTTTCTTTCGTAGCCCACTCGGTGTCGATGACATGAAAGCCGCCATCGTCTGAAGTGATGATGTTCTGTGGGATACAATCAAAAAAACTCCCGGGCAGCTGCGCTGATAGATCGATAAGTTTTCCCTGCGCAGCCGCTAGCGTGGCGATAAAGTTGAGCCAGTCACGCAGAAGAGTGCAGACTTCCTCGTTACGCCAGCCATCACGCATCACAACACGCATGAGTTCGTATGAAAGAACTCTGCCGTGCCTGTATTCGGCTCGTTCGGGGATATAATGCTGTAAAATACTACCAACAACAGGGTTGGGAGCGGCGGGGTCGAGTCGGTTATAGCGCACCTCAACTTGATTTGCTTCTACTTGTACAAACTCCGCGTTCTTACAGAACACTTTTCGTCTGTCTGTTGTGAAATGCCAAGCAAGAGTGCCTGATGGAACAAGATTTCCTCTTTCATCTGGACTTGCAACGATAAGAAACGAGTTGGCAAGATCGAGCGCCAAGCCATTATTTGTAATAGATGGCCAGACCAACTCAGGAGAAAAAGCCATGATAGGGGGCAATTGCCGATCCTGACGAACGCTCTGCCATGCCAGCGCCGCCGAGTCAAACGCATCGCTGGAAAAGCCGCGTTCTGTGACAATGGACACTGGCAATTTGTAATCAGGGAAAGGTGCGAGAAACTTTACGGTCGAGAATCCCGCCTTCTCGATCAAGTCGGAAAGCTCCCTACCCCCAAACGTATTCGGTTGGTCGTTGCGGTATCGCCCCTCTATGCCGTACATGGGAATGCCAACATGATCCTCGGGGGCGCCCGCGAAATATTTGAGGCCGAGTTTATTTTCGATCGCAATGATCAGTTTGCCATTGGGCTTGAGAAAAGATCGTGCGCGCTTAAGCATGGCCAATGTCGGGTTCTCGGCCGCACTAAACAGATTCGCATACTCGAGAACGCCGATCAATGTAACGACATCGAATCGCTTGTCACACTGGAACTGGTCGAATTTGTCACAAACTACTACAACGTTTTTTAGGTCACGTGTTCTTGCTCTCGCAATCGCAGCTCTCCTTGGGCTGCCTTCCAGAGCCAATACATTGCCCCCACACTCACCCAAATAACGAGTGATTGCACCACATCCCGCACCTATTTCAAGAATATCGCCACGAAGATCAGGTTCAAAGGGCCGCAGGATATTGGCTCGCGTACCGCTTAGGTGATAAAGAGATGGCCAATCTGTGCAGTGCTGACGCAAGTCGTCAGACAGGATGCTAAGGTCTGATGCGTTGTTAATAATTGAAGCAATTCGCTGTTCAACCTCATCGCCGTCACTGTAGGCAATCCCTGCGTAACCAGGGCGAACCCAGATCGAATCCTGATCGTTGTAAACATAGTCAAACTGGATAAGCACGGACCTCATAAAATCGCTTCCTCAACATTGAGCTCAAGCCCAGTATCCACGAGGCCAAAAAATGATGTCTCAGGTCGAACTTGAAAATGGATGGCGTCATATCTCCGGTCATGGGGTATAATTTCTTCGCCCTGACTGGTAGCCACTCCAAGTGAAACAAAATAGTCGCCGGGCGCAAGCCTGCAGATAAAACTTGCTCGGAGTACGACGACTTCTCCCTTCCTCCCCTTAGACTTGAATTCTTCAATATCGAGAATCTCGGTGTTGGTGCCGTAGACGGTCACACCTTCTTTGGTTTTGATCGTTATGCCGAATATCGGACGCAGCAAAGTCTCAAGAAATTTAACCGCCATCTCAAGAACAATCGTTTGCCCTGTGCTAATCGCCGTTGGATAGGCATCATTGTTTACAAAAAGACAAAAGTCGATAATCTTGGCAGCTCCATCACCCCACCGATATTCGAGAGGGTTATAACCGGGTCGTTGCGCAAAGACATCAGCCTCAAAATTGAGGCGCATAGATGAATGATGATTCAACAACGTTGAGGTGTCGCTGCTTGTCTGGAGATCAGGCTGCCTACGCGACTTACCGAACAGCAAATCCAGATAACGATTAACAACTCGATTAGGCTCGCCTATTTCGGCGATACTCCCATGATCAAGCAATATAGCCCGGGTACAGTGCGTCACGATCTGCTCGGTGGAGTGAGTCACAAGCAATATACTTGTGCCGGCCTCTTTTAACTGCTTGAGACGCTCGAAGCATCGAGCCTGAAACTTTACGTCCCCCACCGCTAGCGCTTCATCGACAATCAAAATATTTGGCGCAACTTGAGCTTGTACGGCAAACGCCAGCCTGACCATCATCCCGCTGGAGTACGTCTTCACCGGTTGGTCGATGAACTGGCCGATGTCGGCAAAGGCGGCAATGTCATCAAACCGGGCGTCGATTTGTTGCCGGCTCAGTCCCAGCAAGGCACCGTTCATGTAGACATTCTCCCGACCTGTAAATTCAGAGTTGAAACCTGCGCCGAGTTCTAAGAGCGCAGCGACGCGGCCATTGGTTTCTACCGTACCG
>Ga0224500_10001090_pt1 | contig 16766 bp, 12 predicted proteins | sample SF_Oct11_sed_USG_FD_168126 | JGI IMG/M metagenome (GOLD analysis project Ga0224500, IMG submission 168126) | Sediment microbial communities from San Francisco Bay, California, United States - SF_Oct11_sed_USGS_4_1 | ecosystem: Environmental > Aquatic > Marine > Sediment | place: USA: California... | reverse complement strand
GTGCCTTGGCCACCGATGGGCCCGTTACAGCAATTTTGTGATTGGAATGCCCGTAGCATTGATCTCCCCGACACTCGGCCGAAACAAATCGCCCGCGTCGCCAAGGTGGCGGCGTCCCACCGGGCATGCACGGGGCAGTATAGTCGCTCTTCGAATTCGGCCGCTTGTCGCAGTTTCTCGTTTTCGCGGCAACCATCGTCGTGGAGACCACGCCAGCGCGACCGAGAATCTCGTCTTGACCCCGTAAAACGTCGATGACCGGCGCGCTTGCGGCTGCATCGTCATCACCGTCGTCACGCAACGTACAATGGCACCACGGTCGTGATTCGCCGCGCAGGAAAGAGAACGAGGATCGCCGTTCCACTTGGCGCCCGGACGCGCAGGCTTCCGTACGAGGGCTGGGAGCTTGCCGAGAGATCTCATGAGCACCGCGAAACCCGAGTCCACCCGATTTCGCAGTCCTGTGCTGCAGGGAGCGCTGCCGATCAACGCGGCGCGGATCCCGGCCGAGATCGCCGCCCAGCCCGCCAAATAGCGCGCGCCGCGCACGCGAGGCCGGCGCGCCGGAGGCGGCATGTTGGCAGTCCCGCGCCCCGTCCCGAGGCGGCCGCTATTTCGCAATCGTGATCGGTATCCCGACGTCGCGGACCTTGCCGACCGTGCTCTGGAGGAGGATGTTGAGCATGATGAACGACGAGCGGTCCCAGAGCGTATCGTTGACGGCGAAATACTGCCCGCCGTAATGGATCGAGGGCACACTCGCCCCGGGTGCCTGGTCGGTCACGTTGATCTTCAGGGTTGCCGCAGGGCCTCGCGCGACGTCGCCGGTCCGCGGATCGGGGGCAACGTCGAATTCTTCCGCGGCGCGGATGGCATTGGCGAGAAAACCGAGCACCTGCAGCATGCTGCGCGTCTTGATCGCGCCCTGAATGGGGAAATTGCCGCCGGGTCCATCCGGACGGATCTCCAGATAGACGAAGCCCCGGGGATTTTGCCTGATGCGCTCGTTGAACTCGAAGCGTTGCTGGTCGGTGAGCGCCATCGGATCGAAGTTCGTCACCACGGATCGTCCTGACTCCAGCCGCGTCAGCTCGTAGTTCCCGTTCGGCTTCTGGCGCCATCTCAGCCCCGAGCTGAATCCGCTGTTGATGTCCTCGGGGCGGGGCACCCCCTTGAAGTCCTCGACCAGGATTTCCTTGAACACCAGCGAGCGAACGAAGAGCTTGCGTTGATCGTTCAGCCACTGCAGGTGGTCCGCGACCCGGCGGAATTCCTCGTACTCCTTCGGGCGCCGGGGGTCGTTCTCGATGAAGCGGACGAAGCTCCCGCCGGGGGCCTGGACCTCGATTCCCGAAGCCATCAGCCGCATCACCTGGCTGATCCTTCCGCCCTGGAACACCAGAAACTCGAAGACGTCGGCGTCGAAGGGTGTCGCGAGGCGCTCGGTAAACTCCTGACCCGAGATCGGGACGATGCTGAATGTGGGGTTCTCCGACGCGCTGGCGCCGACCGCGAGATTGAGGAAGTTGGTGTTGGGCGCCGTGTTGAGCTGGCCGCTGGCGAGCGACGTCGTCCAGTTGAAGGTCGCCGCTATGCTCGACGTGGACGTGAAATGGATGGATTCGACGTTGTGGAGGCGGGCGATGTTGAGCAGCAGAAGCTTCTCGTCAATGCTCTTCGCGACCTCGTCGTAACCGAGTACCTGCCGCTCCAGCACGAGGGGGCCGGCGCAGCCGCCGGACAGGAGCGCAAGTGCGCCGATCAGGGCGATGCCCGCGGCCCGGGCGCGGCCTGTCAGTCTCGTTCGCATCTATTACTCCTCGTCAAGAAAGGCGCCGCCAATCGGGCATGGGACGCCGCGGGCGATCGCGCGGCCATTTGTCGGCCCAGTGCGTCGATCGCGATCACGGGCCCTGTGCCCAGCCCTGCCATCATGGCCCCGGCCTTCCGGCTCCCGCAGCCTGCGTGACGCCCCAGCGCGCGCCCTCCGGGGAACGGCATCGCCAGCGCGATGGCGCGAGTTGCCATTTTCGCCGTATCGACGTCCTAGATCAACGCGAAGGGCAGCACGACCGGAAAGGTCGACGTGACGACGATCGGGAATATCGCGAGGGAAGCGAGCACGTCGTCCGCGTTCAGGGTCGGTCGCTTCGGCAGGGAGGTCCGCGACGATGCGCCCGCGAATGGTCCCGATCTCGGCCGACGAGACGAGACCGGCCACGGTCCGCGACAGCGAGCGCTCGATGAGCCTGCAACCGGATTCCGGGTCCGGAGCCGCCCGTGCGGAGAGGGAGCGCGAGCGACCTCCCGCGATCCACGATCCTGCGAATCAGGTGCATCGCGGCGTCGACGAGGCCCCGGGCAGGATTGCAAGCCGGCGCCGCAGCGAACATCGCCGCGGCATCTTCGCGCCCGGACTTTGCCACGGACGCGACACCGACGAAGGTGAGCGCCATGAACAGACCGAAGAGCATTTCCGATCCCTGGTCCACCAAGCGCAACAGGGGCTCGCGGACCGCATCCTCGATGCCGTTCTCGCGCCTCATCGCAGTTCACCGGCCCGGGGATCTGTCAGTCCGATCTTCAATGGTCTTTCGATCCTGACCGTCCTTCCATCGCAATGTTTCGCAACCCGTGCGCGGTGCCGGGCAGACCAGCGCGCCCGCGCCGGCGCTATACTCGGTCCGATCCGCTGGTCGCGGACACCGCGCAGGCACGGAGCCTGTGCGCCGCCGCGCCCTCCGCGGCCGTTATCCGTTCAGCCCACCCATAATGACCGCCCTGCTGCGCCAACTCGCCTACGTCGCCGGCTACGGCACGCTCGGCATCGCGCTGACGCTCGCCACCGCACTCGGCGTCCACCTCACCCGCCTGCCGCCGCTGAAGCCCTGGCATCTCGCGCCGCTTGCCGCCGAGTTCCGCGCCGCCGACTCGCCGAATTTTTCTTCGCTCGACGACTACCGTGCACTCGAGGCGAGGCTCATGGCCGACCTCGACGCCGAGGTTTACGCCGAGATCCCGGCCGACGAACGCTTCGCGGTCAACCGCTACAGCGCCGGCAGTCTCGCCGACGCGCGGCGGCGCGCGCCGAACTGGAACCTGACGTTCGAGTTTCCGGTGCCTGCGCCGAAGGGCGCCGCGCTGCTGCTGCACGGTCTCACCGACTCGCCGTACTCGATGCGGGCGATGGCCGAGATCTTCGCGGCGCGCGGCTGGTACGTCGTCGGGTTGCGGCTGCCCGGCCACGGGACGGCACCCTCGGCACTGACGGGCGTGACCTGGGACGACTGGGCAGCGGCAGTTCGCCTTGCCGCGCGGCACCTGCGCGCCAGGGCAGGTCCGGACGTTCCGCTGGTGCTCGCAGGCTATTCCACCGGCGCTGCGCTGAGCGTGGAATACGCGTTGGCGACGCTGCAGGGCGAGCCGCTCCCCCGCGCCGCGGGGCTCGTGCTGTTGTCGCCGGCGATCGGCGTCTCGCCCGTCGCGGCGCTCGCCGTGTGGCCCGGCCGGCTCGCACGATGGACCGGTTGGCAGAAGCTTGCGTGGACCGAATTTCCACTTGAATACGATCCCTACAAGTACAACGGCTTCACGGCCAACGCCGGCGACCAGATGTACCAGCTCACCCGCCGGATACGCGAGCAGGTCGATGCGCTGGACAAAGGCAGCGGCGTCGTCGGCATGCCGCCCGTGCTTGCGTTCCAATCGGTCGCCGACGCGACCGTCTCGGCGCCCGCCGTGGTGCGCACGCTGTTCGGGCGGCTCGCCCCGGAGGGCCACGCGCTGGTCGGTTTCGATGTCAATCGCGAGGCGGAAGTCGAGCCCCTGTTGAGTCCGGCCGCGCGGACGGCGAGCGTTGGCCTGCTCGAAGGTCCGCCGCTGCCGTTCGACCTGACGGTGCTCGGCAATGCGACCTTGCAAGGCGGAATACAAGGTGCCGCCGTGATCGCGCGGCACCGCGCCGCCGGGGCCACGACCATCGACGTGCAGCCGACCGGACTCCGCTGGCCGCACGACACTTACTCGCTGTCGCACGTGTCGCTGCCGTTCCGTCCCGACGACCCGGTCTACGGGGCCACGCCGCCCGTCCGCTGGGACTTCATCTTCCTCGGCAAGATGGGAGTGTTTGGCGAGCGCGGCGTGCTCTCCGTATCGCCGGGCGAGTTCGCGCGGCTGCGCCACAACCCTTTCTTCCCTTACGTCGAAGCACGCGTGAACGCGTTTCTGGCAGCGCGCGAGCGCTAGGCGAAGCCTCCTTCATCCCGTCGACAGCTCGACCGGCTGCGCGCGGCGGCGGGGCAGGTCATCAGGTCGTCTCCCGAGTTTCGCCGGCTGCTGACCGACGTTGGCGTGAGGCTGCTGCACGCGCCGGCAAGCGGCGGCGCGCCTGCACCCTGATACGGGCTGCAGCGCGCGGCGCGCGCATCAGTCGGAAGTCGGTGGTTCCGCCCCGCCGAGCCCGGCACGGGCCTCCGGCGAAATGCTGCGCAGGTGCAGGTCGCGCTGCGGGAACGGAATCTCGATCCCCGCGACCCTGAGCGCCTCGTGGATGCGCACGGTCAGCGCGCTGCGGGTCGCCACCCAGTTGTCGAAGTCGTCGGTCCACGCGCGGACGGTGAAGTCGAGCGAGCTTTCGCCGAATCCGCCGAAGATCACCATCGGCTCCGGCGACGCCGCAATTTTGGGCATGTCCTTCGCCGCGTCGCGCAGAAGCGAGAGGACCTTTGTCACGTCGGTGCCGTAGGCAACGCCCACGCTGACGTCGAACCGCCGGCTCATGTCGCTGAGCGTCCAGTTGGTGAGCTTCTCGGAGAGCAGCGTGCCGTTGGGCACCACGATGTCGGCGCCCTCGAAGGTCCGCAGCCGCGTCGCACGCATGCCGATCTCGCGGACGGTTCCGGCGGTGCCCGAGACCTCGATTACGTCGCCCGGCTGGATCGGGCGCTCGAACATCAGGATCAGGCCCGAGACGAAGTTGTTGACCACGTTCTGCAGGCCGAAGCCGATGCCCACGCCGAGCGCGCCGACCACGATGGCGAGCTGCCCGACCTCGAAGCCCGCGGCGACCAGCGCGAACATCAGGCCGGCCATGATGATGGCGTAGTAGCTGAGCGTGGCGATGGTGTTGCCCACCCCGCGCGGGAGCGCCATCCGCGGCAGCACCTCGTCACGCAGCAGGACCTGGATCGTCCGCGCGAGCCCGAACGAGACCACGACGGAGATCGCGAACAGCAGCACGCCGCCCGGCGTGATCGTCAGGTGGCCGAAGTCGATCGGGTACGTAAGCACGTCGCCCAGCACTTCGGCGGCCGGACGGTAGACGCGGAACGCGATCAGCGTGGCGATGATCCAGACCACGAGTGCCGCGAGGTTGAGCAGCCGGAAAAGGCTCTGCAGGAGCGTGCGTCCCTGCCCGGCAACGACGTGCACCTTCACTGCGCGGTGCGCCAGCAGCAGTACGAGCACCGCGCGCAGCACCGCTGTGGAGGCGTAGATCGCGAGCCCGAAATAGGCGCTGTCGACCACGCCGCCGGTCAGGGATTCGGCCAGCGAGACGTTCCCGACCGCGTTCGCGATCATCCCGGCGATGAGCGCGATCGTGGAAAGCGAGCCGCCGACGCGCAGAACCGGCGAACGGTTCGTGCTGGCGCCGGTTTCCCGCTTGCGGCGCAGCAGGGTCAGCAGCCAGAGCGCAGCCGCGAGCGCGAGCACGCCCGTGGCGAGCAGATGCAGCCGCTCCATCAGAGGGACTCCGACGAGGAGGTAGCCCAGCTGGTAGAAGACATAGAGCGCGGCCACGAAATACGGCCACCGCCCCAGCACGGCGTAGAGCCGCGGAGGGAGCAGGCGCAGCACCGGGATCAGCACGAGCAGCAGCACCGCTTCGTGCTTGATCATCGGCGCATGCGGTTGCAGGTAGAGGACACTCAACAGGACGATCACCAGCCACGATGCGAGCGGCCGTTGCAGAATCGGCGCGGACGCCTGCGCATCCGGGTCCGTTGCCGCGAGCTTCCGGTACCGGCGACTGGCCCATACGAGAAGCGCCAGCAGCACGACCGCCACCAGCGCCAGCACCCGCAGCCGCCAGGCGTATGTCGCGTCGTATTCGGCCAGAAACCGGGTCTCGAGCTCGTAGCCCAGCGTCAGCGCCGACAATGCCTGCTCGCCCGTCGAGCGGTCGCGCCAGGCCGCCGCCAGCGAGGGAGCGTCGACCTCGAACAGCCCACGATCCAGATTGGAGAGCGCGGCGTTCACGGGCTTCGCTCCGGCTTCGACGGCGTCCCGCACGGCACTGCCACGGCGGGCGAGCTTCAACTGGCGGGCGAGCGGTTCGGAGAGCGCCTGCTCGGCCTGCGCAAGCTCGCCGAGGATGGCGTTCACGCGCTGGCTCAGCGCCGGCGCGATGCCGCCCGCCGCCGCCTCGGCGCGTGTGGCCTCCCACACGGCCCGGCGCCTGGCGATGTCGGCGGCCGCGTCCGAATAGCGGACCCCGGCGCGCTGGAGTTCGCGCCTCCATTCGGCGAGCCGGTCGTCGTAAAACTTCCAGTAGCGGGCGAGGCTTTCAAGACGCAAGACCGGAAGCGACCGCAGTTGGCGATTGTCGTAGCTGTCGGCCAGCTTGCGCACGCCGGCGTCGATCGCGTCGAGCGGTGCGACCAGCGCCGCGGCGGGGTCGGGCTCGCGGGCGCGCGCGGTGATCTCGCGGGCGAAGCGCTCGTCGATGTCCGCGCGCAGCACGATCGCTGCGGGTTCGATTGGTTCGATCGTCGGCGCCGACTGGGCCGGTCCCGCGCCCGCCGACGCCGGCGCCGGCGGCGTTGCACCGAATGCGCACGCGCACAGCAAAGCCGTCATGGCGAGCGTCAGCCGAATCCAGCCGAAGGAAGAGCAGGGCATAGGGAGAGGAGATGCTCCGGATTCGAGGGAACGCCCGACAATTGTCGCACCGCCGGCGCCGCGCTCCTAACGGCGCCTTGGCGGCTGCCGCCGGGAGCGCGCTCATCTGCCGGCCACCCTCCTTTCGGGAGCGAGTCTTCGAGCAACGACCGCATCTTTGCCGAGGGACCCGCGACAGGACTCCCGCGCCGCGAACGCGCACCTCATCCGGACCGGATCAGCCCTCTCGGATGCGCCGGCTTGAAGAACGTCCGATGGTCGATCGCTGGACGAGATTCGAGAACGCCGCCACACCGCAGGTCATGTTCAGGATCAGCGACTTCTGCGCGCTCGCCGGAAGCGACAGCGCCAACGCGAGGCCGCCGCGAAGCCCGCACCACGGCAACAGCCTGATCATCCCGCGACGCTTGGCTGCAACCTCGGCCACCGCTCGTTCACGAATCCGCGCAAGGCGACGAGGCCCAGCAGGGCGGCGCTCGCTCCGGACCGGCCACGGACGACCGCGCTGGCGCCTCTGGCGGGGACGTGCCGGTTCGGGAGGGTATGCCTCAGCCACGGTAGACAAGCGCAGCGGCCGCGATCAGCGCAACGCTCGCCCAACCCAAGCGGTCGACGTACCGGTACAGCGCCGTCTCCATGCGTGTCCCACCCCACGCCATCAGCCCGGCGACCAGGAAGAAGCGCGCCCCGCGCCCGACCAGCGAGGCCAGCACGAACGGCAACGGCGCCATCGACAGGGCGCCGGCGGCGATGGTGAATACCTTGTAGGGAATGGGTGAAAAACCGGCGACGAAGATCGCCCAGATCCCCCACTGCTCAAACCAGCCGACGGCCATCAGATAGCTGTCCCAGTAGCGGGACTCGCGCAGCCAGGGCTCGATGGCACCGAAGGCGAAGTGGCCGATGGCATAGCCGAACAATCCGCCGGCCACCGACGTCACTGTGGTCAGCAGCGCAAACCGCCAGGCGCGGGACGGATTGGCGAGGCTCATCGGAGCGAGCATCGCATCGGGCGGAACCGGAAAGAAAGACGATTCGGCGAAACTCAACGCGGCCAGGTACCACTGCGCATGCCGATGGCGCGACCAGGACATCGCGCGCCGGTAGAGCGGGGAAAAGATCCGCATGTCAGGCGCCGCGCACCGTCGCCCCGACGCGAAAGCCGGCGATGGCATCGCTCGGGCCGACCGCGGCGGCCCGCAACCGCAAAATTGGACCACCCAGTACGATCACACCCCGATCATGCCACAGCTCTTTGCCAGGGGTACCACCGGATCAGCCCTGTCCGCCGCCTGTTCTCATCGAGGCAACGTGGAAGCCGTCGGAAACCATCGTCGCGACGGGCACGCCGGCAAACAGTCCCATCGGCGTGTTCAGCGGGTGTGACAAGGAAGGGCGACTTCGCGCCTCGGGACGGATTCGATATCGACGCCCATCTCATTGCACAGGGCCAGAGCCAGATCGAGGTAGGACGCCTTGGAGCCCGTCTCCGCCTGCTCGCGCTCGACTCGTTTGAACTCGTCGAGGACCTCGTCCTGCTCCGCCGGCAGGATCGCTTGCGCCGCCATCGGAAACAGGATGTTGTCTTCCTTGAAGATGTGCTGCGTCAGAAGTTCACCGTAGGCGCGAGCGTAGTCGGCCACCGTGCGCGCTGCGCTGCTGTCGCCCGCGGCCAGCCGATCCGCGGCGTCGCCAAGACCGGCAGTGAGCTCGCGCGCCCGGTCGTGCTCGTAGCGCATCATGCCGATTGGACCCGCGTCCATCGCCATGCCGTTGCGCGCCATCGCCTCGAACAGCACGCCCTCTTCCTTGCCGTGGTGGTAGCCGTCGGCGAAATTGCGGATGAAACGGGTGGCTTCGATGAAGAAACGCGCGGGCACGGCCTGGCCCGCCTCGAGCCGGGCTGCTGCCGCGTCGAGGGCGGCGATGACGCGTTCGATCACGCGATGTTCCGACGAAAGGATCTCGATTGCTTGCATGGGGGCTCCTCGATGGCTTCGGGCAGGTCGTTACGCTGCCCCGAAGCTTCGACCCAGCGCGAGGCGTCGGCCACAACATGCATCAAGAAATTTGGTCCCCAGGCCGACGAAGCCCGGACAACGCCGGATTCCCTTGATGCAGCTCAAGCGCCGGTCCGGAAATCAGGATGTTGTCGGCATCCGGGACTCGGCTCCGGGGAAAGCCTGCGTTTAGATGGCGGGGGTGCCGCGACGGAAAAAGCCTCGAGAGGGTCCGAGCCTTTTGATCCTGGTGCAGACGAGAAGGATCGAACGTCTCCACCAGCACTTGCAGCAATACCCGTTCGATCAACCGTTTGGCGATATCGAAGCGGGATTGCGGTGCGGGTCGTGGACCAGCTGTTGGCGCCCCTGCATCGGCGGCCACGATAGCTGACCGGAAGGTGTGGAGCAACGATTTCGTCGGCATGCTCTTGCCGCGCGCGATCATCGCCTCGTACACGGCGCACGTTCAACCGGTTGCCATTGCATACCCGCGATCGATCAGTGGCCAGACATCGAGGCCCGGGCGCTGGGATCGTCCAAGTAGTTGCGTGAATTCTTCGTTCGATCCGGATATGTCAACGACTGGTCTGGAGAGAAGCCGATCTCAGCTCCCGGCTACGAGCGCCGTTAGCGCCTGCGTCGGAAATTTCCGGTAAACGGCCGTTTGCGCCGACGCACCGAGGTAACAATGGCGCTGGATGCGCGGCGGCGGCACGAGAGGCGAGTCAGTCGATTGGCTACGGCGGCGCCAATGGCAGTGGGCCGTTGACTCCCGGGCCAGGCTTGGCACGGTCATGGCGCACGCGGTCGGCCTTGCGGAAGCCCTCGGCGCGGATCCGGTCGAGGTAGGCGCGCAGGTAGGCCAGTCGGCGGTCGGGTATGAAGGTCCTTGGGCGGGCGACCCGGACGTCGCTTCGCATTCTAACGGGCCCGCGCCCGATGATGCACGGCACTGGCGCGGGGCGGACGTGAAGCAGGATCCTATCTGCGCCTGCGCCGCAAACCCGCGCCGGATTGACGCAGGTCCATCGTACGCCAACAATGTCCGCGACGCGGCGCGCGTAAAATGCGCGTGCCGGCGCTCGGGGTAAACGGCGCGCGGTGCCCGGGCCGGCCCCGGGCTGTCCCCGCGCCGTTCCCAGCCGATCATTGCAGCCAAGGCCCGCTACGATGGACAAACTGTTTTCCCGAAGTCTGGCGCGCCGGTTGCTCTGGGCGATCCTCAGTGCCGCGGTCGTGGCTTTTCCCGCGGTCGCCGCCGAGTATCCGGAGCGGCCAATCCGGCTGGTCGTCCCGTTCCCGGCGGGCGGCGGCGCCGACGCTCTCGCCCGGCTGATCATGCCGAACGTCGAGCGGGCGCTCGGTACGACGATCGTCATCGACAACAAGGCTGGCGCCGGCGGCAACATCGGCGCGGAATACGTGGCGCGCGCCACGCCGGACGGCTACACGCTGCTCTACGGTACCAACGGGACACACGCGATCAACCGGAGCCTGTACGCCAACCTGCCCTTCGATCCGATCAAGGATTTCGCGCCGGTGTCGCGGATGACGCTGATCGCGGCGATGCTGTTCGTGAACAACGACTTTCCGGTCACCTCGGTCGCCGAGCTGATCCGGTACGCGAAGGCCGATCCCGGCAGGGTGAATTTCGCCTCGGCGGGCAACGGCACGACGTCGCATCTCGCCGGGGAGCTGTTCCGCACCATGGCCGGAATCGACATCGTGCACGTGCCCTATCGCGGCGGCGCAGCCGCCGCGATGGCCGTCGTCGGCGGGCAAGTGCAGATGATGATCGACGTAATGCCGAACGCGTTCCCGCTGGTGAAGGGCGGCAAGGTCCGTGGCCTCGCGGTCTCCACTGCACATCGTCACCCCGCCGCGCCGGAGGTTCCGACCATCGCGGAATCGGGCCTGCCCGGCTACGACGTCAGCGCCTGGGACGGCATCTTCGCCCCGGCGGGCACTCCCGCTGCGATCGTCGACCGGCTGAACGCGGCGATCCGCCAGGCGCTCGACGATCCCCAGGTGCGCGCCGCGCTGCTCGCCCGCGGCGCGCAGGCGGTGCCGAGCACGCCGGAGGGGCTCGCGCGTCACGTCGCAGCGGAGGCCGAAAAGTGGGCGAAGGTGGTTCGCCAATCCGGCGCCAAGATCGATTGACCGATGGAGAGCACGATGCAAGTTGATTCACAGCCGGCGCTACCCGCGTGGCGGACCGTTCCCGACTACCGCGACATCATCTACGCCAAGGCCGACGAGGGCATCGCCAAGATCGTCATCAACCGGCCCGAGGTGCGCAACGCATTCCGGCCCGAAACCGTGCGCGAGATGCAGACGGCGTTCGCAGACGCGCGCGATGACCCGGACATCGGCGTCGTCATACTCACGGGCCAGGGCCGGGACGCGTTCTGCTCGGGCGGCGATCAGCGTGTGCGCGGGAAAGGCGGCTACGTGGACGGCGAGGGCGTCCCGCGGCTCAACGTGCTCGACCTGCAGCGGCAGATCCGGACCTTGCCGAAACCCGTGGTGGCCATGGTCGCCGGATATGCGATCGGCGGCGGGCACGTGCTGCACATGATCTGCGACCTCACGATCGCCGCGGACAATGCGCGCTTCGGGCAGACCGGGCCCAAGGTGGGAAGCTTCGATGGCGGCTACGGCGCGGCCTACATGGCGCGCATCGTCGGCCAGAAGAAGGCGCGCGAAATCTGGTTTCTCTGCCGCCAGTACGGCGCGCAGGATGCCCTGGCCATGGGTCTCGTCAACTGCGTCGTCCCTTACGAGCAGCTGGAGGAGGAGACCGTACGCTGGTGCCGCGAGATGCTCGCGAACAGCCCGCTCGCGCTGCGTTGCCTGAAGGCCGCGCTGAACGCCGACTGCGACGGGCAGGCCGGGCTGCAGGAGCTCGCCGGGAACGCGACGCTGCTCTATTACCTTTCCGATGAGGGACAGGAGGGAAGGGACGCCTATCTCGAGAAGCGCGCGCCGGATTTCCGCAAGTTTCGCCGGCTGCCGTGAACGACGGCGGCGCGCTTTCCATCGCTGCCGCCGGGCGGGACGCGCCCGGCGCGCGGGGACTTGCCGACGGCGCGCGGACATACACGTTTGGCGAACTCGCCGCGATGACGCGGCGGCGCATCGGCGAACTGTCGACGCCGCGCGACGGGACACCGCATCCGGTGCTCGGGACGAACACGCTCGACACCGTCGTCACGCTGTACGCGTTGCTGGAGATGGAGGTCCCGGCGCTGCTCGTGCACCCGCAGCTCACGCCGTCGGAACAGGCCGCGCTGCTTGCCCGCGCGGCGCGCTCGGGACCCGTCCCACACGCCGGGGCGGCCGCGATCATCCACACATCGGGGACCGTAGGCGAGCCTCGCGGTGCGGTCCTGACCCGCGCGGCGCTCGCGGCGTCGGCGCGCGCCAGCGCCGCGAACCTGGGCTGGGCGGACGATGACGTCTGGCTCCTGTGCATGCCTGTCGCACGCGTTGGCGGGCTCTCGATTCTCACCCGCTGCCTGGCGGCACGCCGCTGCGTGGCGCTCTGCGACGGATTCGATGCACGCCGGTTTCCGGAATGGCTCGAGAGCCATGGCGCGACGCTCGTCTCGCTGGTCCCGACGATGCTGACCCGCGTGCTCGAGTCGCAGCCGGGATGGACGGCGCCGGCGCGGCTTCGCGCTATCCTGCTGGGCGGCGCAGCGGCGTCGCCGAAACTGCTGACCCGCGCTGCGGCGCGCCGCCTTCCGATCGTCGTGACGTACGGCCTCACCGAGACCTGTTCGCAGGTGTGCGCCACGCCCTATGCGGCGCGCTTCGACCCGGCGGCCAGTGGCGCGGGCGTGCCGCTTCCCGGCATCGACGTGCGCGTGCGCGATGGGCGCATCGAAGTCAGCGGGGCGGTGTTGATGGCCGGTTACTGGGGCGAAGCGCCGCTTTCGCCCGGCGCATGGTTCGACACCGGCGATCTGGGCGAGATCGACGGCCGCGGCTGCCTGCACGTCCATGCGAGGCGGGCGGATCTCATCGTGACGGGCGGCGAAAACGCGTATCCGATCGAGGTCGAGCGCGCGCTCGAGGCCTTTCCCGGCATCGCGGCGGCCGGCGTGTTCGGCGTGCCGGACGAAGTCTGGGGCGAGACCGTCGCTGCGGCACTCGTCGCCGAGCGACGGCCCCCGGCCGATTCCGACCTGTTCGAATACCTTTGCCAGCGACTGGCACCGCACAAGCGGCCGCGGCAGGTCTGCTACGTCGACCGGCTGCCGCTGGCCGCGACCGGCAAGCTCGATCGCCGGGCACTGCCCCAGTTCGCCCGGCAGCTGCGGGCGCTCGCACCACGCTGCGACATCGGGGCCTGACCGGATCCGGGAACCGATGGCAGGCGCGCCAGCGCGGCGTTGGCGCTCCGCCATGCGACGACGTGCGACCTGAGCGCGTGGTCGTAACGGATAGTCATTGCAGGCACGCGAGCCTGAGTGTGGGGAAGTCGGTGGCACGGGTCCAGCGTCCATTTTCGGTGGCCACGGGCTGCTGCGCACGGTCGGGCCGTCGGTGATGAAAACGATCGGGCGCATCGCGCAGCCACAGTTGCCGCTGGAGTTGCGACCACGTCGGCGCGATTTGGGAATGAATGACCGTTCCCATCACTTTCTACGACCGCTTCGCGGCGCCTTGAACGGCAGGCCCGGGCCGGGTCCGGTCCGGTCAAATCGCTGACGATTCCGTAAGCTCCCCGTCCTGGTAGGCAGCAAGAACTGGACTCTTCTGGCAGGATTTTATGCGGGAGGGAAGTCCGATGAAGAAGTCGCGATTCACGGAATCGCAGATTGTGGCGATTCTGAAGGAAGGGGAAGCTGGGTTGGCGGTGGCGCAACTGACAAGGAAGCACGGGATCAGCACGACAAACGTGCAGAGCAACCCTTTGCCGCCGCCTATCGACGCTTGACCCGCACCACCGACCCGACCGGAATCAGGCTCGCGCGATTGAAATCGCTATCCGTAACGTCGGCTCGCTGTGGCGCCACCGGCGGGAAAGCCCGCCGGCGCCGACGACGGTCGCCCGCTGAGAGTGCGGGACCGGCCACGCGCGGCTGGGGTAGCCCACGCATGACGGCAAGTCAACTGGGGAACGCGTGGTCTGTCCCCGCGTTCCGATGACCCGCCCGCTAGAGTCGAGCCGTCTGCTTGACGAAAATCAACTGTTGATGGATCTCGGCTCCCCCCTCGCACGGCGGCGCGCGCATACTGAACGACGAAGGCGAGGGCCGGGGTGGCGGTTCGCGCTTACCCTCGCCACGTTCGTGAGGGAGGTGCGATGAACGGCAGGTCTCTCGCGGCGGTTGCGGCGGTCGCGTTTGCGCTCGCAGCCGGTCCGGTGCGCCCGACTGCGTTTTCGCCAGACTACAGCGATCTCTGGTGGAATTCGGCGGAAAGTGGATGGGGCATTCAGTTCGTCCAGCAGGCGAACGTCATCTTCGCGACGATGTTCGTATACGATGTCCAGGGCAACGCGATCTGGTACACGGCAACGCTCGATCCGCTCAGTGGCACCTTGTGGCAAGGTGATCTCTACCTGACGCGCGGGTCGTGGTTCGGCGGGCAGTTCAGCCAGGGCAACACCGCGTATCGGATGGTCGGGAAAATGAACGTGACTTTCGCGACGCCGACCAGCGCGACGCTCACCTACGGAGTCGACGGGGTGAACGTCGTCAAGCCGATCCAGCGCCAGACGTTGCGTCACGAGAACTTCAATGGCGTTTACGCGGGGCTGATGCGCCTGACAGGGTCGGGATGTTCCGGTGTTCCCGAAGGGACGATCTACGCTGCGGTCGCGGCCGAAGTCGTACAGGGCCCGGCCAGCATGAGCGTGGACATGGCGGTCGCCACGGAAACCATCCTGCTCTACTGCTTGTACAGTGGCGATTACAGCCAGAGCGGGCGCTTCGGCCACTCGCAAGGCAGCTATCAGTGCCCGGCCGGCGACACGGGAACGTTCACCTTTTCGGAGATGATCGTGCAACAGTGGGCCTTCAGCGGCAACTTCGTGCGCCGGGGCAGCGACGGGTGCACGTTGACCGGCACATTTTCGGGCATACGGGAGTAGGGGAGCGGATTCGCGCGAAAGTAAGCATGCCGACAGCCCGCGCTTTCCAGCGCTGACTTCGCGGCCCACGTGCGCGTGTCTGAGCGGCGGCTCGTCGATCCGCAGCGGCCGTTCGCGCCTGGATGACTGTTGCGTGTCGTTCAGCGGCCACTCGGATCAGAGCGGAAGGGGTCTCGGCCCGGCCAGTTCCGGACGGTCGCTCCCGGATCTCCATTTGCCGCGAAGCAGCCGTTGACGACGTGGCCGGCGCCCGTCGCCGCCCGCGCTCGAGCCTTCACGCTCGACGCGGGAGCAGGCATGGACAGCGGGTGCCGGGCCGGGGAACGTGCACCCGGGCGTTACCGGCCGCGCCGGCCGAGCGCAAGCGTGCTCTATCGCTGCGTCCAGGAGCACCTCGAGACCTGGCTCGCCCAATGCCGCGACGGTCACGATGATACGTGGTCGGTGCCGGATCATGTGGAGCGGGAGTTCCGCCGCTACCTGGAATGCGGCATCCTGGCCCACGGCTTTGCCCGCGCGCGCTGCGGGCGGTGCGGCCACGACTTCCTGATCGCGTTCTCGTGCAAGGGGCGCGGCGTTTGCCCATCGTGCAACGCGCGGCGCATGGTGGCGACGGCGGCGCACCTGATCGATCACGTCCTGCCGGATCTGCCGATGCGGCAGTGGGTCATCTCCGTGCCGAAGCGGCTGCGCTACTTCCTGGAACGCGATGCCGACCTGCAGGGTGCTGCCTTGCGGCTCTTCCTGCGCGCGGTGGAGTCCTGCCTGCGCGCCCACAGCCCGGGGGCGAGTCCCGCCGCCCGTCTCGGCGCGGTGGCCTTCATCCACCGCTTCGGCGCGACGCTCAATGCGCACCTGCACTTTCATTGTGTCGTCGTCGACGGCGTGTTCGAGCCCGCCGCGGGCGGGATCGTCTTTCATGCTGCCAGCGGCCTCGATGCCACCGCCATCACCCGGGTGCAGGCGCAGGTGCGCCGGCGGCTGCTGCGCTACTGCGCCCGGCCGCCGTTCGCCCTGGACCGGCTGCGCGAACTCGATCCAGACCACCTGCTCTACGAGAGCACCAAGCCTGGCCCGTCCGGGACCGGCGCGGCGGCGCGGTGGGTTCGCCGAGGTGGAGGAGGATGTCGCCGATGGTGGGCGGGTCGGTGATGAAGGAAGGGGAAACCCGCAACAGCTTGCACTGACGGATTTCGCGCGTAACCCGTCGATCGAGTTCCGTCCCTGCCGTGCGAAGCGCCGACGAAGCATTACCCTGGGGCCGCGCGAAGCTGGCCTGATGAAGGGCGCATCACGCGCGGACGCGCTTGCCCTCTGGATCGTAGAGCGCGCCTTTTCCGACGACGTTGACGGTCATCGGGTAGTGACCCGCGCCTGTGCCGTCGTCGAAGTACTCGAGCAACATCTTCGTCCCGACGGTGGCGTACGGGGACGGCAGGTAACCCATGACGGCGTGTTTACCGATCGACGGGCAGTACGCCGTGCTGGTTGCGTACGATCGCCGACCGCGCGCGTCGATCGGCACCGCCTTCGTCTTCGGATCGAGAATCGGCCACTTGCCGACGGGGAATCGTGCGGGTCCATCACCGAGCTTCAACGTGTCGAGCGTCATCACACACAGGGTTGTCGCGGTAGGCACGTCACGCTGAGCGACGTACACATCCTTGCCGACAAAGTCGGCCGCCTTGACCTTCGGCCGCTGCACCGCCGACTCGTACGCGTTGTATTCCGTTTCCAGATCCGCCCCTTGCAAGCGAAAA
>Ga0224500_10001088_pt1 | contig 16791 bp, 18 predicted proteins | sample SF_Oct11_sed_USG_FD_168126 | JGI IMG/M metagenome (GOLD analysis project Ga0224500, IMG submission 168126) | Sediment microbial communities from San Francisco Bay, California, United States - SF_Oct11_sed_USGS_4_1 | ecosystem: Environmental > Aquatic > Marine > Sediment | place: USA: California... | reverse complement strand
GAGATCTGCTTGAAGCGTTCGGCCGCCGACGGGTTATTGGGGTTGGCGTCTGGATGGTACTGCTTGGCCAGCCGGCGGTAGGCCTTCTTGATGTCGTCGGCCCCCGCCTTCTCGCCCACACCCAGAACCTTGTAGTAGTCCGCGTTCTGCGCCATGTCACTCCGACGAGAAGATGCGCACCTGCACCCGAGCGGGTCTGAGCAGCGTCCCGTTGAACCGGTAGCCGACCTGGAAGATCGCCGCGACGGTATGATCCTGCTCGGCGGTCGCTGCCGCTACCGTCGCGATCGCCTCATGCACGGCCGGGTCGAACGCAACGTCGACCTCCTGCACCAGCTCGAGTCCCGCCGCACCCAGCTCACGCAGCATCTTGCGTTCCACCAACTCGACCCCGGCAAGCAAATCGGCGGCGGCGGTGACCTCCGGATCCAGATGGGCCACCCGCCCCAGGTCGTCCAGGGCGTCGAGCAGTCGCCGCGCGAGGTTCGCCTTTGCCCGGGTCTGGCACTCGTCCTGCTCGCGGGCGCTGCGCTTGCGGTAGTTGTCGTACTCCGCGGCCAGCCGCAGATAGCGGTCCTTGAGTTCTCCCAGCTCGATCTCGAGCGGGGACGGCTCCGTGCCCGCCACGGCTTCCTCCACGTCGGAGGCGCCGTCGTCCACGTCGTCCACGGAGCGGTCGTCGGTTTCCTGCGGTTCGGTCGGCTCAGTCATCATTCAAGTTCCCGCACCTACATCGGCGCTGGATGCCAGGTTCCAGGGGTCCGCGCAATCTAACGATCACCCCACGCCCTCGGGCCCGCGAAGCACCCGACGCACGAGGTCGAGCGCCGCCTGCGCCGCTCGCGTCCGTATCTCATTCCGGTCGCCCGGCAGCCCCAACTGCACCGCCAGCACCCGCTCCCCGCAGGCGGCGCACAGCCACACGGTCCCGACGGGCTTGTCTGCCGTGCCACCGTCCGGTCCGGCCACTCCGGACACCGCGACGGCCGTCTCGACGCCAAACCGGGCACGGACGCCGGCCACCATGGCCCGCACGGTCTCCTCGCTCACCGCCCCCACCGTGGCGAGGATCGACGCGGCAACACCAAGATCGCGGGTCTTCACGGCGTTGTCATAGGCGATGACGCCCCCGGCGAACACGTCGGACGCGCCCGGGACGGCCGTGAGCCGTCCCGCCACCAGGCCGCCGGTGCACGACTCCGCCACCGCGATCCGGACCCCGGCGGCTCTGGCAAGATCGAGCACCACCGCCGCCAAATCCGTCTCGCCCTCCCCGTACACGGACGACCCCAGCAGGTCCTGCAGGGCGACGGCCCCGCGGTCCAAGGCGGCGTCGGCGTCCGTCGCAGGGACATCCCAGGCGGTGAGCCGGAGGTCCACTCCGTCGAACGAGGGCAGGTAGGCCACCGTGACCGGGGTCAGTTGCGCTTCCATCGGCCCGACGCGGTCGGCCAGCCGCGACTCGGGCACCCCCGTGGTCCGGAGCACTCGCGACCGCGTGACCCGCGTCCCCCCGGTCCGCGCGACGAGTCGGGGCACGAGTTCCCGGTCCGTAAGCGCCCGCATTTCGTGGGGGACCCCAGGGAGGAGCACCACGATGCCCGCCGCGCCTTCCACCCAGAGGCCCGGGGCGGTCCCCCGCGGGTTGGGGAGCACGACGGCGCCTTCGGGGCGTTGGGCCTGGGTCCGGTTCGCCTCGGGCATTGGTCCCCCCCGTCCGAGGCGTTCCCACCGGGCCTCGAGCGACGCCAGATACGTCTCGTCCGTGATCAACGGGCGACCGAACAGCGCCGCGACTGCGTGCTTGGTGACGTCGTCGCGCGTCGGCCCGAGTCCGCCGGTCGTCACGACGAATCCGGAGCGTGCGAGCCCATCGGCGATCACGTCGCGAATGGTCGCAGGAGTGTCGGGGACGGAGGTCTTCCGCACCACATGCGCCCCGACGGCGGCCAGGGCGTTCGCGAGATACGCGGCGTTCGTGTCGATCGTGTGCCCGAGCAGCAACTCGGTCCCGATCGTTACGAGCTCAAGGTCCATCGCCCGGCGGCGGCGGCGCGCCGCGGAAGAGCTGCCGGTACCGGTACAGGTAGACGGCCAGGGAGTACAGCGTGAGCACCACCGCCACGCCGAGGGTCACGGCGACCACCCAGCCGTGCACCCGGTCCCACAGCTCGCCGAACCAGCCTCGCCGCCAGCCGTAGGCCGCCGCGAGATCCCGCCAGCCGAACCAGAGGATCGTCGCTCCGATGAAGACGTCCTGGATGATCGTCTTCAGCTTGCCCGCCCCCGCCGCCGCGATGATCACGCCGCGCCGCTTGGCCCACCAGCGTAGTACCGTCATGACGACCTCGCGGCCCATGAGCAGCACGAAGACCCAGAGCGGCAGGCTTCCCCACCAAGGGATCTCGTACTCCCGCATCCGGTAGTTGGTGATCCAGTAGATCGGGATCAGCGTGGCGAGCAGCAGCAGCTTGTCCGCCAGCGGGTCGAGCAGCTTGCCGAGATCCGTGATCTCGTGCCGCTCCCGGGCGAGCTTGCCGTCGTAGATATCCGAGATCGCCGCGGCCAGAAAGACCACGAAGGCGATCAGCTTGGGTTGGTAGCCCTGGATGAACGGCAGGAGTGCGATGACCGGCGCGAGGAGAATCCGCGCCATGGTGAGGATGTTCGGCAGCGTCCAGACCAACGACCGCCTCAACTCAGCGACTTCAGGACGAGCTTCGCAACCGCCTTGAGTGTATCGAATACGCCGTCACCACTGACCGCCACGGACTCGAAGTACGACGCCCGTTCGACCCAGCTGCCGTCGTCCAGTCGCGAGACGAGCAACTCGCCCGGGTGGTACGGATCCTGGACCTCGCGCTGCCGTGCCGGGTCTTCGACGGGCCAGCCCGGGTTCAGCGCTGCCTGCAGGTCACCGATGGGCGCCGCATTGGGCAGGTCGCGCTTGTTGTACTGCACCACGAAGGGGATCTTGGTCAGATCGTACCCGTATTGCGCCATGTTGTCGTACAGATTCTGCATGGACTCGATGTTGGCCTCCATGCGCTCGATCTGGCTGTCCGCCACGAACACGATGCCATCCACGCCCTTCAGAATGAGCTTCCGAGACGCGTTGTAGTACACCTGCCCCGGCACCGTGTAGAGATGAAACCGCGTCTTGAAGCCACGGACCGTCCCCAGGTCGACGGGCAGGAAGTCGAAGAACAGGGTCCGTTCCGTCTCGGTCGCGAGCGAGACCATCTTCCCCCGCATGTCCGGCGACACCTTCCCGTAGACGTGCTCGAGGTTGGTCGTTTTCCCGCCGAGACCCGGTCCATAGTACACGAGCTTGCAGTTGATCTCGCGCGAGGCATAGTTGATCATCGACATTTAGCGCGCGAGCCTCCCGTCAATCCCCGAACAGCTTGTCAATCTCATCATCAGCTCCCTCGAGGAGCGAAGGCAGCGCCGGCTTCCCGTCGGCGCCACGCTGAAACATCTCTTCGAACAGCTTGGCAAGATCACCGACGGCTTGCTTGACCCGCAGCCGGACGAGCCCCACGGTCGTGCGCTGATCGAACAGCACGACCAGAATCACCCGCCGCGCGACGTCGGCGAGGTACATGGACTCCTTCTCGCCTTGGTGAAACAGCGACGCAAACTCCGGCTCGCCGATCATCTTGGCGAGCTGATCATTGGCGCTGAAATCGGCCGCCGTGAGCGACGCGAAGGACGTTGGGTCGAACTGCAACTGGTCCCCCGCGTTGGCGAGCAGCTGCCCCGTGCGATCCACGAGCAACGCACACCGCGCGTTCGACTCGCGCAGCAGGTCGTTCAGTTGCTCGGTAATCCGACGGTGATCCTGCTCACCGAGCGACCAACTGCCAGCTCCCGTCATCGCCCCCCCGCGTCAGGCGAGTTTGGCTTCCATGCGCCGCACCAGCGCTTCGGCGCGCCGTCGCAGCATCGGCTGTCGTTCCCAGGCGATGTAATCGCGCAGGAGCCGTACCGTCTCCACTGTTGGATACGCACTCAGATACCCGAGTGCCGAGAGCCGCTTGAGCGGCCGGGCGGAGAACAGCGCGCGCCGATACCGGCTGATCGAATGCTGGGCGAGCCCAACCCCGGCGACCAGGCCGAGGACGCCAGCCAGCAGTCCCACCTTCACCCCGGTCCTCATCCGTCCCCCATCTCGCGCCGCGCAGCGAGCGCGCGCGCGATCGTCACGCCATCGGCGTACTCGAGCTCGCCTCCCATCGGGAGCCCCAGGGCAATCCGTGTCACCCGCACTCCGCACGTCTCGAGCAGGCCCCGCACGTACGTCGCGGTGACCTCGCCCTCCATGGACGGATTCGTCGCGAGGATCACCTCGCGCACCCCCGTCCCGTCCGCGAGCCGCGCCTCCAGGGCCCCGATCCGGAGATCCTCGGGCCCCACCCCGTCCAGCGGCGAGAGCCGTCCCCCCAGCACGTGGTACCGACCGCGGTACTCGCCGCTCCGCTCGATCGCGCCGATGTCGGACGCCTCCTCGACCACGCAGATCAGGGTACTGTCCCGACGTCCGTCGGCGCAAATCACGCACGGCTCGGTCTCGCTCAGGTTCCCGCAGACGGTGCACGGTCGCACGCGCTCCACGACGGCGTCGATGGTTCGCGCCAACCGCGTGACGGCCACCGCTGGCTGCTTCAGCAGGTGGTACGTCAGACGGGTGGCAGTCTTGCGGCCGATACCCGGCAGCTTCGCGAGCTCGGTGGTGAGCTCCTCGATGACGGACACGGTGACTAGAGCGGCAGCTGAAACGGCAGCGGCAGCCCGCCCGTGACCTTGCGGAGCTCCTCCCGATACAACTCCTCGGCCTTGCGTTGTGCGTCGGCGATGGCCGCGAGGACGAGGTCCTCGAGCATCTCCCCGTCCCCGTCCTTGGTCACGCTCGGATCGATCTTGATGCGGCGGATGCGCCCCCGCCCGTCGGCCGTGACCGTCACCATCCCGCCGCCGGCCGACCCGGAGACGTGCCGCTGGAGCAACTCCGTCTGCATCTGCGAGAGCTGTCCCTGCATCTGCTGACCGAGCTGGAGCAACTGCGAAAGATCTGCCATGGAAACCCGCGTTTACCGGTCCGTCACGCCTGGAAAGGAGCAAGCTACCGTACCCCTGAGGGGCTCGCAAGCTAATCCAGGAGCTCGAGATCCAGGGCATCCGCCATGGCATCAAGTGCTTGATCCTTCGCACGATACGCCTTCAGCCGCTCGCCCCGGTCCGAGTGCTGGTCGAGCCGCTTGGACTCGGGTGGTCCGGCGGCTGCCGAGGCCGGCTCTGCCGCACCGCGGTAGGTCACGCTGAGCCGGGTGCCGAACACCTCCGCCAGTCCTTTCTCGACCTCCGCCCGGTTCCGCTCCAACCCCTCGACGTGGACGTCCGACTCCGCCACCCCGAGCGCCACCACGGTCCCATCGATCCCGGCTGGCACGGCATGGTCGAGCGCGGCGGCGACGAGGGGCCGTCGCGCCCGAATCGCCTCCACGACCTCCGGCCACCGCGCTGTCAGCTGCGCCGTATCCGGGGGCGTCCCGTCGCCCTTGGGCCGGCTGCCGGCGGGACGCGCAGCCCCGGGAGCGGGCGCGGTGACCCGTACGGGCGGGGGGGCCGGGGGAGGCACGGCATCCCGCAGCACCTCGCCACGGCGCGCGCGGCGCGGCGGTGGGGACCCGATCTCGTCGGCCGGCTCGGGCACCGCTGGGGTCTGGCCGGCCGGTTCGCCCAGGGCGGTGAGCACCGCCTGCAAGTCCACCGTCCGGTCGAGCATGGCGAAGCGAAGCAAGAGGCTCTCGACGTGCAATCGGGCGTTCGCGCTCCGCCGAACGCCGGTCTCGGCCTCCTGCAACAAGTGCAGCATCCGCAGCACGTCGCCCGCGGCGAACCGATCGGCGCACGCATCCACCGTCGTCCGCAGGGAATCGGTCACCCCCTCGGGCGTTCCCCCGAGGACCCGGACCATCAGGGCCCGGAGCGCGTCCCCCAACCCGTTGACGAACTCGCCGAGATCCGCTCCCGCGTCCACGAGCCGGGCGACGAACGGAAACACGTCCGCCGGTCGGCGGTCCGCCACGAAGGTCAGCAGCTCGCCATACGTCTCGTCGGCAATGAGGCCGAGCGACTCACGCACCCGCGCGGCGGTCACCGTGCCGTCACCGAAGGCCACGGCCTGGTCGAGCAGCGAGAGCGCGTCGCGCATCCCGCCGGCCGCGACCCGCGCGATGAGCTGCAGCGCCTCGTCCTCCGCCGGCACCTGCTCCTGGGTGGTCACGTACCGCAGCCGCTCGAGGATGACGCCGGGGCCAATGCGCCGGAAGTCGAATCGCTGGACCCGCGACAAGACCGGCGCCGCGGTATTCGCGATCTTGTGCGGCTCCGTCGTCGCGAACACGAACACCACCCGCGGGGGCGGCTCCTCGAGGATCTTGAGGAGCGCGTTCCACGCCTCCCGCGTGAGCATGTGCGCTTCGTCGATGATGTAGACCTTGTAGCCGTCCGGGCTGCTGGCGGCATACATCGCCCGCTCGCGCAGGTCGCGGGCGTCGTCGACGCCACGATTGCTCGCGGCGTCGATCTCGACCACGTCCAGATTCGCGGAACCGGACCAGATGCGCCGGCAGGCGTCGCACGACCCGCACGGCTCGCCTTCGGGGACGTCGGCTGCGCCCCGCCGCTCGCAGTTGAGCGCCATAGCGAGCACCCGAGCCGCCGTCGTCTTCCCGACGCCGCGGGGACCGGTGAGCAGATACGCGTGGCCCACCCGCTGCTTGGCCACCGCCCCCCGCAGCCCAGTCGCCACGTGGTCTTGGGCGATGAGGTCAGCGAACCGCGTGGGGCGGTACTTACGGGCGAGAGCGGTGTGAGTCATGGCGGGTCACAGTAAGTGCCCCAGGCACCCCGGAGCGACGTCTGCCTTCGCTTAGCGCTGCTACCTGCACGGTCCTGACGCGATTCGCGCGCCGACGCCCTCCGGACCTGGGGCACGCGGAAGTTAGCCGCCGAGTCGCCGTGGGACCAGCCGAGGGCGAGAATGCAGAGTCAGAACGCAGAATGCAGATTGCAGGCTGAAGGAGCGCGGTCTGCAATCTGCACCTTGCACTCTTCACTCTATCACCGTCGTCCCCCAGCCCGCATCCACACCCCAGGCAAGAACAACACCAGCAGCGTGTAGAACTCGAGCCGCCCAAGCAGCATCAGCGCGGACAGCACGAGCAGGGCCGGATCGCCCAGATGGCCGTAGTTGGCGGCGGGTCCTACTCCCGCCAATCCCGGACCGATACTCGACATGGCGGCGAGGGCTGCGGACATGGCCGTGACGAGATCGCTGCCGAGCGCGGCGAGCGCAATCGTCCCCGCCGCGTGGGTGGCGACGTACATCCCGAGGAACGCGAGCACGTTCAGCACGACTTCGCTGCGGACCGCCGTACGGCCCAGCCGCGTCACGACGATGGCCCGCGGGTGGAGGACCTTCATGATCTCGCCTCGGGTGTGCTCGGTGACGACGGCGGCCCGGACCACCTTGAATCCGCCTCCGGTGGACCCACCCATCGCACCAACGAACATCAGCCCCAGAAGCAGCACTTGCGCCACCGACGGCCACAGGGCGAAGTCCGCGGTCGCGAACCCCGTGGTGCTGTGGATCGAAACCACATTGAAGACCGCGTGTCGGAGCAGGTCGAGCGACCCATTCCCCTGCTCGACCCACAACGCGGCAAACGCCGCGAGCGAAACGCCCACGGTGGACGCGAGGTACCACCGCCATTCGGCATCACGGAACCAGGCGTTCCACCGACCCGTGAGCATCCGGTAGTGGAGCGTGAAGTTGACACCGGCGGCGAACATGAAGAACACCGTGATCCACTGAATCGCCGGTGAGAATGCACCAAGCGACGCGGTCCGGGTCGAGAACCCGCCCGTGGCCAGCGTGCTCATGGCGTGGTTGATCGCTTCGAACGGCGACATGCCGAACGCCATGTACAGGACGACCAGCAGGCCCGTCAGGAACACGTAGACGCCCCAGAGCAAGCGAGCCGTCGTGACGATCCGGGGCGCGAGTCGGTCGGCCGTGATCCCCGGGACTTCGGCGCGGAACAACTGCGCGCCACCGACCCCGAGAAGCGGCAGGATCGCGACACCAAGCACGATGATGCCCATCCCACCGATCCAGTGGCTCATCGAGCGCCACATGAGGGCGCTCGGGGGCAGGTCCTCGATGACCGCAAAGACCGTCGCACCGGTGGTTGTGAATCCGGAGACGGACTCGAACAACGCGGCCGACACGCTCGGCGCGACCCCGGTGAAGATGAACGGCAGGCTGCCGGCAATCACGACCGCGACCCAGCCGAGGCCGACGATGACCACGCCTTCGCGGGCGTTGATGCCTCCAATGCGCGGAGTCGCGATCCACGCCACCGCTCCCGCTCCACCCACGAGCACCGCCGCACCCAACCAGCCGGCAAGCAGTCCCTCAGGAACCGCCAGCGCCACGGACGGCACCATCGCCGCGGCGGTGGCCACGAGCAGCACGCCGATGACGCGGAGGACCTCGAGCGGGTTCACGTCGGGAAGGCGCGCGTGACCGGGCCCACGGCATCCGGGAGCGCGAAGACGATCGCCGAGTCCCCGACCCGCAGGGCATCCCGTCCGGTGGGGACCACGACGGAGTTCCCGCGGACGATGGCCCCCACAATGGCCCCGTCCGGGAACCCCGCTTCGGCCAGGGGGCGCCCCACCATCGGCGACCCTGGGGTCACCACGAGGGACAGCACTTCCGCGTCGTTGGCCTGGAGGGTCGCGACCCGCTGGACGCTCCCGCGTCGCACGTAGCGCAGCAGGGCGCTCGCGGCGCTCAGCCGGGGGCTGACCGCCGCATCCAGGCCGAGCCGGCGGGCCAGCGGCACGTAGTCGCTCTTGTTCACCAGCGTGATGACCTGCTTCGCACCAGCGTGCTTCGCGACCAGCGACGCAATGATGTTGGTCTCGTCGTAGTCCGTCAGCGCAACGAAGGCGTCCATCCCCCCGACCCCTTCGAGCTCGAGCAGCTCGATGTCGGTCACGTTGCCGTTTAGGACGAGGGTGCGCTCGAGCTTCTCGGCCAGCTCCAGTGCCCGCTCGCGATCCTCGACGATCGCGATCGTGTCGAGGCCGTGCTGCTGGAGCAATTGCGCCATGTAGAACGTCTCGACGCTCCCACCGGCCAGCATCACGCGTTGCGCTTTCTCGTGCCGGTGACCGGTCAATTCGAGCGCCCGCGGGATCTCCGCCGCCGCCGCAATCACGTAGACATGGTCACCGACATGGATCTCGGAGGAGCCGCTCGGGATGATGGTCTCCCCCTCTCGCTCGACCGCCACCGTGAGGAGCTGCCGTCCATGCTCCCCCGCCCCGATGGTGGAGAGCTTGCGGTTCGCGATGGGCGCCCCTTCGGCAACCCACAGGCCGAGGAGCTGCACGGCCCCGCCGGCGAACACGACCACGTCCGAGGCGGCCGTCGACTGCAGCAGCCGGAACGCCTCGAGCGCCAGCTCCCGCTCGGGATTGATGAGGAGATCCACGCCGAACGTCCCCGGCTGCACCGCGCTGCGCTCCGCATAGAAGTCGGGGTTGGAGACACGCGCGACCTTGACCAAGCCGGCGCGCGACGGGGCGGACATGCAGGTCACGAGGTTGACCTCGTCCACGCTGGTCACCGCCAGCAGCAGTCCGGCGTCCTTCAAGCCGGCCCGCGCGAGCACCGACGGGCTCGCGCCATTGCCTTCCAGCACGGCCACGTCGAGGTGGCTCTCGACGTAGTCGAGGCGCTCCGGCGCGACGTCCACGATCACGACGTCGTGCTGTTCCTTCGCCAGCCGGTCGGCAACGTGGTACCCGACTTCGCCCGCCCCCACGATGATCACGCGCATGGGCTAGCCCTCGCTCCTGACTTGCACAAGCATCGTCCGGATCGCGTCGTCCGGGCCCGCGACGATCGCCACGTCCGAGTCGCGCAGCGGACGATCCGGATCCGGCACGACCTCGATCTTGCCCGCGAGCATGTCGCGCAGCGCCACGACCTGAATCCCGTGGTTCGCCGGCAACGCCAGGTCTCGCAGCGTGCGCCCCAGCCACCCATCGGGGATCGCCACTTCCTGCAACGAAAACCCGGGGGCAAGCGGCACGTAATCCAGCACAGTTCTGGACGTGATCCGGTGCGCCAATCGGTCGGCGACCTCCCGCTCGGGGAAGATCGTCTCGCGGACGCCGAAGGCCTCGAGCGCCCGGGCGGCTTCGGGACTCCCGACCTTCACGTAGATGTCCTTCACGCCAAGATCACGGAGCGCGAGCGTCGCCAGGATGCTCGTGGCGAGGTCCTCGCCGGTGGACACGATGGCCACGTCGGCACCTCTGGCCCCAACCTGGTCGAGGACGGCCCGATCTGTGGCGTCTCCGAGCACCGCTGCCGAGACTTCCGTCTTGAAGCGGTCCACGAGTTGCGCGTCGCGCTCGATGGCAATCACGTCATGGCCGGCCGCATACAGGGCGCGGGCGGCCCAGCCGCCGAAGTGCCCGAGTCCCACCACCACGAAGCGTTGCATGATACTCCCTGGAGCCGCCGGCTCAGCCGACGGTCACATCCTCGTACGCGTACCGGTAGGTCACGGCGGGGCCTCGCCGCGCTGCCATGGCCGCCGCGAGCGCGAGCGGACCCACGCGCCCTACGAACATAAGCGCGATCAGTACGATCCGTCCGGCTGACGTCAGTTCACCTGTCTTGTCCATCGAGAGCCCCACCGTCCCGAAGGCGCTGTGGACCTCGAAGACGATCCGCACGAAGTCCGCGCGGTCCTGCGAGGCGGCGACCGGCTCCACGAGCAGGAGCAGGAACGTCGCGAACGCCAGAATCGCGATCCCGGCCACGCCCAGCGCGGCGGCGCGTCCGACGGACTCTTCCCGGACCGTGCGCCCTCCGACGGAGACGTGCTGGTACCCGCGCAGTCGGGTCCAAAACCCGAGGAGAAGCAGGGCGGCGCTGGTGACCTTGAGTCCACCGGCGGTCGAGCCCGGTGCGCCCCCGATGATCATGAGGGCCACCGTCAGGGCCAGGCTGGGATTGGAGACCTGCCCGTAGTCGACCGTGTTGAACCCCGCGGTCCGCGGCGTCACGGCCATGAACACGGCGTTCACGAAGCGGGACCACGGCGCGAGGCCCTCCAGCGAATGCTGGCGCTCGAAAAAGAGAAACACGATCGTGGCTCCGACGAGCAGGACCGCCGTTGCGCTGAGTGCGAGACGTGACTGGGTCGAGAGTCGTCGGACCGACCGCCGGATCCAACGCTGGCGCACCTCGTCAAGTACGACGAAGCCGAGTCCCCCAAGCACGATCACGGTCCCGATCGTCAGGAGCACGGGTGTGCTCGTCCGCCAGCCGACGAGTGAGTCGCTGAACGTCGAGAACCCGGCATTGCAGAAGGCGGAGATGGCGTGGAACACCGACGGCCAAACAGCACCGGCGTCGCCCAATGGCGCCCGCCAGAGGAGCCAGAGTCCCACAGCCCCGGCCCCTTCGATGGCAAGCGTCAGGTAGAACACCGGCCGGAGCACGCTGCGGATGGCTCCCACCCGCACACCGTAGCCGGATCCGGTTGCCACCTCGACCTCGAGTGAGCCGCGGCCGCCCAACAACTGGATGATCATCGTGGCAAACGCCAGAATGCCCAGTCCGCCGGCTTGAATGAGCAGCAGGAGCCACGCCTGCCCCCACCCGGTGAAGTACGTCGCCGTATCCACCACGGTCAGGCCGGTCACGCAGACCGCTGAGGCGGCCGTGAAGAGTGCGTCGATGACGCCCAGGCGAGGGCCTGTATACAGGCCGGGCAGCAGCAGCAGACCGGCGGTGCCCGCAACCACCAGTCCGGCGAACGAGAGAACGAAGAGACGGATGCCGTGGACACGCCGTCGCAGCCCCTCGCGGCGGGCCAGGCGGGGCGCGCCAGCAGCCGGCGTACGCACGTCGGTCAGGCGAGCGTTCGGGCGATCACCGCGCCCGCGCGCGCGGCCTGCTCGACGGTGACGTCCAGGTGCGTCACGGCGCGCAGCCGCGTGGCGCCGAACGGCACCACCAGCACACCCGCCTCGGCGAGCTTGGCGATCGCCGTGTCCGCCGTGTCCCGTTGCAGATCGATCATGACGATGTTGGTCGCGGGCGGGCGGGCATCGAGGTGCGGGTGCTGCTGGAGCTCGGCGGCCAGGGCCTGGGCGGCCGCATGATCGTCGCCGAGCCGCGGCAGCACGTGGTCGAGCGCGTACAGACACGCCGCCGTCAGGACGCCGGACTGGCGCATGCCGCCCCCGAGCCGCTTCCGCAGCACCCGCGCCGCCCGCATCCGGTCACGTGATCCCGCGAGGCACGATCCCACCGGGCAGCCAAGTCCCTTGCTGAAACTCACCATGACGGTCGTGCCGATCCCCGCCACGGCGGCCGGCTCGACCCGGAGCGCCACCGCCGCGTTCCACAGCCGCGCGCCGTCGATGTGCATCGGCACGCCGCATCGGTCAGCCACCGCGCGCACACCGCGCATCGTTGCCACGGGCGTGACGGTCCCGCCGCCGGAGTTGTGGGTGTTCTCCACCGCGATCCCGCCCAGCCGGGGGACATGCGGCGACGCCGGCCGCAGGGCCCCCTCCACGAGTTCCCCCGTGAGGATCCCGTCCGGCGCACTCACCAGCCGCGGCTGGACTCCCCACAGCGCGCCGAGCGCGCCCATCTCGTAGTGCAAGAGGTGGGCCCCGGCTTCGAGCACCAACTCTTCCCCCCGCGCCACCGAAACCCCGATCCCGGTCTGGTTGGCCTGGGTGCCCGACGGGAAGAACAGCGCCGCCTCGTGCCCGAGCAGTTCGGCCACGCGCGCCTCGAGCCGGCCGGTCGTGGGGTCGCCGTCGAGCACGTCATCGCCAACCTCGGCCTCCGCCATGGCGCGCCGCATGGCATCGGAGGGTCGGGTCACGGTATCGCTGCGCAGATCGATGGGCATCGTCACCCCAGCACCGCCCGCTGCTCGCGCTGGCACCGTGCGAGATCATACGTCTCGGCGACTTCGCCCCCGGCCAGGAAGACCATCGCGGTCGCGTACACCCAGAGCACGAACAGCAGAAGGGCCAGCGCATTGGTGTTCGACAGCAGGCGGTCAAACGTCGCGAACTCGATCAGGTAGATGCCGTACAGACGCTTCGTCACCTCAAATCCCAGCGACGCGAACAGGGCCGCCACGAGGGCCGTGTCCCACCGCATCTTCCGGCTCGGGGCCACCACGTACACGACATAGAACAACACCGCAACCGCAAGGTAGGCGAGCAGTCCCGCCAGAAACCGCCCCGCCCAGGGCGCCCGCAGGACGAACACCGTGATGAGCGTATTGGCGATGATGAGGACGGCCGACATCACGCCCAAGGCGAGGTCCACGGCTTTGCCGGTGAGCCAGGACCGGGTCTCCTCCGTATCGAAGACCTCGTTGAGCGCGGCCCGGATCGAGCCGAACAACCGCCACGAGAACCACACGAAGAACGGGGCGCCGTAGGCGGTGAGCAGGGAGCGCGTGTCGACCAGACTCTCGAGGAACGTGCTCACCGCCGCGAACGGTGTCTCGGGACCGCTCGGTTCCGGGATGACCGAGGCGACGATCATGCGGCCGAGTTCCGGTAGATCGAGCCCGCCGATCATGTAGCCGAAGCCGGAGAGCGCCACGGCGAGCAGCGCCGGGACCCAGAGCAGGGCGTCGAAGGTGAGCCCGCTCGCCAGGAAGGGGATGTTGTCCTCGTATCCCCCGATGAACACCCGGCGTACGAACCCGAGCGGCGAAAACGCCCAGCCACGCAGCCGCGAGGCCGGAGCGACGGAGGGCAAGGCTAGTCGTCAGCCTCCACGTCGGCCGTTTCCCGTCGCTGGGAGCGTGCCTCGTCGAGACGGCGCTCCAACTCCTCCCGGGCCGTGCGAACGGCGGCCTTGCCGGCATCCACCGTGTCTTTGGCCTCCGTGCGACGCTCGTCAATCGAAGTCCGCGCGCGCTGCAGGCCGGCTTCCACGCTGGCCTTCGTGCGGGCATATCCCGACTCCACGGCCTCCTGGAGGTCGTCCAGACGGTCCTCCGCGGCCTCGCGCAGCCGCCGTCCCCGTCGGCGCAGCTCGTCGCGCGTCTCCTCGCCGCTCTGCGGCGCGAAGATCAACGCCAGCACCGCGCCGAATGCCGCCCCTGCCAGGAACGGGCCAACGCCGCCGCCTGACTTCTCGATCACCACGACCGGCTGCTCTTCATACCGTCGTGCCATTACAGCCTCCTCGGTCCGCCGCCCGGCAACAAGTTCCCTCAGCGGAATGTATCCGGGGACCGGAACACCGTCAAAAGGCGATCGCAAGACCGTCGTAGGCCGGCTCCACGCCGTCCGGCAGCCGCTCGGTGAGCGCCGCGTGGCCGTGCCGATGGGTAAGGTGCGTGAGCAACGTGCGTTCCGCACCGACGGCCCGCGCCACCGTCACGGCCTCATCGATCGACAGATGCGTCGGGTGGGGTCGGTCGAACAGCGCGTTCACGACCAGTACGCGCACCCCGCGCAGCCAATCGACGACCTCGTCCGGGACCGACTTCGCGTCCGTGACGTAACCGAACGGGCCAATCCGGTAGCCGAAAACCGCCAGATCCCCGTGGGGCACCGGGAGCGGAACCACCGGCAGACCCGCCACCACCGTCTCGGCAAAGGGCTCCAGCGGGGTCGCCACCAGCTGCGGCTTCGACGTCCCAGGCTGCGGTCGGATGCGATCATCGAAGATGTAGGGAAAGCGATCGCCCAACTCCCGGAGGGTGGCGGCGGATCCGTAGATGGGGAGGTTCTCGCGCCGCCGCGCCGTCAGCGCCCGGAGATCGTCGATCCCGTGGGTGTGGTCGGCATGCCCGTGCGTGTAGAGCACGGCATCAACACCCCCGATCCGTGCCGCGAGCAGTTGCAGTCGGATCTCCGGGGGCGTGTCGATGAGGATGCGGCGCCCGTCGTCGCCTTCCACGACCGAGGCCACCCGCATCCGACGATCGCGCGGATCGTTCGAGGTGCAGACGGCACAGTCACAGCCAATCACCGGCACGCCGAACGAGGTGCCGGTCCCGAGGATCACGACCCGCACGCCTAGACGACCTCGACCTTCAAGAGATTCGTGGTGCCGGGCACCTCGAACGGCACCCCGGCGGTCACCACGATCAGGTCGCCCGACCGTGCATACCCCTTGTCAATCAGCGTATCCCGCGCCACGTCCACCATCGCGCCGTAATCCGGCACGCGGCTGGCGAGCTCGGGCACGACCCCCCAGACCAGCGCGAGCTGACGGCAGGTCCCGGGCTCGGTGGAGAGCCCAAGGATGGGGCTTGCCGGTCGCAGTGCCGAGATCTTCCGCGCGGTGAACCCGCTCTTGGTGAACGACACGATCACGGGTACGCGGAGCATGTCCGCGGCCGACGCCGTCGCGGCGGCGATGGCGTCCTCCACCGTGACCGGCGCGCCGTCGCGGCGGTGACGGCGGCGGCGCTCCGGCTCCGACTCGTCGTACTTCGTCCGCTCGATTTCGTGGATGATGCGCGCCATCGCGTCGACCGCCGCCACCGGATGACGGCCCATCGCCGTCTCGGCGGAGAGCATGACGGCATCCGTCCCGTCGAGGATCGCGTTGGCGACGTCGGACGCCTCGGCACGGGTCGGCCGAGGGTTCTCGATCATGGACTCCAGCATCTGCGTCGCCGTGATCACCGGTCGGCCGGCGGCATTCGCCAGCCGGATGAGCCGCTTCTGGGCGAGCGGCACCTCCTCGTAGGGCAGCTCTACACCGAGATCGCCGCGCGCCACCATGACGGCATCCGCCGCCGCGATGATCTGGGGAGCCTGCGCCAGCGCGGTGGCCCGCTCGATCTTCGCCACGAGTGCGACGTGGTCTGGGACGAGATCGCGCACCTCAATCACGTCGGCGGGCTCGCTGACGAACGAGATGCCGATGTAGTCGGCCCCGTGGGCGACCGCGAGCGCGATGTCCTCGCGGTCCTTCGCGGTGACCACCGGGGTGCTGACCCGTATGCCAGGGAGGTTGATGCCCTTGTTGCCGCGCAGCAGTCCACCATGCACCACCCGCCCGACGACGCGGACCCCATCCGTCTCCCGCACCTCCACGGAGAGCAGTCCGTCGTCCAGGAGGATGCGGGCGCCCGGCGAGACATCACGGCCGAGCGCCTCGTAGGTCGTGGGAATCTCGTCCGCCGCCGCCACCGCTTCCGGCGCGAATACGACGTCGGACTCGGGCACCAGGTCACGCGGCGCACGCAGGGCACCGACCCGAATGCGGGGGCCCTGCAGATCGACCAACACCGCGATGTGTCGACCCTCTGCCTCGGCGACCGATCGCACACGATCCATCAACTGCGCGCGCTGCTCCGGCGTGCCGTGTGAGCTGTTGACCCGGATGACGTTTACCCCGAGCTCGAAGAACCGTCTGAGCATCTCGGGGTCCTGGGACGCCGGGCCGACCGTGGCGACGATCTTGGTGCGATGAAAGCGGGGGATCGGTGGCGTGGCCGGGGGTGAGGCCAGCCGCCCGGTGAGGATGGGCATCGTCAGAACTCCAGCTGCACGCCGAGGCGCACGAGGCGCGGCGGTCCGAAGGCAAAGAGCGGCTGCAGGAAGTCACGCGCCGCGCGGCGGTACAACGGGAGCAGCTCATCCCCCTCCAGGAGGCGATTGCCGTCGAGGTCCGCCTCCGGCCGGTAC
>Ga0224500_10001083_pt1 | contig 16875 bp, 12 predicted proteins | sample SF_Oct11_sed_USG_FD_168126 | JGI IMG/M metagenome (GOLD analysis project Ga0224500, IMG submission 168126) | Sediment microbial communities from San Francisco Bay, California, United States - SF_Oct11_sed_USGS_4_1 | ecosystem: Environmental > Aquatic > Marine > Sediment | place: USA: California... | reverse complement strand
AGGGCGACATGAGCGACTCCGAGCGCGTCAAACTGGCGATGCAGGGATTCATCAAGGATTTCAGTTCGACCACCGCGACCTACATGGAGTCGTGCATTCATTGCGGCCACTGTGCCGAGGCCTGCCATTTCTACAAGGTCACCGGCGATCCCAAGTACACGCCGATCTGGAAACTGGAACCCTTCAAGCAGGCCTACAAGCGCGAAGCCGGCCCGTTCGCTTTCGCCTACCGCGCCTTCAACCTCAAGCCGGAAGTCACGGTCGAGGAACTCGAAGAGTGGCAACACCTGCTCTATGACAGCTGCACCGTGTGCGGGCGCTGCACGATGGCGTGCCCGATGGGCATCGACATCGCCACACTGGTGAGCCAGGCGCGACACGGCATGTTCGCCGCCGGTCTGGTGCCGCATGAACTGTGGGCCGTTGCCGAACGCGCCGAGCGCGAAGGCAGCCCTCTGGGCGCTACGCCGAAAGTGCTGCAAGACCGCATCGAATGGCTCGCGGATGATTACGACGTGAAAATCCCGCTCGACCGGTCGCAGGCTGACGTGGTGTGTACGTTGTCGTCGATCGAGATCATGAAATACCCCGAGTCCATCGTCGCTCTGGCAAAAATCATGAATCACCTCGGCATCAACTGGACCTTGCGCAGCGACGGCTATGAGGCCACCAACTTCGGTCTATTGTCCGGCAATGCGGCGTGGCAGAAAGACATGAGCATGAAGCTGATCAACGCCGCGATCGGTGCAGGGGCAAAAACACTGGTATTGCCCGAGTGCGGCCATGCCTACGGCGCGCTGCGCTGGCAGGGCGCCAACGTCTATGGCAAGCCGCTGCCGTTCGAAGTCCTGCACATTTCCGAGTTTCTAGCCGAACAGTTACGCAGCGGAAAACTGAAACTGAAAAAAATGGAAACCTCCGTCACCTTCCACGATCCCTGTCAGGTCTCGCGACGCGGCGGCGCCACGCAGGCCCCGCGCGACGTGTTGCAGGCGCTGGGCGCGGATCTGCACGAGATGCAGGACAGCGGCAACCTCAGCTATTGCTGCGGCGGCGGTGGTGGCGTCGTCACCATCCATCGTGCCGACGAGATGCGTTATGCCGCCTTCAATATCAAAATGCAGCAGATCGACGCTACAGGTGCTGAACTGCCAGTCACCAGTTGCTCCAACTGCCGGCAGACCTTCGACGACGGGCAGGCCCACTATAAGTGGGACAAAAAAATGGCCAGCCTGCTGGAAGTGGTCGCCGAACATATAGTGGATTGATTCACCCGCTGACTCGGGCAGCGAAACCAACAGCGCCGTCAAAGGCTATACTCGCAGCTTAAATCGCGAGTAAATACCGTGCCCGATTTGTACATTCCGCTGTTCACACCTCCGCCCGCGCAGGACAGTCCGGCGCTGTGGTTCGCGTTTCAGCGCACATCCATCATGGTGCAGAATCCGGACGCGCCGGCACTGCCCTGTTGCGCCACCCTGGGCGATCACGGCATCGCACCGGTACGCAGCCATTATCTCGGCCTGCTCGGCGAGCGGCATTGTTACGCCGCTGAGGTTGACGAAGCCCATCCGCTGCCCGCCGGCTGGTCGGCGCTCGGCCTGCGCGACCTGTTCGGCTTGGTCGACGATACCGTCGCCGCACTGTCGGGACGCGCCTTCCAGTTGATCGAATGGGAACGCAATCACCAGTTTTGCAGCCGCTGCGGCACACCGATGCAGCCCCGCACCGATGAACGCGCGCGTGCCTGTCCGGCCTGCCGCTTCACCAGCTATCCGCCGGTGTCACCTGCGGTCATGGTGCTGATCACCCGCGGCCGTGAGCTGCTGCTCGCGCGCAAGGCCATTTGGCCCGCGGGACGTTATTCGGCAATCGCGGGTTTTGTCGAGCCGGGCGAAATGCTGGAAGACACGGTGGCACGGGAAACGCGTGAAGAGGTCGGCGTTGAAGTCGGCAAGCTGCATTACTTCGGCAGCCAGCCCTGGCCCTTTCCGCACTCGCTGATGGTCGCGTTTATCGCCGAGTATTCCGGCGGTGCCGTCCGTCCCGATGGCGTCGAAATCGAGGAAGCCACCTGGTTCGATGTCGAGGCTCTACCCCACCTGCCACCCAGCATCAGCATCTCGCGCCGGCTGATCACCACCGTGGCGGCCTCACTGGCGCAGCAATATCCGCGCCCCTGACCCTACAACACCGGAATTCGACAATGACCACCATGAATCCCCTGCTCCGGCTTTACGCACTGGGCCAACGCATCTGGCTGGACAACCTTTCTCGCACGCTGCTGCGCGAGGGCACACTCAAGACCATGATCGCGGAGGACAAGATTGCAGGTGTTACGTCCAACCCGTCGATTTTTTTCAAGGCCATCAGCGAAAGCCCGCACTACGCCGAAGACCTGGAAAAACTCAAAAGCGACAAAACGATCTCCGCTGAACAGCGCTATGAAACGCTGGCGATTGCGGACATCCAGCAGGCCTGCGATCTGCTGCAGCCCGTTTACAAGGCCAGTGCCGGCGAAGACGGTTATGTCAGCCTGGAGGTCTCGCCGGCGCTGGCACATAACACTGAAACCACCGTGGCCGCCGGGTTGCGGCTCAAAGCGGCAGTCAACCGCGCCAACCTGCTGATCAAGGTACCTGCGACCACCGCGGGTCTCGCGGCAATCGAGGAGCTGATTGCACAGGGCTGCTCGGTCAACGTCACGCTGATGTTTTCATTGCGTCACGTGCGCGCGGTGACTAATTCCTATTTGAGCGGCATCACCCGTCTACTCGACGGCGGCGGCGACGCCCGCAAGGTCAAATCCGTGGCGAGCCTGTTTCTCAGCCGCGTCGATACGCTGCTCGACAAGCGTCTCGAAGCCATCGGCGGCGACGCGCTGGGTTTGCGTGGACGCTCGGCGGTGGCACTGGCAAAACTGGCTTTTCAGGAAAACCGCAAGACTTTCGGCGACAAGGCTTTCGGCGTACTCGCCAAACGCGGCGCCCGGCCGCAGACCATGCTGTGGGCCAGCACAGGTACCAAGAATCCCGCTTACAGCGATGTACTTTATGTCGATTCGCTGATCGGACCGCGCACCGTCAACACCGTGCCGGACGCCACGCTTGCGGCGTTCCGGGAGCACGGACGCGCTGAAGCAACACTGGAAAAGAACATCGAGGGCGCGCAAGAACAGTTCGAGGCGCTGCAGGGCCTGGGCATCGACCTCGACGCCATCGGCGAGGAACTGCAGGCCGACGGGCTGAAACAGTTTGAAGACGCCTACCAGAAGCTGCTGGCGCTGACCGCAAACTAGGCGGACGCGGTTGCGCTCAGGAGCCGTCTCGACGCCATAACGCGGCGCCGCTGATCTTGTCGATGTCGGCCAGTTGCGCCTCATGGATTGCCAGCTCGTCGGGGCTTGCCCGCAGAACCGCAAGCGTCAATTCCCCGCGGCGGAACTCAGCGGCACCGACATCAGCCTGCGTGGATTCGACTTCGATCATCAGGCTTTCCTGTCCGCGCGTCATGGCTAGATAAACTTCCGCCAGCAGTTCCGCGTCGAGCAACGCCCCGTGCAGGGTGCGCGCTGAATTATCGATCTGGTAGCGGTCGCACAGGGCATCGAGGCTGTTGCGCTTGCCCGGATGCAGTTCCTTCGCCATACGCAGGGTATCGATAACGTTCGGGCAATGGGTTGCGAGTTTCTTCTGGCGCATCAGGGCCAGCTCTGCATCAATGAAACCGACATCAAACGGCGCGTTATGGATGATCAGTTCGGCCCCGCCGACATAGTCGAGAAATTCAGCGGCGATTTCGGAAAACTTCGGCTTGTCGCTGAGGAACTCGGTGGTCAGACCATGCACCTGCAGCGCGCCTTCGTCGCTGTCACGGCCGGGATTGACATAGCGATGGAAATGCTTGCCGCTTAAGCGCCGGTCTATCAGCTCCACGCCTGCGATTTCGATGATGCGGTGCCCGAGCTTGGGGTCAAGGCCGGTGGTCTCCGTATCGAGAATGATCTGCCGTACCGGCATCAGGCAGCCTGCCCCGGCTTGACGCTGGTGACACCCATATTGGCGAGCTCGTCGGCGCGCTCGTTGCCGTCATGCCCCGAATGCCCCTTCACCCACAGCCACTCGATATCATGCTGTGCCGCCAGTTCATCCAACCGGCGCCACAGATCCTCGTTCTTCACCGGCTTTTTGTCCGCTGTTTTCCAGCCACGTTTTTTCCACGAGTGGATCCACTCGGAAATCCCCTGCTGCACGTATTTCGAATCGGTATGCAGGCGTACAGTGCAACGGCGCTTGAGCGCTTCCAGCGCGCGGATCACTGCGGTCAGCTCCATCCGGTTGTTGGTGGTATGCGGCTCGCCGCCGAACAACTCGCGCGTCCTGCCGCTGCCGTTTAGCACCACGCCCCAGCCACCTATGCCCGGATTGCCCTTGCAGGCGCCGTCGGTATAAACCTCGATCACATCCCCTGCCTTTTTTTCAGTCATTGCACGCGGGTCCTTGCTGCCGCGGCATCCTCGTCACGCACCCTGCGTTCAGGCACCGACGCGAGATTCTTTTTCGGCGATGCACGATCGCTCCACCTGGGCATGATCAGGCGCATGCCGCGCACGCGCTTGATCGCCTGCAGAAAATAAACGCCGCCGGCAATGGGCCACCAGCGATCGCCCGCTTTTTCCATGAATTCAAACCGGTCGAGCCACTTCTGCTCGGCGCACGGCGGTGCATAGCATGCCATCGACCCTGCGACGATCTCCAGACCGAGCAGCGCGAACCAGTCCTTGACCCGCGGCAGCCGGATGAAGTTGCCGTTCCACGGGAAATTACCCCGTGTGCCCACGCTGCGGCGCAGGCCCCACAGACTCATCGGATTGAATCCCGAAATGACGACATGGCCCTCGGGACGCAAGGCCCGCGCGACTTCACGCACCACCTGATGCGGATGCTCGCAGAACTCCAGCGTGTGCGGCAATACCATCAGATCAACACTGTTGGACTCGATCGGCAGGTCACGAAAATCCGTGCGCAAGCCGACATCACCCGCGGCCGCAGCGCGCACACGCAACGGTATGCGACTGGCTCGCAACAGGTCAACCTGCTCCAGACCGAGCTGCAACGCGTGATATCCGAATATGTCGGCCACTGCAGTGTCAAAATATTTCTGTTCGCGGGCGACAAGGTAACAGCCAGCCGGACTCGCCAGCCATTGCAACGGAGAAGAGCCTGTGGCCGCATTTGACATGTCGCGAGTTTAAATCAAATAATCGTCCACCACCCGGCAATGGAGCAAGTGATGGCAGATTTTGAAGTCGTACCGCTGCGCGCGTTTTCCGATAATTACATCTGGACCATCCGCGATGCCGGACATGCGGCCGTGGTTGATCCGGGTGATGCGGCCCCGGTTATCGACTACCTCGCCCGTGAAAAGCTGACTTTGGTGGCCATACTCAACACGCATCACCATGCCGACCATGTCGGCGGCAATGCCGCGCTGCTGGCCCGCACCCGGGTTCCCGTATTCGGTCCGCACGATGATCGCATTCCCGAAGTCACGGAACGCCTGGCCGACGGTCAGCGCTTCATGCTGCCCCATTTCAACATCGAAATGGAAACGCTGGAAATTCCCGGACATACCCGCTCGCATATCGCCTTCCACGGCGGCGGCATGCTGTTCTGCGGCGATACGCTGTTCGCAGCGGGCTGCGGGCGCCTGTTTGAAGGCACACCGCGCCAGATGCATGACTCGCTGACCCGTCTCGCGCGGCTGCCCGACGACACCCGCGTGTACTGCGGGCACGAATACACGCTGGCCAACATCAAGTTTGCCAGGGCCGCCGAGCCCGGCAACGGCCGGCTGCTCGAACTCGAACAACAGGCGCAGGCGCTGCGGGCGCAGGATCAGCCAACACTGCCTTCCACCATCGCGCAGGAAAAAGCCACCAACCCGTTTCTACGGGTGACCGAGCCCGCGATCATCGACAGCGCCAGCGCACGGGCCGCGAAAAAGCTCTTCGACCCGGTCAGTGTGCTTGCCGAAATTCGTGACTGGAAAAACAATTTTTGAGGCATTTTTCACGCCATTCAGCCGAAATTAAGACCTCACCTGCAGTTGATGAATTAAGTTGTTGATTTAAAACAACTAGTTATATTGACATCGACGCGAGTCACGGCTACCATCCGCGAACTGTTCACTGCCGCTGTGGCTGTTGCATGAAGGTAGTCTTTTTTATTCACTGACACTGATAATCCGGACCCCGCACGCATGATGACGATTGCCGCACGCTGCGCACTGCTGACCGTACTGCTGTTTGCCGCAGCCTGCGCCCAGATCCCTGCCGGGGAAATCGCAGACCAGGACGCCGGCACCATCGAGCGCGCACAGGCGGCCGTAGCGCCTGAACCGGATGCCACGTTGCCCAACCCGGCGGTGGCACTGGTTCCTGAACCGCCCGCACCGCTCGCAGCGCCGGCCCAGGCTGAAGTCAAGGCCCTGCCGCGCGACATATGGGAACGCCTCCGCGCCGGTTTCACGCTGGCGCCGATGGACACCGCACTGGTGCAGGAATGGGAACGCCGCTATGTTGCCAAGCCCGAGTATTTCGAGCGCATGGTCGAACGCGGCAGCCACTACCTGTTCCACATCGTTGAAGAAATCGAACGCCGCAAAATGCCGGCCGAGATCGCGCTGCTGCCGATGATCGAGTCCGCCTACAATCCGCAGGCCTATTCGAAGGCGCATGCCTCCGGCCTGTGGCAGTTCATCCCCTCGACCGGAAAACTGTACGGACTGCGCCAGAACTGGTGGTACGACGGCCGGCGGGATGTGATCGCCGCCACCAACGCGGCGCTGGATTATCTGGAAAAACTGTATGCCCAGTTTGGCGACTGGGAACTGGCGCTGGCTTCATACAACTGGGGGGAAGGCGCAGTAGCCCGCGCCGTGGCACGCAATCAGGCCAAGGGCCTCGCCGCGGACTACTCCAGCCTCAAAATGCCGGCAGAAACCCGCAATTACCTGCCGAAGCTGATCGCGGTCAAGAACATCATTGCTGATCCGGCAAGCTTCGGCGTCACGCTGGCCAGCGTACCCAACGAGCCTTATTTCGAAATCATCACGGTCCAGCGTCATATCGACGTCAAGCTGGCCGCCAGGTTTGCGGGCATGCCGCTCGATGAGTTCCGATTCCTGAATCCGGCGCACAACAAGGCGGTGATCAAGGCAGGCAGCGAGGAAACCATCGTGCTGCCGCGCGACAGGGTCGCCGCGTTCAACGCCAACCTCGACAAATACGAAGAGCCTCTGGTCTCGTGGCAGGCGCACACGCTCAAGGCCGGTGAAAAGCCCGAGAAAATCGCCGCAACCTACGGCATCAGCATGAATGAACTGAAGCGGGTGAACGGCATCACCGGTAAAAACAAGTTCCGCACCGGCCTGTCATTGCTGGTTCCGGTCAAGGCCGGGGCCACCCCCAACCTGCCGGATCTGCCCGCGGCCCAGGTATCGCGGCCCAAGACCTACAAGACGGCACGCAGCAAGAATGCCAAACCCGCCGCCAAGGCCGGCACCAAACCCCAATCGAAGCAGGCCGTTGCACAGCGCGCACCCGCGCAGCCAAACAACCCGCGAAAACCGCTGAACCCAAACGTCAGTCCGACGATCGCGTCGTCACCGCTGAAATCCGTCGCTGAACCGTCAATCGTAGAGATGGCAGCGCGAGGTGTGCGCTGCACTGAAACGGTGTTCATCCGGATATTCGCTGCTGCAGCGGGGCAGCGCCGCACTGCAGCGGGGATGAAAATGGCAGCCCTGCGGCGGCTTTACCGGTGACGGCAGATCGCCGGCGAGTTGAATCACGGGACGCGTCGCCCCCGGATCGGCGACCGGCACCGCTGACAGCAGCGCCTGAGTATAGGGATGCCTGGGCGCACGCAATACTTCGTCCACCGCACCACGCTCCACCACGCGCCCCAGGTACATCACCGCAACCTCGTCGGCCATGTATTCGATCACCGACATGTTGTGGCTGATAAACAGGTAGGCCAGCCCCTTGTCGCGTTGCAGACGCTTGAGCAGATTGAGGATCTGCGCCTGCACCGACACATCGAGTGCGCTGGTCGGCTCATCGCAGACGATCAACTGCGGCTCTACCGACAGGGCACGGGCAATGTCGATGCGCTGGCGCTGACCGCCCGAGAATTCATGCGGATAGCGCGTCTTGACGTCGGCAGCAAGCCCGACCTCGGCCAGCAGCGCGTCGATGCGTGCCTGCCGCGCCCCCGGGTCACCCCCCGCATGCAGGGCAATCATGCCCTCCTCCAGTGCATCGCCGATGCGCACGCGCGGATTCAGCGAAGCATACGGGTCCTGGAAAATAATCTGCACATGCCGGCGCTGGCCACGCAACGCCGCGCGGCTCAACGCAAGGAAGTCTTCGCCGCCAAATTTCACTTCGCCGCTGGTCGGCTCGACCAGCCGCAGCAGGCCCTTGCCGACAGTGGTTTTGCCGCAACCGGACTCTCCCACCAGGCCCAGCGTGCGGCCGGCGGCGATTTCAAGCGAGACGCCGTCCACGGCCATGACGTGCCCGCTGATCCGCCGCAAAAATCCCGAATGAATCGGGAAATGCACCTTGAGACCTTTGACCTGCAACAACACCTCGCCGGGGGCCGGCGCCGCGGCAGGCAACGGCGACGCGACATCAATCGCAACTGCCGTTTCGATATCAGGCCGGTCCTGTTCGTACAAATGACATTTCACCTGATGCCGGCCATCGACCGCACTCCACTGCGGCACCACACCGGCGCAACGCGGCAGCGCATGATCACAGCGTTCGACAAAGCGGCAGCCTTCGAACTTCCGGTTCAGCGGCGGCACGGCCCCGCGAATCGCGGCCAGCGCGCGCCCGCGGCCGGCCCGGTCCGGCAATGATTCGAACAGCTTGCGTGAGTACGGGTGCGCAGCTCCGGAAAAGAAAGCACCGACTGCAGCGGATTCGATGATTTCGCCGGCATACATCACCGCAACCCGCTGCGCCATTTGCGCGACGACGCCGAGGTCGTGGGTAATCAGCAGCATCGCCATGTTCCGGGAACGCTGCAGTTCGCGCAGCAGTTCCAGCACCTGCGCCTGCACGGTCACGTCCAGCGCCGTCGTCGGCTCATCGGCGATCAGCAGGTCGGGATCGCAGGCCAGCGCGATTGCAATCATGACGCGTTGCTTCATGCCGCCCGACATCTGGAACGGATACTCGGCCATGCGCCGCCGCGCGTCGGGCATGCGCACGGCTTCCAGCAATTCCAGCACTTTGGCATCGACCACCGCACGCTCCATGTCGCCGTGGCACAGCACGGCTTCGGCAATCTGTGCGCCCACCGTCATCACCGGATTCAGGGACAAACCCGGTTCCTGAAAAATCATGGCCACGCGCCGCCCGCGCACGTCGCGCATCCGCACCTCCGGCAGCGCCAGCAGATTCTCACCTTCCAGTTCGACGGCCCCGCCGGCAATGGACGCGGCGTCGGGCAACAGGCGCATGATCGACAGCGCTGTCATGGATTTGCCGCAGCCGGATTCTCCCACCAGGGCGTAGACTTCACCCGCAGCAATCTCAAACGACACGCCGTCGACCGCACGCACCGGCGCACCGTCGCCGCGGATCAGCGTGCTCAGGCCGTCCACGCGCAGCAGCGGCGCGCTCACGGCCGACCCCCGGCAATGATCAGCCTCGGATCGAAAGCATCGCGCACGGCATCGGCGAACAGATTGGCGGCGAGCACCAGCGTCAGCATGAACACGAATGCCGCCGCCAGCGACCACCACACCATGGGCTCACGCGCCATTTCCAGGCGGGCGCTGTTGATCATGGTGCCGAAACTGATCATCGACGGATCAACACCTACGCCGACATAGGAGAGCACCGCTTCGGCCAGCACCAGTCCGCTGAAATCCATGACCAGCGCGATCATCACGATGTGCATCACATTGGGCGTCAGATGGCGCATCATGATGCGCCAGTGCGACACACCAAAGGCGTGCGCCGCCTGGATGTATTCCATCTCGCGCAGCTTCAGTACTTCGCCGCGCAACAGCCGGCACAGCCCCGTCCAGCTGGTCACGCCCAGGATTACGCACAACGCGAGCAGGCGCACGTCGGCACGGATTTCGGTACTCGGAAACAATTCCGAATTGTTTTCGATGTAGACCTGCATCATCAGAACGGCCGCAGCAATCAGCAGCACCCCGGGTATCGAGGACAGGGTCGTATAGAGATACTGAATCAGGTCATCGATCCAGCCCTTGAAATACCCCGCCATGACGCCCAGCACCAGCGCAAACGGCAGCATTACCAGCGTCGCCAGCATGCCGATCACGAGGCCCGTGCGTATGCTCTTCAGCGCCTGATAGAGCACATCCTGACCGACCTTGTCGGTTCCGAGCACGTGGTAATGCGGCGCCAGCGCGATTACCGGCCCGATGACGACGAACAACATCCCGAGCGCACAGAACACCGCGCGCCACGGCACTTCCGAGCGGCCCTGCCAGATTCCGCGCCACACCGACTCGATGTCGGCCGCGGTATGCCGTGCGCGCATCGCGCATACGCCGATCACGACCACCAGCCACAGCATCAGCGCAAACGTCAGGCCGCGAAAGGCCTTCAACGCAACATCCCGCCCCCGTTCCGCATGCGGATCGGCCAGATGGGCGCCGCCGTGCCGCAACCGCGGATAGATCCGTGCTTCGCGGCCGTCGGGCAACTGCACCGTCTCCTTGGCGTAGAGATGCGTGGCAAACGGCGCCGAATAGGTTTTTTCCCGGGTCGCGCGCAAAGGCTCGAGCACGCGGTCAAGCGCGCTGCGTACCGCGGTGGCATAAATCACTTTACCGTCCGACGACGGCAATGCCGCGCGGTAATGCAGCGAATCGAGCAGGCCGATCAGTACGAACGGCACCAGCACCGTCGCTGCGGCCATACCGCTGGGACTGCGCGCAACCCGGGACCACGGTGCGCGCAGATGCGGACGCGCGCGGGTATACAACGCCAGACCTACGGCGCCCGCCACCAGCAGCCACACCAGCACGTCGCTCCACAGCCATTCGAACCTGAAGGGCATCATGAAAATCGCACCCGCGGATCAACCAGCGTGTACGAAATGTCGGTCAGGATCAGCCCGATGATGTAGAGCACCGAACCGAGGAACACCATCGCCCGCACGATCGCAAAGTCCTGCTGGCTGATGGCGTCGATGGTGTAGCTGCCCAGTCCGGGGATGCCGAAAAACGATTCGGTGATCAGCGCGCCCATGAACAGCAGTGGTATCACCACGACCACGCCGGTGAGTATCGGAATCATCGCGTTCTGCAGCACATGACGGAACAGCACGCGCACCTCCGACAGCCCCTTGGCGCGCGCGGTACGCACGTAGTCCTTGTTGATTTCCTCAAGGAAAATCGTCCGGTACCAGCGGGCGTTGCCACCGATGCCGCTGATGATGCCGATCAGCACCGGCAGCGCCAGAAACTTGATCGCGTCGAAACCGCTGTCGTAACCGGAGATCGGCACCAGGTTCCACAGTTTGCCGAAAATGAACTGGCCGCCGATGATGTAGAACAACGCCGAGATCGACATCATCAGCACGCACAGCACCACGCCCCAGAAATCGATATAGGTCGCGCGGAAAAACGCCATCAGCAGGGCGAAGGTGATGTATACCGCGAGCCCGATCACGAACGCCGGAACCTGCACCGCAAGGCTGGGCCACATGCGGGTGCTGATGTCATAGCCGATGTTGCGGCCCTGGTCGGATGCGCCAAACTGGAACGCGAATAACCGCACCGACTTGTCGAAAAATACGGTTTCGGTGACGCGCCCGATACCGGTCGATTTTTCATTTAAAAACAAAGGCTTATGATAACCCCGCTCGCGCTTCCATTTCTCCACGGCTTCAGGCGTAACGCGCTTGGCGCCCAGTTGCGCGCGGGCGACGTCGTCCGGCGAATTGACGAAAAAAAACAGCGCAAACGTCAGCACATTGACGCCGATGAGCACGAACACGCCGTAAATCAGGCGACGGATGATGTACGCGGTCATGATTGCGCCGCCACCGCCGTACTGCGCTCGCGCCGGCGAAATGCAGCGATTGCCGGCAGCGTGCCGATGACCAGCAGCGCCGTAACCAGCGCCAGCGGCCAGACCACCGGCGGGTTCCACTCACGCCGCTTCACCGCACGCAGCGCCGGATCCAGGCGCTGGTACTTGAGTCCGTTGTTGGCAATCTGGTTGGGCTTGCCGTTATGCACCCAGGCATGGTGCAGCGTGTAGTCCTTGGGAAAAAAACTCCAGACCCACGGCGCATCGTGCCGCAGTATCGCGATCATGCGGTCGATGATCGCCTGGCGCTCGGCCCCGTTGGCCATGTGTTTCATGCGATCGAACAGCTGGTCGTACTCCGCATTCCTGTAATTGGATGCATTTTCACCCTGGGTCCGCGCGCGGCCCTGCGGTCCGTGCAGCAGGAACAGGAAATTTTCGGGATCGGGATAATCCGCATTCCAGCCGAGAAAATACAATTGTGCCGTGCCGCGCCGCAGCTTGTCCTGCAGCCGGTTGAAATCCGTCGCGCGGATCACCAGCTGCACGCCCAGCTTCTGGAACTGGCGGATGTACCAGTCGAGACGCGCCTTGCTGTCGGCACCGCTCGACGTGGTATCCAGATGCAGTAGCAGCGGCTCGCCGGTCTTCGCGTCACGACCATTGGGATAACCCGCCTCGGCCAGCAGTTTCTTCGCCTGCTCGATGCTCTTGCGCTGCGGCTGCCCGTTGCGCCATTCATACACATAGGGGTTGATCCCGGCTTCATCCGGCTCGCGGTGACCGAATATGCCCGGCGGAATCGGCCCGTGGGACGGCACGCCCCGGCCGTTGCGGAATATGGATATGAACTCCTCCTGGTCGACGGCAATCGAGATCGCCAGTCGCAGCTTGCGCCTGCGCTCGCCGCTGCCGCCATCGACATTGCCGACCACGGGATCGCGCATGTTGAATCCGAGATAGAACACGCTGGTCGCCAGCGAAGTCTGCAGCCGGATGCCGCGCCGGATCATGTCATCCGACAGCGTAACGTCGCCCTGCCCCGAAAACTGCACCGCCTGATCAAAGGTGTCGGAGGCGATTCCGGATGCGTCGTAGTAGCCCTGCAGGAACTTGTTCCAGTACGGAATCTGTTCCTTTTCCAGGCTGAACACGACCTTGTCGATGAACGGCAGCGTTTTGCCGGCATCCTGCAGCAAACCGCTGGCAGCATCAGCAGGTTCACCCTCCGCCGGATAGGTTTCGGCCTGGTCCCGGTAGTACGGATTGCGTTCGAGCACCATCTGCCGGTTCGGATTGTTGACCGTCAGCATGTAAGGGCCGGTGCCCAGCGGGTACCAGTCGAGCGATATGTTTTTCTGCGCCAGACCCGGCTGGCCGTAAAAGCGGTCCGCCTCCGGCGGCACCGGCGCGAAAAACGGCATCGCCAGCCAGTAGGCAAACTGGGGGTACTTGCCGCGCACGCGCACCGCGTAGGTGTAACGGTCGATGATCCGCGCCCCCGCCAGCTCGTGTCGCGTCAGGTCAACCGTCTTGTCCTCCGGCAATGCCGCCGCTTCCCCGGCAAGCATCGCCGCATACTCCTTCAGGCCGACGATGTACTCCGTCATCAACTGCAGGATCGGTGAATGCAGCCGCGGATGCGCCAGGCGCTTGATCTGGTGCACATAGTCACCGGCAACCAGCTCGCGCGTCCCGGTGTGCCTGAAATCCGCAAGCGTGTCGATGCCGCGCAATTCCGCCGGGCTCAGCGCGTGATAACGCAGCTTCCCGGATTCATCCAGCGCCAGCGCCGGGTGGGGCTGGTAGCGCACGCCCTGCCGGACCCTGATCACGTACTCGCTGAACGCAACGCGTTCCGCCGGGACGCTGTCAGGCAGCGTTTTTCCTGCTGCATCAAGGTAAACCGGTCGCGGCACCGATTCGGCACCGAAGGGAATCAGTTCATACGGCCGCTTCAGATAGTGGTATTGCAGCGGCGGCTGGTAAATGTTGGCGATGAAGGCGTACTCGTTCTCGGCATAAGACTGCACCGGGTCGAGATGCTTGGGACGTTCCGCAAAAGATGTGTAGAGCGTATTTTCAGTGGCAGCGGCCGCGGAATAGGGATTATTCCAGGGCGATTCGCTGCAACCGGCGGTGAACGCCAGGATCAGCAGTACGATACCGTGCCGGTAGGGGAACATCGCGGGCAAGTGTAGCCGATATCGGGCAAGTATCTTCTGGTTATAATCGACTGCTCACTGCCCCGCATCACCACAGAACAGGGAAAACCATGGCGTTTCTGCAAGACAAGAAAATCCTGATTACCGGCCTGCTGTCGAACCGCTCCATTGCCTACGGCATCGCCAAAGCGGCAAGCCGTGAGGGCGCGCAGCTTGCGTTTACGTACCAGGGTGAAGAAATCAAGGACCGCGTCATCAAGCTTGCCGCAGAATTCGGCACGGTCCCGGTCCTGCCCTGCGACGTCTCCAAGGATGATGAAATTGCAGCGCTGTTTGCCAGCCTGCAGTCGGAATGGGGTGCGCTTGACGGACTGCTGCATTCGATCGCGTTTGCGCCGCGCGAAGCGCTGAAAGGGGAATTTCTTGACGGACTGACACGGGACGCCTTCAATACCGCCCACGACATCAGCAGCTACAGCTTTGCCGCACTGGCCAAAGGTGCGCTGCCGTTGATGGTCGGCCGGCCGGCCGCGATGCTGTCACTGACCTACCTCGGCGCGGTGCGCACGGTGCCGCATTACAACGTGATGGGGCTTGCGAAAGCCAGCCTGGAAGCCTGTGTGCGTTATCTCGCAACCAATCTCGGCCCGCAGGGCATCCGCGTCAACGGCATTTCCGCCGGTCCAATCAAAACGCTGGCGGCTGCCGGCATCGGCGGCTTCGGCAAAATCCTGAAATTCGTGGAGGACAATGCGCCGCTGCGGCGCAACGTCACCATCGACGACGTCGGCAATGCAGCGGCTTTCCTGCTATCGGACCTGGCCGCGGGCATTACCGGCGAGATCACCTATGTCGACTGCGGCTTCAGCACCACCGTCGGCGGCATGCGCGGAGAGTCGTAGCACTTCGGCAACGGCCTGCCTGCCGCCGCCCATGCATCACCCCCGCGGACGCGCAGGCTATTTCTTCTCGATCACTTCCTTGCGGATCTGCACTTCGCTTTTCTGCCTCAGGCTGGCGAGATAGGCGGCCAGCTCGGTCTGCCCCGCGACTTGACGCATGGTCTGGGCGATCGAGTTCTGCTTGTCCTTCGCTTCAGTCGCCGTTTCCTCAACCTTGCTGACCCGCACCAGCGTATAACCGCCGGCTGATTCGACACCGGAATAGGCCGGCAGCTTGCCGCTGACATCCGTTTTGAACGCCTGGCGCAGCGTCTCCCCGGTGATGCCTTTGGGATCGTTGCGGCTGACCAGCACCGGAGCGCTCCAGGTGACATCGACGTTCTTGCCTTCCTTCAACGCGGCCATGCGCTCACGTCCCTCCTGCGCGGCCAGCTGGCCGGCCTGCTGCAACGTCAGTTTCTTGACGAGTGCACCGCTGATCTGGTCAAAGGGCTGCACCGTCGCCGGCTTGTGCTCGGCCACCCGGGCTCCCACCAGCACGCCCGGCGCCACCTCGACAGCCTCGCTGTTGCGCTTGTTCTTCAGCACATCATCGGAAAACACCGCCTGCAGCAGCCTGGGGTTCCCCAGCAGCGCATTGTCGGCACCGGCGCGGGAAATCCAGCCGCTTTTCTGCGGTGTCGCCTTGATCAGGTCCGCCGCCGGTTTCAGGCTCTCGGACTGTTCGAACAGCGTGTTGCTGAACGCTTCCGCCAGTTCGCCGAATTTTCGTCCAGCCATCTGCTTTTTCAGTTCCGCCTCGATTTCAGGGCGCGCTTCCTCGAAAGTCTTGCCCTTGCCCCCGCGAATCGTATCGAGGCGGATGATGTGGTAACCGAACTCCGTTTCAACCGGCGGTGAAATTTCACCGGCCTTCATCGAAAATACGACATCGTCAAACGCCTTGACCATTGAACCGCGCTCGAAAAATCCGAGATCACCGCCCTTGGCCGCAGAGCCGGGATCCTGCGAATTCTTCTTCGCCAGGTCGGCAAACTCCTTGGGATTCTTCTTCAACTGCGCATACAACTCGTTGGCCCTGGCTTTGGCCTTTTTCCTGGCATCCGCACCACCGGCTGCGTCCGCGGAAATCAGGATGTGGCTCGCCTGACGCGCTTCCTTGACCTCAAACCGCTTGCTGTTCTCGTCATAAGCCTTGCGCACTTCGGCAGCAGACGGTTGCATCTGCGCCAGCAGGTTGTCCGCGCTGAGCGCCACGAACTCGACACGCACCTGCTCGGGCACGCGAAACTCGTCCTGATGGCTGTCGTAGTATTTCCTGGCCGCATCCGGATCCAGCTTTACCTGCGCGACAAAACGGTCAGGGGCCAGCGTGAAATGGCTGACTTCGCGCTGCTGCTCGGATATGCGCAGCAGGTGGGCCGCTTCCGCACGCGATACGAACGCCGATGCCGTATAGGGATGGATGACGTGGTCGGTGGTCAGGTCCTGGCGCACCCGCTGTTCAAACATCACCGGCGTCATGCTCTGCGCCCGAAGCAACTCTTCGTAGCGCGCATAGGAAAATTTGCCGTCCTCCTTGAACGCATCGACGGAGCCGACCAGGTCCTGCACCTGACGGTCGGTAACGACCAGGCCCAGGCGCCCGGCACGGCCCAGCAGCAGGCGCTGCTGCACCAGATTATCGATCACCGAGAACCGCAACTCTGCGCTGTCG
>Ga0224500_10001081_pt1 | contig 16879 bp, 14 predicted proteins | sample SF_Oct11_sed_USG_FD_168126 | JGI IMG/M metagenome (GOLD analysis project Ga0224500, IMG submission 168126) | Sediment microbial communities from San Francisco Bay, California, United States - SF_Oct11_sed_USGS_4_1 | ecosystem: Environmental > Aquatic > Marine > Sediment | place: USA: California... | reverse complement strand
CACCGTCACGGTCTCGTGGCGCCGGCCACCGTCACGGTCGCGTGGCGCCGGCCACCGTCACGGTCGCGTGGCGCCGGCCACCGTCACGGTCGCGTGGCGCCGGCCACGACCACCGTGTCGCCGGTGTGGCCGTCCTTGTCGAGCACGATGAGGTCCTCGATCGCCTCGCGCATCTCGGCGACGTGGCTCACCACGACCACGAGTCGCCGATCGTCATCCGAGACCAGGCGCTCGATGCCCGCCATCGCACGGTCCAGGTGCTCGGGATCGAGGGAGCCGAACCCCTCGTCGAGGAAGAACGCGTCGAGTCGTCCGCCACCCCTGGCGACCATCTCGGCGAGGGCGAGCGCCAGGGCGAGCGACGCGAGGAACGTCTCACCGCCCGACAGCGAATCGGCCTTCCGGGTGCGATCGGCGGCGTTGAGATCGAGGATGTCAAAACTGTCGTCGGCTGCGAAGCGGTAGTTGCCATCGGTGAGCGTCTCGAACAGCCCGCTGCCGAGTTCGGCGAGCTCGGCTCGTTCCTCTTCGAGGAGGAAGGCCAAGAACCTCGCCGGCTTGAGGTCTTGCGTCAGGCGAAGGGCGATCGCGCGACGCGCCTCGGCCTCGAACACGAGGCGCTCGAGCTCGCTCGAGCGCGCGATCTGCGTCTCGAGCTCCTCGATGGCACCGAGCGCCGTCGCGTGCCTCGCGACGACCTGAGCGCGTGCGGCGATGAAGTCGTCGTCAGGCTCGAGCCCGATCGCAGCGAGTGCGCCGGCGAGCGCGTCGGCGCTCGCGACGGCGCGCTGGGCCGCCTCGGTCCTCGCCTCGCTCGCTTCGTCGAGCCGTGTCACCAACTCCTCCCTCACGTCCGCCAATGCCGAGCGGAGCGAGGCTGGATCGCCGCCCAGCGAGCGCGGGACGCCGAGGGCACCCCAGGTGCCCGCGAGATCAGTCGCGAGACTCGCGAGCGAGGTCGCCATGGCCTCGGCCCTCTCGCGGGCCGCGTCGAGCTCGCCGCGAGCGGTCTCCACGGCGGTGGCGGCCCGGGCGGCTGCATCCTCAGCCGCGGCGAGCTCCGATGCCCTGGCTTCGATCAACTCCCGGGGCTCACCGTCTCCGAGACGCTCCGTGAGTTGGTCCTTGGCAGCGGTCAGCTCCGCTTCTGCGGCGCGCCGATGTGCGTCGGCAGCGTCGACTCGAAGTTCCGCCTCGTCGAGCCTGCGCTCGGCTTCCGTCACGGCCGCCTCAGCTGCGCCGACGGCAGTCGCCAGTCGTTCGCGGTCGGATCGGAGCGTTGCTTCGCCGGCCTCTGCCTCGGCGAGCAGCGTGCGCGCCGCGGCGATCGCCTTGGGCGCCGCGCCGCGCTTCGGCAGCGTGGCCACTGGCTGTGCGCAGACCGGGCACGGCGCTCCTTCGGACAGCCTTCCCCGCAGCTCGTGGGCCATCTCCGCGTGTTGAGCCGCGGCGAGCGCGTCTCGAGCTCTGCTCGTCGTCGCCACGGCCTCGGCCAATGGCTTCTCCGCGCTGGCCGCTGCCTCGGCGGCGGCCGCCGATCGCGCTCGCGCCTCTTCGAGTGCGGCGGCCGTCGCGGCGCGGTGCGACTCGGCCTCGGTGTGGCTCTTCGTCGCTCGTTCGACGTCGCGTGCCAGCACGTCATGGCGTTCGACGAGCTGTTCGAACGTGCGCATCTGAGACCGATCTCCGAGGCGATCGCGCACCGAGGCCAGCTCCGCGTCGGCCTCGTCTCGTGCCGCTTCCGCCGACGCAAGCGCGACCTTCGCGCGCTCCACCGCCCCGTGTGCATTGCCGGCGTCGTCGAGGAGTGCCTCGACCTGATCGCCGGCTGGCAGTGACGCAGCGACTCGCTCCAGCGTGTCGATCAGAGTGGCGGCGGCCCCGGCGTCGGCCTCGGCCGTGCGGCGCGCATCCTCGAGCCGCTCTACCTGTGGTGCGGCGCCGTCGAAATCCTTCGCCTGCAGGGCTGCGGCCTCTGCACGCTCGCGGGCCTCGTCGAGCCGCCCGCGGGCCTCGCCGATCGTGACCCGTTCCCGCTCGAGCGACTCGAGGGCGAGGGCCTCGTGCTCGAGGCGTCGGTCGGCAACCGCCTTCGCCGCATCGAGCCGCTCGTACCCGAACACGCCCTTGAGCACCTTGTCCCTCTCAGCGCGGGTCGCCTTCAAGAAGTCGCTGAACCGATTCTGTGCCAGCAGCACCGAGCGGCAGAAGGTCTGGAAATCCATGCCGAGCAACTGCTCGACCTGCTCGTTGACAGGACCTTCTTGGGTCACGGTCTCGATCGCCTCAGCCTGCGGGTCGTCCTCGGCCAGCCGAACGAGCTGATGCCCGGATTGCCCCTTCCGCTTCGGCGCACGCACCGCCCTCCAGATCTCGTCGTCGACCTTGAACGTGAGCGCCACGTGGGCCTCGTCGCACAACTGGTGGATCAGCGACCTGGTGGCGCTGCCCACGCCCGGTGTCTTTCCGTAGAGCGCGAATGCGATCGCGTCGAGCACCGAGGACTTGCCGGCGCCGATCGGACCGACGATGCCGACCAGTCGCCTGTTCCTCCAATCGAACCTCACCTGGTGCCGATAGGACCGGAATCCCTCCACGCTGAGCTCAAGCGGGCGCATCGGCCGCCTCTTCGAGCACCTCGCGGAACGCCGCCAACAGATCGTCGGGTGCCGCCTCCCCGTGTTCTCGCGTGACGTATTCGGCGTAGAGCTCGGGCCAGGTGCGATGGCCCTTCACGAGCCGTTCCCTGCGTTCGCCCTCCGGCCGCCATGCCCGCACCTTCACGAGGAGTGGGAACGTCTCGCGAGCTCGGTCGGCGAGGGTGAGGTCGGTGGCGGTCGTCTTCACCGTGAGGTCGAGGAAGGAGCCGGCCAACTCGTCCGCACGCGATTCGATCGCGTCCCACTCATCGGTCAGCCGCACGAGCGGGCGGCCCTGCGTGATCGGCACGCTCTCGATCGTCGCGAGCCGCCCTGGCTCGGCGTCGACCACCACCACCCGCTTCTTCTCGCCCGCCTCGCCGAAGTCGAGGGCGAGCAACGAGCCCGCGTACTGGGCCGGAACGGGGGAGCCGGGGACCGGCTGCGGAGCATGGATGTGTCCCATCGCCACGTACTGCGGGCCGGCAGGGATCGCCTGGGCAGTCGCCGTGTACGCGTCTCCCATGTGCAGTTCCCGCTCGCCCCGAGGAGCGCCGCGATCGACGGTGACGCCGCCGACCATGAAATGCGCCATGAGGATCGGCACGGCGTCATCGCCCGCAGCCGCGACCAGGGCCTCGTTGTACGCGCCGGTGATGGCCGACACCCTGTCTGCGTAGGCCCGGTACCACTGCCCGGCCTCGCGCATGAAGTCCACGACCCGCCCTTCCCGCAGGAACGGAAATCCGGCGACCACCGCCGGTACGCCGAGGTCGTCGGGCCCGACGAGCGCTCCCTCGTCTGGCCGTTCGATGGCTCCGATCAGGTGAACGCCGCGTGGTCGCAGCAACGGCCGGAGAGCTTCGAAAAGTTCGGGAGAATCGTGATTTCCCGCGACCACCACGACCCCGCGGCGTTCGGCGAGCCGCAACATCGTCTCGAGTCCGACCGTGAGTGCGTCCATGGGTGGGATCGGGCGGTCCCAGACGTCGCCCGACACGAGCACGAGATCGACGTCGCGCTCGTCGGCGATGCGTTCAACCTCGAGCAGTACGCCACGGAACTCCGACATGCGATCGTGGCGACCGAGCCGCTTGCCGATGTGCCAGTCCGACGTGTGGAGGATCTTCATCCTGGCGGAGGAGCCGGAGGCTGAAGCCCCGCGAACGGGTCGGGACCCGGGGCCTCGTCCACCTCCTCCTTCCGCGTGGCCCATGGCGGAAAGGGGAACGTCACGACCAACGGTACGGGGATCGCCGGTTGGGAGATCACCATGGTGCCAGGCTTCAGCACTCGGGCGCGGGCGCGGGTCGATGGAAGCATCCACCCGTACTCGGCGCGTTCGGCTTCGGCGGCGTCGAGTCGACCGCTCACGCGTATCGCGGCGTTCTCGAGCACCTCGGGAGCGACTCGGCTCGCGGTCTGCTGGGCGCCGACGAGCAGCACCCCGAGCGATCGCCCGCGCTGGGCGATGTCGATCAACATGTCCTTGAGCGGACCCGACCCCTCGCGCGGCGCGTACTTGTTCAGCTCGTCGAGCACGATCACCGACAGCGGTAGCCGCCGTCCCGTCTCTTCCTTCTCCCGGAACGTCTCGTTGAGCAAGGCTCCGACGACGAAGCGCTGCCCTTGTTCGTGCAGCGACTGGATGGCCACGACCGTCACGGTGGCCGAGCCGCGGTCGATGCGACGCGATTCGCCGGCGCGCACGAGGTGACCGAGCCTGGAGGCCGCAGCGTGCAACCGGCGCATGAACGCGGAGACCGTGCTCGGCATCACACGCCCGGTCCAGGCCTGGTCGGGCTCACTGCCGTCTTCGGGCTCGAGGAAGACCTCGAGCGCGGTCACGAGCGACGCGAGGTCGTCGATGACCGGCTCGCCCGGCCCCGCCGGCACCTCTTGGGCGCCCCAGCGCGCGCCCGGGGTCTGCGACGGGTCGCGCAGGACCACCGCGCCCGGCCGCCCCGCGACGTTCACCGCGAACCGCTTCAGCTGGGTCTGCACCCGCTCGCGGATGAACGGGATCTGGTTCTTCGCGTCGTTCGCGTCGGTGAAGCAGAACTGCATCAGGTCGTCGTCGATGAACTCGCGCGGGGTCCACGAGAAGACGTCGATGCCGTCGAAGCGTCCGCCCGTGTCGGGTACGACGACGTCGCCGGATCGACGCTTGGGGGGCGCCCAGAATGCGACCGACGGGAACGGCGTGGGCTCGACGCCGAGTGCGGCCCACCCTTCGCGCGCCTCGTCGTCGAACCTGGAGTTCGCACGGTCGAGCCAGAGGAGGTCCTCTCCCTTCACGTTGAACACCAGCACGCGCATGTTCGCCGCGCCTTCCCCGACCAGGCCGGCGTGCTCGCGGGCCGAGAGCATGCGGAGGAAGAACAGCGCGAACGACGTCTTCGTCGCGACGCCCGAGATGCCGCTGATCGACATGTGCCCGCCCTTGCGGCCGTCGAAGAAGTCGAGATCGATGTGCACGGGCAGCTCGTCGCGCCCGATGCCGATCGCGAGCGGCCGGCTCATCTCGTCGACGTAGAGCGCCTTCGCCCGTTCGTCGCCGGTCGCGCGCTCGACGGTTTCCCCCGGGTCGGGCGAGACCCACACCTCGGGATCGACGCGCGTGACCTGCACCTGCGCGGTACGCACCTTGGCCGCCGGCATGATGCCGAGCTCCGCGATGCGATGGGTATCACTCTCGTAGGAGGCTCCCTCGTAGACCGCTTCGGCCTCCGTGACCACGCCGTAGGTCCGCACTTCCCCGGCCTTCGGCACCTGCGTGCGTACGACCACGAGGTCGTCGAGCTGCAGGAAGTTATCGTCGTCGAGCACGACGCGGAACGCGCTCGTCGAGGAGTGCTGGGAACCGAGGACGCGGCCGACCTGCGTGGACTCGTCGCTCATGACGCTTCCCTCATGACGGCGTGTCGCAACGTCCGATACACGAGCCCCCGGTCGCCCATGCGGTGGCGCAGCTCTCGCTCGAGGGCCCCGATCGGCACGAGGTTCTGCGGTGCCCTGGGGTCGACCTGCGGTTCGCTCGCGACGAGCGGCAGCACAGCGGCGGTTCGGTCGGCGATCGATGTGGCCTGGTCGCGACCGAGGCGGCCCGACGTCTCGCACCGCACGACGCCCGTCCACGAATGCCCGCCCTGCAGCATCGCGAGGCGCAGATACCAGCTGTACCGCGCGTACGGTGTGTCACTCGCGATCGTGAACATCGGCGAGCGCTGTCCGGGCGCCAGCTCAGCGATCACGCCGCTGAACGGGGCTTCCAGGTAGTTCACCCTGTGCGTCTTCACGTACCCGACGGTCGCGTGTTCGCGGATCTTCTTCAGTGGGCCGTCGGCCACGACTGCGCAATCCGCCGCGAGGGCCTCGGCGCACTCTCCCTCGGCGTCGCGCATCTTCGAGTGCAGGGCCATCATCAGCAGGTTCGGATCGTCACCCGGGGCACGGGTGGTGCCCACACCGGGGTCGAGATCGACAGCCGGCATCTGCTCGCCGCTGCCACCCGCGAGCACCGCCCACCGCTCGATGCGAACGTCGGCGACCTCGGAGCGCCGGGTCTCGCGGTCCCAGACCACGGCGCCGACCGCGAACGTGCCGACGAGGCCCGGGGTCGGACCGCGCTCGGGATCGTCGAGCGTCAGTCGGGCGTCGACGCGGCGCACGCCGTCGACGAAGGCGATGCGATCGACCCCGTCGTCGCCGCCCTCGATCGGGGCCCAGTCGTCGGTCTCGACGCTCGTGTCGACGGAGCCTTCGGCGGGGGAGAGAGCGTCGTCCTGGTCGAGCGGGGTGCCGTAGTCGGGGTCCCACCCCTCGACGAAGATGCGCGCCATGCGGCGTATCGTACCCGCGCCTCCCGACACCTCCGTGGACCCATCGGCGACAGCTAGTCTCTATCAGACTAGAGGGGTGTGACGTCCTGGGAGACCACGACGAACCTGTCGCCGTTCCATGTGAACACCCGCTCGCTGATCGCGCTCGGACAACAGTGCGGATCCCCAGGCTCGTACACCCTGGCCACCACGTACAGCCCGATCGGGTCGGGATTGGGTTGCACCTCGGCGTCGCACACCGAGCGCTTCCAGATCGGAGCTCCCGCGGCGAGGTCGATCACGCGATACGTGGCACATGCTCCCGTGCCGCCGGTTTCCGCCCGAACGAGGGCGTCGTCCGATCCGTCGCCGGTGAGATCGGTCGTGTCGGCCGACACGGCGAGCACCCCGTCGCGCGCGCGGTGGGCAAGGCCATACACGGCTCGCCACGGAGGTTCGGCACGTTCGTCGCGACGCCACACGACGAATCCGCGCGCCTGCGCGAACGGGTCGGACCCGGGTGTCGCGAACATCAGTACCACGGCTTCGCCGGCATCGGTCCGGGCGCGACGCACACCCGTGAGCTCGTCGCCGGGCGGGATCAGCTGGTCGACGGGGAGCTCGCCTGCCGGCACGTCCTCGCTGAAGCTTGCCGGCACGCCCGCGGGAAGGGTGGTGGGTTCCGGGCTCGGCGACGGTGCGACCGACGGTGACCCGGTGTCGCTCGCCTCGGCCGTGGCGGCCGCGCTGATGTTCGACCGAGCGGAGAAGCTCGGGGCCGAAGCACGACGCTCGCCCTCGCAGGACACGAGCAGCATCACCACGACGGCCGCGGGAAGGATGATCCGTCGCACGGGGCGATGCTACCTTTGCGAGTGCCGAGCACCAGGGAACCGGGCGTAGGATGCGCGCATGTCCGAGGAGCCGCTTCGGCCCAAGACGGTGTCCGATTCGCGCGTCGAGCTCACCCAGCTCATGGAGGCGACCGACGTGAACATCGCCGGCACGGTGCACGGAGGCGTTGTGATGCGCCTGGTCGATACGGCCGCCGGGCTCGCTGCGATCCGTCACGCCGCCGGCCTCGCCGTCACGGTCGCGATCGACGAGATGACGTTCCTCGAGCCAGTGCACATCGGCGACGTGCTCGTGCTGCGGGCCACGGTGAACGACGTCGGGACGTCGTCGATGGAGTGCGGCGTGCGCGTCGAAGCCCACGATCCCGTGTCGGGGACGATGCGTCATGCGAACAGCGCCTACCTGGTGTTCGTGGCCGTGGATGAAGACGGACACCCCCGGCCGGTGCCGCCGTTGGTGGCTGAGACCGACGACGAGCAACGCCGCCAACGCGAGGCGAAGCTCCGTCGTGGGGCGCGGCTCGCCCACAAGGAAGCCGTCAAGGCCGCCCGCGAGGCCGAGGCGACGGCTGCCGACACCCGTTCCAGCTGAACCGGATCGGCCCTGCCCGGGCGGTGCGCTGCGCCAAGGCGTTCGCCGAGCCACGAAACCCTTGGGGCTGGAGGTCCTCGAGTGCGAGGACGCCGGGAGCACCAGCTGAAGCGTGTCCCCAATAGCACGCCTGGTGCTCGTGGATGGCGGCTGTGGCGTGTTGTCGCGTAGGCCGACATATGTTGGCCGCCGGTGGGCGCTCGAACGGCCATCAGAGAGACACCCACCCGCTCCTTTCGACCTCATACGGTCTGATCACGACCTTCACCCTCCTGTCTTCCCCCGCGACCGCCTGGAAGCCCACGGCGACTCGCGTTGCGAGTTCCTGCAGGGCCTCCTTTGTGCGCTCAGCGCGTTCCCATAGATCAACGTTGATTCTGGTCACCTCGCCATCGAAGTCGTCGGGCGCCAGGACAGGAACCACGTTGATCTCCCAGTCGTTGATGGCGAGTTCAGGCATGCTGGTCAGCGCGCGCGTTATCGCCTCCGCAAGATCTGCCAGCCGGTCGTCCCTTCGCAGATTGAAGACGGCAACCATTGGCATCGTTCTTCCTCCCTCACCGCTATTTGTCCCTGCCTCGAACAAGTTGACCTGATCGTCCCACGTCGCCACGTCGAACGAGCTGCACTCCGGGCATTGAGGCCGCTCCACGGATGCGGCCCGGACCTTGAAGTCCGAGCCGCATCGCCGACAGGCCGCGTTGAGCCAGATCACGACGCCTCGCCGAGCAGCACCCTGCGGATGAACTGCGCCCGCGTCTCGCCCTCGTTCCGGACGGCACCACGGGCAGGCGCCCACGTCTTGTCCGGGATCGTGGGCGCGGCCAGCAGCCGCTCCGCGAGCGCCTTGTCCTCCGGCTTCGTTGCCGACTTCGCCGGGCATTGTCGCATGTCAGGAGCACCGGCCGTGCGGAACGGCGTGCCGGACCCGTGGCACCTGTACCGCGTGGTCGGCTAGGCCGACGGACGTCGTTCCCCTGTCTGCTCGACGGCCGGCGGCCCCCCGCCGCGTGGGAGGATGGAAGAGACCTCTCATGCGGAAGGACTGATGGACCTGTGAGCAGCGATCTCGCCGGGGCGCGAGGGCGGTTGGAGACCGCCGAAGGCCCGATCGACCTGTTCCGGATCGACACGCTTGCCGATGCAGCCGATCTCGCCAGGCTGCCGAAGACCGTGTTGATCCTGCTCGAGAACCTGCTCCGCCGCGCTGGCTCGCGCGACGTGTCTGAGGACGACGTGCGAGCGCTCGCGAGCTGGCCCGAACCGGCTCGCGACATCGCCTTCATGCCGGGCCGCGTGCTGATGCAGGATTTCACGGGTGTGCCGGCAGTCGTCGACCTCGCGGCGATGCGCGGCGCCGCCGAGCGTGCGGGTGCCGATCCGATGGTCATCGAGCCGTCGATCCCGGTCGACCTGGTGATCGACCATTCCGTGCAGGTCGACCTGTTCCGCACGCCCGAGGCGTACGAGCGCAACATCGAGTTCGAGTATCGGCGCAACGCCGAGCGCTACTCCCTGCTCCGTTGGGCGCAGCAGACCTTCGACGGGTTGCGGGTCGTGCCGCCGGGCGCCGGCATCTGCCACCAGGTGAACCTCGAGCACCTCGGGCAGGTCGTTTCGGTGCGCGCAGGCGTGGCGATGCCCGACACGCTCGTCGGCACCGATTCGCACACGACGATGATCAACGGGCTCGGCGTGCTCGGATGGGGCGTGGGTGGCATCGAGGCGGAAGCCTCGATGCTCGGGCAGCCGATGTTCCTGCCGCAACCGGTCGTGATCGGCGTGCGAACGCTCGGCGAGCTGCCGCCCGGAACGACCGCCACCGACCTGGTCCTCACGCTGACCGAGATGCTTCGCGGCCACGGGGTCGTCGGGAAGTTCGTGGAGTTCTTCGGCGACGGGCTATCGTCGCTCTCGATCGCCGACCGGGCGACGCTGTCGAACATGTGCCCTGAGTACGGGGCGACCGCGTCGTACTTCCCGGTCGACGGAGAGACGTTGCGCTACCTTGCGTTCACCGGGCGCGGCGACCGGGTCGACGTCGTGGAGCGCTACACGAACGAGCAGGCGCTGTTCCGGCGTGACGGCGACCCCGAACCGGTGTTCAGCGAGATCCTCGAGCTCGACCTGTCGGCGGTCGTGCCGTCGATGGCCGGGCCGAAGCGGCCACAGGATCGGGTGGCGCTGCCTGATGTGTGGGCGTCGTTCGTCGGGGCGTTCCGCGATCATGCCGAGCCCGATCCGAAGGCCACCGAGGTCGGACGGTTCGTGGCCGAGGGCGGCACGCCGCGCCAGGACGAGCTCCCCGGCGATGACGACGTGACCGACCGGCCGGCCGGCGAGGGGACGATCGGCCACGGCAGCGTGGTGATCGCGGCGATCACGAGCTGCACGAACACCTCGAACCCCAGCGTGATGCTGGCCGCAGGACTGCTGGCGAAGACGGCGGTCGAGGCCGGGCTCGACGTGAAGCCGTGGGTCAAGACGTCGCTCGCGCCCGGTTCCAGGGTGGTGACCGACTACCTCGACCGAGCGGGGTTCACGCCCTACCTCGACAAGCTCGGGTTCGCGCTCGTCGGCTACGGATGCACGACGTGCATCGGCAACTCCGGGCCGCTGATCGGCCACGTTGCCGCGGCGGTCGACGAGCGGGACCTCAACGTCGTCGCCGTGCTCTCCGGGAACCGGAATTTCGAAGGCCGGGTTCACCCGCAGGTGCGCGCCGCCTATCTCGCGTCGCCACCGCTCTGCGTCGCCTACGCGCTCGCCGGACGCATCGACCTCGACCTCACGGCCGATCCGATCGGCCAGGGAGCGAACGGCCCCGTGTTCCTGCGTGACATCTGGCCGAGCCCGTCCGAGGTCGCCGGGGCGATGGCCACGGCGGTCACCGAACAGCAGTTCACGAGCCAATACGAGCGCGTCTGGGACGGGGACGAGCACTGGCAGCGGCTGCAGACACCCGCCGGGTCCGCCTACGAATGGAACGGCGGCTCGACCTACGTTCGGGAGCCTCCGTTCTTTCACGCGCTCGACGACGATCGACCGGTCGGCGACATCGAGGGCGCCCGCGTGCTCGTGAAGGTCGGGGACTCGATCACGACCGACCACATCTCACCGGCGGGCTCGATCAAGCTCGACTCGCCAGCGGGGGCCTACCTGCGCGAGCGAGGGGTGGAGCCGGTCGACTTCAACTCGTACGGGTCGCGGCGCGGCAACCACGAGGTGATGATGCGAGGCACCTTCGCGAACATCCGCCTGCGCAACGAGATGGCCCCCGGCACCGAGGGGTCGTTCACGACCCACCTGCCGAGCGGCGAGGTGACGAGCGTGTTCGAGGCGGCCGATCGCTACCGCACCGAGGCCACGCCGCTCGGAGTGCTCGCCGGCAGGGAGTACGGCAGCGGTTCGAGCCGTGACTGGGCGGCCAAGGGGCCAAGCCTGCTCGGAGTGCGCTTCGTGATCGCGGAGAGCTACGAGCGCATCCACCGGTCGAACCTGGTCGGCATGGGCATCCTGCCGCTGCAGTACCGCGACGGCGAGACGGCCGGGTCGCTCGGTCTGAGCGGCTGGGAGATCTATTCGGTCCGGGGGCTCGAGGCGGGCATCTCGCCACGCCAGATCGCCACGGTCGAGGCCGTCACCGACGGCGGGTCGGCGATGTCGTTCGAGGCGATCGTGCGCATCGATGCCGAGGCCGAACTCGAGTACTTCCGTGCGGGCGGCATCCTGCGCTTCGTGTTGTCGCAGATGCTCGGCGCCTGACCTCGCCGGTCCCACACACGGAAGGAAGGCGGGGCGTTCGGCCCCGCCTTCCGTTCGCCGTTCCTGCCTCGTGGTTCAGGCGAGGATCGGGTGCTTCTGAACGAGCTCGGTACGCTGCCACACCTTCCCGAACCCGAGGTAGATGCCCGCGTTCGCGAAGATCAGCGCGCCGAGGACCAGCGCGTCGACGATGTGGTCGTCCATGAACGGGTTGTGCTCGGGCCAGATCGCCGTGGCCGTGTAGAAGATCGCCATCCAGGCGATGCCGCCGATGCTCGCGAGCTTGACGCCGATCCCGAGGACCAACGCGAGCCCGATCGCCAGCATCGAGAGCATGTACACCCAGTCGACCCAGGCTGCCGACGTGGGGCCGACGTCGGTCATCTGGAATCCGGTGATCGTCTGGTAGAAGTCCGTGAACGGACCCTTCGTGGCGAACCCCAGCACGCCGGCTGTCGGCGATCCGCCGTTGATCCAAGCGGCGTCACCGAAGAAGTCGATCGTGCTCGCCCCGGTCTCCTCGTTGACGACCCTCCCCGTCGAGAACCCGAGGGCGAACGCCTTGTCGAGGAACGCCCACAGGAACGTCCAACCCATCGCGAGCCGCAGAAGCCCCATCACCACGCTGAGGCCCGAACGGGTCTTCGGCGTCGCCTCGGGGATCGCGACCGGCTGAGCCTTCGTGCGATCCTGCGTCTGCATGTACCCCACCTCCTTCGTTTCCTAGGGAGATGTTCTCCCGAGGCGGGGGTCGATGACCTTGCCGGGCGGCCCCGCATGGGCGGGACCTTGGGCCCGGTGCCGGATGGGGTCGCACGTGCGGACCTTGCGCCCCGGCGCGCCCACGCCGCTACTCGACGACGGAACCGGGCGTGGTGGTGTGTCGTGCGAGGTAGGCGGCGGCCTCTGCGCGCCGTGCGACCTCGAGCTTGGACAAGATCGAGGAGACGTAGTTCTTCACTGTCTTCTCGGCGAGGTTCAGTTCGTCGCCGATCTCCTTGTTCGTGCGCCCGTCGGCGACGAGCGAGAGGATGCGTTCCTCCTGCGGCGATAGGCGGGCGAGCTTCTCATCCTTCATCAAGTGCTTGCCCTTGCGGAGCCGATCGAGCACTGCGCTGGTGACGCTTGGATCGAGCAGCGAATCGCCGGCTCCGACGGCCCGGATCGCTCGGAGCAGATCACCGGATCTCACCTGCTTCAGCACATAGCCCGACGCCCCGGCCATGATCGACGCGAACAAGGCCTCGTCGTCGGCGAACGACGTCAGCATCAGCACGCGCGTCTCCGCGTGATCAGCGCGGATCTGTCGGGTCGCCTCGATGCCGCTGCCGTCGGCAAGACGCACGTCCATCACGACCACGTCCGGGCGGGTGCGATGGGCTTCGTCGATCGCCTCGCGGACGGTGCTCGCCTGGGCGGTGACGACGACGTCGTCTTCGGCATCGAGCATCGCTTTGATGCCGTCGCGCACGATCTCATGATCGTCGACGAGCATCACGCGGAGCGGTGCTTCCTTCGTCACGGCCCCATCCTATCTGGGGCTCAGGCGTTTCGATCGGCGGCCCCGGCGGAGGCCAGCAGCGAATCGCGCACCCTGTCGAGGAAGTCCTTCAGGGTGGCCTCGGCGACCCTGAACAGCACGGCCCGGTCGATCGCTCGGCCGATCGCACCGAGCGGCGGTACGTAGCGGGCGCTCATCGCGAGCTGCGAATCGTGTGGACCGAGTGGGGCGATCTCGAGATCGGCGTCCAGCGCCGGGAACAGTCCACTCGCCCCGGTGGCGGTCCATCGCAGCGGTACCACGGTCTTGCTCGGCATCTTCACGGGCTCGCCGAATTCGATCGCCACCGTTCGCGCCACGCGCACGTCGTCGCCGAATCCCACCTCGGCCAGCAGGGCATCGCCGTGGAAGTTCGCTTTGCCCGCGAGCCCGGGCAGCCAGGCATGCGGATCCCTCAGCAGTGCCTCCTCGACCCGATCGGGGTCCATCGGCAGCTCTACGAAGTATCGAGCGAACACGCGCCCAGTGTCCCGGCCTCGCACGCGGCGTCGCAGGGACGACGGTCCCGACGGGTCGGGGCCTGTTGGCACCCGTTCGGCACCTGTCTCGCCCGCAGACTCCGGGCCCATGAACGTACATGGGATGTGTCGAAAAGGAGTTCGATGATGCGCAGGTTCCGCAGGGGGGCAGTGGTGATGATGGCCGCGCTCGCTCTCGTCACCGTCGCGTGCAGCGGTGGGGACGGCGAGGTACCGACCGCAGGTGACGGTCAGGCCGCGGCGGGGGGTCCAGTCACCGTCGAGGTGACGCTGACCGATTTCGCGATCGAACCGGCCGGCATCGAGGTAGCGGCGGGCGCCGACATCACCTTCACCGTGATGAATCACGGTCAGGCGCCGCACACCTTCGGCGTGGTGGTCGATGGCCAGACGCTGGAGACCCCGAGCATCGACGCCGATGCCACCGCGACCCTGGACGTGCCGGCGCTCGTCGCCGGCGAGTACGAGACCTTGTGCACCGTGCCCGGCCACGACGAGCTGGGCATGGTCGGCACGCTGACCGCGACCGAAGGGGCCAACGGGGCGGCCGGCAGCGGTGAGGCGGGAAGCGACACCCTCGCGGCCGGAGACGCTGGAGCGGCGGACCATTCGAACATGACTGCCGAGGAGATGGCAGCCGGTCACGAGCAGGGCGTCGTGGATTTCCTCGCGGGCGAGGAGACCGACACCGCCGGCAACCAGCCGCTCGAGCCCGAGATGGACGGCGACGTCAAGGTCTTCAACTTCACCGTCGAGGAGATCCAGTGGGAGGTCGCCAAGGGTCAGTTCGTCGACGCGATGGCGTTCAACGGTCAGGTGCCGGGACCCGAGATCCGCGTGAGTCCCGGCGACCGGGTGCGATTCGTGACCCAGAACCAGATGACGCAACCCTTCGTGCTGCACTTCCACGGTCTCACGGTGCCCAACAGCCAGGACGGTGTTCCGTACATCACCCAGCCGCCGGTCATGCCCGGTGAGTACTGGACCTATGAGTTCACGATCAAGGACCCTCCGGGCATGTACGTCTACCATTCGCATTTCAACTCGACCGAGCAGGTTGGCAAGGGGTTGTACGGAGCGCTCATCATCGAGCCCAGGAACGGCCGCTGGGCCGGGGTCTTCGGCTCAGAACCCACCGTGGAGGCCACTATGTTCGTGGGCGACGGTCCGTTGGGCTACAACCTGAACGGCAAGTCGTTCCCTGCGACTTCGCCCATCGTTGCCGACGAGGGTGACTGGGTGCTGGTGCACATGGCGAACGACGGAGCGCTGTTGCACCCGATGCACCTGCACGGGTTCCACTTCGTGGTCGTAGGCGTCGACGGCTTCCCGCTCGCGCCCGAGGATCGCTACAAGCTCGACACGTTGGTCGTCGCCCCCGGAAGCCGCTATGACATCATGGTGAAGGCCGACGCACCGGGAGCGTGGGCCTTCCACTGCCACATCCTTCCGCACGTGGAGGGGCCGGAGGGCATGTTCGGCATGGTGACGGCACTCGTCGTGCAGTGACGGTCAGAGGTCAGAGTGGAAGCAGCGCGATGATCGTCGTGCCCTCACCGGCCACGCTTTCGATCGAGAGCTCGCCGCCCAGCGACGAGATGCGAGCGCGGAGATTGCCCATGCCCATGCCCGAGCTCGGCGTGGCCGGGTCGAATCCCCGGCCGTCGTCGTCGATCTCGAGCTCGGCCCCTCCGTCGGATCGCCGCAGACTGACCCGGCACGATGTGGCGTCGGCATGGCGTCCGACGTTCGACAGTGCCTCCCGCACCAGCTGCACGACGTCGGCGGCACGGCTCGCGAGCTCGGCGGCGACCGCGCCGTCGACGTCGACGATCGTGAGCACGTCAGTTCGTTCCTGGAATTCGGCCGCGAGCTGCTGCAACGCCTGACCGAGCTGGCGGTCCGCGAGGATGCCCGGGCGCAGGCCGAAGATGTAGTTGCGCAGATCTCGGATCGCCCGGTCGACCTCCTCGGTCGCGTTCTCGATGCGCCGAGCGATCTCCGCATCGCTCGTCATGGCCGCCGTGCCCTGCAATCCCATGCCGACCGCGAACAGCGCTTGGATGACCCCGTCGTGCAGCTCCTTCGCGATGCGTTCGCGTTCCTCGAGCAGTTCGAGCCGGGCGAGCTCTTCCTGGTGACGGCGCGTCTCCTCGTAGAGGCGAGCGTTCTCGATCGCGACTCCGGCTTGCGTGGCGAGCACGACCAGCGCCTGTTCGTCGTCTTCGGTGAATTCCGCAGCGTCCTGCTTCTCGGTGAGATAGATGTTGCCGAAGATCTGCCCGAGCGCCTTCACCGGCGCTCCGAGGAACGAGTGCATCGGCGGATGGTTCGGGGGGAAGCCTGCCGATCGAGGGTCTGCTCCGATCTCCGGGATGCGCATCGGTCTGCGCTCTCGGATCAACAGGCCGAGGATGCCGTGTCCGACCGGCGGGTCACCGATCGCCGCACGCTGCTCTGCGGTCACGCCATGGGTGATGAAACGCTCGATCCGCGGCCTGTCTTCGCCGAGTACCCCGAGCGCGCCATACCGGGCACCGGTGATCGCCACTGCAAGTTCGACGATACGGTCGAGCACGGCGTCGAGATCGAGCTCGGACGCCAGCGCCAGGCCGGCTTCGATCAACATGCCCGCTCGGGCATCGCTGGCCGCCGTCGTTCGGGCCAGGGCCTTCGCCGTATCGTCGGGCATGGCCCGAGCCTAGCAACGGGAAGCTCCAGGTCGCGGCGAGCTCGGTGAAGGCGCGTCGAGCCGGCAGGTCATGCTCGGGCGGCAGGCTCCTCGGCTCGGTTCCGGACCGGAGCGACGGGCCGGGGAGGTCGGTATCCGGAGGTGAGCGCTCGCACGAGCGTGAGGAACACCACGGACAGACCCGTCAACGCGTAGATCGTGAACATCCAGGGCCGTTCGCTGTCCGTGCCCGCGAACACTCCGTGCAGGAGCGTCAGGGCGAACGTGGGAACGGCGAGCAGGTGCAGCCGCCGCCACCATGCGGTGCCGATCCGCTTGCGGACCCACGACGAGACGATCACGATGACGACCGCATACATCGCCACGACGCCCGCGGTGATCGCGACCGGGCGGTACTCAGCCGCCATGGGCACCGTGACCGCGACCAGCGAGAACGGCATGAACCCGTCGATCAGCAGCAGGCCGACGTGGAGTCC
>Ga0224500_10001080_pt1 | contig 16881 bp, 14 predicted proteins | sample SF_Oct11_sed_USG_FD_168126 | JGI IMG/M metagenome (GOLD analysis project Ga0224500, IMG submission 168126) | Sediment microbial communities from San Francisco Bay, California, United States - SF_Oct11_sed_USGS_4_1 | ecosystem: Environmental > Aquatic > Marine > Sediment | place: USA: California... | reverse complement strand
CGGCCAAGCTCGACCGCCTGCTCAAGCTGCCGATCATCGGCGCGCTGGTGCGCAAGAAGGTACTGAAGGCGCTCGGGCTGGACCAGTGCACTTTTGCTGCGGGCGGCGCGGCGCCAATGCCGCCGGACCTGCTGCGCTGGTACAACAAGCTCGGGCTCGACCTGGTCGAGGTCTATGGTATGACCGAGAACTGCGGCGTCAGCCACGCCACGCTGCCCGGCAAGCAGCGCCCGGGGACGGTCGGTCTGCCGTACGAAGGTATCCAGAGCCGGCTCGATCCCACGAGTGGTGAAATCCAGATGAAGAGCCCGGGTGTGATGCTCGGCTACTACAAGGAACCCGCGCAGACCAAGGCAACGTTCACCGACGACGGATGGCTCAAGACTGGCGACAAGGGTGCGCTCGATGCCGAGGGCAACCTGAAGATCACCGGCCGTGTAAAGGATCTGTTCAAGACCAGCAAGGGCAAGTACGTGGCGCCCGCGCCAATCGAGGACCGTCTCGTGATGCACGAACTGGTCGAAGCCTGTGCCGTGACGGGCGCCAACCTCGGTCAGCCGCTGGGCATCACCATGCTCAACGTCGAGGGCATCGCCAAGGCCGGCAGCGCCGAAGGCCGCAAGGAGATCGAGGTCTCGCTGACCCAGCACCTGGTCGCGATCAACGAGAAGCTCGACCCGCACGAGCAGATGGATTGCCTCGTGGTCGTGACCGAGCCCTGGAGCGTGGACAACGGTTTCATCACCCCGACCTTCAAGGTCAAGCGCAACCGCATCGAGGAGGTCTACGGACCGAACTACGAAACCTGGGTCGGCTCGCGCAAGAAGGTGATCTGGCTGGTGCCCTGAGGCCGCGCCGGCGAACCGAACGCTCGACGCGACGGAGGTGCCGCGGGGTCCGGGCGTGCTTGGTCCCTATCCTGCGGTGAAGACCTCGGTCTCGTGCGCGTCGAGCACGCGTACTGCTACCGGGATGCCGCGGCGCACCGACTCGGTGACGATGCAGAAGTCCTCGAACTGCTGCAGGCAGCGGTCGAGGTGCTGCAGCGTGGATGCGTCCTCCGCCATGCGGATCGTGACGTCGATACGGCCGATGCGCATGCGCCCTTTCTCGTTGCGCGTCAGTTCGCCGTGCACCGCCGTTCGCAGTGGGCCCGGACGTTGCTTGAACTTTCCGGCCATGCAGAACAGCAGGCTGGCCGATAGACAGTTGGCCACGGCCGCACCGATCAGTCGGGCCGCATTCGGACCCTTGCCGCCGCCCAGCGGCGCAGGTTCATCGAGCAGCAGGTCGGCGACGCCGGGCGCGCCAAACTTGACCTTGAATTCGTAGTCGGAGAGCTGTTCCAGCTCGAGGTCGAAGGCGACGCTCTCGCTCATCACGCGACCTGCGCCAGCGCCTGCTCGAGTCGACCGCGCACTTCCGCGGCCAGCGCGGCGACCTCGGGTCGGTCGACCAGCGTCAGGACCGCATGCGGGTCCATCACCTCGACGCGCACCGCGCCGGCGGCGTCCTGCCGCACGACGACGTTGCAAGGCAGCAGCGCGCCGATCTGCGGCTCGGCTGCGATCGCGCGGCTCGCGAACTGCGGATTGCACGCGCCGAGGATGCGGTACGGCGGCATGTCGGTGCCGAGTTTCTTCTTCATCGTCGCGGCCACGTCGATCTCTGTCAGCACACCGAAGCCAACCTCGGCCAACGCCTCAGTGATGCGCGCCACTGCGGCGTCGAAGGGCAGCGAGACGGTCTTGCCGAAGCTGTAGCGGGTGTTGCTCATGCCGGAACCTTAATTGAGTAATTGCGCACAGATGCAAATATACACGCAATCGCCGAGCTCATGTTGCGCATGCTCAAGCCGACCGTGGTGACGCCACCGCTCGCTGCGCGACGATCGCAGCGAACGTGCGCTGATCGGGGCCGTCGACGCCTGGCAGGACGCACGTCTCGTGCGCACTGCGCCACCGATTGAAGAGTCTGTTGACGCGTCGCCGGCCGCCGCAGGCCGTCAGTCGAGCGTCACCTCGCTGCGCACCACACCCGCGCGATCGGCCTTGGCGGTCATTGCGATGCGCGTGCCTTTGGGGGCTTTGACCACCCACTCGGCAACCGCGCGGTCGGCGGTGACCTCGCGGGGCGGCAGGAAGGCCAGCAGCGTCGTCTTCGGCGCATGGCCTTCGAGCTGCGGGCCCTCGAAGCGGCGGCTGCCGTTAATGAGGCTGATCTCGGGATCGTCGTCGGCCAGGTGGATCTCGAACATCACACCACGCACGATCTTGCGCTCGAGTGCGAGCTTGGTCACGTAAGCCGGCAGGTAGCCACTGTTGGCTACCGAGAAGCGTATGCGCCAGGTGTCCGCGCCCAGCGCGCGCACCTCAGTGCGCAGGGTCTCGAGCCTGGGCAGCGACAGGGCGATCTGTGTCATCCACGCTGGAAATCGAGCGGCCTCGCGCTCGCGCAGGTGCGGCGGCGGATTGCGCCAGTAGTTCATCTTGTCCCACCCGCCGATCTCGACCGCGCCAAGCTGCGGGTGCATGAAAGGCCGCCAGTCCGCATAGGCCCGGCCATCGCAGTGGCCGTCGCTCCACGCGAGCAATTTCAGGTCGTCCTCGACCGGGTGATCGCGGAACCATTCGATCCACTTGTAATCTGTGACGCCGGCTTCCTTGTTTGGCGACCACAGCTCCACGACCCAGAAAAGCGCGCCCAGGTGCTCATACACCCAGTCCTGCGTGCCGGTGACGATCTCTTTCGGGTGGTACTTGAAGTCGTGCCAGATGCTGATTGCCGGGTAGCCGGTGATCTTCTCGCCCAGCGCCGAGAAGCGCTTGATGCTCCACAGGTCCTCCGGGATCATGTCGTCGTCGGCCTGCGTGCCCATCGGCCGCAGGATCACGCCGCTGTGCGTGTGGTAGCTGACGGCCGCGCCAATGTTCGGGTGCCGGCAGATGAAGTCGACCATCGCGCGTACCTCGGGCTCGCTGGTCGGGTAGGGGCCGGCGCCCAGCTGCTCGTGCTCACCACGCCAGTTGGCCGGGAAGTTGCGGTTGAGATCCAGGCCTTCGACGTCGCGATTGATCTTCACCGTCAGACCGTCGAAGTGCGCAAGCGTGCCCTCGGGTATCAGCCTGTAGTACTCGCCGCCAAACTCGCCCGGCTCGCGCGGCACCATCAGGCGCGGCTCGGTCGTGTGTTTCTTGTACGGGCCGTGCGGGTCGCGAATGCGCATCGTCAGCACACGGCCGTCGCCATCAACGTCCTCGATCGTCAGGCCGTCGATCGGATCCTCGTCGAACGGGTAGGGCCGCGTCGAACTGCGGATGTGGCGCGGCCGGTCAGCCAGCGCGAGCTCGGCGCCGTCTGGGTTCAGGCGCGGGCACAGGTACACCGTGCGCGTGTCGAGAAGATGTGTCACCTCGCGGTCCGAGCCATACCGCGACACGAGGTGGTGCAGGTAATACAGGCACGTCGTGCTGGCGGTGAGCTCGGCCGCGTGGATGTTGCCGTCGGCCCAGAACGCAGGCTTGTCGCCGTCGTCGCCAGTCGCGAAGTTGGTCAGCGTCGCGACCCAGATGTCGCGCCCTTCGTGGCTCTTGCCGATCGAAGTCACCCGCACCAACTCGGGCGCCGCACGCTCGTAGTCGAGCAGCAGACGCGTCAATTCACCATGGCGGTAGAAGGTGTCGAAGCGGGGGACGGGCAGGGGCGAGGACATGGAACACGACCGCGCAATGGCCGAGGGCCGGTGCCGGGTATTGTTGCCCGGCTCCGGCCCTCGGCGTATCGGGAGCGGCCCCCCGACGCTCGTTCAGGGGAAGGTGAAGTTCTCCGTCCGGTTACCCAGCAGCGGCGTGATGTCGCGCAACTGGGTCGTGCCGCCCGACCGCGCTTCCAGTGCGTAGCTGTCAACAGGCGTCGTATCGGGCAAGAACACGAAACTCGTCGCGCCGGCCGCATACGGCGCCGTATGCAGGTAGCCGCGCGGCAGCGTCATCGAGTAGACGCCATCGGTGGCGTCGGCGCCGGCATAGGCCACTTCGACTGGGGTACCGCCGCTCAGGGTCTGCAGCGCGCGCACATCGGCATCGGCGCTCGGCGTGACAGTGCCGCTGACCACCGCGCTGGCGGCTGCCGCCGGCGGAGTCAGGCGTCCCGTGTCGTTGTTACCGATCGTCGTCGTGCCGGCCGCCGTGACACTCACGCCGGTTATCACTGCGTTCAGGCGGTTCGGTGCGGTGATGACCAATGCGTAGCTTCCGGCGGGAACCCAGGCCAGCTCGAAGCGGCCGAGGTTCGGACCGGCTGTCGTTTCGGGTCGCGCCGACCGGAGCACGTCGCCCTGGGACTGAACGGACACCTCGGCTGTGCCGGCTATTCCCGTGTCGACCCAGCCGACGATCTTGGAGGAGATCACCGGGTAGACCGACAGCACCGGTTTGAGCAGGTACTTGCCGGAGTTGCCTGCCTTGACGAAGGATTTGCAGGCACTGAAGTCGATCACGAAATCGGCCACCGTGTCCGGGTTGACCGTGAGATTGACGTTGGCCTTCAGCCCGCTCTGTTGCGCGCTGGGCGTGTCGAGGGCGGTCACGCCGCCCCCAGTAGGCTTGATCGCGTTGGCGATCGGATCGGCACCGGTGTTAGATGCCAGCACCAGCCGCATCTGGGTGTAGGTACCTGCAGGCAGCTGCGTCTCGCCCAGCGGAAGCACGCGGCCATTGGTGTACTCGAGCAGGTCGATACGTTGCGGTGCCGCGAGCACGATTTCGGACCAGCCACTGTCGTTCGGACCCGCGCTGCTGCTCTTGTGCACGCGCACCTTCTCTACGGTGACCCAGACGTTGTCATACCCGCAGGCCGGCGCATCGGTCAGCGCCAGCCGCATCGTTCCGCTGCCGGTGGCGTCACTGCCCCCGCCACATGCGACAAGTACCGATGCAACGACCGCTCCCAGACCCAGGAAAAGCCGACTCGAGATGTTCATGGTTCGCAATCCTTCGGACATGAAATGGGCATTCTTCCCACGCATCCTAGTGCGTCCGAGGCCGGCAAGCGGTGACCATCAGTTAGCGCCTGTCATCGCGGCACCCATTCGGGGGCAGTCGACTGGGCGGGAACGTGCCCAACGGATCGCGCACCAGGCACGGACCCGCCTCAGTGCACCGTCAATGGCGCTCCGCGTGAAAAGGCGCGCAGTTCGCCTGGCCGCATGGCCATCCATCGCTCATTGCAGGTCATTGGCTCGGTGGCCACGACCACGATGCGGTCGTCGGGCGTGGTGAGCGCAGCGAAGTCCACCGACACGTCGTCGTCTGCGAGCGTCGCCTCGCCGAACGGGTGCGCGCGCTCGACGACGTGCAGCTTCGTGCTGCAGAAGGCCCAGAGCGCCTGGCCATTGGACAGCAGGAGGTTGAAGCTGCCATGCGCGGCGGGCTGAGGCAGCAGCTCACGCAAGGTCAGCGTGAGCTCGTCGACGGTGGGCACGCTGGCGTGTGACTTGGCGAGTTCCTGCATCAGCCAGCAGAAGGCATGCTCGCTGTCGGTGTCGCCCACAGGGCGGAATGCAGCATGCAGGCGTGGCCTGAATCCGCGGAGGTCGCCGTTGTGCGCGAACACCCAGTAGCGGCCCCACAACTCGCGCACGAAGGGATGCGTGTTCTCCAGCGCGATGCGGCCCTGAGTGGCCTTGCGGATGTGCGCGATGACATTGTCGCTGCGTATCGGGTAGCGCCGCACCAGCGCCGCTACCGGCGACTCGCGCGCGCTGTGCTGGTCGACGAAGGTGCGCAGCCCCTTGTCCTCGAAGAATGCGATGCCGAAGCCGTCCCTGTGCTCATCGGCACGCCGCGCCAGGCCGTCGAAGCTGAACATCACGTCCGTCGGGACGTTGGCGTTCATGCCGAGCAGCTGGCACATGGTTCAGGACAGTGCCGCGCCGCGCTGCCAGGCCCCGGGCCTCGGCAGGGCATGCGCCTGCGGCGTGCCAGTGGCCTCCACGTCGGCTACGGAATGGGAATGAACAAGCGAACGATACCGCGCAGCGACACCAGGTTGCCCGGGTTGCCCTTTTCTTCGAGCACCGCGCTCATGCGGGCCAGGATGCGCGGACTCTTCTTCGCGCGCGAAATCACCAAGTCAGCGAGCCATGGATGGTCGTTGACGCGGTTGGCCTTCTCGTAGAGCTCGAAGCGCGGCTTGAGTTCATGCAGGTTCGCCTCGTAGCTCGCCCGGGCCTGTGCGTCGGTGAGGAAGGTATCGCGCGCCTCGGCAATGGTTTCCGCCGCGAGGATGCCGGTTTCCATCGCCTTGCCGATGCCCTCGCCTGTGAACGCATAGGTGCTGCCGGCGGCCTCGCCGGTGACGAGCAGACCGGGGCGTGAGAATCGCGCGCCTTCGAGCGAGCAGCGCAGCGGCGCACCCTTGAGCGGGGCGAGCCGTTCGCCGGTCGTCACCAGTTCATGCGCGACCGGGTAGACCGCGCAGAAGCGGTTGAACATGTCGCGCAGGTTCACCTCGGCCATCGTGTCGTGACCGTCCTGCGCCTTGGAATGGCTGTGCGCGAGGCCCACGCCGATGTTGAACACGCCGTCGGGGCATGGAAAGATCCAGCCGTAGCCCTTGGACAGTGCCCTGTGCCACATGACCTCGAGCGCTGTGATGCGCCCCACCATCGCCGGATTGCGCACATAGCCCCGCAGCGCGATGCCGCTGGGTGTGCGGCGTTCGCAAAGACCGGCGGCCATCAGGGCCTGCGGTACTGCACCGGTGGCCAGCACGACCCACTGGGCACGCAGTTCGTGTTTCGACCCGTCCTCCAGCCGGAACAGGCCGCCCGTCACGCGTGTGCCGTCGGTCAGCGGCGCCTCGAAGCGGGCCGGCGCCAGCCACTGCGCCCCTGCCCGCATCGCGGCGCGGCGCAGGATGTCGTCGAGCTGCACGCGCGGCAGCACCGCCAGGCGCCCGGGCACGTCGACACGACCGCCGCTGGGGCCCAGGCAGCCCACGTGCGAGGCCCGATAGGCCGCCTTCATTACCTCCTGGTGAACGCCCAGGCGCCCGAAGGCCGTGTGCGCGTCGGGGATCAGGCCGTCGCCGCAGATCTTGTCGCGCGGGAACTGATGCTGGTCCGCCAGCACGACGCTGAAACCGGCGCGCGCAAGTTGCTGTGCACAGGCGCTGCCGGCAGGCCCGGCACCGACCACGAGGACATCACACAAGGTCGGCGCAGGCGCAGGTGGTTCTTCGATGTCGAGGAGCAGATCGACCATTGCGGGCATTTTAGGCAGCCGATCCAGGGCACCGGGCTGCCGGCAGTGCTCGCGCCGCGCTTGCGTTGTGTCAATTCACCGCATCCCGGCCGATACCAACATGGCGCCATGGTCACCACCCTCACTTCGGGTCAGCGCGCGCTCCTGGAGGAACGCCTGGAGCTGGAAAAGCGTGAGTTGGACCGGCGCATTGCATTGCGGCTGGGCGGCGCCGGGCGCGTGGAGCACGCGCGCGAGGTCCTGCTGCAAGACGCTGACGACGCACCGCAGCGCGAGGCCGACCGCGAGCTCGACATGGCGATGGCAGATCGGGATATCGCCTTGCAGGGGCAGGTGTCACGTGCGCTGGCCCGTGTGCAAGCACCGGAATTCGGCTTGTGCAGCGACTGTGGCACCGCGATTGCCTTCGACCGCCTGCGGCTCGAGCCCTGGGCCGAGCGCTGCGTGGCCTGCGAAACCGTGCGCGAGCGCGCGCGCAGCTGAGTCGGCGCCCGGCTCCGGGGCGGCGGCTGCCGCCAGAGTTCAGGACGCGCGAGTCGCCTTCACTTTCAAACGCCACGCATGGAGCAAGGGCTCGGTGTAGCCGTTGGGCTGTTCCTTGCCCTTGAAGACGAGGTCGCTGGCGCCCTGGTAGGCCATCGAGGTCTCGAAGTGCCCGGCCATCGGGCGGTACAGCGGATCGCCGGCGTTCTGGCGGTCGACCATGGCGGCCATGCGTTCGAAGGTCGCGCGCACCTGGGCCTCGGTCGCGACGCCATGCAGCAGCCAATTGCTGATGTGCTGGCTGCTGATGCGCAGCGTGGCGCGGTCTTCCATCAGACCGACATTGTGGATGTCGGGCACCTTCGAGCAGCCCACGCCCTGGTCGATCCAGCGCACCACGTAGCCGAGGATGCCTTGGACGTTGTTGTCCAGCTCCTGCTGCACTTCGGCCGGCGTCCAGAACGGCACCAGCGCCACCGGGACCTGGAGGATCGCGTCCAGCAGCTTGTCCTCCACCATCTGGGCTTTGGGCCCACGCGCGAACTCCTCCATGCTCGCTTGCAGGGTGGCGACGTCGACCTGGTGGTAGTGCAGCGCGTGCAGGGTCGCCGCGGTCGGGCTCGGAACCCAGGCGGTGTTGGCACCGGCCTGTGGATGCGCAATCTTCTCCTTCATCATGTCGGCCATCAGGTCGGGCATGGCCCACATACCCTTGCCGATCTGGGCGCGGCCGCGCAGCCCGCAGGCCAGGCCAATCTGCACGTTGTTGAACTCGTAGGCTCGCAGCCAGTTGGCGATCTTCATCCGGGGCTTGCGCACCATCGGACCGGCCTGCATGGCGGTATGGATCTCGTCGCCGGTGCGGTCGAGGAAGCCGGTGTTGATGAACGCCACGCGATGCCGCGCGGCCCCGATGCAGGCCCGCAGGTTCACGCTGGTGCGCCGCTCCTCGTCCATGATGCCCAGCTTGACGGTGTTCTCCGCCAGACCCAGCAGCGCCTCCACACGACGGAAGATCTCGACGGCGAACGCCACCTCGGCCGGGCCATGCATCTTCGGCTTGACGATGTAGACGCTGCCGGTACGCGTGTTGTGCAGGCCGGGGGTGCCCAGGCGCTTCAGGTCGTGCAGGGCGATCGTCGTCGTCACGACGGCGTCGAGGATGCCTTCCGGGATCTCGCTGCCGTCGCGGAGCAGGACCGCCGGGTTGGTCATCAGGTGGCCGACATTGCGTACGAACAGCAGCGAGCGGCCGGGCAGGACCAGCGTCCGTCCGTCGGCGCCGGTATAGACGCGGTCGGCTTCGAGGCGGCGCGTGAACACCTTGCCACCCTTGGCGACTTCCTCGGTCAGCGTGCCGCGCAGGATGCCCAGCCAGTTTTGGTAGGCCAGCACCTTGTCGTCGGCGTCGACCACGGCCACCGAGTCCTCGAGGTCGAGGATCGTCGTCACCGCCGCCTCCACCACCACGTCGGCGACACCGGCGGCGTCTGCCCGACCGATGGGGTGTTCGCGGTCGATGCGGATGTCCAGGTGCAGGCCGTGATGGCGCAGCAGCACCGATGATGGCGCCTCGGCGCCGCCCTGGAAGCCGGCGAATGTGGCCGCGTCCGCCAGCCCGGTCACCGTGCCGTCCTTCAGCGCCACGACGAGACGGCTGCCCGCCACGCCGCTCTCGACACGATAGACGGCCGCGTCCCGGTGCGAGCCCGCGGCCAAGCGCGCCGCCTGGTCGAGCACGCCGCGCGCGTAGTCGATCACCTTCTGTCCGCGCGCCGGGTTGTAGCGGGTGCCTTTCTCGGCCCCACCGGCCTCGCTGATCACGTCGGTGCCGTACAGCGCGTCATACAGCGAGCCCCAGCGCGCGTTCGCCGCGTTGAGGGCATAACGCGCGTTGAGGATGGGCACCACCAGTTGGGGTCCGGCCAGCCTGGCGACTTCGTCGTCCACGTTGGCCGTGTCGCACTGCACCGGGCCCGCGGGATCGACGAGGTAGCCGATGCGCTTGAGGAACGCCCGGTAGGCGGGCATGTCGCCGATCGATCCCGGGTTGGCCCTGTGCCAGTCGTCGATCTCGGCTTGCAGCCGGTCGCGTTCGGCAAGCAAGGCCGAGTTCTTCGGCGCGAGGTCGTGGACCAGGGTATCGAAACCGGACCAGAATGCTTTCGGATCCAGCCCGGTGCCCGGCAGGACGCGGTCTTCGATGAAGCGGTACAGCGGGGTTGCCACCTGCAGGTGGCCGGTCGTGATGCGGTCCGTCGTGCTCATTCGGGTTCTCAGGGAAAGAAGGACAGCACCTCGCGGAGGGAGGCGCCAACTCGAGTGGGATCGGTGTGAAGCTGCTCCAGCGGCGCACCCTGGCGGTTGACCCACAGCGTCGTGTAGCCGTACCAGGTCGCGCCGATCGCGTCCCAGCAGTTGCTGGACACGAAGAGGATGTCCTTGGCCGGCAGGCCCAGCGCCGAGGGCCCCAGCGCGTACGCGGCGGGGTCGGTCTTGAACCGTTTGACCGAGTCGACCGAGAGCACATGCGCAAGCAGTTCCTTGAAACCTGCACTGCGGATCGCCACCGCGAGCATGGCCGGATCGCCGTTGGACAGAATGCCCGCCGGAACGCCGCGCTTCTTCAACTCGGTGAGCACGGGCTTGTTCTCCGGGAACGCCGACAGGTGCCGGTACTGGTTGAGCAGCTGGGCTTCACCCGCAGCGTCCAGCGGCAGCTCGAAGCGCTCGACGGCATAGCGCAGGCTGGCGCAGGTGATGTCCCAGAACGGCATGTAGCGGTTGCTCATCGTGAGCAGACGCGTGTACTCGATCTGCTTGTCGCGCCACAGCAGTGCAAGCTTCTCCCCGCGACCCGGGAACAGCTGTTCGGCAACGTGCGAGACGCTGTAGACGTCGAACAGGGTGCCGAACGCGTCGAACAGGACGGCCTTGGGGCGGTGCATGGGGTTCACTCTATTGCGCGCAGAGGCCGACATTAAGCGACAAGAATGGGTTGGATTCGTGACAACCATGCAAAATCGGGGCGTGGAATGGTCAGGTTTTCGACATCCGAGGTTCCATCCTGTGGACCGCGAGGTGTCCTTGCAGGAGCCCGTCACGCGCTGACAGATGGACAAGCTCAAGCAGATCGAATCCTTTGTCGGCGTGGCCACCAAGGGCAGCCTGACCGCAGCGGCCAAGGCCGAGGGAGTGGCCCCGGCGGTGATCGGCCGAAGGATCGACGCACTCGAGGAGCGCCTGGGCGTCAAGCTCATGGTGCGCACCACGCGGCGAATCACATTGACCCACGAGGGAAGCGCCTTCCTCGACGACTGTCAGCGCGTGCTGGCGGACCTGTCGAACGCGGAGGCCAGCGTCAGCGCCGGTGGCGTGAAAGCCAGTGGCTACTTGCGGATTACGGCGCCCGCCGGCTTCGGCCGCAGACACGTCGCGCCGATGGTGCCCAGATTCCTCGCGCAACACCCGGACGTTCACGTCTCGCTGAACCTGTCGGACCGTGTCGTCGACATCGTCAACGAAAGCTTCGATTGCGCGGTGCGGGTGGGCGACCTGCCCGACTCCAGCCTGGTCAGCGTGCGCCTGGCCGACAACCGCCGCCAGTGCGTTGCCGCGCCGTCGTACCTGAAGCGGGCGGGCACGCCGAAGTCACCGAATGAGCTGTCCCGCCACGAATGCCTGACGCTCAGTTCGGACGCCAGCCAGACGCGGGGCTGGGCCTTCACCGTCGATGGCGCGGTCACGCACTTGCGCCCGAGCGGGCGGCTCGACTGCAGCGACGGTCAGGTCCTACACGAGTGGTGCGTGCAAGGGATGGGTATCGCCTGGCGCAGCACCTGGGAGGTCGTTGAAGACATCGCCGAAGGGCGCCTGGTCAGCGTTCTCGACGAGTACGCGGCACCGCCGAACGGCATCTACGTCGTCTTTCCCCAGCGCAAGCACCTGCCTCTGCGGGTGCGGCTGTGGCTCGACTTCCTCAAGCACAGCTGGGGCGACCCCAGCTACTGGAAGCTGGCCGCCTGAGTTAGCCCAGCGGACACCGTGGTTCCGGCCTGGCCGGTCCACTGGCGTCGCCCCAAGAAGAAGGGGGAGCGGCGAAAAGGGGGAGCGGCGATAGCCGCTCCCGGGGGCAGGCGAATCAGGCCTTCTTGCTGAGGCATTCCTTCATGAACGCCTTGCGCTCGTCACCCTTCTTGTCGCCGGCGCTGGCATTGCAGGCCTTCATCTTCTCCTGCTGCACGGCACGGCCATCGGCCTTGGCCGACAGGCAGGTCTTCATGAACGCCTTGCGCTCGTCGCCTTTCTTTTCACCCGCTTGCTGGTTGCAGGCGGCCATCTTCGACTGCTGGGCGGTGGGCTTCTTCTCAGCGGCGGCGGGCGCGGCAGGCGCTGGCTTTGCAGCCATCGCGGGCGCTGACGCGGCGGGCTTGGCGCCCATCGCCGGGGCAGCCGCGGCATGGCTGGCCGCGAACGTCGGGGCGGCGAACACGGCCAGCGCCAAGGCGGCGGCGGTCATCAGTTGCTTCATCGGGTTTCTCCTCGATCCTCTAGGGTTGGGGGCATCGGCACGATTGCCGCGCCGGATTGAAGCAGCTTGTGTTCAGGCCGGCAAGTGATCAAACGCGCGTGCGCGCTGCCCGGTGGACAGCGATGGTGAACAGGGGCTCAAAGGATGCGGCGCGGATGGTCGAGCGCCTCGTGCGCGGCATGCAGCCGCCGCACAAGCACCTTGATGAAGGCGTCGTCGAAGCGGTGCCGGGTGCCCATGGTGAGCTGCGCCAGCGTCTGGGGCGTGAACGAGATCGTGGTGCACGGCTGCGAAACGATCACGTCGGCACGGTGTAGACGAAGCTCCTCGCTGGGCGCCAGGTAGGCCATCTCGCCCACCGAGGTGCCGCGCGCGAGCTCGGCAACCTTGCGCCCGTCGCGGAAGACTTCGACTTCGCCGGCGGCAAGGATGTGGAAGCTGCCGCCTTCCTGTCCCTTGCGGTAAAGGGTGTGGCCGAAGGCGAAGCGCTGCCACTTGGCGCGGTGCACCACCTCCCAGAGCTCGACGTCGCCGAAGGCGCCGAAGAATTCCAGCGAGCGCAGCAGGCTGAAACGTTCCGAGTCGAGCACGCCCTGCACGCGGCCGCGCGGCACCTCACGTCGCGCGATCACACCAGCCAGCGACTGGGCAAAAGCGTCCCAGTCGGCCGGACGCTCGGCCGGTTGCTTGGCCAGGGCGCCGCGCACCAGGGCATCCAGGCTGTCGGGCACGCCCGCGCGCAGCGCGGCCAGCGGTGCCGGGGCCTCATTGAAGACCTGCTGCATCAGCGCGGCCTGGGTCGGCCCTTCGAACGGCGGCCGACCGGCGATCAGGTGATACAGCACGGCGGCGAGCGAATACATATCGGCGCGCGTGTCGAGCTCCGCACCGTCGAGCTGTTCGGGAGACATGTAGGCCAGCGAGCCGACGCGCTGGACTTGCGTGCGGTCGGCATCGAGCTGCAGCACGCTGCCGAAGTCGCTGACCTTCACATCGATCACCTTTTCGCCATCCATCACAGCGAGCAGGTTGGCCGGCTTGACATCGCGGTGGATCAGCCCTTGCCGCGCCACGTAGCCGAGCGCCATTGCGCACTTGAAGCCGATCTCGACGATCTGCTCGAGCGACAGCAGCGCATCCGCGCGGCAGAAGCTCTTCAGAGTGGTGCCCGGCACATACTCCATCACGAGATGCGGGCTTTCCACATCCGCCACCGCGTCGTAGATCTGGACCACATTCGGATGTTCGAGCCGCCCCACGAGTGCCGCTTCGGCCGCGAAGAAGCGCTCGTAGAACTGGCTGTCGCCGCCGCTGGCATCGATGTCGCTGGGCGGACGCACGCACTTGATTGCCACATCGCGGCGATGGAAGTCGTCGCGGGCATGGAACACCTCGCTGGTCGCGCCCTCGCCCAAGCGCGCGAGCACACGGTACTTGCCGATCTTTCGCGGCAGCTGGCGGTAACGTTCGGTATCGGGGCGCATCGCCTGCCGAGGGTAGCTGCGGCGCACGATCGTGCGAACGTCCGAGTCGGAAGGGAGTGCCGGCTAGCGTGATGTCCACCACGAACGCAATGCGCCGGTGTGGCATGCAGCGGGGACGGATGCGAGCCTGGTGCCGGCTTCTAGAATCGGCCCATGATCCAAGCCCAGCAGGAGCTGCTCACCGCGCTAGCCCGCGCGCTCGATGAGATCGTTCCGGGCCATGGCCTCGCGCCGGCGTTCGAGTCGCCCAAGCAGGCGGCGCATGGCGACCTGGCCATCACCGCCGCGATGCCGCTGGCCAAGATGATCAAGAGCCCGCCGCGTGAACTCGCGCAGCGTCTGGTCTCGGCGTTGCGACGGCAGGCTGCAGTGCAGCGCTGGGTCGGTGCGCTGGAGATTGCCGGCCCAGGGTTCATCAACCTGCGCCTGGCCGATGTGGCCAAGCAGGCCGTGGTGGCCGAGGTGCTGGCCGCGGGCGACCGCTATGGCAATCAGCCGCCCAACGGCCACCACCTGCTGGTCGAGTTCGTGTCGGCGAACCCCACCGGGCCGCTGCACCTGGGACACGCGCGCCAGGCCGCACTCGGTGATGCGCTGTGCAGCCTCTACGCCACCCAGGGCTGGCAAGTCACGCGCGAGTTCTATTACAACGACGCCGGGGTGCAGATCGCCACGCTCGCGAACTCGGTCAAGGCGCGCATCGACGGCCTCAGCCCCGGCGATGCAGCGTGGCCGACGGACGCGTACAACGGCGACTACATCGCCGACATTGCAGCTGACTTCCTTGCCGGCAAGACAGTGCAAGCCGACGACCGCGCGTACACCGCGTCGGGCGATCCGGACGACCTCGACGGCATCCGGCAGTTCGCGGTCGCCTACCTGCGCCATGAGCAGGACCTCGACCTGCAGGCCTTCGGGCTGCAGTTCGACAACTACTTCCTCGAATCGGGCCTGTACCGCGACGGCAAGGTCGAGGCCACGGTGCAGCGTCTCGTCGCGTCGGGACACACCTACCAGCACGACGGCGCTCTGTGGCTGCGCACCACGGACTTCGGTGACGACAAGGACCGCGTGATGCGCAAGTCCGACGGCACGTACACCTATTTCGTCCCCGACGTCGCGTACCACATTGACAAGTGGAATCGCGGCTACACCAAGTGCATCAACCTGCAGGGCACGGACCACCACAGCACCGTCATGCGGGTGCGCACTGGCCTGCAGGCCGCGGGCCTGGGCATCCCGCCTGGCTACCCGGACTACGTGCTGCACAAGATGGTGACGGTGATGAAGGGCGGCGCCGAGGTGAAGATCTCCAAGCGCGCCGGCAGCTACGTGACGCTGCGCGACCTGATCGACTGGACCAGCCGCGACGCGGTGCGCTTCTTCCTCATCAGCCGCAAGGCCGATACGGAGTACACCTTCGACGTCGACCTCGCGCTGGCCCGCAACGACGAGAACCCGGTGTTCTACGTGCAGTACGCCCATGCGCGCATCTGCTCGGTCCTGGCGATGTGGCGCGAGCGCGGCGGCGACCCCTCGGCCTGGATTGGCGCCGACCTGTCGCGTCTGGTCGCTCCCACCGAGACCGCTTTGATGCTCGCGCTGGCCGACTACCCCGCGATGCTCGCGCGGGCGGCGGCGGGCCTCGCGCCGCACGACGTCGCCTTCTACGCCCGCGGGGTGGCTGCGGCGTTTCATTCTTATTACGCGGCCGAGCGCTTTCTGGTCGATGATGCCGGCCTGGCACGCGCGCGCATGGCGCTGCTGGCTGCCACAGCGCAGGTGCTGGCCTGCGCGCTGGGCTTGCTCGGCGTCTCGGCGCCCGAGCGGATGGAACGCGAGAATACGATGGAGCACCAAGGCACATGACCTCGCAGCGCGGCGGATTCGCCATCGGATTGATCGTCGGTTTGCTGATCGGCCTGGCGCTCGCGCTCGGCGTCGCGCTGTACGTGACCAAGGTGCCCGTGCCGTTCATCAACAAGGTGCCGCAGCGAACGGCCGAGCAGGACGCGGCCGAGGCCGAGCGCAACAAGAACTGGGATCCGAATGCCCCGCTCGCGGGCAAGTCCCCGGTTAAGCCGGGCGTGCCTGCCTCGGGTGCGACGGCAACTTCGCCGCCCGCGGGCATTGCGGTCGCGCCGCTGTCCGCGCCTGGTGGCAAGTCGACCGCCGCAGCGGCCAGCGTCCCGTCTTCCAAACGCGATCCGGCAGCGATCCTCGCCGGGCAGGCCCCCACGTCGGCGGTCACCACCGCGACGGCGCGGTCCACCAAACCGGGCGCCGACCCGTTCACTTACTTCGTGCAGGTCGGCGCGTATGCTCGGCAGGAAGACGCCGAGCAGCAGCGTGCGCGTGTCGGGCTGATGGGCGTGACGGCCAAGGTGACCGAGCGAGAGCAATCGGGCCGCACGGTCTACCGGGTCCGAGTCGGTCCGTACGAGCGCAAGGAGGACGCCGACGTCCTGCAGGAAAAGCTGGCTGGCAACGGCGTCGAGGCTGCACTGGTCAGAGTTGAACGTTGACGACCCACTGAATGGATAAGGACAACATGGATTCGATGAACCGCCGAGACTGGACCCGCGCGACCGCTGCGATGACCCTGATGGCTGCCGGGATTGCGCGCGCCCAGGCTAACGCCCCCGTCGAGGGGCGCGACTACGTCCGACTGAACCCGCCTGTCGCGGTGCCTGCAGGCGGCAAGATCGACGTGATCGAGTTCTTCTCGTACGGTTGCCCGCATTGCTATGCATTCGAGCCAATCCTCGAGGCGTGGATCAAGAAGCTGCCGCCCGACGTGGCGTTCCGTCGCGTGCCCGCCGCCTTCAACGCGCCGTTCGAGGGTTACGCCAAGTTGTTCTATGCGCTCGAGGCGATCGGCATGTCCGACGCGCTGCACCGGCGCGTCTTCGCGGCCATCCACGTGCAGCGGCAGCGCTTGGACAAGGAGGCCGATATCGCGGCCTTCGTGCAATCGGCGGGCGGCGACGGCGCCAAGTTCGTCGACGCCTACAAGTCCTTCGGTGTGGCCACCAAGGTCCGCCAGGGCAAGCAGCTTTCCGAGGCCTACAAGATCGACGGCGTGCCCACGCTGGGGATCCACGGGCGCTTCTTCACG
>Ga0224500_10001077_pt1 | contig 16916 bp, 17 predicted proteins | sample SF_Oct11_sed_USG_FD_168126 | JGI IMG/M metagenome (GOLD analysis project Ga0224500, IMG submission 168126) | Sediment microbial communities from San Francisco Bay, California, United States - SF_Oct11_sed_USGS_4_1 | ecosystem: Environmental > Aquatic > Marine > Sediment | place: USA: California... | reverse complement strand
TTTCTCGTTGTAAAGCCTTGTGCAAACAGCCGAGGGAGATGCTCTGGTTTGACCCCGATGCCGGTATCGATCACCTCAAATTGAGCAAAGGCCTTAGCGGAAAGCACTCCGATGCGCAGCGTGAGACGGCGGGTGCCCCCCGAGTGTTCCACCATGGCGTTCTTCGCGTTGGTAATCAGGTTGACCAATACCTGCAAGACTTGGTGTCGATCCGTCATTATCATAGGGACTGGACTGTATTCCCGTACGAGTTGGATGTGGTATTTCTCCGGCTCGGGGAGCGCCATCACGACCGCCTGTTCCATTAAATCTTCAGTGGACGCAGGCTCACGGATATTCCCTGCGCGGGCAATATCTTGCTGTGACATGATCACTTGCTTGATGTGATCGACTTTCTTCACAAGCGAGTCGAGTTCACCTTGGATCGTCTGATGGCTTCCACTCAGAGACTCGGCCACCAACCCCAGATACGACGGGATCTGCTTGCCCTTCGGGTCGACCGTCAAGAATTCCCGTAGATTGTCCTGATGCTCGTTGAACATCGATGCTATCCGACAGACATCGCCCACCATCGGCTTTTTGAGCGTTTTGAGAAGCGTATCCGTCGACACATTAATGCTGTTCAGCACGTTTCCTACGTTATGCAACACGCTTGACGCCACATCCGCCATACCCGCTTGGCGCGAGGCATTCATGAGTTGCTGGTACAGCTTTTCCTTTTCCGCCTCAGCTTTTTTCCGCTGATCCATCTCGACGTGCAAATTCGTATTCGTGACCTCGAGTTCCTGGTTCTTCTGTATAATTTGGACACGTGATGCTTCTAATTCACTGTTCGCGTCCTTGAGTTGAGAATTGGCTCGATCAAGTTCGGTGACGTCGTGAAACGAAACGAGCGCCCCTCTGATAGTGGACCCACCGTCCATAATCGGAACCGTATTGACGATGAATTTTCGCTGTTCCCCATCGGAGAGATTCATAATGAGCGGGATATTGTCGAGAGACTGCCGGTCCATAATGGCCCTGGTCCACGGATACACCATGAGCGAATCCGTTGGAGTCACCGACTTCCAGCCAAGCGTCCCGAGATCGGAGCCAATCAACGATGTCACGGGCTTATTCACAGCGCGACTGAACGAATCGTTTGCGAGGACGATCAGGTCTTGCGTATCGATCATCACCACACCTTGCGTCAGGGCATCGAGCGCCGCTTTCACACGTGTCGGAACAATGCCGGATGGATCGAGCTGACGGAGCGTGCGCTTCATGAAAAAGAGGTAGCCGATGAACCCCATCACGCTCACAAACGCAAGGAAGCGTATCCATGGATCGGAAAGAAAGCGGTCTATTCCTGAGCCTTCAGATTCGCGAAACGCCAATTGGAGCACACCCCATGGCTGTTCTCCGGAAAAGATCGGGACTTGAAGGAATTGAAGCGTCGATTGAACACCCAGCGGCTGAACCCAAACCTGTGCATGCACGCCAACTTGTGCAACGATGCTGCCGTCTTTTTGAAGGAGCGCCAGTGACGAGATCTCGTGATTCCGCTTGGCCAACGTCTCCATGGAAAATTGAATCGTTTCAACCTGCTTCCGCTCCGCTAATGCGGAGTATTGAACGGCCAGGGCTTCCGCCAAATCGCGACGATATTCGAAGACCTGACGATCATGATTGGGCACGAGATCGACGAGTGAAGAGCCGGCCAACATCACGCTGATCGTCAAGCTGACCAAGCCGAAACTGATCCAGACTAAGGGTGTCACTCGCATAACTTCCCGTACGTCGTGTGTATCTCTTGCCGCTTGACGCTCTATATTGAAGCGTTCAACACCCAACCCAGCTGATGGCACTCCTTGTTCGCTTAGTCATCTTCCTCATACATCTGGCGCTTTCGTGGCTCGCGCTCACCCGCATCCAAACCTACTGCGAACAACCGATCGATACACCTCCATGCGGACCCCACGACGAGGAAGCTCACAGCCTGAGACCAGGACTGCGCCTCCAGGTTTCAGACGCAGCTCTGTGCAAATCGCACACCAACCAGCTGCAGTGGTCAACAACTTCTTGTTATGATACTCCCAGGCTCGGACTATCCCCAGTATTTTTGCTTTTCTGACATGCTGTTCCCCACTACAGTCGGCATGCTGATCACACAGCGCTCCTCCACAACTTTGTCCGCCCGACTTTCCCAAGCCCCCTTCGCAGTGTATCTGTAATCGCGGGAAGGCTGGTGAGGCTAGACAAAACCAACACAACAGTCGTCGGCTTGGTTCCTGAAGAACCTTCTCATGGTGGCGTCCCGTTCTCCGAGTAACCCGTCCAGTTCCTAGCGGCCTCTTCCCCTAACAACTTAACCACGCAGACGATCACGATGTCCGTGACATCATGGGACAGAACCGACCGTTTTCGACTTTTCTGAATGATGTGGATAGCGCTCGCATAGTACTACCCGATGGGACGTCTCTTATTTCTTGTGCAATTGAACTAACAGAATCTTCATTCCCGTTCTGGCCATCCCTAGAAATACACAGTTGTGCCTTTTTAGATACAGCTCCATTTTTGAATGTTTATTATATTGTACCGTGATAACAATACCTTACATATATCTCGCGCAGGCACATGAATTGCTTTGACGTAAATCAGGATGATCGTGTTTAAGCATTTGTCTCTATAGGGGAGGACTTGTGCGCAATCAACAAACTTTGGCATCGGCAGTAACCTGTTCTGGTGTGGGACTCCATTCTGGCCAGTCGGCGTCGATTACACTACGACCCGCCCCCCCTGACACCGGCGTGGTTTTTGTCAATCGCAAAACGAGCGTTGATGCGCATCTTTCGGCCTCCATTAGACATCGCATCCCAACCGAATTGTGTACAGCCATCAGCGGCAATGGGTTCCAAGTTCAGACCATTGAGCATCTGCTCTCGGCGCTGTCAGGCCTTCATGTCGACAATGTCTTCGTTGATGTATCGGCAAGCGAAGTTCCCGTCATGGATGGAAGTGCCGCGCCCTTCGTCCGGCTGATTCAATCCGTCGGTATTGTCCCCCAGAATCGGAAGCAGGCGTTTCTTAAGATTATGGCGCCGATCGAAGTGGCCGAGGGTTCGAAGCGTGTTCGGATCGAGCCCTCCCCCACCCCGAAGATCACCTACTCCATTCACTATGAACATCCTCTGATCAACACGCAGACCTATGCCTATGATTGCTCCGCCAGTGCGTTTGAGAATGAGATCGCCGAAGCCAGGACATTTGGGTTTCTGTACGAAGTCCAAGCCTTGTGGGCTCGTGGGCTCGGCAAAGGCGGAACCCTGGACAACACCATTGTCCTGTCGGATGATGGGGTCATCAACGAATCCGGCCTCCGATTCGGCGATGAGTTTGTCCGCCATAAAATCCTTGATCTGATCGGTGACTTTTCTCTCATGGGGATGCCCTTCATCGGTCACATCGTTGCAGACCGGTCAGGACATGCACTCCACACGCGGTTGGTCCAGCAGATCCTGATCCAACCAGAGAAGTGGGTGCTTCTCAACGCAGACCACGCAGGAGAAGGGAAGCGATCGATCGCACACGCGCTTCACCTTCATCCAGCTGTCGCACTTCAGGCTTCTTAGTAGTCTGCAGAGATTATTATCTGGCTAATTACTGATCTTCTGGCAGGGCGAGCTCTTTATCCCAACACATCGCAGTATGCTACGCCGGGAGTGAGTGGCCTCACCCCCGGCGTATCGCATTAGAGCGGGGATTACTTCTTCTTCTTCTTTGCTGCTGCTTTCTTTGTCGCCAAGAGTCTCACCCCCCTTCGCTGTACCACGTTAGGCCCGTTAACTGATCGCTACACCGCCTGAATCAACATATCGTCTAACGCCTCGAACGTGTTGGGACCGACTTTCCTAAACCGCTTGTCACGCTTGAGCGACGTGGCAATCGATGTCAGCGGCGTTTTCCCTTTGATCTGCAACCCGCCTTCGATGAGACGCTGCACCAACTCCTTCGCATGCATGGAGCGGTTTGATTCACGGAGGATCTCATAAGCCGCTTGCGGGACGCTTTTCCCAACGTACTTACTTCGGCCAAGTAAAATTTCTCGCGATTGATCGGTCACGTCCATGACCTGTAGAGACCGAATACCCTTGGAGTCGTCTGCGGGAATAATTTGGTTGGAGAGACTGGCAAGCTTGGCCTTGTCGGCCTCGACGCGGTAGAGAGTTTCAGCAAGTTCGAGATACTTCTTAATCGTCGCAATTTCATCATCCAAACGACGACGCTTCTTCTCTAGGTCCTGGAAACGACTCTTGTAGGCGTTAATCCGTTGATCTAGCCCAACGAGAATGTCTCTTAATTCCTCCATAAGCACCTCTCGTAAAGCATGCTTGCTTTATAGCATTGCTTCTAATCTCTGTCAAGTTTCTTGATTCAAATAATATGTTCGCTCAATAAACATACTCTTGCACACATGTATTCCTTGCCTGTACATTGTAGGAAAGGCTTGTTTCCCTGAAAATTACCGTTACCCGCTCGATGACATGCAGGGCATGCTACAATCCGGCGTGCCGATTCTTCATGACCACCCGTCCCACGACATCCTGCTCGACACGGCGATTGCCGCCGGCAAAGAAGCGGGCGCCCTCCTCCGGACCTATGCGAGTTCTGGGTTCCGCATCGAGTATAAGAATCCAATCAATCTAGTGACGGACGCGGACCGTGCCGCTGAACAGTGCGTCATCGACCATATCCGGGCTCGCTTCCCCACCCATCGATTCCTGGCCGAGGAGCGTGGCCGTATTGAGGAGGTCCCGTCACCCTATCTCTGGGTCATCGACCCACTCGATGGCACCACGAATTTTGCTCACAGCTACCCCACCTACTGCGTCTCTATCGGTCTTGAGTATGAGGGGCGCTGTATTCTTGGCGTGATTGTTGACCCCTCGCGGGACGAACTCTTCACAGCCATTGAACATCGTGGCGCTCAGTTGAACGGTCACCCCATCCACGTATCCAAGACGGCGACACTCAACAGCAGCCTGCTGGTGACAGGCTTCGCGTACGACATCCGAGACACACCGCGCAACAACCTGGATCATTTTGCCAAGTTTGCCATGAAGGCACAGGGACTTCGGCGAACGGGTTCTGCGGCATTGGATCTCTGCTATGTGGCAGCAGGGCGCTTCGACGGGTTCTGGGAAGTCCAGCTCAATCCCTGGGATATGGCGGCTGGATCAGTCATTGTGAAAGAAGCCGGTGGGCAGCTGACTGATTTCAGCGGAAAGGACCTCTCCATCTACGGACAAGAGCTGGTCGCGAGTAATGGACAAATCCACGAGGCGATGCTCCAGGTTCTCCAGCAAGATGCTCCACGAACATGAACACACGCTAGAGGTGTCCCTCGTGAAGCTCCCTCACCAATGTACAACACGAGTGTGGATACGGTATGCTGTGAATATCGATCAACCGGAGTCTTCGCATGGCGCGTGCCGTCCCTCCACCAGAACAACCGAATAAGAGTCTTTCCGGTGATCAACCTGCTGATCCGGCCTGGGACGTGGAATTGCTCCGCGTGCTCGTCAGCCGAAAAGGGATACAAGTCGAAGCCCAATGGGCAATCCACCCTCAGTTGAAGCAGGACTTGTTGCCTACCGAATGGCAGGAAGTAAAAGATCTCATGACACAGGTAACCGACATCGTCGGTAATCGCTTCTCCGAAGCTCTGGCGAATGTCGAGCCTATCCCTCCGGGCCATGCCTGATCGCTTCATCGCGCGACTTCTTCCTTCTCCATATCATCGAATCACCTGGGAGGTTCCTCATGGACTCGTATTACCATTCGCATGATCTTGGCAAGTTTGCTGACATCGGAAAGGGTAACAAAGCCCTGTGGGAGAAGTTCAAGAACTACTACGACGCGGTGTTTGTGGAGGGCGCGTTGACGGAGCGAGAGAAGGCGCTCATTGCCCTGGCCGTCGCCCATACCGTGCAATGTCCCTACTGCATCGACGCCTACACGCAGGCGTCGCTGGAAAAGGGATCAAATGTAGAAGAAATGACCGAGGCCGTCCACGTCGCCTGCGCCATCCGCGGCGGCGCATCACTTGTCCATGGCGTCCAGATGCGGAACGTGGCGGAGAAGCTGTCAATGTAGTCGGCTTAAGGAGAATCAGAGATAGGGATTCTCCGGAATCGCCAGTGTGAAATACCTGCCCCGCTCTTCATACAAAACACGTTGTGCCGTAAGCTCGCTGAGGATTGGTAATAGGATTGCGTCGTCGCAATTCGGTTTCTCTGCCACGGCTGTTCGAATCTGCTCGATACTCTTCGCCGCCTCATTGCAGACCTCAATCACCAGCGCGGCTAATCCCTCGTACCGTCGTCGAATCGGCGAATTCGGATTGCGGCCATCGTAAACGGTCACATAGTTCGGCGCCTTGGAGTAATACAGAAATGGTCGATCAGCTGAACGATGCATCCGCTGCCAGCCTTCGATTACAGCAACGAGCTCTTGATACAGGTGAGGATCGACTGGCCAATTGTCGAGTTCATACTCAAAATCATAGGCGATCTTTTTTAGATCCACCTGCCGTGTGTCGTAGACATACTCGTACGCCATCCCCGGCCCGGTGATGTGGATACCATACTCGTGCGGCCTGGTGAAGTAGGGGCTGAAGCGCTGCAGCCAGAACTTGCCGGTCGCTTCAGGCGGCTGCAGGTGCAGCAGGGAGGGAATCAGGTCGAGCTGACGCTGATAGTCCTCGTTGGTCTCGCCTGGAAATCCCAGCAAAATATTCCATGACACCATCACGTGATAGTAGAGGCTCCACTTGAGGCAGACGATGTTCTGCATCGGCGTGACGCCCTTGTCCATGGCGCGCAGCTGATTGAGGCTCAGGCTTTCCAAGCCTGGTTGCATGCACTTCACACCACCAGCAGCCAGGGCTTTGATCTGGCGTTTCTGCAGATTGCTCTTGGTTTCGATGAACACATCCAAGTCGCAGTGGTCCTCCGCCAACTTGCCAAAGAGGTTGTCGATATAGCCCATGTCGATGATGTTATCGACGAGACGAAACCGGACGGCATCGTAGCGCTGAGAGAGGTCGGCCATTTCTTGTAACACCTGCCCAGGCGCCTTCGCTCGGAACTTCATGCTCTGGGCATTGAGTCCACAAAACGTACAGTGATGTTTCTCGCCCCACCAACAGCCGCGAGACCCCTCATACAGTAGGATTCGATCGAGACCTTGCGCCGTCTGCCCGAGTTCAGCAAGTAACGCATAGTAGTCGTCATAATCGGGCGGACCGGTCTTCGCAAAATCGGAGAAGAGTGATTCATTCGGCGTAAGCACGATCTTGTCGCCCTGCCGAGAGGTCACGCCGTTTGGATAGTCGCCCTTCTTCCCATCTAGGACCTGGCGAACTAACGGCAAGAAACTTTCTTCTCCCTCCCCAACGACCACGTGATTGATGAAGGGGAACGCCCGGAAGTGCTCCAGCCCCATCTCGCCGTCGAAGTTGGCTCCACCGAAGACGATCGTCACGTCGGGGTACAGATCCTTGATGAGCTTGGCCATCGTCAGGCTCGCGACGTTCTGATCGAACGTCGAGGTAAACCCAACCAATTTATACTGTCCCCAATTGATGGAGGTGAGGGCCCAAGTGAGAAATTGCGGCGCGATGCGGGTCGCCATCTCTTCGAAGTACCCGATCGGTTTACCGCACTCATGAGACAGTTGCTCGAAAACCGGCTTGAAGGTGCGAGGATACTCGGCCCGTTTTTGGTTGTCCCGAAACAGCAGGGAGGAGAACAGCCACTCGCCGAAGAGCGCGCGTTTCTCACAAATGCTTTCGTGCAATTCGACGCCGATCAGGTGAGCAAACCGGACGTTCAAGTGGTGGCAATCGACAGGAATGCCGTTGGATTTCAGGAGCGCGGAGAGCGTGCCAAGCTGGATTGAGGGGTACTTGGCATAGCTGAACGGCATATTGACGAGCGCAATCTGGGTTCCTTCGCTCATCTACCGCCTCGTACGTTCATGACAAGGTAACTGTTTGGTGCTTAACTAGCGGCGGCCCGAAACGGTTCAAACTCCCGATCAGCTTTTGCCGCCAGATAGAAATCGCTCTCTGTCAGGCCGTTGATCTTGTGGGTCCAAATCTCGACTTTGCACTTGCCCCAGGCGAGATAGAGATCGGGATGATGGCCCTCCGCCTCTGCGATCGCCCCAACCTTGTTCACATAAGCCAGCGCCTGCGCAAAATCCTTGAAGGTATATAACCGTTCGAGATGCCCTTGGCTATTGAGGGCCCAACCCCGACCCAGTTCTTTCAACAAGGCCTCGGCACGATCATTCGCCACAGATGGCACTCCACCACGGCACGGAATACATTTATTATCGGCAAGACTCATGAAGAGCCTCCTTTCACGAGTAACAAAAAAACTATTCTAAATGGGTAATCCGTACAGAAACAAGGAGGGGAGTACGAAGCGGGCTATTCAGAGTCGTCCGGAGCCCCGCCAGATTTGGCTAAATCGTCCATCTTGATTTTATCCGGGTTGAATTTTGCTGCGGCCTGCGTCATCCGATCCAGCGCCTCGTCGAACGACAAGGCCGGGGCATCTTTGGGACGAAACCGAATAGGATTCACGCGGGCCACCACGAAGCTCTTGAGATAAGGACTGGTCAGCCCCTTCGCTTTGAGGGCTTCGACTTGTTTGACAATGAGATCATCCAGCGCGAGAATAGTCTTCGCCTGCTGCTGACGGACGCTCAGAGCAGCATACATCGGCTTCTTCAGAAATTCCTCCACCCGCTTCAATACTGGATGATAGGCGCCGCCGCTGAACCGTGGGCGATCTTCATAACAGAGACCAAGCGTGATGAATGCCGGCTCTTCAAACTCAAGCGCGTATTGCTCTTCCGTCGCCTCGTCGAGGTGAGCCAGCTCCTTGTACATGCGGATGACTTCCAGCGCCTTCTCGCGCAGGTTATGGGCTTTCTCCGTATTTAGCGCGAGGATCTGATAGGCGGCGGCAGCTTCTGGAACCACGATCGCGATAATACTTTTCGCTCCCAGAGTCCGCATGGCAGATAGACGATGGTTGCCGCTCGGTGTCCAATACTTTGCGTGACGGTCGGGTTTGGCGATGCGCACTGCAATGATGGGGTCGAGAAAGCGACCGATCTCCCCAATCACCGCTTCCAGCTTTCGGACGTGGGGGTCGGAGAGATTCCGTTGGTAGGGTGTCGGCTCAACCAGGTCGATCGGCAAGGCGGCCTGGACCAGCCACTGTCCCCCATATGGGTCACGATAGACTGAGAGAACTTTCCCTCCATCCGCCTCGATCAGCTAATGCAACTCGGCCACGGCACCAGGCGGTGCGGCGGCTTGTAATTCACCGGCAACCAGGCCAGTCGAGGCTCCAACCGGTTTCCGACGCCGTCTCGCCCCCTTGGGCAACGGGTTTCTTTTCAGCCACTGGGATATGGTAGGACAGAGCCATGACAAAAGAAAGCCCTACGAGTACGATCCTCCGCATTGGACATCGAGGCGCCTGCGGACACGCACCGGAAAATACGTTGGCCTCCATTGAGCAGGCCATCGTACTCCGATGCGCCTTGACTGAAGTGGATATTCAACGAACGTCAGACGATGAGCTGGTCCTGCTGCATGACGAGCGGGTCGACCGCACAACGAACGGTCGTGGGCGCGTTGCTGACCTGACACTTCCAGATATTCGAACGCTGGATGCCGGCGGCGGTGAGAGCCCTCCGACGTTAGACGACGTGCTCAAAGCCGCGAGCGGTCGAATCGGCTTGATTTTGGAGCTGAAGACCGGGGGATCAGCCTACGATGTCTGCGCGATTGTCCGTGACAGCGGCTTCACTCAACCTGTGATCTATGCCTCATTCCTACAGGAAGAGCTCCAACATGTCCGACGGGCAAATCCACACGCACAGACCATGATCCTCTTTACGAGGCTGCCTGCCAATCCAGGAATCGTAGCCGTCAGGCTTCACGCCACCCACGTAGGTTTGCGCCTGGATACCGTGACCGAACCACTCGTGAATGCTCTACACGACCAAGGCCTGATCGTGTTCGCCTACACCGCCAATCAGCCTGCCCAAGTCAGCAAGATGAAGAGGCTCCGCGTGGATGGGATTATCTCTGACTTTCCGGACCTTGTCTGAAAAGCCACGCAACCATCCGCCTTGAAAAAGGCTCCTGAAATAGCACGGGCGACCTTGCACTACGGTGGGAGGTCGCCCGCGATCGGCGCTTAGGACGCCGGAATATGATGCTCTCAGTTGTTGCGGCCCAGAAGACCCACACGAGACAAGTTGTCCAAGGTTTCCAGTCGGGGAAGACCTCGTCAGTTCCGGGCACCTGTGTTCCTCCTGCTTCCGAAGGGCTCTCCGCTCATATGGCTCTGGCCATCATGTACGAGGGCCATGCGTGCCATTCTGGCACAGCCAGCGAAGAATCGGCTAGCAAGACCGACGAGAAACCCACCCGTGAATCGGTGGGCCTGATGGGCCAGGTGGCGTCGTGTCGTCCATTTCCACCCTCCTCTCGCGATGAAGTCACCGAGAGACCTGGATGGTAGCCGCGCGGTCTACCCGATCTCTCGAACTTCCGTTAAAAGATGGGCCGCACTGTCCTCACTACGCTCATTAGAAAACCTTGTCAAGAGTGCCCTGACGCTTCTTGGCACCGATGCGTAACACAGAGCAGATGCCAACCAACACAAGATCTTCAAGCGGAGAATACCATCGCAAAGGCAGAGGGAAGAACACGCCGTAGCACCCACAGTTAGGAAGATCAAGGCCGCGAAACAGGGTCATGCTGAGCCCCACAGCATAGAGACCGTTCAACATCAGGGCAAGAAACGCACTGGTCGGGAGCTGCCAACCGGAAAGGATCCATACTGCCAGTACCCACTCGACTGCAATGATCATGAGTGCCACCGGCCAGAGAGACCAACTGGGGAGCAGCTGGTAGGTGACCAAAATATTGACGAATCCAGGCAGATCCAGTGATTTTCCTAATGCTGAGGCGAGGAGCACTCCCCCGATCAACAGGCGGCAACACCATGTCACGATGGTCCAATTCATAGGGGAGACTCCCGCATAAAAAATAAGGAGGAGCGCGGTGCTCCTGCCGCACTCCTCCCTATTTCATCCCTCACCCGTGATTGAGCGTAAATGGCTGCACAGACCAATCCATGTCGCGCTGACGCCCCGCTACACGATCCTAAGCTTGGTGAAATCTACACCTTCCGGTGCCGGGGGCGTCTTGAGATTCATCTCTTCCAACGCATCAACGACTCGCTCAGCCACGATAAGATTGCGGTACCACTTCCGATTGGCCGGCACGACATACCACGGCGTCCGCATGGTACTCGTGGCCGAGAGGACCTCTTCGAAGGCTTTCTGATACTCATCCCACAACTTGCGCTCCTCAAGATCGCCAGAACTCCATTTCCAGCGCTTCTCCGGATCGGCGATGCGGGCCTCCAACCGTTTTTTCTGCTCTTCCTTCGAGATATGGAGAAAGAACTTGAGCACAGTCGTGCCGTTCTCAGTCAGCAGCTCCTCGAATTCTTTGATCTGGTCCAAGCGGCACTTGGCAACTTTCTCGGACACCCATCCATGCACCCGTGTAATCAGGACGTCCTCATAATGCGATCGGTTAAAGATCCCAATGTAGCCTTTGGGAGGAACTTCGCGGTGAATGCGCCACAAAAAATCACGAGCCAATTCATCCTTGGAGGGAGCCTTGAAAGCCGCAACTTTGCAGCCCTGCGGGTTGATGCCGGACATCACGCTCTTGATGGTCCCATCCTTTCCGCTCGTATCCATCCCCTGCAGGACGATAAGAAGCGATCGAGTCGCATTGGCATATAGACGCTCTTGGAGTCCCTCGAGCCCGGCGATGAGCTTGGCCGTTTCTGCTTTCGCCTTTTCTTTACCTTGGTCGCTCTTCTTGTACTCCCCGGTGTCGTCTGGATCGTACTGTTTCAACGAAAGCTTGGCGCCGGACTTCACACGGTACCGTTTCATGAGTTCCTCCCTGTCTCAGCGCAGAAGACGCCCCATCGTTGGTGATTGGAGGGCACACTGCACAGACCCACGTATGTTCCGAGAATCGGATGAACCGGGTGTGGAGCCTATGGTTATCTTGGAGCATCCTGGGCACAGCGGAAGCCGACGTTAGGATCCTGCTCGGTCGGATCACCCTTCGTGCGAAACGAAGACCGTAGCCGATACGGTGTATTGATGTAGGATCCACCGCGCTGGACTTTGGCTGTCCCTTCGCTGGGTCCACGTGGATTGATCGCGGGGCTGTTGATAAAACTGGAATAAAAATCCTCGGCGTACCAGTCCATCACCCATTCGTAGAGATTGCCGGCTAGATCCTGCACACCATACGGGCTTTGCCCCATGTGGTGATTGCCGATGACCGACACCGTCTCCGCACCGCCTTCCTTCAACCCATAGACCGCGTGGACTGGAGTCGGCGGATCGTTTCCCCACGGATAAGTCCGTTCATCAGTCCCGCGTGCCGCCTTTTCCCATTCAGCCTCTGCGGGCAGCCGTTTCCCCAGCCAAAGACAATAGCCCATCGCATCCATCCAGTTCACCCAGCGGACAGGACGCTCGGCATGAATCACAGGCGTCTCCTTGTCCGTGAATCCCCATGGAGGTTCGCTCTGAATAGCTTCGACGTACTTGGCGAATCGTCCGTTCGTCACCTCAAATTTGTCGATATAGAAGGCATTGAGGTAGACGCGGTGCGTAGGGGCTTCGTCTTCATCTCCTTTGTCGCTTCCCATTACAAACTCACCGGCCGAAACCAAGACCATCGGTGCCCCATCTTTCCCAATCAGTTCAGGAGCGGCCGTGGACAGCACAGCCAGCTGGTGCATAGCGCCACCGTTGGTCGGCGACTTGCTTCTCTCTCCAGCTTTGTGATCGCCATTGGCGCCGGGAAGTTTCGCTGAAATGGCAGGAAGATCAGGCTTGAGGGACGTTGACGGGGCGGACTCAGGCTTCGAGGTCCGACTTTCTGTTGCCGCTGCAAGCCCTGTCTGTAGAAAGAGGGCCAGGGCACCAGTCATACACGCGGCAAAAATTCGTCGGACATCCATACGTTGGCCTCAGTTCATACTAAGGTACCGAAAACGCAAGGCCAAAATCCAGCCCACCTCGATTTGGTCGCTCTGTCGCTCTATGGCCCGTGGGTGGCAGCCGGTTGAACATGATAGTCGATGATTGCGTGCGAGAGTTGCACTTACCGATCGTCCAGTGTAGCGTAGGCGCCAGCATGCCGGTCTCGATTGCGTTCGCCATCCAGAAGTACCTCCCTCTTGTCACCTGTACCCTGCTTGTCGCGCTGGTTATCGGCGTTTCCGGCTGTGGTGGGCCTTGGCGAGATACCTATTTCAAGAGAGGGGTCGGTCGGCTGACACAGGAGGAGATTCGAGAGCGACTAGGCCCCCCGCACACGGCTAAGACCCCAGCTCTTGGTGGGGATAGTCACTGGACCTATCGGTTCGCACTCAGCGAGCAAGACCTCACCACGTTGAACGCCTCATTCGTCGCTGACGCTTCCCACTCGGTCACCAGCTTGATGGGCAAGGGGGCAGAAACCGCCAAACCCACGTTGTATTGCTATCGATACACGTTGACGTTCTCCGAAGACAAGACCCTGAAGAACTGGAAACGTGAGGAATGCATTCCGGGTACCCGCGAAACACTGACCGCCAAATAGAGGATGATCGTGCCCCCAAGCGAGTGGTTTTCCATCGACAGCTCGGTCACACTGGACGGACTCAAGTCGCTCATCCTGCTACTGACCTTGATCATGATCAGGACGCTGGCCGTCCGATGGATCGCCGGCAATCAGACGCTCTCGATGGAGTCGAAACGTCGGTGGGTAGTGACGACCAGGAATTCCGTCGTCTTCGCGTTTCTCATCGGCCTGGTGATCATCTGGGCCCATGAACTCCAGGCGTTTGCCGTGTCGCTTGTCGCGTTGGCGGCGGCAATGGTCTTGGCGACAAAAGAGCTGATCCTCTGTTGGAGTGGCGCGGCGCTGCGAGTGGGCGGCAAGGTCTATGCCGTTGGTGATCGAATTCAGATTGCAGGCTACCGGGGAGTCGTACTGGATCACGATGTCTTTGCGACGAAGTTATTGGAGATCGGTCCCGGGCAATCCGCACACTTGTACACCGGCCGGGTGACATTTTTCCCCAACAGCCTGTTGTTTACCAACGCGTTGGTCAAAGAGAATCCTGAGCAGGACTACGGCCTCTATACATTGACCGTGCCGGTCAAACACGACGAGGATTGGCAACGAGCCGAACAGACCCTGTTGGAGGCGGCAAAACTAGAATGTGCACCGTTCATGGATGAAGCGGCGCGGCAGATGAAGCTATTGGAACAGGCCAACCTGTTGGAAGCACCGTCACCAGAACCCCGCATCACCATTCAAGTACCGGAATTTGGGAAAATTCATTTCATCCTCCGATTCCCAGCTCCCGATCGAGGACGATCGCGCATCGAGCAGGCTATTCTGCGTCGGTATCTCATCGGAACGACCACAGCCAACTAACCAACTTATAGAGTTTCTACCCCAACACATGAAGAGGGCTTCCCTCGCCGCCGAAGGAAGCCCTCTCATGACTTCGAGCGCTCAGACGACCGTCTTACTTCGGAAATGCCTTCGGCTCCGTGACATGTTGCCACCCTTCGCCGTTGAGTGTACGGAGAAACGCCACCAGATCATGCTTTTCCTGATCCGTTAGCTCAAGGGGAATAACGAGATTGTCTTGGTGGGGATTCTTGACACCACCCTTGTTGTAGAAATCGACGACTTCTGCAAGCGTCTTGAAGCGCCCGTCGTGCATATATGGGGCGCTTCGCGCGATCTCCCGCAAGGTCGGAGTCTTAAAAGCGCCAAGTTCCTCAGGGTTCTGCGTGACCATGTAACGGCCAAGATCTACTTTATTGTCGTCCCAGCCAATGCCGAGGTTGTGAAACTTTTCGTCGGTAAAATTGAACCCGGAGTGGCACTTTGTGCAACGTGCCTTATCTCGGAACAGGATGAGGCCCTTCTGAGCGGCTTCTGGAATGGCCCCTGCTTCCCCTCCCTGATCGAACCGGTCCGCAGGGCTGTTGCCGGACAGAACGGTGCGCTGGAAGCTGGCGATGGCCATGCCGACCCTTTCCGTTGTGATGGTCTCATCCCCGAAGACTTGCTTGAAGAGTTTCCGGTAGCCTGCGATTTTCATCATCTTCGCATTCATCACATCGTAGTTGGCAAAGCCGTGCTCGATCGGATTCGTAAACGGACCGACCGATTGAGCTTCCAATGTCGGAGCCCGGCCGTCCCAAAATTGTGTGCTGCTAAACACCCGGTTGAAGGACGCTGGTGCACTGCGGCCACCCTTCTGGCCTCGGATACCGGCAGAAACCGGCTTGCCATCCGTGAACGCGAATTTCGCCATATGACAATTCGCACAGGCAATGGTGTTGTCCTGCGACAACCGCTTGTCAAAAAACAGCAGCCGGCCTAACTCGACCTTCTCCTTCGTCAACGGGTTGTCGGCCGGAATGACCACAGAAGTCTCCTCGAGACCGAACGGAATCTTGAGCTTGTACTCCTCTGCTTGTACTTCGCCGAAAGGGACTGCCAACAACAGTCCAGCCACCATACACACCCACGCAGATATTGAAACCGTTAGTTTCCGCCTCTTCATCTTTATTTCCTCCCTTCGTGCAGTGACAGAAGTGTCATTGCGCTTTGGTTATACATGTGAACCAAATGTGCTCCTCTTCAAGTGGCTTGCAGCCCCTCGCCCACATTGGCACCCATCGCATGAGTCGCCTCACCCCCATGCATTCGGCCGGCTCAAGTCCTGGGTGAGATGTCCCCTACTCCGGCAGGCTTCGGATCATCCATGTCGTCTTTTCATACACCTGCATACGCATGGTCCGCAGATCGTTTGTCAGCTGACTCAAGGCCTTCTCAGCCGTTGGAAAGACGTCCCGGGATGTTCGCACTAACACCTCTTGCCCATCGACCACCATAGTAGTACCGACGAGCGCCTCGTCATATCATGACTCGTGCTGCCGACTCAATCCGCAGGCAATCGCCGGTCTCACGGAACAAACTAGCACACCAGCCGCAACCAGGCCAGCCCTGCATCCGACGATCGACCAACTTTTCATGTTCATGGCCTCCGCCTTCCGACCGGCGACATGTCGCGATGCTTCGTTCGCCTGATGGAACATCAAAGTAACCGGTCTCACAAAATAAGTCCAATTGAGAAGATAGATTTTCTATATTAGTATTTCTTATTCATGAAAGGAGCCGGAGATGACACTGACGGAATTGCAGTACATCGTGGTCGTGGCGCAGGAACGGCATTTCGGCCGCGCTGCGGAACGAGCATTCGTGACCCAACCGGCATTGAGTCTGGCGATCAAGAAGTTGGAAAATGAATTGGGTACGATGATTTTCGAACGACGCCAGAGCCGAATCGAACTGACTCCGCTCGGCGAGCAAATCGTCCATCAAGCGCAGCGTGTGCTAGAAGAAGCGGAACACATCAAACTCATCGCGGCGAAAGGTAAAGATCAACTGAATGGGCTGCTTCGGTTCGGGGTCATCGCCACCGTCGGGCCCTATATTCTGCCAGATCTAATCCCGACTCTTCACAAGCACGCGCCGGCGATGCCGCTCGAAATTGAAGAAAGTTTGACGGCCAATCTGACCGCGATGCTAAAGAACGGAAAATTAGGGAAGGTCTGATTAATTCACGTTTTCACTCGGCCAGCTGTTCCTGGACTGACCACCAGGGCAAATTCAGTGGGTAGCCGCTGTTGCGAGAGCCTGTTTGTGACGCACACCCATCGTGCGATGG
>Ga0224500_10001075_pt1 | contig 16933 bp, 12 predicted proteins | sample SF_Oct11_sed_USG_FD_168126 | JGI IMG/M metagenome (GOLD analysis project Ga0224500, IMG submission 168126) | Sediment microbial communities from San Francisco Bay, California, United States - SF_Oct11_sed_USGS_4_1 | ecosystem: Environmental > Aquatic > Marine > Sediment | place: USA: California... | reverse complement strand
TTCGCCGCAGGAGGTCGGCGGCCGATTCGTCCAGCAGTTCGGTGTTCCGGATCTCGGTGAAGCGGTCGTGCAGGTCCTGTTCCCTGAGCCGGCGCTTGAAGGTCCCCTCGTACTGTTCGACGATACGCCCGCGGTGCATCAGGATGACCCGGTTGCCAAGGCTCACGGCGTGTTCCATGGCGTGGGTGACCATGATCGCCGTGAGCTTGTGCCGGCTCACCAGGCCCAGGGTCAGCTGCCGCACCTGCTCCTCGCTCCGGGGGTCGAGCGCCGCCGTGTGCTCATCCAGCAGCAGCACGCTCGGCGCCCCCATCGTGGCCATGAGCAGCGTGACCGCCTGCCGCTGGCCACCCGACAGCGCGCCCATCGGCACGTCAATCCGGTGCTCCAGCCCCAGTCCGAGCTGCTGGACCCCGGCCCGAAGGGCCGCCTTTCTGGCCGTGGTCAGCGCTCGGGCCAGCCTGTTCCGCGCGCCTCCACGCTGGGCGGCCAGCGCGAGGTTTTCGGCGATGCTGAGGTCCGACGCCGAGCCCTGATATGGGTTCTGGAACACCCGGCCGACCATGCCGGCTCGGCGATGGGCCGGCCATCGGGTGACGTCCCGTCCTCCGAGCAGGATCCGCCCCCGCGCGATCCGCGCCGCCCCCGCGATAGCCGTGAGCAGGGTGGACTTGCCGGACCCGTTGGTGCCGAGCACCACGACGAAGTCCCCCTGGTTGACCACCAGGGACACCCCGTCCAGCGCCCTGACCTCGGAGCGGGTGCCCGCGCCGAAGGTGAGGTGGATGTCCTCGAGCTCGACCATCGGCTCAGTCACGGCGCCATCCTCCGGCCAGCTGCCGCATGCGATCGGGCAGGACCAGGACCGCGAGCAGCAGGATGGCGGTCAGCAGCTTGAGGGCGCTGGCGTCGAGACCGGCGAGGAGGGCTCCCGCCACCGCGTAGCGGATGATCAGGGCGCCGGCTACGCCTCCGGCGAGCCGCCGGCCGATGAAGCGGGCGCGGAGGAGGCTGTCCCCCAGTACCACCGAGGCGAGTCCCGCCACCAGCATGCCCAGCCCCATCTGGACATTGGCGAAGCCCTGGTACTGGGCGAACAGCGCTCCGGCGAGCGCCACCAGTCCGTTGGCCAGGCCAAGACCCAGCACCGTCATCGCCCCGGTGTTCACTCCCACCGACTCGGCCATGACCGCGTTGTCGCCCACTGCGAGGAGCGCGAGGCCGAGTGTGCTGCGGAAGAAGCGGTGCAGGGTCACCACCAGGGACGCGACGACGAGGACGCCCACCGCGATCGCTGTGATCTCGGCGGGGATCGCGGGTGCCAGCGCGGCAAAGGCCTCGAACACCGTCTGGGGGACCGCCAGAGGGAGATTGCCGCCCGCCAGCAGGAGCAGGTTGATGGAATAGAGACCGGTGGTGGTGATCATTCCCGCCAGGAGCTGCGGCACCCGGAGCCGGGTCTGAAAGAGCCCGGTCAGCAGCCCGCACACGGTTCCGGCAAGCCCGCCCGCCAGCGTGGCAATCGTCGCGTCCGCGCCCTGGACCAGCAACATCCCGGTGACAGCGGCCCCGGCGGTGAATGCCCCGTCCACCGTGAGATCCACCACGCGAAGAACGCCGTAGGAAATCACGACGCCCAGCGCCAGCACGGCCAGGATGAGTCCGACGGTTGTCGCGCTCAGGAAGACGTTCATACTGCGGGCCCCGGCCCCAGGCCGCCCACCCAGCAGAGGCCGCGATGAAAGGCGTTCCGCCCGGCGCCCGCCTCGCCGCGGTCGTCCTCGATCAGGTGAAGCACCATGCGCAGGTCCAGGTCCTGGAACCAGCGGTTCACGACCGGGGCCAGTCCGACGCTCCGCTGCGGCACCGGGCGGTAGCCGAAGACGGCCGCGTGAAAGTGTCCGCTGAGACTGGTGCCGGGCATGGGACGGAGCCATGGCTTGAGGGTGTCGGGCGGATCCCGCGCCACGATCCCGAGGACGATCGCGGTCAGGCCGGCGAAGGCGCGGTGCGGGGTGAAGAAGAACCGCTCCCGCGTGGCGGCGAGGTCGAAAGTGACCACCGCGCCCGGCTCCGGAGGCTGCCTGAGGCAGCAGCCCACCAGTCCCGCCGACTCGGCCACGATGGCGATGACCGCGGCGTTCTTCCCCGTCGTGTCCAGCGCGGTCTCCGCCACCTCGGCCAGGGGCGTGGCCTCCACGTCTGGCTGGGTGCGGAACCGGATCAGGTGCGAATACTCCCCTTCAACCACGAGGCCCGACGCGACCAGGGCCGTCGGCGGACGCTCTCCGATGGTGGTGAGGCAGTCTGCGCGGTGGCTGTCGGTGGGCTGGTAGGCGACGGCGCCCGCCAGGCCGAGCAGTTCACCCACCCGGCCGGTGGCGTCATCCGCAGTCGTGCCGATGGCCCCCAGCCCGAACCCGCTGGTCTGCGGGGTCCACACGACCGGCTCGGGGATCGCCTCCGGGCCGCTGCCGGCCGGATGGCCGATGGCTCGCCAGGAGAATGTGGTCGCCCCGGGGCGGATGGTGACTGCGTAATCGCCCTGCGTGGTGGGAAGCCCGGGAACCTCCCAGGCGTCGAAGGTGAACTCGCCCAGGCGGAAGCCCACGGATGAGGGACGCATCCGCCGCCCGCTGCTCGTGGTTCTGCTCTCCGCCAGTACGCGATCGCTCAGCCCGGCGAGGTCCAGCTGGGCCCGGATCGGGGGCGGGGGCTGAAGCACCCGGAATTCTCCCCGCAGGGCGGAGAAGTTCTGGTAGGCCTGCGCCAGTGCGCGGAGCCCGGGGGTGCTGAGGTAGGTGACGCCGGAGAGATCAACGTGGACCGTGCGCTCCCCGTCGCGCAGGAGGTCCTCGATCAGCTTGGCGAAATGATCCGAACCGGCCGCATCCAGGCGACCGGAGGCGAGAACTACCGTCCCCCGGTCGTCCTGGGCGGTGACCAGCTTCACGGGTTGGTGCTGTCGCCGACCACCTTGCTGGCTTCGTTCTTGATGTCGGCAGGTACGGTTGTACCCGTGCCAGTATTGACGGCCACCTTGGAGGTCGTGACGCGATGGAAGGGAATGTTCGCCGGGCTTTCCCCCTTGAGGATCCGGGCCACCATTCCCCCGGCCACCGTCCCGCCCTCCTGGAAGTCAGGATAGATCGCTGCCGTCGCACCCTTCATCACTTCGAAGGGTGAGGCGGAGAACACCGGAATCTTGGCCGCCTTCGCCGCGCCGATGACCGCCTCGAAGGCGGTGTGCACCGAGTTGCCATAGATCTCGATGGCGTCCGGCTTGAGGGCGATCAGCGAGGCGGTGGCCTGCGACGCATCGTTGATCGACGCCACGCCCACCTCCGCCACGCGCAGCCCGGCGCGCTCGGCGGCCGCCTTCATCTTGTCCTTGAGCGATGCCGCGAGCGGCTCGTCCGAGCTGAACAGAATGCCGACACTCTTCGCCTTCGGCAGGGTCCGGCGGATGAGTTCCACACGCCGATCCTGCTCCGGATCCCCGAAGCCCGGCGAGTAGACTCCGGTGAAGTTCGCCAGGTGGCTCGAGTCGCTGGTTCCTGCGCCGGCGGCGAAGGGGTCGGCCAGCAGGTGGAACACGACCGGGGTGGTCTTGACCTGCTGCACCGCGACCTGGAGCGTGGCGTCCTGCAGCGCCACGATCACGGCGGCCTTGGCGTCAACCGCGGCCTGCAGCAGGGTCGGCAGGCTGGCGATATCACCCTGAGCGCTCGACAGCTGGAGGGTGAAATCACGTCCTTCCTCGAGGCCAGCCTCCTCCAGGCCGAACTTGATGGCGTCTTCACTCCACTCGCTGCCCATCCAGTCGGCGGCTCGCACCAGTGCCACAACCGGTGGACCAGCGGGTGCGGCCGGCTTCTTCTCGGCACAGCCGGTGACGGCGGTTACGGCAAGGAGAAGGGCGGCGCGCAGGGTCCATGGGGTGCGAAACGGATTCGTCATGGCAGATGTCTCCAGCGGACAGTGGATAGCGGGCTTCGGCAGCGCCCGCAGTCAGAAAAACAGTTCTGGGACCTACGCACGGGCCCGACAGGGAAAGCGGGCCCAAGATATGTGGGGAGCGGCGGGCGGCAAGGGGCCGTGTGGCGCTACTCTCCCCGCAAGGCGTCGCGGACCTCGCCTGCCGCCTCAATCGCATTGTCGACATCCCTCGAGAGGGCTCTTGCCTGACGGGTCGCGGTCGAAAGATCGCCCAGCGCGGCCGTCGCGTCCGAGGACCTGAGCCGCAAGAGGTCGAAGCGGACGTTCTGCATCGCCAGGCTGCAGCTCTCCAACTGGCTGGCCAGCTGGTCGCGCCGCCCCCGGAGGTCCTCGATCGTCTTGCGCTGGCGCTGCAACAGGCTCACCCGGCGTGAGCGCTCCTCGTCCTCCGGTTCGCGCTCGAGCGTCCGCATCCGATCCTCGATCCGGTCCACCGCCTGCAGGTCCATCGAGGTGTCCATCGCGTGGAGCGCCCGGGCCAGATCGGTGGCGCGCTGGTAGAGCGCCTCCACCGTAGCCGGGACTTCTTCGGGCAGCATCGCGCGCTCGGTCGGGGTCATGCGGTCGAGGAGCTTCAGGATGGCGCCCCGGTCGGTGTGAGCCTGCATGACGATCCCGAGGTGCCGTCCGTACTCGTCCGCCTTCGGCGCGGCGATCAGCTTGGGCCGGGCGTTCTTCCCGCCGGGAACCAGCACCGCATCGGGCGCCGGGGGGCGGTTGAGGACGTCGCGCCAGGTATACCCGGCCTGCCAGAGCTTCATGTACTTGGGAAACAGCCCGAATCCGGCCCATACGCCGGCGACACCCAGCGACCAGCTCGGGAGGCCATTCCCCGTCGTCACGTCCACCAGAAACAGGCCGCCACACACCGCCGCCCATCTGGTGAACTCCGCGCGGACCTTCTGCACGATCATCGGTTCGCCGGTATCGGGCACCGGCAGCGGCGTGTGCTCGCTGACGCGGTCCATCCGCCGGCCGGCGCGGTCCATGTGCCGGTCGAGCCGACCCCGCCAGTCCTCGGGGGCGCTGGCGCGCCGCGGCTGTGCCGGGGGCCTCGGGGCAAGCGCCCCTCCCGGCTGGGCGGAACTGCCCCGCGTCCCGGGGGAGCGGGGCGGTGGTACCGGGCGGGCTGCCCCCCTGGTCGCGCCCGTCGGACGGTACCCCGTCACGGTGCGCGACTCGAGCGCGCGCCGGAGCGCGTCAGCCGACGGCCACCGGTTCTCGGGGTCCTTCTCCAGGCAGCGCGTCACCGTGAGCGCGAGATCCTCCGGACAGTCAACACGGGCTTCGCCAACCGGAGTGGCCATCTCCGTGATCTGCTTCATCAGCACCCCGGCCACGGTCGGGGCGTTGAACGGCACCTTCCCGGTGAGCATCTGGTAGGTGACGATGCCGAGACTGTAGAGGTCGCTGCGCCCGTCGATCTCCCGCTCGCCGGCGGCCTGCTCCGGACTCATGTATTGCGGCGTGCCAATGGCCACGCCGGCGCTGGTCAGTGTCCCCCCGGAACTCGAGGACATCGCCTTGGCGATCCCGAAATCGGTGACCATGACCCGGCCCCGGGTTCCCTCGAGGAGGATATTGTCAGGCTTGATGTCCCGATGGATGACGCCCAGGGCGTGGGCGGCGCTCAGCGCGTCGGCGACCTCCTTCATGATCCGCCGGACTTCCTCGACCGGCAGGGTGCCGCGCCGCTTGAGCCGTCCCCCGAGCGATTCCCCGTCCACATAACCCATCACGAAATACACCAGGCTGTTATCCTCGCCGACGGTGTAGATCGGGACGATGTGGGGATGGGAGAGGCGCGCGGCAGTTTCGGCTTCGCGCGTGAACCGCGCCCGGATGTCCTTCTGAAAGGCGAGTTCGGGGGGCAGAACCTTGATGGCGACGCGCCGCTTCAGCCGTTCGTCGCGGGCACGGTACACCACTCCCATCCCCCCGCGACCGATCTCCCCCTCCAGTGTGAAGGCGGCACCAAGTGACTTGGTGAGCTGCGTGGCGAGGTTTGGCGTCGGGTCGTTCATCAGGTATCCGCTGGAACCCCATAGATTTACTTGTGAACCGCGTGCTGGACAAGCCGAACTCGGGAACTGGCCGGCTCGGGTGGGGCCGCAGAGGCGCCGGGATGGCAGGGAGGGTCGTTCCGCCCTGCTACGTCGGCAGGGTGGGGGAGGTTCCGACCGCTCCGCGGTGAAGGGCCCCGTCTGAGCCGAACGGCTCGGCCCGAGGTCACGGCCCCAGAATCCCAGTTCCCTCAATGGCATGCCTGCTGCACTATAGGGTGCGATCAGCCTCTCGGGCTGCCATTCCGTCAGATGAAGGGGGTTGTCGCCGATGTCCGAAACTGCCGAACGCCGCGAGCGCCTGGTGCTGCCGGTTCTTCCCCTGCGGGAGGTCGTGCTCTTTCCCGGAACCACGGTTCCCATCGGAGCCGGGCGCCCGGGGACGCTCCGCGCCATCGAGGCGGCACTCGCCGATCCGGAGCGCCGGATCTTCGCGGTTTCCCAGCGCCAGAATGTCGAGCAGGTCTCGGCGGAGGGTCTCTACACGATCGGGACCATCGCGCGGATCGGGCAGCTGCAGCGCGGGCTGGCCGGCATGCAGCTGCTGCTCAACGGCGAGTCACGCGGCATCGCCATGCACATGGGTGACAAGAACGGCTATCTCGAGGCCATCGTACGCGAAGCGGAAGAGATGCAGCCGCTGGGCCCCGAAGACCCCGCCTTCGTGGCGTTGTACCGTGAGGCGAGGGCCCGCGCCGGCGAGCTGGGGCAGAAGTCGGGTCTCCCCGAGGAAGTCGTCCAGCAGGTCCTCGCCGGCGTGGCGGACCCGGGGCGATTCGCCGATCTGGTGGCGGGCTACCTCGACGTCGCCCCGCTCGAGCGGCAGGCGCTGCTGGAGACGCTGTCGGTGGAGGAGCGGCTCCGCCGGGTGCTGGTACACATCCAGCGGCAGATCGCCGTGCTGGACGCTCAGGAGGACATCAAGTCGCAGGTCCAGGAGGAGCTGGGCGAACGGCAGCGCGAACTGTTCCTTCGGGAGCAGTTGAAGCAGATCCGGCGCGAGCTGGGTGAGGATGACGAGCGCGGGGATCTTCAGGAACTCCAGGAGAAGCTCGCCGCGCTCGAGCTCCCCCCCGAGGCGCGGAAGGAAGTGGACCGCGAACTCGCCCGCCTTGAACGGATCGGACGCGAGTCGATGGAGGCGCAGGTCATCCGCACCTTCCTCGACAACGTGGCCGAGCTGCCGTGGAACAGGCGGAGCGAGGAGTCACTCGATCTGTCCCGGGCCCAGACCATCCTCGACGAGGATCACTACGCGCTGGGCGACGTCAAGGACCGGGTGCTCGAGTTCCTGGCCGTGCGGCAACTCCGGGAAGAGAGCGAACGCCGCGAGTCGGCTCGCCGGGCGGCCGCGGCACTGGAGGAAGCCCCTCCAGCCCCCGACGGTTCCGCCGCCGGATCCGCGCGTGAGGGAACGCAGGCCGCCGCAGCCTCTCCACCGGACGAGGCGGCGCCGCCGGCCGGCGGGGAGGAGCCGGCCGCGCAGCCGTCACCGAAGGTGGAGCGGCGCGAGAAGGCGGCCAAGGGGCCGATCCTGCTGTTCGCGGGACCGCCGGGCGTCGGCAAGACTTCGGTTGCCAAGTCCATCGCCCGGGCGATGGGACGCGAGTACGTCCGCATCTCGCTGGGCGGGGCGCGCGACGAAGCGGACATCCGGGGGCACCGCCGGACCTATGTGGGCGCCATGCCGGGGCGGATTCTCCAGGGGATGAAGCAGGCGGGGACCCGCAATCCGGTCTTCCTGCTGGATGAGGTGGACAAGCTCGGCGTCTCCTTCCAGGGCGACCCCGCGAGCGCCCTGCTCGAAGTGCTCGATCCGGCCCAGAACGACAGTTTCGTGGATCACTATCTCGGCGTGCCATTCGACCTGAGCGAAGTGCTGTTCATCTGTACCGCGAACTTCATGCAGAACATCCCGGGGCCGCTGCTCGACCGAATGGAAGTCGTCGAGTTCAGCGGCTACACCGAGCGGGAGAAGCTCATGATCGCGCGGAACTACCTCATCCCCCGCCAGCGCCGGGAGCACGGCATGACGGAGGACCAGATCGTCCTCGCGGATGGGGCGGTGAGCGAGGTGATCGCCAGCTACACCCGCGAAGCGGGGGTGCGCCAGCTGGAGCGGGAAATCGGGAAGCTCTGCCGCAAGGTGGCCCGACGGATCGCAGCCAGGGACGTGGAGCGGGTCGAGGTGACGCGGGAACTGGTGGATGAGCTCCTCGGTCGGCCAAAGGTCCACCCCGAGCACGCCGCCAGGGAAGACCGCGTTGGCGTGGCCACGGGCATGTACTACACCCCGGTGGGCGGCGACATCATGTTTGTGGAGGCTTCGGTGATGCGGGGCAAAGGGGAGCTGCTGCTGACCGGGCAGCTTGGCGACGTCATGAAGGAGTCGGCGCGCGCGGCGCTCACCTACGCCCGATCCCACGCGGCGGGCCTGCACATCCGCGAGGATGCCATTGGCGAACGCGACGTGCACATCCATGTCCCGGCTGGCGCCATCCCCAAGGACGGCCCGTCGGCTGGCGTCACCATGGCGACGGCGCTGGTGTCGGTCCTCTCCGGGCGGCCGGTGCGCCATGACATCGCGATGACGGGGGAGATCACGCTCCGCGGAGATGTCCTCCCCATTGGCGGTGTGAAGGAAAAGGTGCTCGGCGCGGTCCGCGCCGGCATCGCGCGGATCATCCTCCCCCTGAAGAACGAGCCGGACCTGGAAGATCTGCCGGCCGAGGTCCGGGAGACGATCGAGGTGTATCCGGTCGAAAACCTGGGCCAGGTGCTGGCGCTTGCCCTCCGGGGGGCCACCTTCCGCGAGGGCCGGTTGCTCTCCGGCGACCAGTCGCCGGGGGATGTCGCACCGCTGCAGGCCTACCACCACTAGACCGGTCGGGGCGGTGCTTCGGCGCCGCCCTCACCAGGTGCATCCGCGCACCATCAGCTCCGCGATCCGGTCACGCCACTCGCTCGGAGGGCCCCAGCCGCGGCTGACCGGGTCCAGGGCGAAATAGCCGAGCGTGACCAGAAGGGCGAGCCTCGCGTGGGCCTCGGGGTCGATTTCATCCCGGAAGAATCCCGTCGCCTGCCCCGCGCTGAGAAGGGCCGCCACCGGCTGGACCGCGAGGTCCGCCCAGTTCCCAGCCCCCCTGGCCGCGGCCAGCAGCGCGCACTCTTCAGGGTGATCCAGGAAGAAGTCGAACTGGCCGCGCACCAGGCGCCGGAGCCGCTCGACCGCCGTCAGACCGACCAGCGGCAGCGCGTTGAGCTGAGTCGCGACCGACGTCGCGGCCTCTCCCAGGACGGCCTGGTACAGGCCGGACTTGGTCTGGAAGTAGTAGTGGATCAGCTGCTTGTTGACGCCGGCCCGCGCGGCGATCCGGGCGGTCCGGGCGCCGCCGGCGCCATGCGCCGCAATCTCCTGCAAGCCAGCCTTGAGGATCCGCTCCCGGGCACCGGGCTCGCGCAGCATCGGTTTCTCCGGTCTCAACCAAACAGTTGAATCAAGGTCGTTGAAATGGGGTGATTACTCACCCCGGCAAGGGCACAGCCGCCATTCGGCGCCGTGGCTACGGCGTCGGCATGGTCGGCATCGTCCCGGTGAACTCCACCCGGTCCCGGCCCGCGCCCTTGGCGCGGTAGAGCGCCGCATCCGCCAGATGGACCAGTTCTCCTGCCGACTCCGCATCGGCAGGATACGCCGCGATGCCGATGCAGACTTTCACCCCGATCGTCTCGCCGCTGGGGAGCCGAGCCGGGTCGTTCTGCAGGGCGACCTTGAGCTTCTGGGCCAGGACACCGGCGCCACTGGAGTCGGTGCGCCGGAGGACCACGCCGAACTCCTCGCCCCCGTATCGGCCGATCAGGTCGCTCGCCCGGGCCGTGGTCTGGAACACGCGGGCGATGTGCAGCAGAACCTGGTCGCCGGCCAGGTGGCCGTAACGGTCGTTGATCCGCTTGAAGTGGTCCACATCGACCATCAGGAACGCGAAGCTCTCCCCATGACGCCGGGCGAACTCCACCGTGTGCTCCAGTTCCGCCATCAGCGTGGCGTGATTCAGCAGACCGGTCAGGCCGTCGCGGTGAACCATCTCCCGAAGCCGCCGGCCCCGCTCCGCCCGGTTGATAACCAGATGAGTGAGCAACTCCCGGTCCACCGGCTCCGACAGGAAGTGGTCCGCGCCGGCGCTGATCGCCTCGATCTGGTCGGCGATGGAATCCTGACTGGTGATGAAGATGATCGGCGTGAGTCCGAAGCGTGAGTCCTGCCGCACCAGCCTGGCCAGGGAGAGTCCGTCGAGTCGAGGCAGCCGCGTGTCAGCCAGGATCAGGTCGGGGGACTCGCGAATGAGCGCCTCCCTCGCGGCGTCGCCATCCTCGCAGTGGGTGACCCTGGCGTTGGCCTGTTCCAGCCACTTGATGATCTGCTCGGCCTGGACCGGGTCGGCCTCGACCAGCAGCACCCGGGGGGGCGGGCTCCCGATCCGGGCCAGCGTCTTGGCGTAGGCGGCGAGATCGACCGCCACCCGGTCCGGGGCGATGATGGTGTCGATGCCGCACGCCAGGGCCCGAACCCGGTCAATGGAATCCGCCTGGCCGATCAGGACGATGGACCGCGGCCGCACCGGGCCCGCGCCCGACCAGGCGCTGGCGGCGCCGAACGGATCTGGGCGCCCCATCTCGTCGATCAGGACCACGAGGTCGGGTCGTTCGGTGAGCTTGAGCTCGCGCGGCTCGCCGGTCTCGGTGTCGGTCCGAGTGAGGAATCCCTGGCCAGTGAGCCCCGCGGCGATCTCCCGGCGCAACGGGCCATCTGCGCCGATGACGCGTGCCCGCCACCCGAATTCCATGGCGCCGCCGGCGCCGAGCGGAAGGCCGATTTCCCGTCCGGCAGTGTCGAAGGACGTCGCGAGGCGATCCACCAGCTCGCTGAGATGGTCGGCGGCGATTCCGGGGGCCGGAAGCGGGTTCTGGCGAAGGAAGTTCTCGGCGCCCTTGGCGATCTCGGTGATTTCCGGGTAGCCATGGGACCCGCCTGATCCCGCCAGCCGGTGGAACCGGCCGCTGAGCGACTGGGCGGCATCGGCCTCGCCCGCGCGAAGCGCGAGGAGATCCTTCCGGAGCTCCGCCAACCGTGCCGGAGCCTCGAGCAGGTACTCCCGACGCAGTCCCGCCATCACCTCGTCGATCGCGTCGCTCATGAATCCGTGCGCAGTCGCTCGAGAGTCAGGCGGGCTGCGGCCACGAAGGTTGGGGCGCTGCTCCAATGTCCCTGCACGCCGTTCCCCTCCCTGGCGGAGATGACCGCCCCGATGCCATCCATGATCGCGACCAGAGGCTCACCCGGCCAGCCCCTGGTGTCGGCCACGACGTCCACCGGCGCGAAGGGGAGATCCACCGGGCTCGGCGCGCACAGGGACATCGTGAGGCCGGCGCCAGCAGCGCGCCGGAGGGCGGGGGCCAGGAGGGGATACGCGTCCGCCGGAGCGAACAGGGCGACCGAAGCTCTGGCCCGCCCGATCTCGTGGTTGAGGAGCTGGAGCAGGCCCCGAACGCTGGTGAGCTCCACGATGCTCGGTGACGCCGGCGCCCCGAACACCTCGAGGGACGCTGCCAGCTCGTCCAACGCCCGGCCCTGGGCCGCAGTGATCCGGGCCAGCACCGCGGCTGGGGGCTCGGCCCGGAACACTTTCGGGTGCACCTCCTCGGCGCGGGCTGCGCCCTTGGCGAGGAGTCCCTCAAGAGCGCCGTAGGCGTTGGCTCTCGCCAGGCCTGCGCTCCTGGCGACGGCGTACCCGGTGCCCGGGCCTCCGGTCAGCAGGACCTCGTACACCTTGCTTTCAGTGGGGGTGAAGCCGAATCGGGTCAAATCCAGAGAGGGCATGGTAGTAGTATCGGATACCGTGCCCCCCCCGCGCAACTCTCGCGTCCGTCAGATGTACTCGAGCTGGCACCCCAGCCGCCGGGCGATCTGCGCCAGGCGAAAGGTGACGTCCACCTGCTTCCACTCCGGGGCCTTGGATTCCACATCGAGCGGGAACATGTGGTAGGTGTAGCGGAGCAGTGCCTTGGGCGCGGTGCGAAGCCCCTTCGGATTCCAGACCCCGCGGTCATCCACGTCCTTCATCAGCCGGCCCAGCACCTTGTTGGCGTTGGGAGATCCGGCGAATGCGCCGAGCCGGATGAGGAGGTCGATGAAATGCAGCGCCAACGGGATGTCCCTGGGCATTCCCTTCGGATCGGTGGTGACCGGGTCACCCAGCACCAGGTGTGTCGGTTTCACCCGCTTCTTGCCGGCCACGATGGCAAAGGCCTTCTTCGTCTGCGGCGAGGAAAGGTAGTGCGCCAGGCGTTCGGTGAATCCGGCGCGCTCACGCTGGAGACTCGGCATCGAGGCGACCATGGCGAGGGCGAACCAGGTCGGCGGGTTCGCCTCCGGGTGGAGCACCGTCGAGCCGCCGCTCTTCACGAAAGGCTTCTCGGCCAGAGGGCCGCGCAGGAACTCGGAGATCTCCGAAACGATCCGGTGTGCCGCCCCGCGAACCGGGGGAGCTTCGATCTCGCCGGCCTCCGCGAGGGCGGCGGTCGCCGCCTCGCGGATCAGGCCCCGGGCCCATTTCGCATACGCCTCGTCGTTTCTGGCCCCCTTCTGGAATTCGAACAGCAGCGCCGGGTCCTCATCGCGTGAGAGCAGCCGGTAGAGCAGCCGGTCGGCGAGCTTGAACGTCCGGGCGGACCGAGGGGTGCCCAGTTCGACCAGACGCCGATACTGGGCTACGGTCCCGATGTCCTTGATTCCCTGCGCCGCCGAAACCGCAAGGCCGAGCAGGTTGCCGCCCCAGACTCCGGTGTCCTTCTGCTTCTTGAGAATGGCCTGGGCGCCCTTCGAGGCCTGGGCCGAGGCAAGCGCCGCGGCAATCGTTTCCGGCGTCGCGGTTCCGGCGGGCGCCAGCTCGGTGAAGGTGCGATACCGGACGACCTCTCCGCCGTGGGCGAGCAGCCAGCCGACGGGGATTCGGTAAGTGTTCGGGAGATCCAGGTGCGCCCCCGTTGAACGGGTTGGTGAGGTGGGAAAAGCGGGCGCAAAAATAGTTAACCCGGGGCTCCGGCGCTATGGTGCCATGGTCACGGATTTCTCAAATCGTTGTTCAGTTTGCGGTTACAGGACATCGGCTACTGCGGCTTGGGCCCCACCCTGGCCTCCCCTGCCACCCGAAACTCGGAATCCCGTCCCCAGACTGGTTGAGACGGGGCATTGGCCACCTCGAGCGCGACTCGCAGAGCCACCCGGAGTTGCTGGAGGGGACCCTGATATGAATACCACGGCAACACCTCGTCCTGCGGCTTGTGGTAGCGATGCGTGATGTACTCCTGCTTCCGTTCCTCGCCCCATCCCGCGGGACGGTCGGCATACCGGCGTCCCTGCTCCATCGACAGGGCTGGGACGCCGCGCCGGACGAGCGGGAAATGGTCCGAGCGGAAGAATGACCCCCGGACCAGGGCCAGCGAGTCGATGGAGATGGTGAGTCCCTCAGCCCGGGCGGCGGTGGCAAGGGTCCGCCCGAGCGACGTATGGTCGGCCCCGGTGGCCGCGATGTCGGTGGTGGGGCCGTAGAGGTTCATGACATCGAGATTGAGAACCGCGGCGAGGTCTGCGAGCGGCAGTGTGGGTCGTTCCGCGAATGCTTCCGACCCGAGCAGGCCGCTCTCCTCGGCGCCGAACGCCATGAACAGGAGGGAGCGTCCCGGCACCGTGCCACTCCGCACGAAGGCCTCCGCGGCCGCCAGCACCGCCGCGGTGCCCGACGCGTTGTCCTCCGCCCCGTTGTAGATCGAGTCACCGTTCACCGGCGCCCGGATGCCGAGATGGTCGTAGTGCCCGCCGATCATCACCGCCTCCCTGGCGTGCGGGCCGCGGCCCGGAAGCCGTCCGACGACGTTGGCGGTGGCGGAGCGCCGGATGGCGCTCTCGACCGTCGCGTCGAACTCGAGGGGGAGAGAGACGGCACGGAACCCCTTGCGACCGGCGTCGCCCATCAACTTGTCGGGGTCGAGCCCGGCGCCCCGCAGGAGGCGGCCGACGGCCTCGTCCCGCATCCAGCCTGCCACGACGAGAGGTGAGGGAGCCTTCTCGAGCCGGACCCGCTCGCCGCTCGTGGAGCCCACCACGGTGCTCCATGGATAGGTGGCGCTCTCGGTCGTGTGGATGAGGATGATGCCCGCCGCTCCCCGGCGCGCCGCCTCCTCGATCTTGTAGGTCCAGCGGCCATAGTAGGTGAGGATCGGGCCCCTGAAGATGGCCGGATTCGAGAGTCCCGGGTCGTTGACCAGACAAAAGACCAGCTTGCCGGTGACATCCGCACCCGCGTAATCGTCCCATTCCCACTCGGGGGCGGTGATGCCGTAGCCCACGAACACGGCCCCTCCCCGAAACGAGACGGTGGGCTCGTTGCGCTCCGACCAGAGCACATAGTCGTCGGGAGCGCGAAGGGGCACGGCGCCGGGGCCTCGAGCCAGCAGTTGGGGCGCTCCGGTCAGGGCGACGATCGGCACGGTGTGGAAGTAGCTGCCCGAGTCGCCCGCCGGCTCCAGACCGAGGCGCCGGAACTGGGCGGCGATGTACTTCGCCGCGAGTTCGCCGCCCCGCGTAGCCGGCGCCCGGCCCTCCAGCAGATCGTCCGCGAGGTACTCGAAATGGGCGCGGAAGGCCTGCGAGTCGGCCGCCTGCGCCAGGCGCGCCGAGGGGCTGGTTTGCGCCCAGCCCGAAGTCGCCAGGCTGAGGGCGAGGGGGGTGACGGCGAACAGGCGGTTCATGGCGGTCGCGGGGTTCAGGGCGTACGTGGGAGAAACCGGTGGCGGAATCTAGGCGATTCAGCCCTGGTCGCAGGGGAGGGAGCGTCGCAGGAAGGCGTCCATCTCCCTGAGCACGGTGTCTGGACTCGTCTGGTGCGGCCGGTGAAGGGCCGGAAGCACGACGAAACGGCGGCAGGGGAGGAGGGCGGCGACACGCTCGCCGACCGCGAGGGGGATGGTGGCGTCCTGGCTGCCCCAGATCAGCAGCACCGGCTGACCAACCTGGCGGAACCGGTCGCCGATGGCGGCGAAGTCAAACTGCTCGAGCACCCGGCGTGCGCTGGCGGCGAGGAGGGAGTCCCGGACCGCCTCCAGTTCCGGTGGCCCGGCTGGCTCGCGCAGCCAGAGCGTGTCGTGAATGGGGAGGACGTACGGAACGGCTTCCGCCACCCAGTGGGCCCACGGCGAGACCATGCCGCTGTCCCCGAACACCCCGTTGAGTCCGGCTCCAGCCGGGGCAACGAGGACGGCCGCCACCACACGGTCAGGGTCTGCCAGGGCCAGCCCAGCCGCCAGTTGCCCTCCCATCGAGTGCCCCACCACCACGACCGGCCCCCTGGTCTGCAGGCGGATGAGATCGCCGATCTCGGCCAGGTATGCACCAAAGGTGGACGAGTCCGGGAGCGGATCGCTCAGGCCGAACCCCGGCAGGTCGACCGCCAGCACCCGGTAGTGATCGACGAAATGGCCGACCACACCCTGCCACGCGAGGAGCGACTCGCCATAGCCGTGAAGGAAGACCAGCGTCGTATCGCCCGCCCCCGCCCGGAGTGCGCGAATCCTGCCGCCTTCGCCGCGCTCGAGCAGGGTTGCCTCGAACACCGGGGGCGAAACGCGCTTGTTCCGGGTGGTGGCGTAGAACAGGACGCCCAGCCCCGCCGCGAGGAGCAGCGCCCTGAGGCCGCGGCGAAGCGAGCGGCTAGTTGGCACCGCAGCGGACCACGTGGACCGGGGCCGGTTTGTTGTCTCGTGTCTCGCTGGTCAGGAAGAGCCTCCGATCATCCAGCCACTCGACGCCCTCGCCCTGAGGCTCCAGCCCGGCGAGGCCACATCGGGATGGAGTGCCGAGGTGTCCGTCCGCCTGTACGGGGAAAATGTACAGCATGGTGTAGGTGCGGACCGCCACGCGCCGCCCGTCCGGCGCCAGCGCGGCGTCGGTGACCCACTGGCCCAGGGCGGGCTGGGCCGTAATCGGCAGCAACTGGAGACGTTCGGCGGTCTGGATCCGTTCTCTGCCGAAGCGGGGCGGCACGCGGTAGAGGATGATCTTGCCGGAGCGCCCCTTGCTCACGATGTGTGGCATGCCGGAGGAGTCGACCCACATGGCTTCGGCGTCGCGCGGGCCGTCGGGGTAGCGGAATCGGAGGGAGTCCACCACCGGCCTGGCGCTCGGGGCCGGATTCCGCAATGCCCCAAGTGTTGCGGGCTCTGCCACCCGGTAGATCGTGACGTGCTTCCGCTGTTCGAGGTTGTCGCCGAGGTCGCCGATGTAGAGGCACGATCCCGTCCCGCAGGGGCCGGCGGCGATCGCTTCCCAATCATGGTTGCTCAGGCCCTGCAGGGCCCACCGGCCCAGGGCGGCCCCGGTGGAGTCGAGCGCGAAGATCTCGGCGTCCGTTCCGGAATCGTTGATCGAGTAGAGGACGCCGGGGACGAGGCGGCTGCGTGCCACGCCGGAGCTTTCCCGCAGGGCGGTGTCGGAGAGGTTCCCGGTCGAGAGGACTTCGATGACGCTCGTAGCCGGCGTCTGCGCCGTGACTGACGGGGGGCAGGGCGAGCCGATGACGGCGGCTCCGAGGACCAGCCGCATGGCGCGAATGGGTGCGGGGATTACCGGCGAGCCTCACGCTCGCGGGGGAGGGCTGCCGCGCTCTGGGCAATGGCCCGGCGGGGCATCCTGGTCGCGTCGGCGACGAAGATCCGGGGGTCATAGGCGGACCGCGGGTTCCACAGCACCCATCCATGGATGCCGACGTCGCTCGCGGCGCGGATCTGAGCCCGGACGTGCTCGGGGGTGTAACGGG
>Ga0224500_10001074_pt1 | contig 16947 bp, 18 predicted proteins | sample SF_Oct11_sed_USG_FD_168126 | JGI IMG/M metagenome (GOLD analysis project Ga0224500, IMG submission 168126) | Sediment microbial communities from San Francisco Bay, California, United States - SF_Oct11_sed_USGS_4_1 | ecosystem: Environmental > Aquatic > Marine > Sediment | place: USA: California... | reverse complement strand
GCCGCAGCGATCGCGGCGCTGACGGAATTTCAAGGCGTGCGCCGGCGGCTGGAGCTGCGCGGTACCGTGCGCGGGGTCGCCGTATACGACGATTTCGCGCATCACCCGACGGCGATCCGCGCCACCGTGGAAGGACTGCGGGCAAGGGCGGGCGCGGCGCGCATCCTGGCCGTGCTCGAGCCGCGCTCCAATACCATGAAGCTGGGCGTGATGAAGGATCGCCTTGCCTCGAGTCTCGAGGGCGCAGACCGGACCTACGTCTACGCTGCGGAACTGGGCTGGGACGCGGCGGCCGCACTCCAGCCGCTGGGCGCACGGGCGCGCAGCTTCGAGCAGCTCGACAGCCTGGTCGCGGCGGTCGCCGCCGACGCGCGCGCGGGCGACCAGGTGCTGGTGATGTCCAACGGCGGATTTGGCGGCGTGCATGGCAAGCTGCTCGCGGCCCTCGCGGCGCAGGCGGCGGCATGATCATCTACCTGCACGGCTTCAATTCCTCGCCCCAGTCCCACAAGGCGCAGGTGCTCGGGCGCTTCATGGCGGAGCGCGGTCTCGGCGAGCGCTTTGCCTGCCCGGCGCTGCCGCCACTGGCCGACGAGGCGATCGCGGCCATCGAAGCGCTGATGGCGCGCCACCCCGGGGCGCATTTCTGCTTCGTCGGCTCCTCGCTCGGCGGCTACTACGCGACCTACCTGGCGGAAAGGCACGGGGCCCGGGCCGCGCTGATCAATCCGAGCATCGATCCCCACATCGGCCTGCGCGCCTATCTTGGGGAGCAGAAGAACTTGCACACGGGCGCGCCCTACCAGTTGACCGAGGCACACCTGCGCGAGTGGCAGGCGCTCTGGGTGCCGCACGTCACGCCGTCGCGCTACCTGCTGATCGTCGAGACAGGCGACGAGGTCCTGGACTACCGCCGCGCGGTCGCGCGCTACGCGGGTGCCGAGCAGGTGGTGGTCGAAGGCGGAGACCATTCCCTGCAGAGCTTTCCGCAGCATCTGCCGCGCATACTCGCGTTTGCGGGGCTGTGAGATGCACGTGCTCTACGAGGAGGACGGCGAGTTCAAGGTCGGGACGGTGCTCGCGCAGGCGCCGGCCTCGTTTCAGGTCGAGAGCCCGCACGGCCGGCGCACCAAAGTCAAGGCGGCGTCGGTGCTTCTGCACTTCGAGCGCCCCGGCGGCGCCGAGCTGCTCGAGCAGGCGCGCCAGTACGCGGCCGGCCTGGACACCGATTTCCTCTGGCAGTGCAGCGGCGCGGAGGAGTTCGGGTTCGAAGCGCTGGCGCGCGACTACGTCGGCCGCGAGCCGAGCCCGGCCGAAGCCGCGGGCGTGCTTTTCCGGCTGCACGCGGCGCCCATGTACTTCCATCGTCGCGGCCGCGGCCGCTACCAGGCGGCACCGGCGGAAACGCTCAAGCTGGCGCTCGCCTCGGCCGAAAAGAAGAAACGCGCCCTCGAGCAGATCGGGCGCTGGGCGGACAGCCTGGCGCGATTCGTCTGCCCGCCGGAGATCGAGCGCCTGCGCGACGAGCTGCTGTATGCCCCCGACCGGAACAAACCCGAGACCAAGGCGCTCGAGCAGGCCTGCCAGGCGAGCGGACTCACCCCGGCACATCTGCTGGAGCGCTGCGGGCTCATCGCCGACACCCATGCCTATCACTTGAACCGGTTCCTGTACGAGTTCTACCCGCGCGGCACGGCGTTTGCGCCGCACGAGGTGCCCGAGCCGCCGGCCGAGCTGCCGCTCGCGGCGGTAACGGCGTTCAGCCTGGACGACGCCGGCACCACGGAGATCGACGACGCCTTCTCGCTCACGCGCGTCGGCGACGGCGAATGGCGCGTCGGCATCCACATTGCCGCGCCGGCGCTCGGCATTGCCCCCGGTTCGGCGCTCGACGCCATTGCGCGCGAGCGCCTCTCGACCGCATACATGCCCGGGGTCAAGATCACCATGCTGCCGCAAGACGTCATCGCGCGTTACTCGCTCGATGCCGGCGCCGATCGGCCGGCCGTATCCCTGTATTTCAATGTGTCGGCCGCCGACCTGTCCGTCCGCGGCCACCACACGCGCCTGGAACGCGTGCGCGTGGCCGCCAACCTGCGCCATGGCGCGCTCGCCGCCCTCGATGCGGCGTTCGAAGGTGGTGGCCGGGCCGGCCTGCCGCACGAGGAGGAACTGCGCACGCTGTGGCAGTTCGCCGAGGCGCTGGAGCGGCGCCGCGGCAAGCCGAGCGTCAACGTCGCAGTGCTCGACTACAGCTTTCACGTCGAGGGCGGGCGCGTCAGCATCGAGCCGCGCCGGCGCGGCGCGCCGCTCGACAAGCTGGTGTCGGAGCTCATGATCCTCGCCAACGCCACCTGGGGCGAACTGCTGGCCGAGCGCGATGTCGCCGCCCTGTATCGGGTGCAGTCCTCGGGCAAGGTGCGCATGAGCGTGCACGCCGAGGCGCATGAAGGCCTCGGACTGGCGTGTTATGCCTGGATGAGCTCGCCGTTGCGCCGCTACGTGGATCTCGTCAATCAATGGCAGCTCGTGGCGGCGCTCGCCGCGCGCAAGCCGCCCTTTGCGCGCACCTCCGAAGTGCTGCTCGGGGCGCTGCGCGCCTTCGAGGTGACGCACGCGCGCTACGACGAGTACCAGCGCATGATGGAGAACTACTGGTGCCTGCGCTGGCTCATGCAGGAGGCCGTGGCCGAAGCGAACGCCGTGGTGCTGCGCGAGAACCTGGTGCGCTTCGACGATCTGCCGCTGGCCGTGCGCGTGCCCTCGCTGCCGGCGCTCGCCGCCGGCACGCGCGTGCGCCTTGGCGTGGACTCGGTCGACCTGGTGGAGCGCAGCCTCGCCTGCACCTACCGCGAGACGCTGCAGCCCGGCAGCGGCGAGGCGCCGGAGGGCGACGAGCGGGAAGCGCCCTAAAGCCCTAGAATGGCGGCGGTTTATCGCCTCGAGGCGCCATTGCAGGGAGCCGTAGCGACGAGCATTCCGGGCGCGGCCGAGTTCTGGTCCGGGCTCGACCACCGGTCCCGCGTCCTGTACGCGTCGGTGGCGGCGTCGCTCCTCCTGCACGCGGTCCTGCTGTCGACGCACTTCAAGTTTCCTGCGGAGCTGCGCTGGAAGAGCGCCGAGCAGCCGCTCGACGTGATTCTCGTCAACGCCCGCACGCAGCAGCGCCCGGCGCGCAGCGATGCGCTGGCGCAGGCCAACCTCGACGGCGGCGGCGACACCGACCAGGCGCGGCGCGCGAAATCGCCTCTGCCGGTGATCGACCCGCGCACGCCGGGACGCGATCTGGCGCAAGCCGAGCGCCGCGCGCGCGAGCTCGAGGCGCAGCAGCGCAAGCTCCTAGCGCAATCGCGCCAGCCCGCGCCCCACGTGCCCGCGGCAGGCGAGCGCCACGTGCCTGCGGACGAGACTGCCCGGGAACGCGGCGGGCGCGACCTCGACGACCTCGCGCTCATCGCCATGCGCCTGCAGGCGGAGATCAGCCGCAACCTCGATGCCTACCAGAAGCGCCCGCGCAAGAAGTTCATCGGCGCGAGCGCCGTGGAGTACCGCTTCGCCCAGTACGAAGAGGACTGGCGGCGCAAGGTGGAGCGGGTGGGGACGGTGAACTACCCGCCGGCGGCGCGCGGCAAGGTCTACGGCAACCTGCGCATGACCGTGACGCTGCGCGCCGACGGCAATGTGGAGGCCGTGGAGCTCGACCGCTCCTCGGGCATGAAGGTGCTCGACGACGCCGCATTCAGGATCGTGCGCATGGCCTCGCCCTACGCGGTGTTCCCCGCCGACATCCGCCGCGACACCGACCAGCTGGTGATCACGCGTACCTGGTTCTTCGGCCGCGGCGACAAATTCTGGACTGAATGAGCCCGTGCCGGACCGCTATGCGGTGATCGGTCACCCGGTCGCCCATTCCAAATCGCCGTGGATCCACGCGCAGTTCGCGCGCGCGACGGGCGAGGACATCGTCTACGGCGCGATCGACGCGCCCGCCGAGGCCTTCGTCGCGGAGTTGGAGAAATTCCGCGCTGCCGGCGGCAAGGGTCTCAACGTCACGCTGCCTTTCAAGGAGCAGGCCTTTCGCTACTGCGCCGGCAGCACCGCGCGCGCCGCGGCAGCGCAGGCCGTGAATACGCTGCTGCTGGATCGCGAGCGACCGTTCGGCGACAACACCGACGGCGTCGGCCTGGTGCGCGACCTTGCCGTCAATCTCGGGCGCAGGCTCGCCGGCGCGCAGGTGTTGCTGCTCGGCGCGGGCGGCGCGGCGCAGGGCGTGCTGGGGCCGATCGCCGAAGCGGGGGCGGCGGCGATCGTCGTCGCCAACCGGACACCCGCGCGCGCGCAGGCGCTCGCGGCACGCGTGCCGGGCGTCGTGGCGTGCGGCTTTGACGCACTCGAGGGCCGTGCGTTCGACCTGGTGGTGAACGCCACCTCGGCCGGCTTGAGCGGCGAGCTGCCTCGCCTGCCGCAGGGACTGTTCCGGCCCGGCGCGCTCGCCTACGACATGGTCTACAGCCGCGACACCGAGTTCCTCGCCATGGCGCGCACGGCGGGCGCGGCGACGAGCGACGGCCTGGGCATGCTGGTGGAGCAGGCCGCGGAATCGTTCCTCGTCTGGCGCGGCGTGCGACCGGACACGCGCCCGGTGCTCGCCGCGCTGCGCGCGTCCTAAGCCATGCTGCGCAAGCTGCGCCGCGCCTGGCGCATCGCCGTCTTCGCGGTGGTCGTGCTCGTCGCCGCGCTGCCGGCAGTGCATGCCTGGTACTACGCGCAGATCCTGTGGTGGGCGGGGAACGCGCCCACCGGCACCGCGTTCATGGCGCGCCGGCTGGAGGCGCTGCGCGAGAAGGATCCGCGCGCGCGCCTGCAGCACCGCTGGGTGCCCTACGCGCGCATCTCGTCGGACCTCAAGCGTGCGGTGATTGCCGCCGAGGATGCGAAGTTCCTCGACCACGAGGGCTTCGACTGGGAGGCGATCCAGAAGGCGATCGAGCGAAACGAGCGCCGCGGCAAAGTCGTGGCCGGCGCCTCCACCATCAGCCAGCAGCTGGCGAAGAACCTGTTTCTGTCGGGCGAGCGCTCCTGGCTGCGCAAGGTCCGCGAGGCCGTCCTCACCGCGATGCTCGAGCACGCGATGGACAAGCGGCGCATCCTGGAGCTGTACTTGAACTTCGCCGAATGGGGCGAGGGCGTGTTCGGCGCCGAAGCCGCTGCGCGTCACCACTTCGGCATCAGCGCGGAGCAGCTGGACGCGACGCAGGCCGCCTGGCTCGCGTCGATCCTGCCGAGCCCGCGACGCTATGCGCGCGGCGCGCGCACGCCGTATCTCGAGGGCCGCATCGCCACCATCCGGCGGCGCATGGAGTACGCGCAGATCCCCTGAGCGCCTAGCGTACGCCGGCGAGAATCAGGCGCCTCGCCGTGTCGGACTGCCACTTGAGCGCGTAGTCGAACATCCCCACGCGCTCGTCGAAGAGCGCCTGCGCGATGCTCGCCGGACTGGCCGGCGGCAGCTCGAGCCGCGCGTCGGCTTCGCCGCTGCCGGCGAAGATGCGCATGCCCTGCCTGCGCGCCAGGTGCAGGATGGCGCCGTTCTCAATGAGGCAGTGCATGAAGAGCGCACCGATCCCCCAATTGCGCGCATGCACGTGCGCGCGCGAAAGCAGCGCCGCGCCAACGCCGCGGCCGCGGCAGGCAGGCAGCACCGAGATGCCGAGCTCGGCGTGCGTGTCGGCGCGCGCCAGGTGCGCCGCGCCGGCGAGCTGCAAGTCGTCGTCGAATACGCCGAACACCACGTCGCGCGCGAAATCGACGCGCGCGGCATACTCGTCAATGGCCGTGTCGGCGAGCGCGATGCCGAAGCGCAGACGCCGGTCCTCGGCATCGAGCGCGCGCAGATGCGTCGCGAATTTCGTGCGCTCCAGTCTCGGCAATTCCCGGGTAACGACGCGCATGCAGGGTTGGACGAGATTGCCCCTCGCAAAGTTCGTGCCGGATGTCAGGAAACGTGCCGGAACGCCACTTTCGCTGCGGCGAGTGTCTGTTCAATGTCCGCGGCGTCGTGCGCCGACGACACGAAACCCGCCTCGTAGGCCGAAGGCGCGAGATAGATCCCCTGCGAGAGCATCGACTGGAAGAAGCGATTGAAACGCGGCGCGTCGCACTGCATGACTTCGGCGAAGCTCGTCGGCGGCGCCGCACGGAAGTAAAGGCCGAACATGCTGCCGATCGATTGCGACGCAAAGGTGACCCCGGCGTCCTTCGCCGCCGCCGCCAGACCTTCGACCAGGTTTCGCGTCGTCGCCTCGATGCGCGATTGGAAACCGGGCGCCTCGACGAGCTTGAGCGTCGCCAGGCCGGCGGCCACCGCGACGGGATTGCCCGAGAGCGTTCCCGCCTGGTACACCGGGCCAAGCGGCGCGATCTTCTCCATGATGTCTTTCCGCCCGCCGACGGCGGCCACCGGCAGCCCGCCGCCGATCACCTTGCCAAGCGTGGTGAGGTCCGGTCGGATGCCAAAACGCGCCTGGGCGCCGCCGAGCGCGACGCGAAATCCCGTCATCACCTCGTCCAGGATCAGCACCGCGCCGTGGCGCGTGCATTGCTCGCGCAGCGTTTCCAGGAATCCCGGCGCCGGCAGCACCAGGTTCATGTTCCCGGCCACCGGCTCGACGATGACGCCGGCGATCTGCGCACCCTGCCGATCGAACAGCGTTTTGGCCTGCGCCGCGTCGTTGTAGTCGAGCACCAGCGTATGCGCAGCGGTCTCGGCCGGCACGCCCGCCGAGCTCGGATTGCCGAAGGTGAGCGCGCCCGAGCCCGCTTTCACCAGCAGCGCGTCGGCATGGCCGTGGTAGCAGCCTTCGAACTTGACGATCAGGCTGCGCCCGGTGACGCCGCGCGCCAGGCGAATCGCGGTCATGGTCGCTTCCGTACCCGAGGACACGAGCCGCACCAGATCCATCGATGGCACGAGGCGGCACAGCAGCTCCGCCATCTCCACCTCGGCGGCGGTGGGTGCGCCGAACGACAACGCGCGGGAGGCGGCGGCCTGGACCGCTTCCACCACGCGCGCATGCGTGTGGCCCGCGACCATCGGCCCCCAGGAGCCGACGTAATCGATGTAGCGCTTGCCCTCGGCGTCCCACAGGTGCGCGCCGCTCGCGCGCTCGAAGAACGGTGGCGTGCCGCCCACGGCACGGAAAGCGCGCACCGGCGAATTGACGCCGGCAGGAATGCGCGCCTGCGCGCGCGCGAACAGCTCTTCGTTACCCGCCTTCATGAAACAGCCTCCTGTACTCGAGTGCGCGCGCGGCGACATCCGGCGCGTCGAACAGATCCGAGATCACCGCCAGGCAGTGGGCGCCCGCCGCGATCAGTTGCGGCGCATTGTGCAGCGTGATGCCGCCGATCGCCACCAAGGGCACACCGAGCGAGCGCGCCTGGGCAAACAGAGTGAGCGGCGCGCGCACGGCGCCGGGCTTGGTCGGCGAAGCGAACACCGAGCCGAAGGCGACGTAGTCCGCGCCCGCGGCCACCGCGCGCTCGGCGAGCGCCAGGCGGTCGTAGCACGAGGCGCCGATGAGGCGACCGGGCAGGCGCGCGCGTACCGCCGCGATGTCTTCGTCGCCGCGGCCGAGGTGCACGCCGTCGGCCTCGACCGCGAGCGCGAGCGCCACGTCGTCGTTGACGATGAAGGGCACGCCATGCGCGCGGCACAGGCGCGCCAGCCAGCGCGCGTCGCGCTCGCGGCGCGACCCGTCGGCGGACTTGTCGCGGTACTGCAGCGCGCACAGCGCGCGCGAGGCGAGGGCGCGCTCGGCCTGCGACAGGTCTGCGCCGGTGATCGCGTACAGCCCGCGCAACTTCATCGCGCGTGCAGGCGGTCGGGCACGTGCTGCCCGCCGCCGGGGCGGTAGCCGCGCTCGAGAGCGCACCACGTGTAGTCCTGCGCGCGCCGCACCGCCTCGGCGAGCGCATCGCCGTGCGCGAGGCGCGCGGCGAGGGCCGAGGCGAGCGTGCAGCCCGAGCCGTGGTAGCTCCCGGGCAGGCGCGGCCAGCGGTCCTCGCGCTCGATGCCGGCGGCGCCGTGCAGTACGTTCACCACCTCATCCCCGGGCTCGTGCGCACCGGTGACCAGCACGTGCCGGCAGCCGAGCGCGAGCAGGGCCGCGGCGCCGCCGAGCGCTCGCGCCTCGACGCTGTTCGGCGTCGCCACGGTGGCCCGCGGCAGCAGCAGCTCGCGCAACGCCTGCAAGGCGGCCGCGTCGCCGAGCGCATCGCCGCGCGCCGAGGCGAGCACCGGATCAAGCACCACGGGAACGCCGGGGTGCGCGTCGAGGATCGCGGCGATCGCCTGCGCGTTCTCGGCGCTGCCGAACACGCCGATCTTGATGGCGCGCGCGGGCGCATCGGCGAGCACGCAGCGCGCCTGCGCTGCGACCTGCGCGGCGGGCACGAGGTGCAGCGCCGTGACGCCGTGCGTGTCCTGCACCGTGAGCGCGGTGAGCACCGAAAGCGGATGGCAACCGAGGCTCGCGAGCGTGAGGATGTCGGCCTGCAGGCCCGCACCGCCCGTGGGATCGGCGGCGGCGATGGCAAGGACGTTCGGCGGTGCGGCAAGCATGGGGAGCGCGGCGCGGTGCGCGGTGCGAATTACGCTAAGATGCCGCACGATTCTAACTCACACGGCACTGCCGCCCGATGACCGAGAACCAAGTGCAGTACAAGACCTGGATGTGCCTCATTTGCGGTTACGTATTCGACGAGGCCGCGGGCGCCCCGGACGAGGGCATCGCGCCTGGGACGCGCTGGGAAGACGTTCCCATCAACTGGACCTGCCCGGAATGCGGCGCGCGCAAGGAAGATTTCGAGATGGTCGAGATCTGAGCGCGCGCCGGCGCGCTTGGACCTGAGGGCGCTGCACGCGCGCATCGCGGCGCTGCGCGGCGCTGCGCTGCGCGGCGTGGCCGTGCTGCCGCTGCGGCGCAAGCTCGCGGTGCTCGCGGCCCTGCTGGTGATGCTGCTCGCCGGCGCGCTGTGGCTCGCGTGGTCGGAATACCGGGAAGCGCATTTCGGCGAAGGGCACGTGGCCGCCGCCGCGCAGATGCGCATGCTCTCGCAGCGGCTGGCGAAAGCCGCGCTGCGCGGCCTGCGCGGCGACGCCGACGCTTTTCCGCAGATCCAGGCGAGCCGCGATGGTTTTGCCGCGGCGCTGGCGCGCCTGGCGCGCGAGGCGCGCGCGCCGCGTGCGCTCGAGGGCCTCAGCGCCGACTGGGCGCGCACCGAGAAGAACGCGACGCTGCTGCTGCGCGACCAAAGGCTGCTGGTGGCGCTCGCGGCCGCGGCCGAGCGCATGGAACGCGCCAATCCGCAGCTGCTCGAGCGCGCCGAGCGCGTGCAGAACCTGAAGCTCGTGCAGGGCGCGCTGGCCGCCGAGGTCGCGGCCGCCAGCCGGCTGGTGATGCTCACGCAACGCCTGGCGCGTGGTGCGCAGCACCTCGTCGCCGCCGACCTCGTCGAGCCCGAAACCGAGTTCCTGCTCGGCAAGGACGTGAACGAGTTCCGCGGCACGCTGGCGCGCCTTCGCAGTGGCGCGCGCGACGATGAGCTCGCGGCGGCGCTCGACGCCCTCGGCGCGAGCTTCGCGCTGTACCAGGATGCCGTTGTCGCCGTGCTCGGCACGCGCGAGCGCCTCGCGGGCGCAAAGGCCGCCGCGTTCGCTATTCACGCCGAGTCGGAGCGCCTGCTCGAGGCGGTGGACCGCGTGGTGGCCGCCTATCGCGCCGCGCCTTCGCGCGTCGCCAACGAGGCGGGGCTCGCCGCCACCGCGCTGGCGCTGGTCGCGGCGCTGCTGCTGCTCGCGCTGTTCTACGTGATCGACGAGCGCCGCGGGCGCGAAGCCGCGGCACGGCGTCTCGCGGTGATGCGCCGGCACCATGAGCGCGACCTCGACGCGGTGCAGCAGCTGCGCCGCGACCTCGAATCGCTCACCGTGGGCGATCTCACGGCGCGCGCGACGGTAGGCAGCGAGATCACCTACCCGGCCGCGGCGGCGCTGAACGATGCGCTGGATGGCCTGCGTGCGCTGGTGGCGCGCGTCGCGCACGCCGCGGAGCGCGTCGGCGGCGCGGCCGGATCGGCGCAGTCCGCCGCCGACGGGCTGCTCGAATCCGCGCGGCTGCAGTCGGTGCGCATCAAGGGCGCGAGCGCGCGCGCGCTCGGCATGGCGCGCGCGGTCACCGACCTCTCGGCGCGCGCCAACGAGTCCGCGGATCTGGCGCAGGCGTCGCTCGCCGCGGCGGTGCAGGGGCGCCAGGCGGTGCAGGCGACGCTGGCGGTGGTCGCCGACATGGGCCGGCGCGTGCGCCTGGCGGCCGACGCGGTGGACAAGGTGCGCGGCGCATCGCCGGAGATGGCCAGGACCGCGAATCAGCTGCACCAGATCTCGGCGCAGGCCGAGGCGCTGGGCGGCAGCGCCTCGGCACGCACGCTGGCCGAGCTGGGCGAGACGCTGCGCGCGCTCGCCGACGGCATCGGGCGCGTGTCGAGAACCGCGAAGTCGCAGGGTGCGGCGGCGAGCGCCATCGCCGGCGGGGTGCGCGAGATGCTCGCCGGGGCCGAGCAGGCGGCGCAGGCCGCGACGCGCGCCGCGGCCGCCGTGGAGGAGGTGGCGGGGCTGCTCGACGAGCTGCGGGAGGCATTGAAGAACTTGCGCTACTAGAGCGCGGTCGAAAGGCATGCGGTAAAATGACGCCGAGCGTGTCCTCGATCAACCTGACGCATCACTTCCTGATCGCCATGCCCAGCATGGCCGATCCGCACTTTGCCAAGTCCCTGACCTACGTCTGCGAGCACAACGAGCAAGGCGCGCTCGGCGTGGTCGTGAACCGCCCCATCGACATGACCCTGCAGGCGCTGTTCGAGCGCCTGTCGCTCAAGCTGCAGGAACGAACCCTGTCCAACGCGCCGATCTACTTCGGCGGGCCGGTGCAGACCGACCGGGGATTCGTCCTGCACGAGCCCGCGGGCAACTGGCAGTCGACGCTCAAGGTGCGCGATGCCATCGGCCTCACCACGTCGAAGGACATCCTGGAAGCGGTCGGGCGCGGCGAGGGGCCGCAGAAGCTCATCGTCACGCTGGGCTATGCCGGCTGGTCGGCCGGCCAGCTCGAGCACGAGCTCGGGCAGAACGCCTGGCTCACGGTCGAGGCGAAGGACGCGATCATCTTCGACCTGCCTTCGGAGGAGCGCCTGCCGGCGGCGATGGAGCTGCTCGGCGTGGACTATGCGCGCCTGGCAGACTCGGCGGGACATGCCTGAGGCGCGCACCGTCCTCGCCTTCGATTTCGGCATCAAGCGCATTGGTGTTGCGGTAGGGGAAGCGGAGCTCGGCACCGCGCATCCGCTGCCGGGGATCGCTGCGCCCGGCTTTGCCGCGATCGAAAGGCTGGTGAAGGAATGGCGTCCTGACGCCCTGGTGGTCGGGCTGCCGGTCGCCGAGCGCGGCGAGCACGTTCTCGCCAAGCGCGTGCAGCGCTTCGCCCGGCAGCTCGCGGGACGCTTTCGCCTGCCGGTGGAAACCGTGGACGAGCGCTATACGTCGGTGGAAGCCGAAAGCCGCCTGCGCGGCGCCAAGCGCAAGCCCGTGGACTCGGTGGCCGCGCAATTGATCCTCGAACAGTATTTCAATGGCCGCGCTGCCTGACGCCGAAGCGCTCTGCGCCTCGCTGGCGAGCGCGCTCGCGCCGCGCATCGGGCCCTCGAGCGCCATGATCGGCATCCACACCGGCGGCGCCTGGGTCGCCGAGCGGCTGCACGCCGCGCTCGGCATGAAGGAGCCGCTCGGGTTCCTGGACATCGCGTTCTATCGCGACGACTACGACCGCAAGGGCCTCGCGCGCGACCCCAAGCGCTCGAAGATCCCGTTCGACGTCGCCGGCAAGGACCTGCTCCTGGTGGACGATGTGCTCTACACGGGGCGCACGGTGCGCGCCGCGATCAACGAGCTGTTCGACTACGGCCGCCCGGCCTCGATCTCCCTAGTGGTGCTCGTAGAGCGCGACGGCCGGCAATTGCCGATCTGCGCGCAGCACGCCGGCGTCCGCGTTCAGGTAGCCGCTGGAATGCGCTTGCGCCTGAAGCGCAGCGGCGAGGGCCGGCTTTCGCTGGAGCTCGAGCGTGCCGCGTAACCCGCAACTCAACGACAAAGGCGAGCTGCAGCACCTGCTGTCGGTCGAAGGCCTGCCGCGGGAGCTCCTGCTGCAGATCCTCGACACCGCCGAGTCGTTCGCCGGCGTCACCGACCGCGACATCAAGAAGGTGCCGCTGCTGCGGGGAAAAAGCGTGTTCAACCTGTTCTTCGAGGGCTCGACGCGCACGCGCACCACGTTCGAGATCGCCGCCAAGCGCCTCTCGGCCGACGTCATCAACCTCAACGTCGCCGTGAGCTCCACCTCCAAGGGCGAGTCGCTGCTCGACACGGTGGCCAATCTCTCGGCCATGCACGCCGACATCTTCATCGTGCGCCACGGCTCCTCGGGCGCGCCCTACCTCATCGCGCGGCACGTGAAGCCGCACGAGCACGTGATCAACGCCGGCGACGGGCGCCATGCGCATCCGACGCAGGGCCTGCTGGACCTGTTCACCATCCGCCACTACAAGAAGGATTTCTCGGGCCTCACGGTGGCGGTGGTGGGCGACGTGCTGCATTCGCGCGTCGCGCGCTCGCTGATCCACGGGCTGACCACGCTCGGCGCGCCCGAGGTGCGCGTCATCGGCCCGCAGACGCTGATCCCGGCGGGCGCCGCGGCGCTCGGCGTGCGCGTGTGCCACTCGATGAAGGAGGGTCTGAAGGACGCGGACGTGATCGTCATGCTGCGGCTGCAGAACGAGCGCATGAGCGGCGCGCTGCTACCCTCGGCGCAGGAGTTCAACAAGAACTACGGCCTCACCGCCGAGAAGCTCGCGCTCGCCAGGCCCGATGCCATCGTCATGCACCCCGGGCCGATGAACCGGGGCGTGGAAATCGATTCCAATGTCGCCGACGGCCCGCATTCGGTGATCCTGCCGCAGGTCACGTTCGGCATCGCCGTGCGCATGGCCGTCATGTCCATGGTGGCGGGGGGCGGATGAAGCTCCTGGTGAAAGGCGGGCGCGTGATCGACCCGGCGAGCGGGCGCGACGCGGTGGGCGACGTGGCGCTGGCCGACGGGCGCATCGTCGAAGCGCTCGCCGGCAAGCCCGACCGGGTGATCGACGCCAAGGGTCTGGTGGTTGCGCCTGGACTCATCGACCTCGCGGCGCGGCTACGCGAGCCGGGCGACGAGTACAAGGCGACGCTCGAATCGGAAATGGACGCCGCGGTGGCGGGCGGCGTCACGAGCCTCGCCTGCCCGCCGGATACCGATCCGCCGCTCGACGAGCCGGGGCTGGTCGACATGCTGCGCCGGCGCGCCAAGGCGCTGGCGCGCGCGCGCGTCTACCCGGTGGGCGCGCTCACTGTGAAACTGCAGGGCAAGCAGCTCACCGAGATGGCGCAGCTTGCAGAAGCGGGCTGCATCGCGTTCTCGCAGGCCAACGCCGCGGTGGCGGACACCCAGGTGCTGTGGCGCGCGTTGCAGTACGCCGCGACCTTCAACTTTCCCGTTTGGCTGCGCGCCGAAGACCTGTGGCTGGCGCAGGGCGGCGTGGCGCACGACGGCGAAGTGGCCACGCGCCTCGGGCTCGCCGGCATTCCGGTGTTCGCCGAGACGGTGGCGCTGGCGACGCTGCTGGAACTGGTGCGCGCCACGGGCGCGCGCGTGCACGTGTGCCGCATCTCGAGCGCGGCCGGCGTCGCCATGCTCAGGCGCGCGCGCCACGACGGCCTGCCGCTGTCGTGCGACGTGGGCGCGCACCACGTGCATCTGTCGGACATGGACCTGGGCTACTTCGACGCGCAATGCCGGCTCGAGCCGCCGCTGCGAAGCAGCCGCGACCGCGACGCGCTCGGCGCTGGGCTGGCCGACGGCACCATCGATTGCATCGTTTCGGATCACACGCCGGTGGACGACGATCGCAAGCACCTGCCGTTCGCCGAGGCCGAGCCCGGTGCGACCGGGCTGGAACTTTTGCTGCCGCTGGCGCTCAAGTGGGGAGTGCAGGCGAGACTCGGTCTGGCGCAGACCCTGGCGCGCGTCACCAGCGCGCCCGCGCGCATCCTCGGCGTCGAGGCCGGGCGCATCGCGCACGGTGCGCCCGCCGATCTGGTGGTGTTCGATCCCGAGGCGCCGTGGCGCGTCAGCGCGCAGGCGCTGAAGAGCCAGGGCAAGAACACGCCGTTCCTCGGCCTCGAGCTCACCGGGCGCGTGCGCGCCACGCTCGTAGCGGGCGAAGTGGTGTTCGAAGGATGAGGCGCATCGCACTGGCCTTCGGCTGCGCGCTGCTCGCCGGCTGCGGCTCGACCCCGGATCGCCCCGGCGGCTACTACAAGGACGACGGCCCCGGCGCGCGCGTGCCCGATCTCGCGTCGATTCCCGATGCGGTGCCGCGCCATGAACCGCTGCACCGCTGGGCCAACCGGCCCTACGAGCAGTTCGGCAAGCGCTACGTGCCGCTGACGCGCGTCGGCGCGTTCCAGCAGCGCGGCGTCGCCACCTGGTACGGCAAGCGCTTCCACGGCAACTCGACCTCGAGCGGTGAAACCTACGACATGTACAAGATGAGCGCCGCGCACCCCATCCTGCCGATTCCAAGCTATGCGCGCGTCACCAATCTCACCAATGGCCGCACGGTGATCGTGCGCGTGAACGACCGCGGTCCGTTCCACAAGGAGCGCATCATCGACCTGTCGTACGCCGCCGCCTACAAGCTGGGCTACGTGGCGGCGGGCAGCGCGCGCGTCCTGGTCGAGCAGATCGTTCCGGGCGGCACGCCGCTCGCTTTGCACAACTAGAGGTCCCATGCGCGCAGTCCTGATCGCGTCGGCATTCGTTCTCGTTTCTTGCGGCGCAGCCGCGCAGGCGCCACAGCCGCCGCAGCCACCGCAGGTCGCGGCGCGCGCTTACGTGGTCTCCGACCTGACGAGCGGCCAGGTGCTGTCCCAGCACAACGCCGACGAGCGCGTCGAGCCGGCCTCGCTCACCAAGCTGATGACCGCGTACCTCGTGTTTGCCGCGATGCGCGAAGGCCGTATCGCGCCCGGCCAGCAGGTGCAGGTATCCGCGAACGCCCGCCAGGCGCCCGGATCGCGCACCTTCCTCGAGGCGGGCAGCAGCGTCAGCGTGGACACGCTGGTGCGCGGCATGGTGGTGCAGTCGGGCAACGACGCCTGTGTCGCGCTTGCCGAGGTGCTGGCCGGATCCGAGGAGGCCTTCGCGCAACACATGAACCGCGAGGCCGCGCGCCTCGGCATGCAGAACACGCAGTTCACGAACGCCACCGGCCTGCCGCACGCGCAGCACTATTCGACCGCGCGCGACCTCGGCCTGCTGGCGGCGGCGCTGATCCGCGATTTCCCCGAGGCGTATGCGCGCTACTACCAGATGAAGGAGTTCCGCCACAACGACATCACGCAAATGAACCGCAACCGGCTCCTGTGGCTCGACCCGAGCGTGGACGGCGTGAAGACGGGCTTCACCGAGGGCGCCGGTTACTGCCTGATCGCCTCCTCGGCGCGCGGCGGCCGGCGCCTGTTGACGGTGCTGCTGGGCGCGGACTCGGACGCCGCGCGGGCGCGCGAATCGCAGAAGCTGCTCAACTGGGGCTACCAGTACTTCGACGGCGTGCGCCTCTACGAGCCCGGGCAGACGGTGAAGGCGGTACACGTGTGGAAAGGCGCAAACGAGGCCGTGGCCGCCGGCTTCGAGCAGGGCCTGGTGGTGACGGTGCCCAAGGGCGAGGCGCAGCACCTCGCCGCCGAGCTGCTCACGCATCCGCCGGTGCTCGCGCCGATCAGCAAAGGCGACAAGGTGGGCGTGCTGCGCGTGGCGCTCGCCGGCCGGCCGCTCGGCGAATACCCGGTGGTGGCGCTCGAGGGCGTGCCGCAAGGGGGAATCCTCGGCCGCGCCTGGGATACACTGAGACTCTGGCTCAAGTAACGGGGCTGAGACGATGGTCTTTCTGAACGGCAGGTTTGTGCCGCTCGAGCAGGCGACGGTATCGGTGCTCGACCGCGGCTTCATCTTCGGCGACGGCGTGTACGAGCTGATCCCGGTGTATTCGCGCGCGCCGTTCCGCATGGACGAGCACCTGGCGCGCCTCGAGCGCAGCCTCGCCGCGGTGCGCATCGCGAACCCCTACGCGCGCGAGAAGTGGCGCAGCGTGATCCTCGAGCTGGTGGCGCAGCAGCCCTGGGAGGACCAGGGCGTGTACCTGCAGGTGACGCGCGGGGTCGCCAAGCGCGACCATGCGTTTCCGGCCGGCGTCGAGCCGACGGTTTTTGCGATGTCCAACCCCCTCGTGAATCCGCCGCAGGACCTCGTCGAGAAGGGCGTGGCGGCGGTGAGCGCGCCGGACAACCGCTGGCTGCGCTGCGACATCAAGTCGATCTCGCTCATCGGCAACGTGCTCCTGCGCCAGGCGTCGGCGGACGCGGGCGCGGCCGAGACGATCCTGTTCCGCGACGCGGTACTGACGGAAGCGTCGGCTTCCAACGTGTTCGTGGCGAAGAACGGGCGCCTGCTCTCGCCGCCGAAGTCGAACCTCATCCTGCCCGGCATCACCTACGACGTGGTGGTGGAGATCGCCCAGCAGCTCGGGCTGCCGCTCGAATTCCGCGACGTCCGCGAGGCCGAAGTGCGCGCCGCGGACGAGCTCTGGGTCACGTCCTCATCCAAGGAAATACTCGCCGTCGTCGAGCTGGACGGCAAGCCGGTCGGCGACGGCAAGCCCGGGCCGCTCTTCCGGCGCGCCTGGGAGGGCTATCAGGAATTCAAGCGGCGCGTCATGCGGAAGGAGGCCGTCTCGGCC